>Ga0208823_1001794_pt1 | contig 16598 bp, 15 predicted proteins | sample AD_UKC075_MetaG_FD_184440 | JGI IMG/M metagenome (GOLD analysis project Ga0208823, IMG submission 184440) | Active sludge microbial communities of municipal wastewater-treating anaerobic digesters from USA - AD_UKC075_MetaG (SPAdes) (version 2) | ecosystem: Engineered > Bioreactor > Anaerobic >... | reverse complement strand
GGCGTCCGGCCGCGATCGCCGAGGCCGAGGCGCCGTTACCCAGATGCAGGACGATCTGGTTGAGCGACTCCGGGGGGACGCCGAGGAACTCCGCGGCCCGTGCGCTGACGTATGCGTGTGAGGTGCCGTGAAATCCGTACCGGCGAATCTTCCACGCGGCTGCGGTATCCCGGTCGATGGCGTAGGTGCGGGCCGCCGCGGGCAGATCATGGAAGAAGGCGGTGTCGAACACCGCGACGTGCGGCAGATCGGGCAGCAGTTTGCGGGCCACCTCGATACCAAGGACGGCGGGCGGATTGTGCAGCGGGGCAAGCGATGCCAGGTCGCGCAACTGCTCCAGGCGGGCGTCGTCGATCACGGTGGGGCGGTACAGGTCCGGGCCGCCGTGCACCACCCGGTGCCCGACCGCCGCGAGGTCCATCTCCCGCGGGTGCAGGCCGTGCGCCGCGAGTTGGTCGAAGGCCTGCAGCAGGGCCGCCTCGTGGTCCGGCACACCGCCGTCGTCGCCGATCCGCTCGACGATGCCCCGCGCCAGCGACTGGCCCGAATCCGGCTGCACCACCTGATATTTCAGCGACGAGGAACCGGAGTTGAGCACCAGGACGGTTGCCGCCATCACCGCCCCTGAGCCTGAATCGCGGTGATCGCCACGGTGTAGACGATATCGTCCACCAACGCGCCGCGTGAGAGGTCGTTGACCGGTTTGTTGAGCCCCTGCAGCACCGGGCCGATGGCGATCGCGCCCGCGCTGCGCTGAACGGCCTTATAGGTGTTGTTGCCGGTGTTGAGGTCGGGGAAGATCAGGACGGTGGCCTTCCCGGCGACCGGAGAATCCGGCATCTTGGCGGCCGCAACATCCGGATCGACGGCGGCGTCGTACTGGATCGGACCCTCCACCAGCAGGTCCGGGTCACGTCGGCGGACGAGATCGGTTGCCGCCCTGACTTTTTCCACCCCGGCACCGCTGCCGGAATCGCCGGTGGAGTAGGACAGCATGGCCACCCGGGGTTCGATTCCGAACTGCGCGGCGGTGTAGGCCGAACTGATCGCGATATCGGCGAGTTGGTCGGGGGTCGGGTCGGGCACGATCGCGCAGTCGCCGTAGGCCAGCACCCGGTCGCTCAGGCACATCAGGAAGATGCTGGACACGGTGGACACCCCGGGGCGGGTCTTGATGATCTCGAACGCCGGTCGCACGGTGTGTGCGGTGGTGTGCGCCGCCCCGGACACCATGCCGTCCACGAATCCGTTCTGCACCAGCATGGTGCCGAAGTAGGAGACGTCGTGCATGATCTCGCGAGCCTGTTCGATGTTGATGCCCTTGGCTTTTCGGAGATCGGCGTACTGCTCGGCGAAGGACTCGACCAGCGGACTGGTGCGCGGGTTGATCACCGTCACCCCGGAGAGGTCAACACCCAGTTCCGCCGCGCGGGAGCGCACCCGGGACTCGTCGCCGAGGATGGTCAACTCGGCCAGACCGAGGAGCAGCAGCCGGCCGGCGGCCTGCAGGATCCGGTCGTCATCCCCCTCCGGGAGCACGATCCGGCGGCGGTCGGCGCGGGCCCGTTCCATCAGTCGGTAGGCGAACATCTGCGGGGTGGTCACCGTCGGGATCGGAATCGCCAGGCGCTCCAGCAGATCGGTCATGTCGACGTGGCGATCCACGAGTTCGATGGCGGTGTAGATCTTGCGCTTGGAGTCGGCGGTCACCCGGCCGCGGGTGGCGGCCACCGCACTGGCCGTGGCGAAGGTCCCCAGATCGGTCGCGATGATCGGCAGGCGCAAGCCGAGGCCCGTCACCAGTTTGGCGATCTCGTGGTGCAGGGGCAGACCGCCGTTGAGGATGATCACCGACAGCGACGGAAACCCCTCGGCCGCATGGGCACTGGTCACGGCGAGCACCACGTCGGAGCGGTCCCCGGGGGTGATCACCGCCGCACCCTCGGTCAGCCGCTCCAGAACGTGATCGGCGGTCATCCCCGCGACCATCACACCCATCACTTCCCGGCCCAGGAGCACCGGGTCGCCGTGCAGCAGAGTGCCGTTCACCGCATCGGACAGTTCGGCGACCGTCGGCGCGGCCAGCAGGGGTTCCTCGGGCAGCACGTACACCCGTGGGCCGAGCGCCCGGCAGGCCCGGGCGACGGCCACCATCTTGTCCGGTTCGCACCGGTTGGCCACCACGGCCGCGGTGTGGGTGTGCTGGTTGTCCAGTTCGGAGAGGGACAGCTCGATGACGGCGGCGATCTCCGCGGGCGTGCGCCCGGTGGCACGCACCGACAGCAGCACCGGGGCACCGAGATTGGCGGCGATCCGGGCATTGACCGCCAGTTCGGTGGGCGATGCCACATCGGTGTAGTCGGAGCCGACGATCACCATCGCGTCACAGCGATCCGCCACGGCGTGGTAGCGGGCGACGATCTCGGTGATCGCCCCGTCGGGGTCTTCGTGCAACCGCTGATAGCTGACCCCGAAGCAGTCCTGATAGGCCAGTCCGATATCGCTCTGGGCCAGCAGCAGGTCGAGGATGTAGTCGTGCTCACCGCGCCGGATGATCGGCCGGAACACGCCGACCCGGGGCACCATGGCCGTCAACCGGTGCAGCACACCGAGGGCGATGGTGGACTTGCCGGTCTCGCCTTCGGGAGAGGCGATGTAGATCGAGGTCGCGGGGCGTGTCACGAGGACAGTCTGCGCAACCGGGGCAGCAGGTCCCGCTCGAACAACGTCAGGAATCTGCGCTGGTCGTGCCCGGGTGCGTGGAACACGAGGTGGTTGAGCCCGTACCGGACATAGTCGGCCACCTTCTCGACGGCTTCGTCGGGATCCGAGGACACGATCCAGCGCCGCGCCACCTGCTCGATCGGCAGTTCGTCGGCCAGCCGCTCCATCTCCATCGGGTCGGCGACACTGTGTTTCTGCTCCGGGGTCAGCGACAGCGGCGCCCAGAAACGGCAGTTGTTCAGCGCGGCTTCGGGATCGGTGTCGTAGGAGATCTTGATCTCGATCATCTTGTCGATCACGTCGACGTCGCGGCCGGCCGCTTCGGCGCCCGCCCGCACCGCCGGCATCAGTTTGTCGGCGTAGAGCTCCTCGCCCTTGCCGGAGGTGCAGATGAACCCGTCACCGGCCCGGCCGGCGTACTTGGCGACGACGGGACCACCGGCGGCGATGTACACCGGGATCCCGCCCTCGGGAACGTCGTAGATCGAGGCGCCTTTGAGGTGGTAGAACTCGCCGTCGAAGTCGACCCGCTCGCCCCACCACAGTTCGCGCATCAGCTTCACCGACTCACGCAACCGGGCGAACCGCTCCTTGAAGTCCGGCCACTCACCGGTGAAGCCGGTGGCGATCTCGTTGAGCGCCTCACCGGTACCGACCCCGAGGAACACCCGGCCCGGGTACAGGCAGCCCATGGTGGCGAAGGCCTGCGCGATCACCGCCGGGTTGTAGCGGAACGTCGGGGTGAGCACCGACGTGCCCAGCGTGATCCGTTTGGTGCGCTCCCCGACCGCCGTCATCCAGGACAGTGCGAAGGGCGCGTGACCGCCCTCGTGCCGCCACGGGTTGAAGTGGTCGCTGACCGTGGCACTGTCCATCCCGTGCTCCTCGGCGAGCACACCGAGTTCGACCAGTTCGCGCGGACCGAACTGCTCCGCGGACGCCTTGTATCCCAGCCTCAGTTCAGCCACGGTTCAGTTCTACCGCACGTCTACCGCGCGATGCCCGAGCAGATCCCGCCTCACTATGTTCAGACTCTCTATGCTCAGGCGATGGCGCTGGCGATGACGGCGGTCACCGGACGGGTGCAGATGGCCCAGACGCCGCTGGTGAACTGGACGCTGGTCAGCGACGAATCCGGGGTGCTGCTGATCGACGCCGGCTACCCGGGCCACCGCGACGAGGTGCTGGCCTCGCTGGACCGGCTGGGGTTCGGCCCTGCCGATGTGCGGGCCATCCTGCTCACCCACGCCCATATCGACCACCTCGGCTCGGCGATCTGGTTCGCCGCCACCCACGGCACCCCGGTGTACTGCCATCCCGACGAGGTCGGGCACGCCAGACGCGACTACCTGCAACAGGTGTCACCGGCCGCCCTGCTGGCGCAGGCGTGGCGGCCGGCCTGGCTGCGGTGGTCGCTGCAGGCGGCACGACTCGGCGGACTGGTCCGCGACGGCATCCCGGGTGCCCGGGCACTGTCCGAAGAGGTGGCGTCCGCGCTTCCGGGCGGCCCGCGGGCCATTCCCACCCCCGGGCACACCGGCGGGCACTGTTCCTACGTCGTCGACGGGGTCATGATCACCGGGGACGCGCTGATCACCGGCCATCCGCTGGCCCGCCGGCACGGCCCGCAACTGCTGCCGGCGATGTTCAACGAGAGCCAGGCCGACTGCGAGCGCAGCCTGGCCGCTCTGGCGGCGGCCGGCACCGACGTGTTCATCCCCGGCCACGGCGCGCTGTGGACGGGTCCGATCGGCCAGGCCGTGCGCGCGGCCGCGGCTCGGTAAACGACCGTGGGCGGCGGCGCTACAGTCGCCTGTCATGGGCAATATCAGGGGTAGGACGGTGGCGATCACCGGTGCCGCCCGCGGAATCGGGTTCGCCACCGCCGAGGCGTTGGTGCGCCGCGGCGCGCGAGTGGTGATCGGCGACCGCGATGTCGCCCTCGGCGAGTCGGCGGTGGCCCGGCTGTCCAACCTCGGCCCGGTGTCGGGCTACCCCCTCGACGTCGCGGACCCGGAGTCCTTCGCGACGTTCCTGGACAAGGCCCGCGGCGACGGGGGCGGGCACATCGACGTGTTGATCAACAACGCCGGAGTGATGCCGGTGGGTCCGTTCCTGGACCACACCGAACAGGCCATCCGGTCGGCCATCGAGGTCAACCTCTATGGCGTGGTCACCGGCTGCCGGCTGGTGCTGCCGGAGATGGTGGCCCGCCGCCGCGGCCACATCGTCAACATCGCCTCGGTGGCCGGCATGCTGGCCGTTCCCGGCCAGGCGCTCTACGCCGGAACGAAGTTCGCCGTCGTCGGGCTCTCCACCGCGCTGGCCGACGAGTTCGCACCGCGGGGCGTCGAGGTCAGCTGCGTCATGCCGACGTTCACCAACACCGAGCTGATCTCCGGAACACTGACCGGCGGCATGACCCGGCCCGTCCAGCCGGAGGACATCGCCGCCGCCGTGGTGCGAATCCTGGAGAAGCCGAAAACCGTTGTCTCCGTGCCCTATTCCTTGCGGTTCATCGCCGCTGCCACCGCGTTCCTGCCGCCGCGGGGTCGGCGATGGCTGTCGGCGAAGACGGGCACGGCGCGGGTGTTCCTCGATATCGACACCGCCGCCCGCGCGGCCTACGAAAAGCGGGCGCAGTCCGCCACCGGCGTCCTGGAAGGACCCGAGTAGGCCCCCTGTCGGGGCGTGCGTGCCTAACTCAGCGCGCGGTCCAGATCGGCGATGAGGTCGTCGGTGCCCTCCAAACCGATCGAGATGCGCACGACCCCGTCACCCAGACCGATCGCCGCGCGTCCCTCCGGGCCCATCGCCCGGTGCGTCGTGGTGGCGGGATGGGTGATCAGCGTCTTGGCGTCACCGAGGTTGTTGGAGATGTCGATCAATCGCAGCCGGTCGAGAACCTCGAAGGCTCGCTCCTTACCCCGCCCGCGGTCCGCCGTGAGTTCGAAGGTGACCACGGTGCCGCCGCCGGACATCTGCCGCTTGGCCAGGTCGTGCTGCGGATGAGACGGCAGGTACGGGTAGCGCACCCAGTTCACCGCGGGGTGGGCCTGCAGGAACTCCGCCACCTTGAGCGCGGATTCGTTGCTGTAGTTGACCCGAACCGACAGCGTCTCCAGGCCCTTCAGCAGCACCCAGGCGTTGAACGGGCTGAGCGCCGGACCGGTGTGGCGCATCAGGGTCTGCACCGGTCCCTCGATGTACTCCTTGTCGCCGAGGATCGCCCCACCGAGCACCCGGCCCTGGCCGTCGATGTGCTTGGTACCGGAGTAGATCACGACGTCCACCCCCAACGGGATGCCCTGCTGCAGCAACGGGGTGGCGAAGACATTGTCCAGCACCACCTTTGCGCCGGCCCGGTGCGCCAGTTCGGTCACCGCGGCGATATCGACCAGCGACTGCATCGGGTTCGAGGGTGTCTCGAAGAACACCGCCTGGGTCGGTACCGACAGCGCCTGCTCCCACTGGTCGAGGTCGTCACCGTCGACGAAGACGGTCTCCACACCCCAGCGCGGGAGAATCTCGTTGCAGACGACGAAGCAGGAACCGAACAGGCTGCGGGCGGCGACCAGGCGGTCCCCGGCGCCGAGCAGCGCACCGAGACCGGTGAACACCGCCGACATCCCCGAGGACGTGGCGAAGCAGGCCGGCGCGCCCTCGATGAGGCGCAGCCGTTCCTGGAACATCTCGATGGTGGGGTTGCCGTAACGGGAGTAGACGAACCGGTCGACCTCGCCGGTGAACGCCTTCTCCGCCTCCCCCGCCGAGCCGTAGACATAGCCCGAGGTGAGGAACAGCCCCTCGGATGTCTCCTCGAAATCCGAGCGCAGCAGCCCGCCGCGCACCCCGAGGGTGGCGGGGCTGACACCGTCGGGCAACTGCCGGGGAATCCGGACCGAGGGCACCGACCCCTGCTCGGACCTCATGTCTGCTTCCAGGGCAGACCGTCGGCGCGCCACCCCGTCACACCCCGGTGACCGGCATCGTCGAGTTGCCCCTCGAAGCCCTCCAGCATGTTGTAGGACGGCGCGATTCCGGCGGCGGTGGCGGCCGAGGCGGCCGGGATGGACCGGTTACCGGAGCGGCACAGGAAGATCACCGGGCGCTCCCCCGGGGTGACACCGGCGGCGATCAGGTCGGCGACGAAGTTCTCGTTGCGGCGGCCGTCGCTGTGCATCCACTCCACGAAGACCGCGTCACGGCCGAGACCGGACAGGTCGGGAACGCCGACCCACTTCCACTCCGCGTCCGTGCGGACGTCCACCAGCACCGCGTCGGGGTTCTCGTTGAGCAGGGCCCAACTCTCGGCAGGCGTGATATCTCCGGCGTAAGTCACGCTCCTGAGTCTCGCACAGGGGCGGGACGGCGTTCATCCCGCGCCGGGGCCCTCACGGGACGCTCTCGGGGGGCCCTACTGCGGCCCCGCCGAGCACACCCTCCACTCGCCGCCCTCCTGCGCGAAGGTCATCACGGTGGTCTGCTTGTCGTCGGCGGATTTCTCGAAGTGGTAGACGACGGTGGCGGTGGCCCGGTCCCCGTTCACCGCGAAGCCGCGGACGTCGTCGACATAGCGCGCGCCCTTCGCTTGGGCGGAGTTGCGCTGCGCGGCCAGCACCGACTCCTCGGTGCCCTGTTCGGCCACGCAGGTGAACCGTCGGAAGTCGGCGAAGTTCCCGCGCTGCAGCGCGTCGTTCTGGCCGATCACCGCCCGGCCGATACCCGCCTCGGCGGAGATCTCCTCGCCCCGGCAGGAACGCAACCCGGTGACCACCGCCAGGACGATCGCCACCAGCACCAGTGCGATCAGCAAGGGCATCGCCGTGGACCGCTGGGCGGACGACTCCCCGGACGGGTCGGGATCGGGTTCGGGTTTCTGGCGGGGCACGGCTGCCAGCTTAGGGCGACGGTTATGACCGGGTGGGCCAGTGCCAGGCCGGCTCGTCGAGCGGGCCCAGGTCCGCCACCGCCGTCTCGCCGTCGACTTTGACCAGCCGCAACAGGTTCAGGTCGTCATCGAGACCACCCAGCGCCGAGACCAGCACCGGGGAGTGTGTGACGAGCACCACCTGGGTGGACTCCGCGGCCCGGACGATCAGCGCCGCCAACGCCGGCAGCAGGTCCGGATGCAGGCTGGACTCCGGTTCGTTGAGCACGGTCAGCTCGGCGGGCCGCGGACTGAGCAGGGCGGCGACCAGCAGCAGGTACCGCAGCGTCCCGTCGGACAGTTCGGCGGCGGTCAGCGGCCGCGCCATCCCCGGCTGGCGCAGGCCGACCTCGAAGCGGCCACCGTCGACGCGCACGACGACCGCGCATCCCGGGAAGGCCGCGTCGATGGCGCCGGCCAGCGCCGCCGCGTCGCCGATCTCGATGATGGTCTGCAATGCGGCGGCCAGGTCGGCCCCGTCGTGCCCGAGCACCGTGGTGCGGGTGCCGATCCGGGACATCCGGGCGGGGGCGGCCGCGTCGGTGCGGACGTGGTCGTAGAACCGCCAGGACCGCATCCGCTCCCGCAGCACCATCAACTCCGGCGCGGCCTGCGGGTCGGCCAGTTCGCTGATCATGCTGTCGTAGGGCCGCATCCCGGTGGTGACGGTGCGCCAGTGGTCGTCGGCGTCGCGGATACGGGCCAGCGGTCCGGACCGCTCCGCGGTCAGCGCGGAGGGCCGCAGCACCGGGCCGGCCCAGACCGCTTCGGATTTGATCTCGGGGTCGAGGGCGAAGAAGGTGTTGCCGATCTGCGGCATCCCGAGGTCGACGGTGTACCCGAAGTCGTCGCCGGCGAAGCCCAGTTTCAGGCTGACCGGCCCGGTCCGGCCGGGGCCGGCCCACATCGTCGACGCCAGACCGCCCTCGGCCGCCAGTGCGCTGACGGCGCCGTTGCGGGCGCAGTCCGCCAGCAGTCGCAGCGCCCGGTACAGGCTGGACTTCCCGCTGCCGTTGGCCCCGGTGACGACGGTGCAGCGCCGCAACGGGACCACCAGGCGGCGCAGCGACCGGTAGTTCGCCACGGCAAGGGTGTCCAGCACAGGGCCGACCCTAGAGCAGATCCAGGTCGGTCTCGAAGTCCCGCATGGCACGCAGCACGCCGATGAGCACCCGGTGCGCGGCGCGCAGATCCCGGTCGGGAAGGTCGGCCAGGGCCCGCTGGGTGTGCCGCTCCAGCGGTGTGAAGAACTGCCGGGCCAACTCGAGGCCGTGGTCGGCGTACTTGAGGATGACCTTGCGCCGGTCGTGGGGATCGGACTCGCGGCGCAGATTTCCCGAGTCGATCATCCGCTCGACGAGGTAGGTGATCGCCGCGCCGGACAGGCCCATCAGGTCGCGCAACTCGCCGGCGCTCAGCGGTGCGCCGGTCTGCTCGGCCACCATGACGTGCAGCAGCGCCCGAAAGTCGTTGGCCGATAGCGAGTGCACGCCGGCGAAGGCCTTGCCTATCCGTTCCGTGGCGGCCGACAGGGCTCGGACGTCATCGGCGATCGCCGACTCCAGCTCCGCCCGGTCACCCATGACCTCACGATAACGTTAAAAAAATTAAATGTTAAGTAAGTGAAACTAATGCTTAGGATGTCGGCATGCACCGCGCACCCGAGACCCGCCGTCCGATCTGGGATCGCATCGCCGCGCTGGTCTGCGGCCGGAGATCCTGGGTGCTCGCACTGATCATCGCCGCACTGGGCGGCGCACTGCTGGGCCTCCTACCCGACACCGGTTCGGCGGAGCGGTCCCCGGTCGTGCTCCCCGCAAGCGCCGAGTCGGCCCGGGTGGCCGAACTGCTCAAGGGATTCCCGGGCGGCGACCAGACACCGGTCATCCTCCTCGTCACCCGTCCCGACGGCGCGGCCCTGTCACCCGCCGATCTGACCGCGGCCGACCAGGCCCGGCAACGGATGCTGACGGCGGCCGGTGGCGGACCACCGATACCCCTGGCGCCGTCCGCCGACGGTGAGGCTGTGCTGGCGCCGGTCCCGCTGCGGCCCGGCCTGACCGGTTTCGCGCTCTCCGACGAGGTCACGGCCCTGCGGACGGCCGCGCGCGACGGCCTCCCGAGCGAGCTGCAGGCCAACGTGACCGGCGGACCGGCCTTCGGCGCCGATATCGCCAACTCGTTCTCGGGTGCGAACTTCATCCTGCTCGCGGCCACCGTCGCCGTCGTCGCACTGCTGCTCATCCTCACCTACCGGTCCCCGGTGCTGTGGCTGGTGCCGCTGCTGGTGATCGCCTTCGCCGACCGGGTGGCGGCCATGCTGGGGTCGTCGATCGCCGAGGCCTTCGGGATGGGTGGCGACGGTTCGACGTCGGGCACCACCAGCGTTCTGGTGTTCGGCGCGGGCACCAACTACGCGTTGTTGCTGATCTCCCGATACCGGGAGGAACTGCGGCGCGACGCTGACCACCGGCAGGCCCTGCACACCGCGGTGCGGTTCGCCGGCCCGGCCATCCTGGCCAGTAACGCCACCGTGGTGCTGGCACTGCTGACACTGCTCTTCGCCGACTCCCCGAGCACCCGCAGCCTCGGTGTCGAGGCCGCCTCCGGGCTGGTGATCGCCGCCGTATTCGTCCTGTTCGTGCTGCCGCCCCTGCTGGCGTTGTTCGGGCGGACGTTGTTCTGGCCCTTCATCCCCCGCCCCGGCGGCGGGGAGATCACCACCACCGGGGTCTGGTACCGGGTGGCGGACTGGGTTTCGGGTCACGCCGGCAGGGTCGCCGTTTCCTCGATCCTGGTCCTCGGCGTGCTGTCCACCCTGATCTCCGGCACGCCCATCGGCCTCGCCCTGGTCGACCAGTTCCGGGTCAGCGCCGATTCGATCGACGGCTTCAAAAATCTCACCGCACACTTCCCCAGCGGGGTGACCGACCCGACCCGGGTGATCGCCGCCGCCGACCGGACCGAGGCCGTCACCGCGGCCATCCAGGCCACCCCCGGCGTCGTCTCGGCGAACCCGGTCGGGGTCTCGGACGGCGGACTGACCCAGTGGAACGTGGTCATCGACGCCGCACCTGCTTCCTCCGCGGCCTTCGACGCCGTCGGCGCACTGCGGGATTCGGTGCACAAGGCCGATCCCGGCGGGCTGGTCGGAGGTTCGGACGCCGCCGCCCTCGACGCCCGCGACACGGCCGTTCGCGACCGGTGGGTGGTGATGCCGGCCATCCTCGCGGTGGTTCTGGTGGTGCTCTTCGTACTACTGCGGGCAGTGCTCGCTCCCCCTGTGCTGGCGGCGGCCACCGTGCTGTCCACCCTGGCGGCGCTGGGGCTCGGCGGCTGGGTGAGCGTCCACGTGGTCGGATTCCCCGCCCTGGACAACACGATCCCGCTGTTCGCGTTCCTGTTCCTGGTCGCCCTCGGGATCGACTACACGATCTTCCTGGTGACCCGGGCCAAGGAGGAGACCCCGCTGCACGGAACCCGGGGCGGGATCGTGCGCGCGGTGTCGGCCACCGGCGGTGTCATCACCAGCGCCGGCATCGTGCTGGCGGCGGTGTTCTGTGTCCTGAGCGTGCTGCCGCTGATCTTCCTGACCCAGATGGGAATCATCGTCGGCCTGGGCATTCTGCTGGACACCTTCGTCGTGCGCACGGTCGTGATCCCGGCGCTGTTCACCCTGATCGGTCCCCGGATCTGGTGGCCGGCGTTCCGGCACGACGACATCGAACGCACCGACGCGCCGCCGGTGTCGGGCGGCGGCGACGTGGTGGCGCGCTCGTAATCCGATCCGAATCAGCCGGTCCGCCGGTCGGCATCCTGGTCGTTCTGCGTCAGCAGCAGCACGCTCACCACGAGCACCCAGATCGGGAACGACAGGCTGAGCCACATCGTGGTGTCGGCGGCGACCATCAGCGTCACGGCCATCAGATACGTCAGGACAACCAGCCATTTCGGCATCAGTCCGGTGCGCAACCAGATGGTGGCCAACGACATCATGAACACCGCGGCCATCCGCAGGGCGTAGGTCTTGGACAGCTTGAGCACCAGCATCTGCCCGAACGTCCCGACGTCGGTGCCGGCCAGCATGCCCGACCGGGCATCGTTGGCGGTGGCCAGCGCCGCACCGACCGCGACGGCGACGAACATCATGGCCAGGAACAGCAGGCCGCTGCTGAGGAACACGGTCGCGAAGAACCGGTCCTCCAGCCGGCCGAGGTTGGACCGGACCACCCCAATGAACCAGAGAAAGGCGACACCGGAGAAGGTCACCAGTTCCGCGGCCAGCACCATCTTGTGTGCACCGGTGGTCAGCCACTGGGAACCCGGGTCTGCGCCCTCCGGAAGCGACCCGCGCAGCAGGATGATCGCCGCGGCGAAGAGCACGGCGAAGATCACCCCGGCCAGAGCGGCCGCCCGCGGGGTGGTGAGTCGATGCAGGGTGTGCGACGTCTGTTCAGCCACGGGGTTGATGGTGGCAGAGTCAGGGCTGACCGGGTAGCAACTCCACCATCAGTCCGTTGGCTTCGGCCAGCAGCGTCCCGTTCGGGTCGGTGAGTTCGGCGTTGACGAACGTCTTGCGGCCCTCCACCTTCGACGCCCGGCCCCGCATCGTCAGGTCGACGTCGATGGGCGTGACATTGCGGTAGTCGACGTGCAGGAAGGCGGTCCGGCTGATCGGTCGATTGATGCTGTGGATGATGATCCCGCACATCACGTCGAACATCATCGCCACCATGCCGCCGTGGACGGCGTTGTTCCCGCCGACATGGAAGCGGCTGTACCGCACGCCGACGTCGACGCCCTCGGGGCTGAAGGTGCGGATCCGCCACGGCGGCATCAGCACACTGCCGGCGCCCGGCAGGGTCGCGACCCGACCGGCCGGCGCCATCCCGCCGGGCTGCTGGTGGGGCGCGAGGTAGTCGATCAGTTCCTCGACGCGCTCGGCGGCCGCATTCCAGTCGGGCGCATCAGCACCGACCGCGAGGTCCTGGGCGCGCCGCATACTCGCGACGAAACGCCCGAAGCCCGCGGGCTCGTCGAGCACCTGGAACCGGGGAAACCCGCCGCGCTCGCGGGTATCCGGCACGTCGCTCAACGCGGTGCCAGCACGTCACGGCGGACGATGGTCTGATCCCGGCCTGGACCCACCCCGATGCACGAGACGGGCGCACCGGCGAGTTCTTCGAGCCGGAGCACGTAGTCGCGGGCCTTTGCCGGCAGATCGTCGAACTCACGCGCTCCGGAGATGTCCTCCCACCAGCCGGGAAGCTCCTCGAAGACCGGTTCCGCGCGGGCGATCTCGCTCTGGGTCATCGGCATCTCGTCGGTGCGCTTCCCGTCGACGATGTAACCCACGCACACCGGGACGGTCGGCAGGCTGGACAGCACGTCGAGCTTGGTCAGGAAGTAGTCGGTGATGCCGTTGACCCGGGTGGCGTAGCGGGCGATGACGGCGTCGAACCAACCGCAGCGTCGGCGCCGGCCCGTAGTCACCCCGATCTCACCACCGGTCTTGGCGAGATACTCGCCGTTCTCGTCGAACAGTTCGGTGGGGAACGGACCGGACCCGACCCGCGTGGTGTAGGCCTTCAGAATGCCCAGCACGGTGGTGATGCCGGTGGGTCCGACGCCCGATCCGACCGCGGCACCGCCGGCGGTCGGGTTGGACGAGGTGACGTAGGGGTAGGTGCCGTGGTCGACGTCGAGCAGGGTGCCCTGCGAGCCCTCCAGCAGCACGGTCTCACCACGCTCCAACGCCTTACCGAGCAGCAACCGGGTGTCGGCGATGCGGTGGGCGAAGCCCTCGGCCTGGGCCAGCAGCGCATCGGTGATCTCGACGGGGTCGAGGGCCTTGCGGTTGTAGATCTTGACCAGCACCTGGTTCTTGAAATCCAGCGCGGCGGCGATCTTGGCGGCCAGCAGGTCGGGGTCGCGCACGTCGGCCACCCGGATGCCGATCCGGGCGATCTTGTCCTGGTAGCACGGCCCGATACCGCGGCCGGTGGTGCCGATCTTCTTGTTGCCCAGATAGCGTTCGGTGACCTTGTCGATCGCCACGTGATACGGCATCAGCAGGTGGGCGTCGGCGGAGATCAGCAGTCCCGAGGTGTCCACCCCGCGCTCTTCGAGACCGTTCAGCTCGGTGAGCAGCACACCGGGGTCGACGACCACCCCGTTGCCGATCACGTTGGTGACCCCGGGAGTCAGGATTCCGGACGGGATCAGATGCAGTGCGAAATTCTCCCCGGTGGGCAGCACCACGGTATGCCCGGCGTTGTTACCGCCCTGGTACCGCACGACCCACTGGACCCGGCCACCGAGAAGGTCGGTGGCCTTTCCTTTGCCTTCGTCACCCCACTGGGCGCCGATGAGGACGATTGCCGGCATGGCGTGACCCCGCTCCACTCCTGGCTTAGTGTTTCCAGCCGGTGACTCACCCTATCGGAGCATGCCGTTGACGAATACCGAGATGACCGTGTTGCGGTTCGGCGACCGCCGACCACCCCGTCCGTTGGCCGCCCTGCCGACCATCGCCGTCGACACCCCGGACGCCCCCGACAGCGCCATCGAGCAGGTGCTGACGGGCGCGCGCAGGGTCGCGGTGGTGGGGTCCGACGCCGATCTGGCGGCGGTCCTGACGAGGCTGATGCGGGCGGACCGACTCGATATCGAGGTTGCCCAGGTCCGAGGTCTCCGCAGCGCGCAGCGAGCCCGCACCGCCGCAGCTCGGCGGGTGCCGCTGATCCGGGACGACACCGGAACCGTGCTGGTCGGGGCGGCCCTGTGGCTGCCGCCGGACGGCTCGACGGCGATCCACGGCGAGGCGGTGGCCGATGACACCGTGCTCTTCGACGGCACGGCGAGCGGAGTCCGGATCGAGCCGACCGCGGCGATGCCCGGCCTTCGGGCAGCCGTGCTGGACGGCTGGCCGCGGAAGTGGCACGTCGCGCGAGCCGTCCAGCTGGGAACCACCGGGGCGCGGGTGGTGCGCGACGGTGTGCCCGGCCGGCGGGAGGTGCGCCGGTCGACGTTCTATCGGCACACCACCGGCTGGTTACGGGTCGGCTAGCGCAGCCCCGGATACACCCACCGGACGGGGGCTGCGTTATCCGGACGCCGCACCGCCGCCGCGGCGACGGAGTACCAGCACGGCCACCGCGATCAGCGCCAGGACGCCCGAACCGCCCGCCACGCCGAGCATCAGCGTCTTGTTGCGGTTGAACCACGAGGTCGAGGATTCGGCGTTGACCAGCTGAATCTTGTACCCGGGCAGGGGTTCCTGGCCCGGCGGTTTGATGCCGGGCATCAACTGGGTCTCGGTGATCTCGAACATCTTCTCGCCCTTGGGCGACTTTGCCCACTGCCCCCACGCCGGAATCTCGCCGTCGAGCAGAACCTTCTCGGCGTCACTCATCGAAGGATCCTTGCCGAGGTCGGCCAGTGACTTGACCCGGAAGGGCTCCGATTTGCCGCCTGCGTAGCTCACCTGCACGAGGGCGTTTTTGATCGGCTTGGGCCCGGTCGGCTTCTGCGGTGGCGCCTGACCGGGCGCGGGTTGATAGCCGCCGCCGGAGAAACTGCCGACCGACACGGTGGACGGCGGCCCCGAGTTGGGGCGAGTCACGCCGGTGAAGCTGTAGACGCCGGACTGCGGCACGTTGACCACGGCGCGCTGCATGGGCGGCACGGTGAAGCTCTGCGGACGGCCGCCATAGTCGTAGACGACCTGGAGCGGATACGGGTAGGGATTGGTGAATACCGGTCGGTAGAAGGGGTCGTAGGAGATCCACTTCGAATTCCACGCCCGCACCGGACTACTCAGCGTCGTCCCGGTGCTGTAGGTCGCGCTGGTGAACGTCGACTCGACGATGGACTGATAGCTGCTGATCTCTTCGGAGGTCGCTTCGGTCGTCGTGACGGTGACCACGTCGGTTGCGCCGGCGGCCGCGATATCCGCCGGCGCGGCCTCGGTCAGCGATGGCTGGAGCATCCCACCACCTCCGGACTCGCTACCGGCCATCCCGCCACCGCCGTGTTCATCGGTGGCCATCCCGCCACCAGACGGCTCACCCTCATCCACCCCCCCACCGCCGGACTCGCCACCGGCCATCCCGCCACCGCCGGCTTCATCGGTGGCCATCCCGCCACCAGACGGCTCACCCTCATCCATCCCCCCACCGCCGGACTCGCCACCGGCCATCCCGCCACCGCCGGGTTCATCGGTGGCCATCCCGCCACCGGACGGCTCACCCTCATCCATCCCCCCACCGGAGGACTCACCCTCATCCATGCCCCCACCGGAGGACTCACCCTCATCCATGCCCCCACCGGAGGACTCACCGACATCCATGCCACCGCCGGATCCCTCGTCGGCGGTGTAACTGCTGCCGCCACCGTCATCGTCGTAGGGATCGGCGACGCTGACCGGCGAGCCGGCGATGAGGGCCGAGAGCGAGACCACCACGGCGGCCGAGAACGCCGCAGATCGCTTCGTCGTTCTCACGACACCGTCACTGTCCATGGGAAACCTCCGCACAGTAGGTCAGTCCAACACTTTCCAGATCCAAACAGCTGATCCCACCCGCGGCACGCTTTCTCAGAAAACCGGGAAACCGACAGTCTGATGCCCCGGACTGACTGCGTCGGAACTAGAGGTAGCGCCGCAGGATTTCGACGTCGTCGGGGTAGCCCAGTTGAGCCGTGACGCCGATCAACTTGGCCAGATGCACTTTGGGCACCCGGCGCAACTCGTCCAGGGGGTACTCGAGCCGGCCGGACTTCTTGTGCGGGCCGTACCGGTTCTGCCAGACCTGCTTGCCCTGCCGAGCGATGGTGCGGCCCAGGAAGTCTCCGAGCACGGCGTCATCGCCCGGATGTTCGATCCGGAAGACCACACCCGGGTCCGCCCGGCCGGTGATCTCCTCCAGGCAGATGTCGTACCAGT
>Ga0208823_1001786_pt1 | contig 16629 bp, 16 predicted proteins | sample AD_UKC075_MetaG_FD_184440 | JGI IMG/M metagenome (GOLD analysis project Ga0208823, IMG submission 184440) | Active sludge microbial communities of municipal wastewater-treating anaerobic digesters from USA - AD_UKC075_MetaG (SPAdes) (version 2) | ecosystem: Engineered > Bioreactor > Anaerobic >... | reverse complement strand
CTTGCTGCGCAGCAGGACACGAGCCTGCATGTCGCGGCCAGTCTCACCGTCGCCGAGTATCTGGCTCCCTCGTGGCTCTCTCGGCTCCGGCGGGCCCGACCCGACGTTCGGGTAAGCCTGGCGGTGTCCAACTCGGATCTGGTGCTGGAGCAGGTGATCAGTGGTGCGGTCGACCTGGGCTTCGTCGAAGCCCCTACTGTGCCGCGGACCGTCTCGTCCCGTGTCGTGGCCCGCGACGAGTTGATTGTGGTCGTGGGCCCAACCCACCCTTGGGCTACGCGCCTTGATCCCGTTGGGCCGAACGAGTTGGCCGCCACCGACCTGGTGATGCGCGAGAGCGGGTCGGGCACCCGGCAGACCCTTGAGCGGGCTCTCCGCGTCACCGGGGTCGAGGTGGGTGACACCCATCTCGAGTTGGCCAGCACCGCGGCTGTGAAGTCGGCTGCCGCCACCGGCGACACCCCAGCGGTCCTCAGCCAGCTTGCGGTCGCCACCGAGCTCGGCAGTGGGTCGTTGGTCCGAGTACCGGTTGAGGGGCTTCGGCTGGGTCGCCGGTTGCGGGCGGTGTGGCCGGCGGGTATGCCGCTGGGCGGAGTTGCTGCCGAACTGGTCCGCCTCGTCGCCGAGGCGCCGCCAGCGCACCCGTAGATAACGCTCGCATGGTCATCTTTGGGGGCAGACCCCGGGGTTTCGGCCCGGAGATAGCGCTCGCATGGTCATCTTTGGGGGCAGACCCCGGCGTTTCGGCCCGGAGATAGCGCTCGCATGGTCACTTGTGCCGTGGCTCAGGGGTGTGGGCGCGACAGAGTGCGATCGAGGGGGTTATCGCGCCGCCAAACGCACTCTCCGACGCACGCGCAAGCCGAGAGCGGGCGGCATACCCGCTCCGCGCGAGGTATGCCGCGCAAGGCGTGAGCGTGGGCGGCTTGCCCGGGCGCGGGCTTGGGTGACGGCAGGTTCAGAGGGACGACGTCGGCGGAGCGCTGAGGCCGAGGACGGTAACGGCCTGTAGGGCGAGGTGGATCTCGGCGAGCTGAGTGGGCACGGCCAATCGACGCCCAACGAGCTCCTCGAACCGGTTGAGCCGATAGCGAACTCCGTTGCGGTGCATATGCAAACGCGCCGCAGCCTCCTTGGTGGAGCCGGCCACAGCCAGCCACGTGCGCACCGTGTCCAGCAGCGGGTCCCGTTCGGCGGGCGCCAGGTCGAGGATTGGCGCGAGGACGGCGCGGGCCAACTGCTCGGCGGCGATCGGTGAGCTGACGATGAAGACGTCCAAGGGGTGGTGGCCGAAGGAGGCCACACCGATCGTCCGAGGGGGAACGGTCTGGAAGGCGAGCCGGGCTTCCACCAGGGCCTGACTGGTCTCATCAAGGTGTCGGTAGGGCCTGCTCACCCCGACCCGCCCCCGGGCGCCCGCGGCGAGGGCATTCGCCAGGGCTTGCTCACCAAAACGGGGTTGCAGGGCGACGACACCTTCCTGCAGGCCGGCGTCGAGTCGCCAGGCTGAGGAGACGTTGCGCTCCTTGAGTCGGGACTCGGCTGACGGCACGGCCTCCTGCCCCGGGCCAGGGCACTCCGCAGCGATGACGACGAACCGGCCCTCCTGCGGCATACGGAGCAATTGGGCCGAGTCCCACATGCGGCTCTGTTCCCCGTCGCCGAGCAACAACGCATCGAGCACGGCCTCGCGGACCTGACGGTCCAGTTGGGTGCGGGCGGACTCGGCAGCGCGGTAGGCGTCGGTCACTTCCAGAGCGAGGCGATCAGAGACCGCCCAGATGTCGGCGGCCGAGAGCAGCAACTCTGCGCGGATCTCGTCGTCAGCGCGCTCGACAAGGGCCTCCCAGAGGTGTCGCGTGCCGACGCGGAAGGCGTGCAGGACAACGTCGATCGGCAACCCCTGCTCCGCGCGCTGGCGGCCAACGGCCCGGACCGCGGTGGGGTCGAACTCGTGCAGGCCGGCAAGCTCACCCAGGACCAGGTGCAGGTTCCCGCGACAGACGCGTTGGAGTTCGTCGCCCGAGACCATCCCGCCATCCCGGTAGGCCGGCTCCTGCGCGCGAATCTTCACCGCCATCTCGGCGGCAAGGTCGTCGATCTCGTCCAGGAGGTGCGCGCTGAGAGTGCGCGCGGCGAGGCTCAGTGCGACGTTGCCCATGGGCCATGGTAGTTCGGCATACCCGCCCGTGGTGGCGCCTTACTGTGCAGGCGCACAGCGAGTTCGGTTCTGCGTCACCTCGCCGAACGAGCCGGTATGCCGGATGGTTAAGACACGTCCCCGCACCGGACCGCACCCGCTCCACCGGATTCACCCGCTCCACCCCCTTCCGTTCCTCTCCCTTCCCCGCTTCCGCCCCCTTTCCTCGCACAGGAGTTCGCTATGAACCTCGCCCAAGCCTTCGTGGATTCGGCCGCCAAGCACGCGGACCGCATCGCGCTGCGCACCGCATCCGGCGCCACCACCACCTACGCCGAGTTGGACAACCTCACCGCTCGCGCCGCCGGCCTGCTCGCCGAGGCCGGAGTCGGTGTCGGTGACCGCGTCGGCCTCATGCTGCCGAACGTCCCGGAGTTCGCTGTCGTCTACTACGGCGTCCTGCGAGCCGGCGCCATCGTCGTGCCGATGAACCCGCTGCTCAAGGGCCGCGAGGTCGCTCACTACCTCGACGACTCCGGCGCCAACCTGATCTTCACGGGGGCCATGTCGGCCGACGAGGTCCACGCCGGAGCACCGGAGGGCTGCACCGTCATCGTCGTCGACGAGACCTTCGCTCCTCGGCTGGCCGCTGCCACGCCGGTGACCGAGGTGCCCGAGCGGGGCTCGGACGACACCGCCGTCATCCTCTACACCTCTGGGACGACCGGTCTTCCCAAGGGCGCCGAGCTCACCCACAAGAACCTCCTAAGCAACGCCGGGCTCATGCGGACCGACCTCATCTCGATGGACAAGGACGACGTCGTCTTTGGTGGTCTGCCGCTGTTCCACGTGTTCGGCCAGACCTGCAGCCTCAACGCCGCGCTGCTGTGTGGGGCGTCGATCGTCCTGCTCCCGCGCTTCGACGCGGCCACGGCGCAGGCCCTCATCCTCGACAACAACATCACGGTGGTCGAGGCGGTCCCGACGATGTATTCGGCTCTGGCAGAAGGCAGCCCGATCGAGGCGCCGCACCTGCGCGTCGCCGTCAGCGGCGGTGCTGCGCTCCCCGTCGAGGTCTTGGCTCGCTTCGAGGAGCGGTGGGGCTGCACGGTTCTTGAGGGCTACGGCCTGTCTGAGACTTCGCCGGCTGCCTCCTTCAACCACATGGGCCGCCCGCGCAAGGTGGGCTCGGTCGGCGAGCCGGTCAGCGGAGTGGAGATCACCGTCTTCGACGAGGACGGCAAAGAACTCCCGATCGGTGAGGTCGGCGAGATCGCCATCCGTGGGGACAACGTCATGAAGGGCTACTGGAACGCTCCCGAGGCCACGGCGAAGGCGCTGCGCCCCGACGGGTGGTTCCTCACGGGTGACATGGGTCGCAAGGACGAGGACGGCTTCGTCTTCATCGTCGACCGCAAGAAGGACCTGATCATCCGCGGCGGCTACAACGTCTACCCGCGGGAGATCGAAGAGGTGTTCTACGAGCACCCGGACGTGTTGGAGGTCGCCGTCATCGGCATCGCCCACACCACCCACGGCGAAGAGGTCGGTGCAGCAGTCGTCGTCCGCGCCGGGTCGACCGTGACCGCCGATGACCTGCGCACCTACCTGCGCGAGCGGGTCGCGGCCTACAAGTACCCGCGGGTTGTCTGGCTGCTCAACGAGCTCCCCAAGGGCCCCACGGGCAAGATCCTCAAGCGCATGATCACTGCGCCGGAAAAGAGCTGATTGGGTATGCCGCCCACCGTCACCGTAGATCCGGCTGAGGGCACCGACGACCTCGCTGTGCCGCTCGACCACTTGTTGGTCGAGGCCGCGCTGGGCCCGCTGCGTCGCTTCGCCCCGGATCTCTCCACCGCGCGTCTGCTCGGTTCCCTCGCCAGCCGGCCGGTCTCCACCGGCCGGCGGGTGGGGGCCCTCGCGGCCGACCTGGCTGCGATCGTCGCTGGGAAGTCGACGGTTGCTCCAGACCGGCGCGACCGTCGCTTCGCCGACGAGGCATGGGCCAAGAACCCGCTGCTGCGCAGGCTCGTGCAGTCCTATCTCGCCTCCGGGGCCACCGCGGCGCAGTTGGTCTCCGACGCGGGCCTGGGATGGCGTGACGCGCAACGAGTGGAGTTCCTCCTCGATAACCTCACCGAGGCGCTGTCTCCCAGCAACCTCCCGCTGGTGAACCCCGCGTCGGCCAAGGCCGCGATCGACACCGGCGGCGCCAACTTCGCCCGTGGCATGTCCGCCTTCGCCAAGGACATGTCCGCCAAGCCGCGCGTGCCGCAGATGGTCGACAGCTCGGGCTTCGAGCTCGGCCGCAACATCGCGGTGTCGCCCGGAGCCGTCATCGCCCGGACCGAGGTCTTCGAGCTGATCCGCTATCAGCCGTCGACGCCCAAGGTCCATGAGGTGCCGCTGCTTATCGTGCCGCCGACGATCAACAAGTTCTACGCCATGGACCTGGCCCCCGGCCGCAGCCTCGTGGAGTTCCTCGTCGGGCAGGGCCAGCAGGTCTTCATCATCTCGTGGCGCAATCCGCTCGCGCATCATGCTGATTGGGACAGCGACACCTACGCGGCCGAGATCATCAAAGCCATGGACATCACCGCCAAAGCGGCCGGTGTCGAGAAGGTGGCCCTGACGGGGATCTGCTCAGGCGGCATACTCTCCTCGTTGGCCGTGGCGCACCTGGCTGCCACTGACCGCCTTGACCGACTGGCCGCGTTCTCGCTCTTCGTGACGGTGCTCGACCAGGAGCACGCGGGAATGCCCGCGGCGCTTGCCGGACCGAGGACCACCGACTTGGCCAAGCGCGCGTCGCGTCAGCGCGGCTTCATCGATGGCCGTGACCTCGCGGAGGCGTTCGCGTGGCTGCGGCCCGGTGACCTCGTGTGGAACTACTGGGTGAACAACTACCTGCTCGGGCGCCGCCCGCCGGCCTTCGACATCCTGTTCTGGAACGCCGACACGGTGCGTATGCCGGCCGGCTTGCATGCCGACTTCATCGATATCGCGATGGAGAACCGACTCGTGCACGCGGGCACGCAGACGACGCTCGGGACCCCCGTGGACCTCGGCGAGATCACGACGGACGCCTATGTGGTTGCGGGCATCGCCGACCACATCACGCCGTGGCAGAACTGCTACCAGAGCACCCAATTGCTCGGCGGGGACACGCGATTCATCCTGTCCACGAGCGGGCACATCGCCGCTCTGGTCAACCCGCCGAACAACCCGAAGGCGTCCTACCGCGACGGCAGCACCAGCTACACCGACGCGAACGAATGGCTCGAGAACGCCGAGCAGCACCCGGGCGCGTGGTGGCCGGACTATGCCGCCTGGTTGGCGGCGCGCAGTGGCGCCCTCGTCAAGGCGCCCACGCGTCTCGATGGTGGCGGCACGAGCGTGCTCGCGCAGGCTCCTGGCACCTACGTCCTCGAACCCTGAGCCAATGGAGTTGACCATGCCCCTTTCCGGTGTCACCGGCGCGCGGACCGTCACCGTCCGTGGTCACGAGCTACGGATCTGGACGCGCCCCGGTGCGCCGGGCCGGACGCCTCTCGTGTTGTGCAGCGGGATCGGCACCGGCTATTCGCTGTTGCTTCCGTTCGTCGAGGCGTTGGACCCGGACGTGCCGGTCATCGGGTTTGACGCGCCTGGCGTCGGCGGCTCTCCGATCCCTCGGCTGCCGTATCGCTTCCCAATCCTCGCCTCGCTCATCGGAGCGTTGGTGCGCCAGCTCGGGTATGACCGGTTCGACGTCTTGGGCATCTCGTGGGGCGGTGGGTTGGCCCAGCAGATCGCGTTCCAGAACCCGCGCCGCTGCCGTCGGGTGGTGTTGGTGGCGACAGGGACCGGGTCGCTCATGGTGCCGGCCCGGCCGAACGTGCTGCTGACGATGGCCACCCCGCGTCGGCACCGCGATCCGGAGTATTTGATGGCCGTGGCGCCCAGCATCTATGGGGGTCAGGTTCGGAATCACCCCGACCTGGTGGCATCCCTCGCTCACGCCCGCAGTCGTGGGGGCGTGTCGCGGCGGGGCTACGCCTATCAGATGCTGGCTGGCGCGGGCTGGACGAGCCTGCCGCTGCTGCCGTTGTTGCGTCAGCCGGTCTTGATTTTGGCCGGTGACGACGACCCCATCATTCCGTTGGCGAACGCGTGGCTCCTGAAGTCGTTGATCCCGCACTCGTCCTTGTACGTCTATCACGACGGTCACCTCGGTCTGGTGACCAGCGCCAGCGTGCTCGGCCCGGTCGTCGGTGACTTCCTCGGCTCGGCCCACGGTCTCCTCGAAGAGTGACCTAGTCCAACTGGCCGCCTAATCGACTTCACTGCCCCAAGAGGGGTATGAACGCTATCCTCAACCATTTGTACTTCAAGTTTGAGGAGCCACGTGGACGCGTTAGTCCAGCACTTCATCTACCCGCTCAGCCACGCCGGAGGGTACGTCTTCGAGGGCGGGCGGCAGATCACGCCAGATAACTACTGGGCTTCCTCACTGGTTGGCAAGACTGACGAGTGGGGAATGTCGACCGGCTACCGGCTGATCGAGCCAGGCGATTGGGTCTGGGCCTATTTCAGCCAACCCATCGCACAGATTCTCGGCGTCGGCAGGGTTGTCAAGCCTGTAACTTGGCACGCCCGCTGGGGGCGCTATTCCGTTCATATTCGCTGGGACCGAGCGCTCACCTCAGCTCTGAAGAAGAAGCCTATCGATTACGCAGAGTATCAACAGCAGGTACAGGGGGCGGCCGTTCGTGCCAACAAATCAACTGTTCAAGTGCTGGAGGGATGGCTTCTGGATCACGGCTCTCGGTGGGTATCGGAAGCTCGGGCCGTCAAATTCGCCCAGCGCGAAGTGCTCCAGCGGCTCGGCCAAGCGGAGTTTCGTGCTCGCGTCTTGAAGGCGTACGGCGGGACTTGCGCGATAACCGGGACCACCGAAGAAGGGGTGCTGCAGGCAGCTCACATCCTTCCCATCGGAAACGGTGGTCGACATACGGTGGCGAACTCTCTCCTCTTGCGTGCTGATGTTCATAACCTGTTTGATCTCGGACTTCTTACGATTACTCCCGGGATGAAGGTTGCGGTCGACCCGACGGTGACTGACGGGATATATCGTGGACTTGTAGGGCGACCCGTATCTGTGCCACGCGCGGTGAATAGGCAAGAACTGAAGAAGGCACTGACAGAACATCGGAGCCGACGCAACAAGTAGTTGGTTCGACATTGGTCCTCAACCTACGAGATACATTTGTGATACTTTCTCTGGCCACACCAAGAGTGCCTGCGCTGTATCCGGGCTCATGTGAATGCGAGGGCCCAGACACCCTGAGCGGAAGCGCATGATGAGTCTGCCTGGCGACCGGTCGGTGCCCGGACTTGGCGTCGGCGTTGGCGCTCACGCTGGTGGGTGGCGAGGTTAATCCTCGCAGAGCGGGTTGGGCTGGCCAGAGAGTTGATCTTCGTGCCGGGGGCAAGATCGTGAAGGGATGCTGGTGTTACCAACCTCGGAATCGGACATCCCAGCATCTATTGTGAGTCCAGGCCAACGGGGAACAAGGTTCGGAGGTGCGAGATGGCCAGAGTGAGGTCGCTTCAACAAGGGGCGCAAGATGTGCGAGTACACCCATCGGAGGTGGACTGCTTCTACCAATCGATCGTGAGTGCCTCAGGTGAGAAGTTCGTCCATTTGACCACCTTCGGCTCGGAGGAGCGGGTGAGTAGGCCTAAGAGCAGCCAGTCCCTCCAACTTGACGAGCGGACTGCTCGTCAGTTGATAGACGTACTTCGTAAGGCCTTCCCGAGTCCCTAACGACGAGTCGAATCGGTTCAAGGGGCCGCCACACGCTTCCGTAGTTGTTGTTCCTAAGGGGCAGTGACGCGCAGGGTGCGCAGGGTGGGGTCGGCGGCATACGCGATGCGGACGCCGGCGTCCCGGGCCGCAAGGAGCGCACTGAGGGCGGCTGCCGTGATCTCCTCACTAGGGGCAAGGACAGGTATGCCGGGTGGCTAGGGGGCGATCAGTTCTGCGCTCACGCGGCCGACGGCGTCCTCGACCGGCACCGGGGTGGCGGCGGAGAAGAACGCCTGGCGGGGTGGCATGACGGTCACCGGGTCGACGGAGTAGGACGCGGCGCCCACCACGGGGCGTGGGGCGCTGCGGTGACGTTCGACGGAGGCCGCGATGGCATCGGCGAGCCGCGTGACTCCCTCCACGGTGTCGGCGAGGGAGACGATCGCGATGAGGACGTCGCGGTCGGCCGACTCGACCGGCATACCTGCGAGCAGGAGGTCCTGCTCGATCGCGTTGCCGTCGGCGCCGGTGCCGGACAGGACGAGGATGAGCTTCGCGGGGTCGACGTGAGGGCCGTCGACGACGGTGAGGCCTGGGACCTGACGCAGGTGGTCGCGCGCGGCCCGAGTGGCGGCGATGGCGGTGCCGAGCAGCGCCTCACCGTCGCGGGCGAGCAAGGCGCGGGAGGCGTCGATGCTGGCGAGGATCGCGCCTGCGGGGCTGGTGGTTGCGGTCGCTTCGACAGCGGCGTCGAGGCGCGAGGCGTCGATGCGCTCCGTATTGGCCAGGATGATCGCGGCCTGGCTCCAGGCGGGCAGGGTCTTGTGGGCGCTGGTCACCATCGCGTCGGCGCCCAGCGCCATGGGGTGCGCGGGCAGGTCGGGGTGGAAGCCGAAGTGGGCCGCCCAGGCGGCGTCGACGATGAGTGGGACGCCGTGGTGATGCGCGGCGTCCGCGAGCCCAGCCACGTCACCGACGGTGCCGACATAGGAGGGATCGCCGACGAAAACGGCTCTGGCGTTCGGGTGTTCGGCGAGGGCGGCGGCAACGGTCGCGGGTGCGACGCCTAGCGGCAGGCCGGTGGCGGCGTCGACCTCGGGGCGAACCCAGACCGGGGTGAGCCCGGCGAGGACCAGGCCGAGCAGCATCGAGCGGTGCAGGGTGCGGCTGACGACGACCTGGTCGCCGTCGCCGGCCACTGCCAGGGCGAGGGCCTGGTTGGCGTGGGTCGCGCCGCCGGTGGAGAAACGGCATACGTCGGCGCCCCAGAGTTGCGCCGCGCGAGCCTCCGCGTCGAGCAGGACTCCGGTGGTGAGCTTCATCGTGTCCAGGCCCGCGTAGAGGGGGACGTCGCCGGCGACGACGTCGCCGACGAGGTCGTGGCGCTGTTTGTGGCCGGGGATGGTGAACGGGGTCAGGGCCTGCTCGTGGAACGTCAGCCACGCGTCGAACAGCGGTGCGTCAGAACGCAGTCCGCGCGGGTCAGTCGGCATCGGGGCTCCAGGAGGACAGGACGTCGACAAGGGCGCGGGTGAACGCGCGGACCTGACGCAGGTCGACCCATTCGTCAACGGCGTGCAGGCTGCCGCCGGACGGGCCGCAGATCAGGGTCGGGCAAACGGCTTGCCAGAGTGGGGCTTCCATCCAGTAGGGGGCGTCGAAGGTCGCGCCGGTGGTGAGTGCGGCGGCGAGCTGGGTCGCGAGGTCGGCGGCGGGCCCCGAGTCGTCGAGGCGCCAGCCGTCTCGTGCGGCGACGAGCTCGACGGTGGCGTCCCAGACGGGGTCGAGGAGGGCCTGGACCTCATCGAGGACGGTGGTGCCGCGGCCATCGGGGCTCGTGCGGATCTCGACGAGGCACTCGGCGGAGTCGGGGATGACGAATGCCGAGGTGCCACCGCGTGCGACGGTCACCATGAGGTCGCTGCCTTCGGCGTGCAGGTGGGGGGCGCGCTGGTCCACGGCGTGCAGGAACCGGCCGAGTTGGGTGAGTGCGTTGATGCCCAGATGGGGTTGCGAGCTGTGCGCCGCGCGGCCTTGGAAACTGACGCGGGCCACGCCGAAGCCGCGCAGCGTGTGGCACGGGGTCAGGTCGGTCGGCTCACCGATGAGGCAGACGTCCGGGTGAATGTTGAGGGCGGCGAGGGCCGCGATGACCGCTTCGCTGCCCAGGCTCGCGTCCTCCTCGTCGGTGACCAGCGCTAGGACGGGGCGTATGCCGCCGCGGGCGCCTGTTGGTTGTTCGAGGGTTGGGCCTTCGTGGGTGGGCTGATAGGGGGTCAGGCGATCGGCATTTAGGCGATCAGTGGCGAGCCGCTCGGCGGCGACGATGAGCGCGGCGACACCGCCCTTCATGTCGGCTGCGCCCCGGCCGAAGAGCTGGTGGCCTTCGACGCGGGGGGTGAAGGGGGACGGCATACCGGAGACACCGACCGTGTCGAGGTGGCCGTTGAGGACAACGGTGGGTGCGTCGGCTGGCCCGGGGCCGACTGCCAGAAGGCTCGGGCGGTTTGCGTGGCCTTCGGCGTTGATGATGGTGACGGTGAAACCGTTGGCGCGCAGCCGGTTTGCGAGGAAGGCGACGATGGCCGACTCGCCCGCAGCATCGTCGACCAGGCCAGGGTTCACGCTGTCGATCGCGACGAGGTCCGACAGGAGCGCAACCGCCGCGTCGCCGAGATCATCCATCCGCGAAGCGTAAGGGGAGTAGGGCTGACCGCCCGTGTGCTCACGGACTCCGACACTGGTATGAAACGTCAGCACCGTCCAGTGTGGTTAGGCAGGGCCGGGCGCGTGGCGAGGATCAGGCCCGAAACAGGGTGAGGTGCGGGAGTAGTTGCTCAGCGGCACTCATGATCGCCTCGACGGCGTCCAGAGCAGCCGCGGCTTCGTCGTGCGCGACGGCCTCGTCTGGATGGGATGGATATTCGACCTCGTTTCGGCGTCGACGTAACCCTCCGTAGGCGACGAACACCGCACCGAACTGGGCGCGAACTGCCCGTTCAACCGCAATGTGGCCTCCGCCTGCCGTGGGGCGCAACCCTTGGTGGGCAAGCAGGGCTGAGCAGGCTTGCCGAGCGGCGTCATAGGCCAGCACGAACGCATTGGCAGGGTCATTGGCGAGCAGGACTTGCGCCGATGTGAATGTCTGATGCGCCCGAGCCAGACCGGGGCCTCCGTCTGCGGCAGTGCCGGTGACCTGCTGTAGCGAACGGTCGGCTAGCAACTCGTCGATCTCGGCTGCACCCACCTGCCATCCACTCATTCAGGCACCGTACTGGGCGATGCGGTGCGTCAGGTCGCGTGAGCTGGTTTATCCACAGGAGGCATTTCGGCAGTGACATCCAGGTGTGGGCCGCCTTGGATCGTTGCCACGAGTGGGTCGTCGCCGCTGGCCCATCGGCTTGAGGCCCGGATGGTCGGGTTGACCGGCATACCGAGTCGGGCTTCCGCCCGCTCGGCCGCCGCGTAGACCTCAGCGCGGGGTGGGTTGCCGACCACCAGGACGTCGATGTCCGCGGGCGCGACTCCAGGGACGCCGGCATAGCGAGCGGCCCACGACCCGAAGATCACGACCTGCTCGACGCCGGGGAGGGCGGCGAACTCCTCGGCCACGACGACGTGCGGCCCGAAGGTGACCAACAGAAGTCGAGCCAGCGGTTCGAAGGCGCGGTGCGACGTATTGGCCCGCAGGAGGCGTGATCGACCGACTGCACGCCCAGTGAGCAAACCGGACTCCTCTAGGCGCTGAGCCTCGCGATGGGCGGTGGTCAACGGGATTCCGAGCCGGGCTGCCAGGTCCGTGACGGTGTAGTCCTGATCGGGGTGCAGGGAGAGCAGGGTGAGCAGATCGGCCTGATGCCGAGACCGGAACACCGGCATCAGCGAGGGGGCATTACTACGCATAAACGGAAGATAGCATCCGTCTATGCGTAGCATCAATACCTCGCGCGCCCCCGGATCAGAAGCGCGCGTCGGTTGTTTCCGCCTCGATTCGCTTGCGCAACAACGGCATTGTGTATGCCGCCCGCTTGCGTCGGTGCTCCTGGACCGGTCCCAGCCCGGGCTGGTCCGGCAGGCGCGCCGCATCGACGAAGAACGACACGTAGCCACTGAGGACATCGGTGCCGACCTGTGGATCAGCGGCGGCAAGGAGGACCACGGCGGACGATGGCTCATGGTCGGCGAGTCTCGCGGGGAAGCAATCCGGCGGCAACCGTATATCCGGTCACGCGGCATACCCTCGGGTGGGGCAGCGCAGTGGTGGTGGCCAGGGGCGGGGTCGAACCGCCGACCTTCCGATTTTCAGTCGGACGCTCGTACCAACTGAGCTACCTGGCCAGGTGGCTCCCTCGTGAGGAGCCGGCGACCCCGACGGGACTCGAACCCGCGACCTCCGCCGTGACAGGGCGGCGCGCTAACCAACTGCGCTACGGGGCCTTGAGCGGGCTAATGCCCAAGACCGAACTGCTTGCACAACGTATCCCCAACGGGATTCGAACCCGTGCTGCCGCCGTGAAAGGGCGGAGTCCTAGGCCGCTAGACGATGGGGACCTGGGATGTGACCTCAGATCCTCGCTGCCTCAGAGCCATGCTCGGATCCGTTGAGGACCCGGTAAGCATAGGGGACCGCGCCGGGGCCCTCCAAATCGCAGGTTCGTGGCGCCCCAACCCGTCCTGAGGGTATGCCGCTCACCCCCGGCTGCGCCGCCTCCCACCCCCGAACGCGCACCCCGGACCACTCTGGCGCCGCTCCCGCCCGACGGGGAGAGTGGGGCCATGACTCGTCGTCAGGTGCCGCGTTGGTCCGAGCTGCGTGACCTCGTCAAACTCCAGCGACCTGAGCTCTCCCCGACCCGTCGGCACCTCGGCGCCGCGCTCACCGTGGCCGATCTGCGCGACGTGGCCCGCCGCCGGGTCCCGCGGGCCGTCTTCGACTATGTCGACGGCGCCGCGGAGACCGAGGCGAGCTACCGGCGGGCGCGGGCGGCATACGAGGGGATCGAGTTCCAGCCCCGCGTCTTGCAGGACGTCGGCGCGCTGTCGACCGCGACGACCGTCCTCGGTGCCCCGGCCGCGGTGCCGTTCTGCTTCGCGCCGACCGGCTTCACCCGGCTCATGCACCACGAGGGCGAGGCGGCGGTCGCGCGCGTGGCGGGGGAGCGGGGCATCCCGTATGCCGTGTCAACGCTCGGCACGTCCACCCCCGAGGCGGTCGCGGACGAGGTGCGCGGCTTGCCGGGGTCGAGGTTGTGGTTCCAGCTCTATGTGTGGCGCGACCGGGCGGCGGCCGAGGAGTTGATGGCTCGGGCGGATGCGGCGGGCTACGAGGCGCTGGTCCTCACCGTGGACGTGCCGGTGTCGGGAGCGCGGCTGCGCGATGTCCGCAACGGCTTGTCGGTGCCGCCGGCGCTCACCACCAAGACGGTGCTCGATATGGCCCGGCACCCGGCCTGGTGGGGCAATGTGCTCACGACGGCGCCGATCGACTTCGCGGCTCTCGCGGGGTGGGACGGCACGATCGGCGACAAACTCAACGCGCTCTTCGACCCGACGATGACCCTCGCCGACCTCGACTGGGTGCGGAGGTTCTGGCGAAAACCGTTGATCGTTAAGGGGATCCAGACCCTCGACGATGCTCGCGCGGTGACCGACGCGGGGGCGGACGCCATCGTCCTGTCCAGCCACGGTGGCCGCCAACTCGATCGCGCGCCCGTGCCGTTGCGGCTGGTGCCGGCGGTCCGGGAGACGCTGGGGCCGCGGGCGCAGATCCTCGTTGACTCCGGCATCATGTCGGGCGCCGATGTCGTGGCCGCGATCGCCCTCGGCGCGACGAGCACGCTGGTCGGGCGCGCCTACCTCTTCGGCCTCATGGCCGGCGGGCAGGCTGGCGTCGAGCGGGTGACCGACATCCTGACGGGGGAGGTGCGGCGCACGATGGCGCTCCTCGGCGCGGCCACGGTCGCAGACCTCAACCCCGGCCACGTCCGACTCGCGCCCTGACCGCCGCGCTCACCGGCCGCGGGCGGCCCACTCCAACAGCTGGTCGACCGGCCAGGTGGTGACGATCCGCTCGGCGGGGATTCCCAACCGCGTCGCGCGCTCGCAGCCGTAGGCCTTCATGTCCAACTGCCCCGGCGCGTGCGCATCCGAGTCGATCGCGAACAAACACCCCAGGTCGCGCGCGATCACCACAAGATCATCCGGGGGGTCGCAGCGCTCAGGCCGCGAGTTGATCTCGACCGCGACGTCGTGCTCGACGCACGCCGCAAACACCGCCTCGGCGTCGAACTCCGACTGCGGCCGCGTCCCCCGCGAGCCCTCCACCAGTCGACCGGTCGCGTGCCCGAGGACGTTGACCCGCGGGTTGGCGACCGCCGCCAGCATCCTCCGGGTCATCGGGTCGCGCGGCATCCGCAGCTTGGAGTGAACCGATGCCGTGACGACGTCCAGCTCCGCCAACAACCCCGGCTCCTGGTCGAGCGACCCGTCATCGACGATGTCGACCTCAATGCCGCTGAGCAGCCGAAACCGTTGGCCCAGAGCGGCATTCACGCCAGCAACGACCCCGAGCTGCCGACGCAGCCGCTCCGCGCTCAACCCGTTGGCCACCTTCAGTCGCGGTGAGTGATCGGTCAGCGCCAGCCATTCCTGCCCCAACTCGACGGCCGACAACACCATCTCCTGGATCGGGGACCCCCCGTCGCTCCAGTCCGAGTGGCTGTGCAGATCGCCGGTCAGCGCGGCATACAGGCCCTCGCCTCCCGGGGCGAGCGAGACCGCCGCCTGCTCCTGCAAGGACGCGAGGTATGCCGGCAGCTCACCGTCCGCGGCCTGCGTCACCACTCCGACGGTGGCCGGTCCGAGGCCCGGAAGCTCCCCGAGCGTCCCGGCGGCGAGGCGCGATGAGAGCTCGGTGGGCGGCATACCCGCGACAACTGTTGCCGCGGTGCGGAAGGCTTGGACGCGATAAGTGCCTGCCCGCGAGCGCTCCAGCAACATCGCGATCCGGCGCAACGCATCGACGGGAGAACATCCAGCGGCGAGGGGGGCAAGCCCGAGCATTGGGTCACCCTATCGGCGCGGCGGCGAGCGCCCGGCCCGTCAGTGGGCCGCGATCGGCCCGACCGACATGCCGTTGACCTTGGCCGAGCACGTCGCAGTGCCAGAGGCGGGGGCGGCACCGATGACATCGAGGCGGACGTTGCCGGACGCCACGGTGTTCTCGGTCCGATCGCTGGCGGTGAGCGTCACGGGAACCTGCCCGGTCGAGTGGAAGGTCAGCGTGGCCCGGACCCGGCGGCCTTGGAGTCCGCACTGCAGGGACAGGTTGGAGACCGTCACGCGACCGTTGGAGGACGATGACGAGGACGAGGACGACGAGGTGGTCGACGATGTCCCTGCAGGGGTCGTTGTCGTCGCGGTCTCGCCCGGAATCTCGGGCTCTCGGCTACCCAACGCAACCGCGAGCGACGGCGTCACGAAACTCGGCGTCGGGACCACGAACGTCGCGGTCGATCCGGCTGCGTCGGTCGCCCCAGGCACTTCGTTGAGGGTCACTCGCGCGGTCGACAGCGCCGTCGCGCCCTTGCCGATGGAGGGGGACGACGACAGCATCCACCATGCTCCGAAGACGAGCGCCACGGCGAGCACGCCGATGGCGCCGATGATGACGGTTGTGCGCCGACTACTGTCCAAGCCGTCGGCCGCTTCGTCGCGGTGCCTGCCCATTCAGTCTCCCGGTCTGTGTCCCCGAGACCGTTCCAGCGTGTCACATTAGCCGACACACCACCCGTGGAGAAATGGTTGAACGTCACACGGTCAGGTGGCGGGGATCGTTCCGACAGTACGCCCGTCGACGGCGGCCCAACAATCGGCGGGCGTGGGCAGCCCCGACACGGTGACGGAGACGCCCCCGGACCCGGTCTTGGTCGTCGTCGACTCCCCGGCCCGCAGGATGGCCGTGACGTTCTCGGTCGAGGTGAAGGTGAGGACCGCCTGCACCCGACGCCCCGTCACCGTGCAGGTGAAGTTCACGTTCGTCACTCCCCATGGGTGAGGCGCGGGAGTGGTCGTCGTCGGCGCCGGTCCCGGCGTGGTGGTGCTCGAGGAGGTCGACGAGCTCGTCCCGCTGGTCGTGCCCGATGGTCCGCCGCTGAGCGCCGATGTGAGGGCCGCCGTCGAAGTCGGCGCGGCCGTCGAGGTCGCCGTAGCTGTCGAGGTGGCGGTGGCTGTCGGGTCGATGAGGCCCGTCGGGTCCGTTGCCGATGAACTGGAGCTGACTGCTGGGTCGGTGCCCCGCGGCTCGGCGCTCGCCCCGATCGCTGCCAGCGACGACGCGGCCTGTGCCTGGCCCGACGGTCGTTGGCCGCCGAACACCGACCACAGGCCCCACCCGACGAGCAGGAGAACCATCGCGACGATCCCGAAGGCGCCGATGACCGACATCGAGCGCATGCCGACGGCGCGACCGGCAGCCGGACCATGGCGACGGGGAAATCCGCAGGTGCCAGAGGGTCAGGGGTGGTCCAGGAGGGTTCGGCGCGGCGCCGGAGCAGCGCCTCGGCCGAGAGCGCATGGTGGGTCCCGTGGGGCTCGAACCCACAACCTACGGATTAAAAGTCCGCAGCTCTGCCATTGAGCTAGAGACCCGGCAGAGGCCGACACCCGCCGGCCCGAAGCATCAGCCAGCCTAACGGAC
>Ga0208823_1001782_pt1 | contig 16657 bp, 13 predicted proteins | sample AD_UKC075_MetaG_FD_184440 | JGI IMG/M metagenome (GOLD analysis project Ga0208823, IMG submission 184440) | Active sludge microbial communities of municipal wastewater-treating anaerobic digesters from USA - AD_UKC075_MetaG (SPAdes) (version 2) | ecosystem: Engineered > Bioreactor > Anaerobic >... | reverse complement strand
GGTGAGCGCGTGACGTTCGGGTCGGTGGATGCCGCGCTGACCGCCCTGCGCGCAGGCGCCATCGATGCCGCCATGGTGCCGATCGAGAACTCCGTCGAGGGCGGGGTCTCCGCCACGCTCGACGCCCTGGCCAGCGGCGACCCGCTCGTCGTCGTCGGCGAGGTGCTCGTGCCCGTCACCTTCGTGCTGGCCGCCGCGCCGGGCACCACGCGCGACGCCGTGCGCGCCGTCGGCACCCACTCCCACGCGTGGGCGCAGGTTCGCGGGTGGATCGGGGAGAACATCCCGGATGCCGTGTACGTGCCGACACTGTCGACCGCATCCGCGGCGGAGGCCCTGGAGCAGGGGCCGCAACCGTTCGACGCGGCCGTGTGCGCCCCCGCCGCCGCTCGGCTCCACGGGCTCGAGGTGCTCGCCGAGGGGATCGGCGACATGCAGGCCGCCGTCACCCGGTTCGTGCTCGTGGCCCGGCCCGGCGTCGTGCCCGAGCGCACCGGGGCCGACAAGACGACCGTGGTGCTCTTCCAGCGCGACGACCACGCCGGCGGGTTGCTCGCGCTGCTCGAGCAGTTCGCCGCCCGCGGGATCAACATGACCCGGTTGGAGTCGCGCCCGACGAAGGAGTCGATGGGGTCCTACTGCTTCTCCATCGACCTCGAGGGGCACGTGCTCGACGAGCGGGTGGGGGAGGCGCTCATGGGCCTGAAGCGGATCTGCTCGGAGGTGCGCTTCCTCGGGTCCTACCCGCGTGCGGACCGGCAGCGGGCCACGATCGCCCCGCTCACGGCCGACGAGGACTTCTCGGCGGCCCGGGCGTGGCTGTCCGGGGTACGCACCGGTCGTCCCTGAGTCGATTCCCTTGCCTGCGTCCGGCAGAACGGTGGTCAGAGCCACCAAACTGCCGGACGTCACGCGGTTGAGGCGGCGCTACGGCTGGACCGTGCCGCCGTGCTCGGTGACCCACTGGTCGACCTCGTCCCACCGGTCACCGAGCCACTGCTCGAAGGCCACGGGGTCGGTCGGCACCGTGTCGGCGGCGTAGGTCCAGGTCCGCACGACGAACGGGCGGTCGTGGAAGGGCAGGGCGTCCCAGATCATCCGCGGGCTGGCGAGCTGGTCGAGCCCGACGTGGGCCAGCACCATGACGTCCGCCGCCGGTCGGGCCGACCGGGCGGCCCAGGCGCCCTTGGTGCGCGGGGGCAGCACCGACTGCAGCTCCTCGGCGCGGCGGGCCAGGGCCGTGTCGCCACGCTCGCGCAGCCGACGGATCATCCCGGCGCGACGGGTCGGGGTCCAGTTCTGGCCCTCGGGGAAGATGACGAAGACGTCGTTGTCCCGCATCGTCGCGGCCATCTCACCCAGACCGGCGGCGCGGTCCTGACCGGGGCGGGCCTGCGCGGGCATGAAGAACGACTGCAGCCGCGACAGGATCGTGTCGATGCCCGGGTCCCACCGCAGCGCCTCGGCGAGCACGATGCGCGGCAACCGCCCGGCGGTGCGCGACAGCAGCCACGCGATGGCCAGCGAGTCGGCCGGGCCGGCGTGCCGGGCCAGGGCCAGCAGGGGCTCGTCGTCGGAGCCGAAGTGCATCCGGTCCTCGAGCACGACCTCGAGCCCGACCCAGCGGCGCGCGTAGTACATCAGTGAGTCCAGCGCGGTCGAGAACAGCTTCTCGTGGTCCTCGCGCCACGTCGGTGACGACTGGTCGGGGGTCCTGGCCCACAGCGCCCAGCACCCCAGCAGCATCCGGATGTCGACCCACATGAGCACGACGGCCAGGCACGAGGCGCGAAACAGCCGGGCCCGCCGGTCGACGAGCACCATGAACGCACCCGTGACGATGACGGGCACCATCAGCCCGGTGACGAGCACCCCGACGAACGGCCACGCCACGTGCAGCACGCGTCGCACGGCCAGCGGGGGAGGGGGAATGCTGCGGGCGCCCATGGCGGTCAGGCTAGCCCCGGCTCGGGCCGTGGTTCGCCCGTTTCCAGTGAGGTGAGGTAGGCATCGGATGCCGCGTGCGCGGCATCCATGCGTTCCCTCATCTTCGCGATGCGCGCCAACCCGATCGACACGTTCGGGCTGCTGGTGGCGCCGCTCGGCAGCACGTGCAGCGCGACGTCGTCGGGGACGGACTCCATCTCGTGGACGAACCGGTGACGGCGGCCGATCTCGAAGGCGACGGTCGCGACCTCCCACGGCTTGGTCGGCACCTTCAGCGGCTGCTCGACCCGCCCGACCTGGAGCACGAAGATGCGGGTCGCGCCCAGGGCCAGGGCCCGGCCGATGGGGATGGAGTGCACGAGCCCGCCGTCGAGGTAGTGCCGGTCGTCGATCTTCACGGGCGGGAAGAGCCCGGGCACCGAGCACGACGCGACGACGGCATCGGTGAGGTCACCGTCGGTGAACCAGCGGCCGCTGGAGTCCTCGATGCAGGCGGCGACGCACTGGAAGGCGACCTCGAGCTCCTCGAACCGGCTGACCGGCAGGTAGCGCTCGATGACGTGGCGCAGCGGTGCGTTGGACAGCAGGTGGGTGCGGTACTTCGCGACCCGGGCGGCCTGGCGCATCGGGTTGTCGAGGAAGACCCCCTCGCGGACCACGGCCTCCCAGACGGCCGCGAGCCGCTCGGCCCCCTCGACCCCGGGGTCGGCGGCGATGAACGCCCCGTTCATGGCGCCGATGCTCGTGCCCAGGACCACGTCGGGGCGGATGCCGTGCTCGGCCAGCGCGCGCACCATGCCCACCTCGCTGGAGCCGAGCACCCCGCCGCCGCCGAGGACGTACGCGGTGAGCTCGTCGCGAGGCATGCCCCCAACCTACGGCTTGTGTCCGGCAGGTTGGTGGTCAGGGCAACCAACCTGCCGGACGTTGGCTGTCACCTCACCGGGTCACCGCGAGGATGCCGTGCGCGCCCCGCTCCGCGTCCGCCATGGCGTGCGTGACGAAGGGGTACGAGCCGGGCTCGGTGGGGGACCACTCCACGAAGCCGCCCTGGGCGGGGGCCAGGCCGAGCACCTGGCTGCCACCGTCCGCGCCCTCACTGCCCGTGCTCCCCTCGCCAGCGAGCGGCCCGCCGCCACGGCGCAGCAGGTACGCGCCCTCGCTCCACACCGTGTCGAACTGCCCGCCGACGACATGGAAGGCCGACCCGCGGTTCGGGCCCGCGGCGAGCACCCACAGGCGCACCCGCTCCCCGACGCGCGCCGTGAGGGGTGCCGCGTCGTACTGGTTGGCCACGCCGTTGAAGACGACGGCGTCGGGGGTGTCGGCGGCTGCCGAGTCGGCGTCGACCTCCGTGATCGCCGTGGACCCGTCGCCGTCGACGTGCACCTCGGACTGCACGAGGACGTAGCTGCGGTCGACGGCGGGCAGCCCGTCGGGCTCGATGACGACCGCTCCGTGCATGCCCGCCGCGATGTGGGCGCTCATCGGCATCGTCGAGCAGTGGTACATCCAGATGCCGGCCCGCTGCGCCGTGAACCGGTAGGTGAGCGAACCCCCGGGTGGAATGGTGCGCATGACCTCGTCCGGTGCCCGCTCGCCCGCGTGGAAGTCGACCGAGTGCCCCATCGACCCCTTGTTGACCAGGGTCACGACGAAGGTGTCACCCACCCGGCCGTGCAGGGTCGGCCCCGGCACGCCCCCGTTGAAGGTCCACCGCTTCTGCCGGATGCCGGGCGCGACCTCGAGCTCGACCTCCTCCACCGTGAGCGTGACCTTGCGAACGGTTGAGCCGTCGAGAGGCGGTAGCGCGGCATCGACGGCGCGGAACGCGGCATCCGGTTCCTGGCCGAGTCGGATGCCGTCGTCGGACTCCGCGGCGACCGCACCATCGGCGCTGCTCGCCCCGGGGCTGCTCGCCCCGGCGGCGGAGCCCTCGACGACGACGTCGAGGACCATGCCCATCCGGCGGTGGCCGACGATGGTGCACCACCCCTGACCGCTCGCTCCGACGACCCCGACGTCGAGGGTGGTCGAGCGGCCGGGCATCACGCGCTCGGTGCGCAGGTCGCCGCCGAAGGACAGGTCGTGGGGCGACCCTTCGTCGACGTTGACGAGGTCGATGACGAGGCGGTTGCCGGCGGGCACGGTGATGGAGGCCGGGGAGAAGGCCATGTCCCGGGCCTCGACGCGCACCCGGGTGGTCTCACCGGTCGGCGTGACCGATCCGGCCCCGGTCAGGCCGACCGAGGCGAGGGAACCCGGGCCACCGGCATCCGACGCGGGGCCCAGGCCAGCAGCGGCCGGGTCGATGGCGACGCCGAGGGTCAGCGCGAGCGCGATGGTGGCCACCCCGGCGACGAGCTGCCCCGGTGACCACACCCGCGGCTCGGGCCCGACCCGCTCGGGGCGCACCGGGTGCTCGGCGACGGTGGCGACGAGGGCCCGGCGGGCCGCGACGGCTGCCTTCACGGCGCGCAGCAGGAGGGGGACGAACGCGGCCAGCGCCACGAGGACGAGGGTCGAGGTGGCGACCCGGACCGCGCTGGGGACGGGTAGGAGGCAGACGAGCAGACCGAGGTTGACGACGGTCACCCGCCAGACGGCGCCCCGGTTGAGCTCGGCCGACGCCGCCCGCACGACCGACGGCCCGCCGCCGAGCACCGTCGGCACGAGGTGGCTCAGCGCGCCGGCGAGCAGCTGGGCGCCGAAGCCCGCGGCGACGACGGCCGCGACGACGCCGTACCCGTCGGCCACCTCGGCCCACGAGTCGGCGGTGGCGACCCGCCACCCGACGAGCCCGAGCGCCACCGCGCCCCAGGCGAGGGCAGCGGTCACCGACCACGTCGCGAAGAAGCGGGGCGGGGCCTGACGTGCCGGTGCGAGCAGCGCCCGGCCCCACCAGCCAAGCCCGGCGGCGTAGAGGGCGAGACCGACCAACGTTGCGACGCGCGAGCCCAGCGCCGCCCCGGACCCGGTGACGGCGACCGCCGTGACGAGCACCGGCAGCGCCTGCCGCGCGAGGCGTTCGGCGCGCTCGTCGATCCGGGTGCGCAGCATCGTCGGCCACAGCGTGACGAGGGTGCCGGTCACCGTCAGCCCGATCCAGCCCAGCACCATGACCATCGAGTGCGCGACGAGCACGCGCCCGTGGGTGGCGTCGCCCAGGCCGCGGGCGAGCCACGCCCCGAGGGTCGCGCCGACGGGCACGCAGGCGGCGGCCGCCAGGTAGTAGCGCACGGTGATGCGGAACCGCCCCGGCAGCGCGTGCCGCAGTCGCCGCCACAGCTGGATGCCGTGCCAGCCCACCGCGCTCGACACCGCCACCGCCCCGGCGACGGTCAGCGGCCACAGCGAGGTCGGCACACCGACGAGCACCGCCGCCTGACCGGCGACGAGCAGGCCGATCCGCGCGTTCTGCCGAGCCCGTTCGTCGAGGGACGTCGGGGTCTTCAGGAGGGCCTGGGCGAAGTGGGTGCTCCACACCATGGCCGAGTGGGTGAGGGCACCGAGGAGCACGAGGTGCACCATCAGCCAGCTCGCGGCCGGCACGAACGGGTGGACGAGGGCGACGAGGACGGCGAGGCCGAGCCAGACCACGCCCGGCCGGTCGCGCAGCGCCCACCGACCTCGGGAGGCGCCGGGTGGCCCGGTGCGGCCCTGGCGGGTGGGTCGGGCTGCTGCGGTCGTGGTGCCGGGGGGCTCGAGGGTGGTCACGCGGGGACGCTCCGGGGGTGGCGGACGGGGAGTGCGACCGAGGCCGCGGCGGTGAGGGGGAGCAGGAGCAGGGCGACGGTGGTGAGCACGCCACCGGCCTGGGCGAGGCGGGTCTGGCCGACGAGGTCGCCGCAGACGCGGACCGCGAGCCCGGCGTGCAGGACGACGAGGGGGGCCCAGAGCACCCGTCGGTACGGCAGCGGGCGGCGCAGGACGGAGGGGAGGATGACCGGCGCGTGCGCGAGGACCATGCTCATGGCGAAGCCGAGGAAGACCGTGTGCACGAGGAGGTCGTGGGCCGCGCGGGTCGTCGGCACCCCGGTGACGGCCCAGGCGACTCCGGCCACGGTGAGCCACCCGTATCCGGCGAGCATCGCCACCGCGCTGAAGCGGGGCAGGTCGGTGGAGCGCACGGTGCGGCGGGCGACGTCGCGGGGGGCGAGCCACGCCACGAGGGCGAGCAGGGCCACCCCGAAGGCGCGGCTCCCCGGGCCCGGTGCGACGAGCGCCCACGTCGCCGCGAGGGCGAGCCCGGTCGCGAGCCAGAGCAGGGTCGTCCCTGCGGTGCGGGGGAGGTGGAACCGGGCGAGCTCGACCCGTTCGGCGGCGATCGTCAGCACGACGAACCCCGCGAGCAGCGGCACGACGACCGAGGCCTCGACCCGCACCCAGGCCAGCGCCGCGAGCACGGCGAGGCACGCGGCGAGCACCTGGACGAGCACCTCGTCGTCGCGACGCCGTTGCCACAGCGCGACCAGGACCGCGACGAGGGCGACCGTCCCGTCGAGGAGCAGCATCCGGCCCAGGAGGGGCGGCACCGGCGCGACGAGCGCCACCCCGCCGAGGCCGAGCAGCACCGGTGCGGCGTACCCCCAGGCCGCGCGCAGGGCGACGGCCCGCTCGAGGGCGATGAGCGTGCCGAGGAAGCCGAGCACCATGAGCGGCCCGTGCACGTCGGGCAGCGCCGCTGCGTCGAGCGGCGCGGGGACCCCCATCCGCAGCAGCCCGGCGTCGAGCCCGGCGAGGAGGCTTGCCCCGGCCGGCAGCAGCAGCCAGGCCCGGTGCGGCGTCGTCATGGTCGGCTGGGGGCGGCCGGGGTCAGCGCGGTCACCCGCTCCCACTCCATGCCCGCGAAGGCGATGGCGGCTGCGGGGAAGAGGCCGTTCTCCTCGCGGTCGATGTGGTGGCGCAGGGCCAGCTCGAAGGCGGGGAAGGACGCGTGGTCGCCACCGCGCACCGCCGCCAGCGCGGCATCCAGTGCGGTGTGCTCGGCGCACAGGGAGCCCACGTGCTCGGTGAACTCCTCGTCCTCGGCGAGCACCGCGAAGAGGCCGGCCTCCTCGGCACCCGTGTGCGGGTGGAGCAGCCCGGCCAGGGCGTCGGCAGCCGCGACGACGGCGGTGTTGTCGCCGTGCTCGCAGGCCCGGCGCAGCACCCCGGAGGCGTTGATGATGTCGACGTGCTCGGCCATGAAGCGGCCGATGACGTCGATGCTCTCGCACCCGCAGTACGAGCACACGGCGACGACCTGCCGCTCAGGCGCGGGTGAGCCGCAGGCGCCAGGCGTCGGGACCCTCGTCGAGGTAGCGAACGGTGACCGCTCCGGCCTCGCGGTCGGCGATCTGGGCCAGCAGCGGCTTGGGGTCGTGCGGGGCGACGAGGTCGAGGGAGCCGCCGCTCGGGATCGCGGAGAGCGCACCGAATACCGTGGCGTGCCGGATGGCGTGCGGGACGGCCCGCACGTCGAGCTCGGGGATGCCGTGGTCGCTCTCGTTGCAGCCGCACGCGTGCTGGCCGCCGCCGGCGAGGGGAAGGGTGGTGTGTTCCATCTGGTCCTCCGGTGTCTGATTATCTACAATGACATTGTGAAAAATACTCCGCCGATGGGTCCTTCTCCAAGTCGGGTGCTCGGGGATGCCGGTGAGCCGACCCCGCCGCCGCTGGATCCCGCGCGCCTGCGGGTGCTGCGAGAGCTCGCCGGGGCCGATCGCGCGTGCACGGTGGGCGAGCTGGCGCAGGCGCTCGGCGGCCACCCCAACACCACCCGCCACCACCTGCGGGCCCTGCTCGCCGCGGGGCTGGTCCAGGTCCCCGACGCCGCCGACGAGGCAGGTCCGATCGGCGCCGGGAGCGTTCGCGAGGGTGGTCGCGGCCGGCCGGCTGCCCGGTACGTCGTGACGCCGCAGGGGCGGCGCACGGCATCCGGCGTCGTCGAGGGTGACCCCGCGGCGGAGGAGTACCTCGCGCTCGCGGGCGCCTTCGCCGACCGGCTGGCCGCGCTCGGCGTGGACACCTCGGAGGAGTCCAGGGCCGTGGGCCGGGCGTGGGGTGCGAGCCTGGCGGCGCGCGATGTCACGGCGGCTGGTGGGGGACTCCCGGGGCAGCCGCGTGAGCAGGTGGTGGAGCTGCTGCACCGCCTCGGGTTCTCACCCGTCGTGCGCCCGACGCCCGATCGTGACGACGGTCGCGAGGTCGAGCTGCGCACCTGTCCGCTGCTCGATGCGGCGCGACGGCATCCCGAGGTGGTGTGCCAGGTCCATGCCGGGCTGGTGAGCGGTGCGGATGCCGGGTACGGCGGGTCGGGGGACGGCGTGCGGCTCGTGCCGTTCGCCAGTCCGGGTGCATGTCACCTCAGGCTGGCGTCGGCCCGGTAACCTCACCCCATGAGCGGCGCCGCGATCTTCGACCTTGACCGCACGTTGCTCCAGGGCGGCACCGGCCCACTGCTGTCGCGAGCGATGTACGACCTCGGCGTCGTCACCCGCAAGCTGCCCGGCGAGAAGCTGCTGTACGGCATGTTCGACCTCATCGGCGAGACGCTGCCGTCGATCTTCCTGGCCCGGCAGGCCACCCTGGTCGCCAAGGGCCGCGAGATGGCCACGTTCGACGAGGCGGCCGTGGCGGCCGCCGAGGCGATCGCCGAGGTGGTGCACCCCTTCGCGTTGGCGCTCATCGAGCAGCACCAGGCCGCCGGGCGGCCCGTCGTGCTCGCGACCACCACGCCGTACCACCTCATCAAGCCGTTGGCTGATCGGCTGGGCTTCGACCACGTCATCGCCACGCGCTACACGATCAACGACGAGGGCAGGTTCGACGGCTCGATCACGGGCAACTTCGTGTGGTCGCGGGGCAAGATCGCCGCGGTGCGCGAGTGGGCCGAGCGCGAAGGCATCGACCTCGCCGAGAGCTTCGCCTACTCCGACTCGATCTACGACCTGCCCCTGCTCTCGGCCGTGGGGTCGCCCAACGCGGTCAACCCTGATCCGCGGCTGACCCTGTATGCCGTGGCGCGCGGATGGCCGATCGTGCACTTCGACGTCTCGCCCGGGGTGTTCAAGGTGCCGGTGCTGGGCATCGAGCTGCAGCGGCTGCTCTTCCTGGCGAGCCCGCCGCTGCTCACGCCGTACGCCCGCTTCAACATCGCCGGCATCGAGAACATCCCCCGCACCGGCCCGGCGATCCTCGTCGCCAACCACCGGTCCTACTTCGACCTGCAGACGATGATCCAGGTGCTGCGGGCCTCGGGGCGCACTGCCCGCGGGTTGGGCAAGAAGGAGATCTTCGACGTCCCCGGCCTCGGCGCGATCGCCACGGCCCTGGGCGGCATCGCCGTCGACCGCGGCACGAGCGGGCAGGACTCGTTCGAGAACGCCGCGGTCGCCCTCGAGGGCGGCGAGCTGGTCGCGCTCATGCCGCAGGGGACGATCCCGCGTGGCGAGAAGTTCTACGACCCGGTGCTCAAGGGCAAGACGGGCGCTGCGCGGCTGGCCGCGATCACGCGGGCACCGGTCATCCCGATCGGCATCTGGGGCAGCGAGCAGGTGTGGCCCCGGTCGGCGGCCGTGCCGAACGTCCTCAACGTCACCAACCCGCCGAAGGTTCGCGTCCGTGTCGGTGAGCCGGTCGAGCTGAAGTACCGCTCACCCGCGGCCGACACCAAGCGCATCATGGCCGCGATCGTCGACTGCCTGCCCCCGCAGGCCCGCGAGCACCGCGTGCCCACCGAGGAGGAGATCCGGCTCGCCACCCCGAGCAGCTGACACGGGGCGCGCGAAGGGAGCCATCACCCCCGGTGCTGGCCCACGGACTGCGTCACGTCTCGACCGCTCGGGCTACCGCGTGGTAGGTCATGCTGTCGGTGCATCTACCAGGCGGTAGCCCGGGCGCAACCACTGTGCACCCCGAGCTCGACATCACCTACCGACTGGTAGGTGATGCTGTGGGTGCATCTACCAGGCGGTAGGTCAGGCACCGCGGGAGGGTGCCGACGAGCAGGTCACGCGGAGCCGAGCTGCGGTGAACTGGCGGGGACCAGGGTGAGCAGGTGTCGAGGAATGGCCCGCACGTCCGGCCGAGGTCGAGCCTTGGCGGCCAGGTAGGCGCGCTCGATGCGGTCGCGGACGGCAACCGGAGATTCACGGAGTCGACGAGGGGTGACGCCAGCGACGACGACCCCGGCGGCGACGAGGTCTGCGTCCTTGTCGACGGTGTCGTCCCACTCGTCGCCCTGGCTGTGGTGGCGATGGGAGTGCACCATGACACCCATCGCGACGTCGTCGAACCACACGTCCGGTGTCGTGAGCACCGCTCCTGACGACAGCGAGAGCTTCGGGTTCGCCCAGGCCGTGGGGAGGACGGACGAGGTCGCCAAAAGGTCGAGCAGCTCGGACTCGGGGACCGACCAGGCTCCCGACGCCGCCTCGGCCAACGGAGCATGGAGGGCGGCGGCATCACGCGGGCGCAGGCGATTCACCCACTCGGACAGGTCGTCGAGGGAGGCGATGCCCCGCTGGACGGTCTCGATGAGGATGGCGGCCCGCTGCTCGTGCACCCGGGCGGATCGAGCCGCATCCACGGCTGACCGCGCGGGTGACGACAGGCGCAGCGGCCCGCGGGTGACCTGTGCGCAGTCGTGCAGCAGGGTGCGCCTGACCTCGGCGAAACCGCTCGACCTGCTGCTGCGTGGGGCGGGCGTCAGCAGCTGGACGCGGGCGCCGGGGTCGGCAGAGGTCACGCCATGGAGCCTGGCTGCGGTGGCCCCGGCGAGCACCGAACCCGGGCCGGCCCAGAGCAGCGCGGCGACCTGTCGCTGCCGGGCTGTCGGCCTCTCGCGGGTCATGGAGAAGACACGGGGCAGGATCACCCGCCAGCCGCGACCGGCATTCCACCGGATGGCTGCGCCCGACAGGCCTGCCCCTCTCAGTTGGGCATGAGTGATGACGCCGTCCTGGCGCGCGAGCAGGGCGACAGCGGGGACTGGGAGCTCGGGCATGCCAGCACTGTGACCTTGCCAGGGCTGGACGGCGGCGTGGGCGGCGGAGACCTGTGGATGGCGAGGCGGTCGACCCGGACCTGTGGAGAACGGGCCGCGCAGGCCCGGGGTCAGGAGAGCGTCCTCGCCCAACGCCTCAGCGCGGCGTGACCTACCGCCTGGTAGGTGATGCTGTGGGTGCATCTACCAGGCGGTAGCCCGGGCGAAACCACTGCTCACCCCACCCCGAGCGGCTGAACCGCGGGGTGTTCCGCAGGGCGGTCCCGGATTTGACGACGGCACCAACTTAGGGTTACCTGCATGAGGTAAGGCTAACCTTAATGACTGGAGTCGCGATGTTCGTCAGCAACGCCCTCATCGGGTTGCGCGAAGGCCTGGAAGCGGCACTCGTCATCGTCATCCTGCTGGCCTTCCTCAAGAAGACCAACCGCACGTGGGGCATCCCCTACGTGTGGGCCGGGGTCGGCACCGCCGTCGCGCTCTCCGTGACCCTGGGGGCCGTGCTCACCTACGGCACCCGACAACTGACCTTCGAGACCCAGGAACTGGTCGGGGGCTTGGCGAGCATCGTCGCCGTCGCCTTCGTCACCGTCATGGTGTTCTGGATGAAGTCGGCCGCCCGCGGGCTCTCCGGCGAGCTCAAGGGGCAACTGGACAGAGCCCTCGATCTCGGCCCGCTGGCCGTCGCCCTCGTCGGCTTCCTCGGTGTCGGCCGTGAAGGGCTGGAGACCGCGATCTTCTTCTACGCCACCGCCCAGGCCGCAGGAGCCGGCAACAACGTCCCTCTGCTGGGATGGCTGGCCGGCTTCGCCGGGGCCATCGCCCTCGGGGTCCTCATCTATCGCGGTGCCCTGCGCATCGACCTGGCCCGCTTCTTCCGGTACACCGGCATCGCGCTCATCGTCGTCGCCGGCGGAATCCTGTCCTACGGCATCCACGACCTCCAGGAGGCCGGCTTCCTCCCCGGTCTGAACACCCTCGCCTTCGACGTCTCACACGTCATCGACCCGGGCGCGTGGTACGCCGTGCTGCTCAAGGGAACGCTGAACTTCACTCCGGCGACCACGGTCCTGCAGGCCATCGCCTGGGTGCTCTACGTCGGCACGGTCCTCTTCTTCTTCCTGCGCCCCTCTCCTCCATCCAGCCCTGTCAGCAGCGCCCCCACACCCAGCGACCACCACACCACCACCCCCACCGTCCAGCCCAGGAGCAACCCGTGACCGCCCGCCGTTCCCTCCCCGTCGCAGCCCTGATCGCGGTTCCCGCCGCCCTCGCGCTCAGCGCCTGCTCGGCAACCACCTCCTCCTCGGATGCCGGCAGCGGCACCTCGGGCGGTGCGATCGCCGTCGCGGCCACGGACACCACCTGCGAGGTGGCTCGCGCCGAGGCGCCGGCCGGCCAGGTCGAGTTCACCGTGACCAACAGCGGCAGCAAGATCAACGAGTTCTACGTCTACGCCGAGGGCGACCGGATCATGGGTGAGGTCGAGAACATCACGCCCGGGCTCACCCGCACGTTCCACGTCGAGCTCGCCGAGCCGGGCACCTACGAAACCGCCTGCAAGCCGGGGATGGTGGGCGACGGCATCCGGGCGTCATTCACCGTAACCGGGGCGTCGGCCGCACCGAAGACCACTGACGAGAACCTCGCGGCAGCGACCACCGAGTACCAGCGCTACGTCGCGAGCCAGGCCGATGCGTTCCTCGCCCGAACCACCGAGTTCGTGGCTCTCGTCAAGGCCGGCAAGGTCGACGAGGCCAAGGCCCTCTACCCCACGGCTCGCTCGTACTGGGAGCGGATCGAGCCCGTGGCCGAGTCGTTCGGTGACCTCGACCCGAAGATCGACGGCCGCGCCGAGGTCGTCGACGAGGGGATGGAGTTCACCGGCTACCACCGCCTCGAGCGTGACCTCTGGGAAAGCGGCCTCCAGCCGGATTCCGCAGCCATGGCCGACCGGCTGCTCGCCGACGTCACCGAACTCGTCACCAAGGCCAAGGCCGTCGAGCTCAACCCGCTGCAGCTCGCGAACGGTTCCAAGGCGCTGCTCGACGAGATCGCCACCGGCAAGATCACCGGCGAGGAGGAGCGCTACAGCCACACCGACCTGTGGGACTTCGAGGCCAACTTCGAGGGCTCCAAGGCGGCCATCGCGGCGCTGCGCCCGTTCCTCAGCTCCGCTGACCCGGCCCTCGTCGCCACCATCGACGAGCGGGGCAAGGCCCTCGGCGACCTGCTCGAGACCTACCGCGACGGCGACGGGTTCGTGCTCTACACCGACCTCACCCCGGACGACGTCAAGAAGCTGACGACCGCCCTCGACGGGTTCTCCGAGCCGGTCGCGACGGTCGCCGGGGTCGTGGCCAAGGGATGAACGACTCCACCCGGCGGGCCGTGCTCGCGAGCGGAGCCGGGGTTGCCGTGGCGAGCGCGGCTGCCACCGTCGCGTATGCCGCGCGCCCGGCATCCGCTCATGGGAGCGTCGTCGGGTCGGGTGGCTCGACGGACGCCACGACGGCGGCGACGGATGCCGGGACCGTCCCCTTCCGCGGGGCGCGGCAGGCCGGCATCACCACACCCGCGCAGGACCGCCTGCACCTCGTGGCGCTCGACGTCGTCACCGACGACCCGGCCCGGCTGCGGGACCTGCTGACCCGCTGGACCCGGGCGGCCGAGCGGATGACCTACGGCGCCGAGGCCGCGCCGGGCGGCGTCGTCGGTGGCGGGCCGTGGAACGTGCCGGAGGACACCGGTGAGGCGCTGGACCTGGCCCCCGGGCACCTGACCGTGACCATCGGCTACGGCCCGTCGCTGTTCGACGACCGGTTCGGCCTGGCCGACCGGCGACCCGAGGCGCTGCGCGACCTGCCGGCGTTCATGGGCGACGACCTCGACCCGGCGACCTCCGGTGGTGACATCGTCATCCAGGCCTGCTCCGACGACCCGCAGGTCGCGGTGCACGCGGTCCGCAACCTGGTGCGGCTCGGCTTCGGCGTGGTGTCGGTGCGCTGGAGCCAGCTCGGGTTCGGGCGCACGGCGTCGACCTCACGGGCACAGGTGACGCCGCGCAACATGTTCGGGTTCAAGGACGGCACCGCCAACATCACGGCCGAGGACACCGCGGCGCTGGACGAGCACGTGTGGGTCGCGCCCGTGGACGTGCCGGGCGCAGCGGCCTGGATGGCCGGTGGCAGCTACCTCGTCGCCCGGCGGATCCGGATGCACATCGAGGTGTGGGACCGCACGCCGCTCATGGAGCAGGAGCAGATCTTCGGGCGCGACAAGAAGGTGGGCGCGCCGCTCGGTGATGCCGACGAGTTCGACGAGCCCGACTTCGCCCGGCTCGGCACCGACGGTCAGCCGCGCATCCCGGCGACGTCGCACATCCAGCTGGCGCACCCGACGCGGCTCGGCGGGGTGCGGATCCTGCGCCGCGGGTACAACTTCACCGACGGCACCGACGGGCAGGGCCACCTCGACGCGGGGCTGTTCTTCATCGCGTTCATGCGCGACGCCCACCGGCAGTTCGTGCCGATGCAGCGCGCGCTCGCCCGGGCCGATGTGCTCAACGAGTACATCGAGCACACGGGCTCGGCGCTGTTCGCGTGCCCTCCGGGCCTGGGGCCGGAGGACGACTGGGGCACCCAGCTGTTCGGCTGACACGGTGACGCGAGCGGATGCCGGGATCGACCAATAGGTCACTGGAGGTCCGCCCCTCGGTGAGTGGCTGTGTACCCGGAGTGACCTATTGGTCGATCTGGGGACGGCTGGGGGGGCGGGACGCGCGCGGATGCCGGGTGGCTGGGTCGCGAGGCGGCCGCGGATGCCGGCTGGCCGGCATCCGATGCACGACCGGGGGTAGCGGTACGCGGCCTCCGGGCGACAGGCTGACCTCATGACCGCACCCACGACAGTCGTGCTCTTCGGTGCCACGGGGGACCTCGCCAAGCGCAAGCTCATCCCGGGGCTGCTGCACCTCTTCCAGTCCGGGCTCGTCGACGACCTGCGCGTCGTCGGCACCAGCCTCGACGAGATGAACGCCGACGCCTTCAGGGACCTGGCACTGATCGCCATCCGCGAGCACAGCACCCGCGACGTCAGTGACACCGACTGGCGTGAGTTCGCCCAACGGTTGGACTACGTGCCCATCTCGGCCGGCCCCGACGCCCTGCGCGAGGCGGTGGCGCGGGCCGAGGTGCTCCTGCCGGGCGAGGTCAACCAACGACTGCACTACCTCTCGGTGCCGCCGAAGGCCGCGCTGGCCGCCGTGCGCACCATCGCCGAGGCCGACCTCGCCGTGCGCAGCCGCGTGGTCATGGAGAAGCCGTTCGGCACCGACTACGCGTCGGCGGTCAAGCTCAACGCCCAGCTGCACGAGGTGTTCGACGAGGAGCAGATCTTCAGGATCGACCACTTCCTGGGCAAGGAGGCCGCGCAGAACATCCTCGCGTTCCGGTTCGCCAACGGCCTGTTCGAGCCGATCTGGCACCGGAACAGCATCTCCCACATCCAGATCGACGTCCCCGAGACCCTGGGGCTGACCCAGCGCGGCGACTTCTACGAGGCTACCGGCGCCTACCGCGACATGGTCGTGACGCACCTGTTCCAGATCCTCGCGTTCACCGCGATGGAGCCGCCGACCTCGCTCGAGCCGAGCGCGATCAGCCGGGAGAAGAACAAGGTCTTCCGCTCGATGCAGCCGATCCAGCCGAGCGACGTCGTGCGCGGCCAGTACCACGGCTACCACGACGAGCCCGGGGTCAAGCACGACTCCGAGACCGAGACGTTCGTCGCGCTGAAGTGCTTCGTCGACAACTGGCGCTGGGCGGGTGTGCCGTTCTACCTGCGCACCGGCAAGCGCATGGCTGAGGGCGCGCGGATCATCTCCATCGCGTTCCGGGAGCCACCGCAGTCGATGTTCCCGCCGGGCTCGGGCGTCGGCGACAACGGCCCCGACCACCTGACCTTCGACCTCGCCGACAAGTCGCGCATGTCGCTGTCGTTCTACGGCAAGCGCCCCGGCCCGGGCTTCCGGCTCGACAAGCTCTCGATGCAGTTCTCCATGCAGGAGACGTCCTGGGCCGGTGCGGTGCTCGAGGCCTACGAGCGGCTGATCTACGACGCGGCCCGCGGCGACCGGACCCTGTTCACCTCGGCATCCGGCATCGAGCGCCTCTGGGAGATCTCCCAGCCGCTGCTCGACAACCCCCCGACCGTGCGGCCCTACTCGCAGGGCACGTGGGGGCCGAACCAGATCCACCAGCTCATCTCGCCGTACACGTGGCGGCTGCCCTTCGAGCGGGCCTGGCGCGAGCGCAAGTTCTGACCCGGGTCAGGGGCAGCGAGGCACCGGCGCGCTGTACGTCGTGTTCGACCGGTTCGACACGTAGTAGTCGCTCACCCAGCGGCCGTCGACGAGCTGGTTCCAGACGCGCGTCGTGGCCACGAGCGATCCGGACTTCTGACAGGCGACGTAGGCCAGCGCGCCACCCTGCAGCGGTCGGTTGAGGTTCGTGTAGCCGGTGCCCGGCCCCGAGCGGGTGTTCACCGGGATTCCGATGGTGATCTGCCCGGGTGAGGCGCACCTGGGTAGGGCCGCACTGTAGGTGGTGGACGACGGCGTCGAGACGTACCGGTCGGAGACGTAGCCGCCGGTGGTGGTGCGGTCCCACACCGAGGTCGACCCGATGCGCTGACCCCTGGCCTGACAGACCACCGAGACCG
>Ga0208823_1001774_pt1 | contig 16706 bp, 10 predicted proteins | sample AD_UKC075_MetaG_FD_184440 | JGI IMG/M metagenome (GOLD analysis project Ga0208823, IMG submission 184440) | Active sludge microbial communities of municipal wastewater-treating anaerobic digesters from USA - AD_UKC075_MetaG (SPAdes) (version 2) | ecosystem: Engineered > Bioreactor > Anaerobic >... | reverse complement strand
TCGTAAGCATCTTGGATACCGGACACCAACAGAACTATTTGATGAGTTTTTGGATCAGGTGTATTCGATTGCCAAAGTACAGGTAACTTAATTCTATTAGTGTTCAATTTGAAATTGCAATTTTAGATATTTTTTATTTTTTCAAAAAATAATTTCATCTCTCGCGCGTATATATAAAGTTGAGGTAACAAAGGTAACATAAGTAACAAGTGGCTATTCATCAGCGTTTCGGGTGTTACCTTTTTGTTACCTTGTTACCTTTTTTGAGGTTAAAGAGGCTCAATATCTGTGATCTCAAAGCCGCTCACATCGCATCGCTCTTTCAATATCGAAAAATCAAGAGCCCACGCTTTCTTAGTTTCGTTCCCGAAACGCATCGTTTTATTGCTCTCCAGAAAAAAGTCACTTTGCCTCAATTGCTTCAGAAACTGGTTATACGGAAGACATTCACCTGTGATTGCATAATCGCGTCTGTACTTGGTATAGCGGTCATATACATCACAGAAACGAATCCCGATAACATTGCCTCCTTTATCAAAAGTGTAGTCTTGATTCGGAGCCAGTTTCATCCGGGCCATGATTTCCAGCGTCTGTTCTACAATAGTCTTGTTGTTGCTGCCGCCATCCAGCAAGTATTCCTGCACACCGTTTTGAAGATATCGAATACACGCCCCTTTGTTAATGGGAAACACTTCAGACCATGTAACATTAAGGAATTCACACAGTTTGTTTACTAGGCTCAATCCGGCATAGCAACAGGCGAGATTATTGACGATACGAGATGGAAACTCATCAGATATCTCTGACTTTGCTTCCTCATACCATTTCTCCGCATCCACGGGCGATACTCTGAGTGCTATATCCAGCAGGCTCCGACCGAAGCTGCCAAGCAGATCCGCTTTTGCACACAACTTATAAAATGCTTGCCTATGGCTGGCTGGTTTTAAGTCTTTCTTGCTGAAAAGCAATTCAATGCTTCGTTCCCTGATAGCCGCTTCATCCGGCGATTCCTCACCAGCTACAATAATAGGCGCCAACAGTTCATAAGTAACAGCACTTTGATCCGCCCTACCGCGGACACCTTCATGGCCGTCATATGCATCTCGAAGATGGTTGTATAAGGCATTTAGCCTTAACTTATCTATCTTTGAAGGCTTGAACTCATCCATCAACTGCGGTATCAGATTCGATGATGCAGATTCCTTCATCAGTGTAAATGCAGTAACCTGCGTAGCCGCGCGGATTTTGCTGCACGAAAATACCGGCAGAATAACCCGCTCCAATGTATTACTTTTTCCGCTGCCTTGTTCTCCGACAAGCAATAAATGAGGAAACTTGATGCCTGATTTTTTAAGATGCGGTTTAATGAAGCATCCGGCCACCCAGGCCATTACTGATACCGTTTTTATGGGCTCGTTATAGCTGAGAATCCACTCACCAAGCATAATAAGCTGTTCCTTTGTCAATGGTTCAAAGGTAAGGATATCGGTTGTTATGCCTTTATACTTATCAAGCTGCACGATATCTTCGACAATGTTGCCTCCGGCTTCAATGGCACCATCCGTTGAAACATATACCATCCGCCCGCCATGCTCATAAATTCCAAGAGCCTTGACCCCTGTTTTCCTTACCCACTCCATTTCAGATATATAACCTTTCAGCAGCTCTAAATCTCCTTCTGAGCCAAAATAGCCTAAGGATATTGTCCGGCGGTTCAAGATATTTTTAAACTTTTGGATGTTATTGAAGTCGGTAGTCATAAATGTCTGGCGGTATATTTCATCGCGGATTGTAATAAGATCAGCAGTCATCTGCGTTTCATCTTCCGATACAATCATCTCCACCGGTTGAATGATAAAATTTGTTATAGGATACACACTTTCGCCTCTGGTGCGGTAATACCTGCCCTCATGTTCAAAGATAACTGACTCGCTTTCGCGGCTGTATACGTTCTCTGTGACTTCAATGGCCTTATCCAGTGTCTCCTGCCCATATGTTGCTCCACTTGCATGATGTACCGTATCCCACTTTTCCCGGAATAACCCGGAATTTCTAAACAGCCTGTCCATCTGCTCTTTGTTTTTGCCTGACCAGAAAGCCAGCATACAGCAAAGAGCAAGGTCGGCTTCGGACTGGCTCGGATACCCTGCTTCCTGCCATTTTCCTTCCCATAGCAGATTAAATTCCTTATGGTTTTCGGCTGTCCGGGCTTTCTCCAGAATTTCTTCATCTGTAAGCGGCTCTAGCTTAAAATTTTTACGGTCTTTTCTGCTTTTCCCTTTCCGCTTTTTACTTTTGATATAATTCTCATGTATCCAGGCTAGAGCTCCATTATCTTCAGCAATGTAATCAGGAGTCCCTGGCAGTCGCTCGCCAGTCATTGTGAAGTATCTGCTGTGGGCATACATTTCAACGCCGGTTTTAGTGTTTTTATTGCCCTTAGCAGGCATCTCCCCTTTATAGAAAATATGAAGCCCAGTTCCTGAAGGGCTGATTTCCGTATAGGACGGAAACCGCTCAAGGATAGCCTTGGCGGTATCGTTTAATTCCCCAGTGTTTTTGTCGCGGCAGTGATCGATATCAACTCCTACTAAGCCTCCACCTTTTGCGAATACAAAACCCAATCCAGTATAGAGATATTGTTCTTTTGCCGCAATCGCATCGTCAAGGGTCGACCAGTCGTTTGGGTTAGTGCTTGAGGCTTTTCTGCCGGTTAAGGGATTGTAAGGGATTTTACTGTCTTTTCCGTCCTTTGTGTTTGGTTCCAGACGCCAGCATATCCATTGCTTCCGGTCAGCCAGTTCTTTAGGGAATGAGATGCTCACTGACACCCCACCTCCTCGCATCGTTCATTAAAATACCGGATCGGAATGCTGCGCTGCTTTGCCTTTTCACCCTGCCCCTGGTAATATTCTTTGCTCAAATGGCTTTCTGATATATTATGTTGCGCCGTGGATTCTTTTGAATTCTACCGGTGTGATCCCTTCATATTTCTTAAACACGGCACAAAAATAGCTGGTATCGCTGTAGCCCACTCTTTGTGCCACCTCTTTCACGGTTGCGCCGGGAACCTGTATCAGGTATTCCTTGGCTTTTTGGATCCTGAGCCTGGTCAGGTATTGAAATGGCGTCATGTGCAAGGTGCGCTTAAAGAGGCGACAGAGGTGATGCGGAGTGACGTTTATTATCGACGCCATGCTGTTTAGAGAGGGGCTTAAGGAATAGTTTTGTTCCATATAATTGAGAACCGGCTGAAGCTGCCTGTATTGTGCCGGGGCATTTGACGATGAGCCGGTAAAGGTGCAGGCCTTAAGCTTTATGAGAAACTGATACAGGAGCGAAGAACATTCCACCAATTTCAGCGGATTTTCCGAGCATATCGAGAGATAGATCTCATCAAGCAGCCGCTCAATGGTTTGAAGGGATGATAGGCGAAAGACGTTCCATTTGCCCATGTTTAGCAGGTCGAGCAAGGAGTCAAGGGCGGGACCATCGAATATAAGCCAGTGGGTGGTCCAGGGTTCGCTTATGGCAAAATACTCATGGGGGATATGAGGGTACAGGAAGAACCCCATTTCTTCGGAGATCCGGTATATGTTTCCTTCGACGATTAGCTGTCCGCTCCCTTTTACGCAGTGAAGCCATTGATAGTAGGGAAGCCCCGAAGGCCTTGTGACATGTTCTTGATTTTGCTGTATTCCTATGCCCTTGACGAAAAATGGGAGTTTATCCTCTTCTCCCGTAACCATTGGGAAAACGGTCTTCATGAAAGATTACCTCCTTTATGTTAATATAGCCATATATGTATCAATATATTGGGATTGAAATTGGAATTTTATCATTATACAATATCAATATAGTTATATTATAATGCTTTTCCTGCAATTCACAAGTGCTGGGGAAGTCGTACCTGCAGACATTTTATATTGAAGGTACTCGATATCATTTGCAGCGATGAAAGCAGGAATGCGGAAATTAATTACACGCATGACTGGATGTTTGTGTTGGCAATTCTAATTGGTAAAGCCAAAATCATGCGGTATAAAAATTTTTGGAGGTGGTATGTGCATGAAAAAGATGAAGTATTCGCCCATAAACCCCAAGTGTCCGCATTTTCTTCATGGCGGGGATTACAATCCCGATCAATGGAAAAATACGCCCGAGATTTGGGATGAAGACATGCGCCTTATGAAGCTGGCTCATTGTAATGCCATGTCGGTGGGAATATTCTCGTGGGCCAGCCTGGAACCTGAAGAGGGTAAGTTCGAGTTTGGATGGCTGGATGAAATTATGGATAAACTGGCTGAAAACGGGGCATATGCCGTCCTGGCTACTCCCAGCGGTGCAAGGCCGGCCTGGTTGGCTGCCAAGTATCCCGAGGTGCTGCGCGTTTTGCCCAACCGCCAGAGGATACTGTTTGGAGAGCGGCATAATCATTGTTACACCTCGCCCGTGTATCGTGAAAAGACGCGACTTATCAATCAAAAGCTGGCCGAGCGCTATAAGGACCATCCGGCCCTTCTGGCATGGCACATTTCCAACGAGTATGGCGGCGAATGCCACTGCGAGCTGTGCCAGCAGGCTTTCAGGGAGTGGCTGAAGAAGAAATATGACAACGATTTGGATAAGCTCAACCATGCCTGGTGGACGGGTTTCTGGAGCCATACATACACCGATTGGGACCAGATACAGTCACCCGCACCTCACGGGGAACGATCCATCCATGGGCTCAACCTGGATTGGAAGCGGTTTGTAACCCATCAGACCATTGAGTTCATGAAGAACGAGATAGCTCCGCTACGCGAAATTACGCCGGATGTTCCCGTCACCACCAACTTCATGGGCACGTACACCGGGCTGAATTACTGGAAGTTTGCACCCGAACTCGATGTGATTTCGTGGGATAACTATCCGAGATGGCACGGCGAGGAGCCCGATTGGGAGCTGGCATATAAGGTGGCCTTTGTGCACGACATAAACCGCTCCCTAAAGGGTGGAAAGCCTTTCATGCTGATGGAAAGCACGCCCAGCATGACCAACTGGATGCAGGTAGCCAAGCTAAAGAGGCCGGGTATGCACCTCCTGTCGTCCATACAGGCTGTAGCTCACGGCTCCGATACCGTACAATACTTCCAATGGCGCAAGAGCAGGGGATGCGTCGAAAAATTCCACGGTGCTGTAGTTGACCACTGCGGCCATGAGAATACGCGGGTGTTCAGGGACGTGGCCGAGGTAGGCAAAGTGCTGGAGAAGCTGGATCCTATTATTGGGACAACGGTAAGGCCCGAAGTGGCCATAATCTACGACTGGGAGAACCGCTGGGCCATAGATGATGTAAAGGGCCTGATACAGGACAAGAAGGACTACCTGTTAACCTGCCAGTCCCATTACAGGCCATTCTGGAAAAACGGCGTGCCCGTGGACGTCATAGACATGGACTGCGATTTTTCGGATTACAAGGTGCTCATTGCTCCCATGCTGTACATGGTTCGTCCCGGAGTGGCAGAGAGGATAGAGAAGTTCGTTGAAGCTGGAGGTACGTTTATAACCACATATTGGAGCGGCATTGTGGATGAGAACGACCTGTGCTTCCTTGGCGGGTTCCCCGGGCCGTTGAGAAAGGTAACGGGAATATGGTCCGAGGAGATAGATGCTCTGTACGATACTGATGTGAACCATGTGGTGCTGGAGAATGGCAATCCGCTGGGGCTTAAAGGGGAGTACGAGGCCAGGCAGCTGTGCGATTTGATACATGCTGAGACTGCCCAGGTGCTGGCCACTTACAAGGACGATTTCTATGCTGGCAGGCCGGCGTTGACGGTGAATTCCTTCGGCAAGGGCAAAGCTTATTATATTGCCTTTAGGAACAATGGAGATTTCCTCGATGATTGTTATTACCGCTTTTCTTTGTCCAAAATCAACCGATATCTTTTGTCCACAGATTACCGGAATTGCTGCCGGCTGAGAGCTTTTGTTGTTCTCAGCCGGCATTCTTTTTTCTTACATCCAAGATACTGGTGTTGTAAATTCTATGAAAACTCACATTCAAGAACCAGCTTTACGGCATGGTCATCAATGATTCGCTTTTTTGTTTGGCTTCCATACAGCAGTAGGCTTGTACATACTTTATCTATTACCCTGGCTGTTCCTGCACTATACTGATGTATTACATCAATGGCTGCGTCGCTAAATATTTCACTGTTGCATCCGGCATATTTCATCTGATGTCGGATATAGGCTCCGGTCTGAGCTCGGTCATAATGGTTTATGACACTTTGTATATCGATTCTCTGACGTATTGCTGCATATGCCTGTAGCTGCAGCTTCTGCCACAATTCTGTCTGTCCTGTCAGTATTAATCCCATGGGACTGACGGAATCCAGCTTCATATTTAACAGAAAACGTATCTCCTCAAGCATTTCCCGGCTTAGCAGATGGCATTCATCACACACACATACCGGCTGTATTCCATGAACTGCTTTCATTATTTCGATTTCTGCATGCAGTTGCCTCTTGGCATCTCCCCGGTTATATTTTGCCTGAAAGCCCATCTGCTCTAACAGAATACGATAGAAGTTTCTTGGCGTTAGCTTTGAATCTGATATATACAAAAACTTATACTTGTTTTTGTCCAGATCATTGCTGAATTTACGAAGTATTGTTGTCTTTCCTGTCCCGCAATCACCTGTCACTACGGCAAAGAGCTGCCTTTGTGCCACATAGTTTAGCCTGTTCAGAATTTCTGTATGCTCAGGTGTCATATATAGGTAATCGGTAGGAATGCTTCTTGAAAAGGGAGTTGCTTTAAGCTCATAAAACGACTCATACATTGCCTTCTCCTCCGGATACTGTACCTGGTTTCAGGTCTGTGTATGATATCGCTGTCTTCCGTATCGTCTGACGAGCCTTGTTCTTTAATTCTGCCGCTCTTAGCAGTCTGGATTCCTTTGCATCAACTGCCTCCAGATGCTCCGGCAGTTTCGGCCTTTCTCCGGAGTGGCTTCCAATAATTAATGGCCTGGCACTACATGTTGGCATCCCTTTACATTCTATTGTTACTTTTGATATATCTGCAGCATCATAGATTACGTCTACCTCTTTATGGATCATGTGAAGACCAAGCTCCACTTCGTATTTTTGTCCCATAAAGCTGATACATCCGCTTTTGTCTACCTTTCTTGTCTCACAGGCCAGAAATGCATCTGCTATATCCTCGCTGGACAGCATCCTTAATTCATGACGGTCAGACCAGTATGCTTCATAGGGTGTTTTTCCGTCCAATGCACTATGTTCCTTATGAAGGTAGCATTCCTCCATCCATACCTGATATAGCCGGTTAAGCTCATCCAGACTTTTTGGTTTAGCAAGCTGGGCTTCCCTCAGGAATGAATCAACTGTCTGATTATACCTCTCTTGCTTGCCTTTCCCCTCAGGTGAGTACGGTCGTGCATACAAAAGCCTTATTCCAAGCTTCCCGCAGGCCCTTTGCATCCAATTGGTTCTGAATTGCTTGCCATTATCAAAGTATACCGAATCAGGAGCTCCATACTTCATTAAGGCCTTTCTGAAGCAGTCCTGCACAATCCTTTGATCCAGAGTAGGATAGAACTCCGAATGCAGAATATACCTGGTACAGTCATCCATAAAGCATACCATATAGGTTGGTTGACCATTTACGTAAATCCCATATTTTATATCGCTTTGCCACAGATAATTTCGCCACGGCTTCTGAAACCGTCTGGCTCCTGTTACACTGCTTACATAGGTGCGCATCTGACGGCTTGAATACCCTCGGTAACTTAACTGGTCCTGCAGTGTACTTCTTTTTAAGAAGCCCGGCTCCACCTTGCCTTCCCATTCAAGTATCCGAATTATCTCTGTTATACTCCTTTTAGGCACCTCTCTCCTGAGGGCAATGGCTTCCTGTATTACATCTTCAGGAATAACGGAGTTACCTCCACGGCCAGGATTCTTTGGTTTCAAGCCCTCAAAGCCGTTGCTCTTATAGGCATTCAGGTATCTGCGGATGGTTCGTTCTGATAATCCTGTCTGAATGCAGAGCTCTTCCTTTAATTGTTGCAGCTTATCCTTATCCAGTGTGCTGTCTATAAGTGGTGCTATTATCTTCAGTCTGTTTGCTGCGATTTCCTCGCTTCTTTTGTTATCCATGCGGTTTCTCCTCCCTTATATTCTGATACCGCTATCCTATCAGACCTTTGGGAGGTAATCTATGCAAAACGGGTATGTAACCACCGACCGGAATTTACAAAAAATCGGACAAGCTTTTTCAGCCAGCCGGTAATACCTGAGTTATTCTCAAGAGATTTTATTAAGAAATCAACATCATTGCATAACTCTATATCTCGATTGTAAATAAGCCGGAGGGATGTCAGTGTATTCTTAATGTATTCACTGAGCAGAAAAAACCAGATTTTTATGCGGGTCGCTGTACTGTGTTCACATGGATAGGTATCTTTTCCAACATGAGAAGATGAAACGATTAGCTCTATTGCCTCTGAACTATATCTTTTATAAGGAACTATGATGTCCGGCAGTTCATGATGTACCCGTCCACATCCTTGGCAACGCAGCCTTCGGATAATTAAAGCCTTCTTTTCGCCGCTGTATTCTATTACTCCACGGCTACGGCTCCCTATCACTTTTAATTGTCCTTCACAATTAGGACAGTAGACGGTTTCTCTGCTCCTGACATAAAAAAAATCAGGATTGGTCTTGTTATCTAATTGATATTTATGTATAATGATCATCGTATAGTGATCATTGAATGACATCCCTGATACTGTGCTGGTGACACAATATCAATAATGGGATGTCATTTTCCTTTCTGTTTTTATGGACATTATACTCGTCATTTCACGGACAGGCAAGTACGGTAGCTTTTGGAATAATTGACCCGGTAAAAACAATAGCAGCTGAACTAAACATTTTAACTTGATTAGAGAAGTATTTAATTATATTATATAAATAATGTCGGATGGGTATATTCTCATCCGGCTTGTCTTTTGACCAACAGGAGGTTATCCGTAATGGGAGCTATAGTTAATGATTGGCTTCAGGCAATAGGTGGTGAATTTAAAAAGCCATATTATGCTGATTTGTACAGGTTTGTAAAATCCGAATATTTAAGCTATACGATATATCCAAAGGCAGATGACATCTTCAATGCCTTTCACCTGACTCCGCTCAGTAAGGTAAAGGTGGTAATACTCGGTCAGGACCCATATCATAACGAGGGGCAGGCGCACGGGCTTTGCTTCTCCGTTAAGCCGGATGTGGAAATACCTCCGTCACTTGTTAATATATATCAGGAGCTGCATGATGATTTAGGCTGTTACATACCAAACAACGGATATCTGGTGAAATGGGCACAGCAGGGTGTGCTTTTGCTTAATACGGTACTTACCGTCAGGGCTCATCAGCCCAATTCGCATCAGGGAAAGGGATGGGAGCAGTTTACCGATGCGGTAATTAACGCTGTTAATTCCCTGGACAGGCCGGTGGTTTTCCTTCTCTGGGGCAGACCAGCCCAGATGAAAAAGGCCATGCTGAATAATCCAAAGCATCTGATACTGGAGGCACCCCATCCGAGCCCCTTATCGGCTTATCGGGGCTTTTTTGGCTGCAGGCATTTCAGCAAGACAAACGAATTTCTGATGAAGAAAGGACTTGAGCCAATAGACTGGCAGATAGAGAATATATAATAAAAAACGGGCTGAAGCACAGAACTTGTCGCCTTCAGCCCTATTTTAATTTTGCCTGCAATTTTTTTTGTTAGCTCTTACTATAAATTAATTAAGCATCCTGCTTATTTTGTGTTTAATAACTTAACTTTAACAGGCATAATCTATACCAGACTTAAATTTATATATTATCTTACCCTGCCTTGTTCAGATTCTTCACGGCGGTAGCCAGCATCAGCTTAATACGGTTAAGCTGATTAACCTCACTGGCTCCAGGATCGTAGTCTACAGCTACAATATTTGCCTCCGGATGCTGCCTCCTGAGCTCCTTGATAACTCCCTTTCCAACGATATGGTTTGGAAGGCAGGCAAAGGGTTGGGTACATACTATATTATATACTCCTGAATGTATAAGCTCCAGCATTTCCCCTGTCAGGAACCAGCCTTCACCGGTCTGGTTGCCCACCGATACAATATCCTCAGCATATTCGGCAAGCTTTTTAATATGCACAGGAGGTGAGAAGCGTTTGCTCTTTGCCAGCTCCTTTCTGGCAGGTCCGCGTAATCTTTCAAGGGCCCAAATGACCATATTCGAGATGAATGCGGAGGATTTTTTCTTTCCTAAATAACGGGCCTTGAAGTTGTTGTTGTAAGCACTGTACATGAAGAAATCCAGTAAATCAGGCACTACAGCCTCGGCTCCTTCGGATTCCAGCAGTTCCACCAGATAGTTGTTGGCTGCAGGAAGGAATTTAACCAGGATCTCTCCAACAACACCCACTCTTGGCTTTTTCATGTCCTCATATATTTCCAGCTTATCAAAATCACGGATTATGCCACGGATATTTTTCTTGAAGCTTCTCCAGCTGGCACCCTTTTTAATGCTTTCTATGCAGATGTCCCGCCACTTTGCATGCAGGGCGTTGGCTGATCCGGGTACCTTTTCATAAGGCCTTACCCTGTATAGCACCCGCATGAATACATCGCCGTAAACCAGAGCCTGCATGGCTGTTATCAGCAGTTTGGGTGTAATTTTCAGTCCCGGGTTCTTTTCGAGTCCTGAGGCGGACAAGGATATTACCGGTATTTGGCTCATACCGGCCTTGCTAAGGGCACGTCTTATAAAGCCGATATAGTTGGTGGCCCGGCAGCCGCCTCCGGTTTGGGTAATTATTACGGCTACTTTGTTCAAATCATATTTACCCGACAGCAATGCATCCATAATCTGCCCGACTACCATAAGGGAAGGGAAGCAGGCATCGTTGTTGACATATTGCAGGCCAACATCAATTGCCCTGCGGTTGTCATTAGGAAGCACCACTATATTGTATCCACCTGTTCGCAGGGCAGGCTCCAGTAATTCAAAATGAATAGGAGACATCTGCGGCGCAAGGATGGTATAGTTTTCCTTCATTTCCTCGGTAAATATTACCCTGTTGTATGCCGAGCTGGCAACCCGGCTTTCTATTCCCTTGACCTCACGTTCCCGGACAGCCGACAGAAGGGATCGGATACGGATTCTGGCAGCACCGAGATTGCTGACCTCATCTATTTTTAGTACTGTGTAAATCTTTCCTGATGCAGACAAAATATCATTTACCTGATCTGTGGTAACGGCATCAAGACCGCAGCCGAAGGAATTGAGCTGAACCAGCTCCAGACATTTCTGGGTGCGGACATATGAGGCTGCCCTGTATAATCTGGAATGGTACATCCATTGATCCACTACGATGGTTGGCCGATCCACCCTGGCCAGGTGGGAGATGGAGTCTTCAGTAAGCACGGCAACTCCGAAGGAATTTATCAGCTCAGGTATACCATGGTTGATTTCAGGATCGATATGGTATGGACGGCCTGCCAGCACGATACCCTTGCGGCCGGAGGCATGCAGGTAGGCCATTGTTTCCTCGCCCTTCTTTTGCATATCCTCTCTGGCTGCTTTCATCTCAGCCCAGGCCGCAGCGGCAGCCCGCTTTATGTCCTCCCTGGATATGCCGGATTTTTTGGCAAACAGCTCTATTAGCCTGGCTGTGGCTATTTCTTCGTTCTCAAAGGATATGAAGGGGTTTTCAAAGCATATGCTAGGTGCCTTCAGCTCTTCGACATTATTCTTTATATTTTCAGGGTATGAGGTAACAATGGGACAATTATAATGGTTGTTGGCATCCTCGGTTTCATTGCGTTCATATGGAATGCTGGGATAGAAGATGTATTTTATACCCTGATCTATCAGCCATTTGATATGTCCGTGAGCCAGCTTGGCCGGATAGCACTCGGATTCACTGGGAATGGATTCAATACCCAGCTCGTATATCTGCCTGGTGGATGGAGGCGAAAGTACCACCCTGTAGCCCAGCTCCGTAAAGAAGGTGTGCCAGAAGGGGTAGTTTTCATACATATTCAATACTCTGGGTATACCAACAGTGCCGTGTTTTGCCTTTTCCTCCGGCAGAGGCTCATAATCGAAGTAGCGCTTGAGCTTGTAATCAAAAAGATTGGGAATGTTTTCAGCATTCTTTTCCTTGCCAAGACCCCGTTCGCAGCGATTGCCGGATATGAACTGACGGCCGCCTGTAAATTTATTTATGGTCAGCAGGCAGTTATTGGCACAGCGCTTGCATCTGGCAAGTGAGGTATCAAATCTCAGCTCGTTTATCTGATCAATTGTAAGCATGGTGCTTTCTTCGCCGTCATAATGCTCCCTTGCTATAAGGGCGGCACCAAAAGCGCCCATGATGCCGGCGATGTCGGGTCTTACCGCATTGCAGCCAGAGATAGTTTCAAAGCTGCGCAGAACGGCATCATTATAGAAGGTACCTCCCTGAACCACTATTTTTTCTCCCAGATCCTTGGGGGAGGTTATTTTTATAACCTTAAACAAGGCATTTTTTATTACCGAATAAGCAAGGCCTGCGGAGATGTCGGCGACGGTGGCGCCTTCCTTCTGTGCCTGCTTAACCTTGGAATTCATGAATACGGTACAGCGGGTTCCCAGATCAATCGGATTTTTTGCAAACAGGGCCAGCTTTGCAAATTCCTCCACCTCGTAATTTAAGGATTTTGCAAAGGTCTCAATAAAGGAACCACAGCCTGAGGAGCAGGCTTCATTAAGCATAACATTATTAACCGCTCCGTTTTTTATTTTTATACACTTCATATCCTGGCCGCCGATGTCAAGAATGCAGTCTACATCCGGCTCGAAAAAGGCAGCGGCATGATAGTGGGCAACAGTTTCAACCTCACCCTCATCCAGCATCAGGGCAGCCTTGATTAAGGCTTCACCGTAGCCGGTGGAGCATGAACGGACAATTTTTACTCCGGGCGGAAGCTGCTCGTATATTTCCTTTATGGCACGAATAGCGGTTTTAAGCGGGCTTCCGTTATTGTTGCTGTAGAAGGAATACAAAAGGGAGCCGTCCTCACCCACCAGGGCAACCTTGGTGGTGGTCGACCCGGCATCAATACCGAGGAAGCAATTTCCCGTATAATCGGCAAGGCTTCGCTTCCTGATGGTATGTACGGAATGCCTTTCCTTAAATTCTTTATATTCCTCCTCATCATTAAATAAGGGCTGCAGACGGTTAACCTCAAAGTCAAGCTTTATGCCTGTACTCAACCTCTCATACAGGGTACTTAGGAGAATCTCCCTTTCCGGCTTTGCATTCATGGCCGATCCGATGGCTGCAAACAGATGACTATGCTTCGGAGATATTATTTGCTCGTCTTTTAAATTCAAGGTACGTATAAAGGCGTTTTTCAATTCGCTTAAGAAATGCAGAGGGCCGCCCAGAAAGGCTATATTGCCACGGATAGGCTTTCCACAGGCCAGTCCGCTAATTGTCTGGTTGACCACTGCCTGAAAGATACTGGCTGCAAGGTCAGGCTTTGTTGCTCCCTCATTAATTAAGGGCTGTATATCTGACTTGGCAAATACACCGCATCTTGCTGCAATTGGGTAAATGGCTTTATAGCTTTTGGCATATTCATTTAAGCCTGCGGCATCGGTCTTAAGCAGGCTTGCCATCTGGTCGATGAAGGAGCCTGTGCCTCCGGCGCAGATTCCATTCATTCTTTGCTCTATACCGTTGGTAAAGTAGATAATCTTGGCATCTTCACCGCCCAGCTCTATAGCCACATCTGTATGAGGAGCATAATCCTGCAGGGAGGTTGCTACGGCAACCACCTCCTGTACAAATGGCACGTCCAGATGCTTGGATATGGTAAGACCGCCTGATCCGGTAATAACAGGTGATGCGGATATGTCACCGAGTCCTTCAAGAGCCTTCTTTATTAAGCCGGCCAGGGTTTCCTGTATATTGGCATAATGGCGTTCATAATCGGAGAAAATAATTTCCTTTTTATCATCAATTATTACTATTTTTACAGTAGTTGAACCTATATCTATACCTAATCTATAACTAGCCATTTTACATTCTCCCACTATTTTATAACTATCTTTCTAAAAATCGACTTTCTATATATTATACGATAATGGATAATTAAGTTCAACAAAATAAAATCGGCGCAAATCATTAAAAATTTATTAATAATATACACCTGAATTATTCATCGTAACATATACAACAGTGCCTGGCACTGCATAATTACTATGTTTTTATCTTCTTATTGCTTTCACTTAAAAAGTGAAACTGAACTATAGAAAAAGGGTCTCAGCTTTGCTAAAATGAAGTTTAGCAAACATACAAATCAGCAAAGGAGAAACCCTTATGTCTAGTTTAAATGCACTTCACTTAGAAAGCAATAGTAAATTTAAAATAAATTTTCACGGCGGCGATTTATCTTCCGATGCAGGTTTGCTGTTACTTAATGAATTCATTCACAAAATTGGTCTTAAGCCGCTTGTTAAGCAACATTTTCAGACCAAGGACAAAACAATTCGTATTCATACGGATGCTGATAACCTGTTGCAAAAAATTTACCAGCAGATATCCGGTTACTTTTCTGATGATGACTCGGATGAGCTGACTGATGACCCGGTTTTTACAAATATACTTGGCAAACAAGCATTGGCCTCCCAGCCTACCATGTCCCGGTTCTTTAACCGCATGGATGATGTTACTTTGATGCAGCTTGACTGGATACTTTACCTTCTTAGACAAAGGATTTATTCCATCAAAAGGCCTGAGATGGTTTTGTTGGATATTGATTCCACTCTTTTTGATACCTTCGGTAAACAGGAAGGCAGTGGATATAATTATCATTATTCCAATTATGGTTACCATGCACTAATGTGTTATGACGGGCTTACCGGCGACCTGCTAAAAGCTGCCTTAAGGCCGGGAAATGTATATTCCTCTACGGATTGCTGCGAATTTCTTCAGCCTTTACTTACCGAATATCAGGAGGATTATCCTGATGTAAAGCTTTTTCTTCGTGCTGACAGCGGATTTGCAAAACCTGAGCTGTTTGAACAGTTGGAAAGCAACGGTACATCCTATGCAATCAGGCTGAAGGAAAATGCCATCTTAAAGGAGATGGCTGCATATCTGGATAAGGAGCTTGACGAACTTACTGCTAATAATAAAGTTGACTATGCAGTAGTATATGGTGAAATCCATTATGCAGCATCCAGTTGGTCCTATCCGAGAAGAGTTGTTGTAAAGGCAGAAAAACCGGCAGGCCAGCTTGTATATATGCATACCTTCATTGTAACCAACATGGATATGAAAGCTGAGGATATCATTCATTTTTACTGTAACCGTGGCAAGATGGAGAACTTCATAAAAGAATCCAAAAGAGGATTTGATATGGACACCATGCCAAGCTACAGTATGGTGATAAATGAAAACCGGCTGCAGATATCCGTGTTGGCATATAATATATTTAACTGGTTTAGGCGTTTGGTACTTCCGGTAAGAATGAGAAAGCTGCAAGTTGATACCATTCGCCTGAAGTTGTTGAAGGTTGCCGCCAAAATAGTGCATTCAGCGAGGTATATAACATTCAAGCTATGCAGTAGCTGTCCTTATAAAAAAGAGTTTTATGAGACATTGAAAAACATACGGCTTCTGCCAAAGCTTGAATGATATATAAAATGTACCTTGACAGTTCAAGAAATTTAAAATGTGGATAAACCAAGGGGATATTATACCCTTTTGTGAATAACTTTCATAAAAATTTATCCTCGGAAATGAACTGTCGTAATAATTCCATGGGTAAATCTATGATTTTTTACCCTCATGAATAATTCAGGATAATAAATATTTGAAGGTTTTATATCTCTATGCGAGATTCCCTTTTCGTGAAGTTTTTCTAATGTTTCAGAAAGCTGAATAACTCCTAATATTATTTCACTTATTTCACTATCTTTCACATAATCAAGTATTGGAGTAGCTATTGGCATTGTATACCAATAATCTTCTTCATTAAAATCAATTATCGGAATAATACCTGAAATATCAGTTGCATTATCTTTTGTTACCTGTATTTCATTTATAAATCTAGCTTTCTTCTCTGTGCTTTTATTACATAGTTCCTTTAAAGCTAGCCTCTTTCCAGTAGATTTTTCTCTTACAAGATATACTCTAGCATTTCCACCTTCTCCAAGTTCTCTAATAGCATCGAAATACTTATGCCAACTATTTTGTTTTGCCATATACACCCTCCCTTATTACATATACAAACAAACTCAACACTACCTACTAACATCCATTCTGTCTCCTCAACCCTATGAAAAATGCTCGTTATCTAATCTGTCAACTCAACCCTACCCATTTTTGAGCTCAAATTTCACCCCTAAAATATCCCTCGATATGTTCCCGTGTACGCATTTTATCCTTTTAGGTCGAGTAGACAGATTGGATGTAAACCCGCAAATCCAGTAATACCAAAGGTCACAGCTTTGTAATCAATACCACGCACTCCACATGATCTGTATGTGGAAACATATCAACCAAATGAAAATCTGATAATGTATATACTTCTGATAACTCTTTTATATTTGGGATTAAAGTTTTGGGATTACATGAAATATAAATAACCTTT
>Ga0208823_1001773_pt1 | contig 16706 bp, 14 predicted proteins | sample AD_UKC075_MetaG_FD_184440 | JGI IMG/M metagenome (GOLD analysis project Ga0208823, IMG submission 184440) | Active sludge microbial communities of municipal wastewater-treating anaerobic digesters from USA - AD_UKC075_MetaG (SPAdes) (version 2) | ecosystem: Engineered > Bioreactor > Anaerobic >... | reverse complement strand
TTTTCTCGGCCGTTTCATGAGAACCGATCAAGTGTCTAAGGTTTTGCAATTCCATCTGGTTTAAATTCACTTTGCTTGCACTCCTTTTGCTAATTAATATTGAACATTCTTAGATTGCATCGGACCTAAAGCTTCTATGCACAAATTTGATCGGTTCAATATCATTTACCAGTTCCGGTAGTTTAAGCATGGAATTAAGACTAGCGGTGATATCAAATCACTAAACTGGTATTCAAAAGAGCTTAGACACGGCGCTGCCGGCGGGAGCGAGAAGAAGGTGAGGAATGTTTTGGCCTTTTTACTGGTAGGCTATTATTTGATAACCTACTGAGCTCCGACATTACAAAGCGATGGGCTGCTACCAGGCTGGCGTTGGCATCCTTTCCCCATACGGTGACGAATACGTTGTCAGCTTGATCCAGTCTGATCTGAGCTTCAAACTGCAGTACATTAGTAATATCAAAAATCTCGAAGTCGCTGGACAGAGGAGGGATTTCCCGGCTGGCGGTGCCAATGATGTTCTTGACTCCATCCAAAGAATACAGGGTTATCTCTGCCTGGATGGGCTGAGTTTCGTTGTTGTTCAGCACCTTGACAAACAAATTAATCGAAGGATTGGTAACAGCGTTTTCCACTGCTCCGGTCGTAAGTACAGGCATCAATTGGTTCCACCTTTCCAAGGTTACGATTTACTCTTTTGTATGCAAAGGTGGTACACAAGGTGACGACATTTTACGGAGATACTAAGGGATGGTTTGTTTGCGTTGTTTGTTTCCCACCTTGTTGCAAAACTTTCATCAGGGATGAAAAAATGCTAAAAGCAGCTAGGGAATTTGCTATATGATGTTTAGGGATACAAGTCCTTAGGTAAGTATTGCTGATGATAAGAACTGTGAGAAATACCTGAAAACCTTTAAAGATGATTTGAAGCTTAATGACACCGAGGCTACTGGTTTTGTAAAGAGCATTTCCAGCGTTGGGGGTCCAACTGAAATTCAAGTTTTGACAACGGGAAACGCAATGAGATTAGAAAGATATGCATAGAAAAAGGCGTATTTTGGGGCAGATTGAGCGTCTCATTGGCGTTAGCTTTAGGGTGATTCCAAGGATATAAGTGCGAATTCCTGTGAAAGTGGCACCTGTTCAGGGATTTCCGGATGAAGGTGGGAACCAGTAAAAGCGTTTTTATTCCATGGTTGTGTTTGATGGTATAGAATTAAAATATAAGAAATTAAGGGACCAATATAAGGATTACCTTTATTTCGGTTTGTCAATTGGGAAGGAGGCGAGCATATGGCTACTGGTAGCAAAGTGGAGGTTAGCAAGGATATTTATTTATGGGCGATTGAAGAATCTCAAAAGGACTTTATGGAGATAAAAAATAGATTTAGCAAAATTGAGGCTTGGATCTCCGGAAGAGAACATCCTACTTTTAGGCAAGTGGAACGCCTGGCTAACTTTTTAGGGGTACCTTTAGGCTATATGTTTTTAAATGAACCTCCGAGAACGAATATAATTGAATCTGAATTTAGAACGATTGGAAATAAAATACCAGAAATCAGTAAGGATCTGCAAGATACCTTGTATATTATGGCTAGGAAAAAGGATTGGTTAAGTGAATATCGCAAGGAAAAAGGTTGGAAGAAACTGCTTCCTGATAGCTTTGGCGATTTCAGTAAGGGTAGTGTTCATAGGGCTAGGGAGTATCTAGGGCTTGATGAATTTTGGTATAAACAACATAGGGATAAAAGTTCCGCTTTTAAGTACCTCAGAAAGAAACTTGAAAGTAAGGGGATCATAGTAATGCAAAGCGGAATTGTCGGTTCCAATAATCACCGAAAGCTTAATGTAAATGAGTTTAGGGGCTTTTTATTATATGACGACATCGCACCACTTATATTTATAAACAGTAATGATAGTGAAGCTGGGAAAATCTTTACCTTGATCCACGAATATATTCATTTCTTATTGCAAGAGGATGATGTATTTGTCAATAAAGACTGCGATGAAACAAATATAAATATGATAACGGCTGACTTTTTAATCCCTGCCTCTCATGTTCAAAAACAATGGGATAACAATAGATCTGAGTTAAAACAAATAGATGAGCTAAGTAGGTTGTTTCATGTCAGTAGGTTAGCAGTAGCCATTAGACTTAAGGATATGAATAAAATATCCCAGCATGTGGTCGATACCATAAAAAAGCAAACAGAAGTAATGCAAAGTAAAATGGGAGAGAGAGAGTCTGATGGTGGTGGTAACTATTATCTTACCAGCAGATCCCGTCTTGGTGATAGCTTTTTAGAGGCGGTAATCCAGGGGGCTGAATCCGGCGATATTAGTTATACTTATGCGTTTAATTTGCTGGATGGTTCTGCAAAACTCTATGACTATTTTAAAGAGGAACTTTTCGGCTATGAGGGATAGATACTTAATTGATGCAAACGTGTTTATAACCGCTCATAGGAAGCTATATCCATTTGATCTTGCCCCTAGTTTCTGGGAGCAGCGGGTTGAGAAGGCAGCAAGTAGAATCGTAATAATTGAGGAAATCCAAAAAGAGATACGAAAAGGCCAGGATTTACTAGCGGAATGGTATGAAAGGGAATGCTACAAATTTACCGTTTTAGGGATACCAGAGCCAGAAGTGATAGCAGCCTATAGAATGATAATTAATTCGATAAATGCTAATGGACAGTACACGGCATTAGCCAAAAGAGAATTCGCTTCGTCGGCAGATTCATGGCTGTGCGCTTATGGGTTGGCCTTTGAGGGAACCATAGTTACTTTAGAAACATATGATGCTGGGATAAAAAATAGGGTAAAAATACCCAATGTTTGCCGGAAATTTGAAATTGATTACATTGACTTATTACAGTTCATGAGGGAAATAGGTATAAAGTTATAGCTTGTAACAAATGCCTAATATTTATAATCATATCGGAACAAAGGGACGGTTCTATTGGATTGTGAATCTGTATTCTAAAATAAGTCAATCATAACACGCCCCGTGAGATAGCAAGTAAATAAGTGCTGCCACGGGGCGCAGACAGTTTTTCCATGTGATACTTATAAAATAAAAATCATGCCAAATCAGCGTCTACAAATTGCAGTGGGTGAGGGCGGAGTTAATCAAGTTATTTACACTGAATTGACCGTTGGTTAATTCTGCCATACGGCTTTCCCTGCCAAAAACCGTGTGGCGGATATCGTCAATGGAATGGCCGGAGTGATGCAGGTTTATGATCTGCTGGGTAACCGACTGCAGATAAGACAGGAGGTTGGTAACTGCCTGGCGGCCCTGGGGCAAAATTTGCCCCATCGAAGTAAAGAGGGCAAATTCGTCGGGGGCACAAGATAGCAAATACCGCAAAGACTTCATTATTTCATGAACATTTTCTTCCGGGCGCAGAACCTTGGGGCGCTCAGAAATAAATAAATCTCCGCTGAAGCACCAACCCTGTTCATTTTCCAGCAGGACTACATGGCCCGGACAATGACCGGGGGTATGGAGAACTTCAAAAGTGTAGTGTGGGGTTTTAATGACTGGACCCAGTTCCTGGGCATCTACTGGCTGGGGGTATCCCCACGCGATTTCCTGATAAGGGTATAGAGTTGGAACCTGCCGCATTAAAGGCAGGGAGTCACGGTGAGCGTACATAGGCAATTGCCTCTGTTGGTGCAGCAGCCAGTTGGCAGCAATATGGTCTTCATGGTAGTGGGTATTCACTATCTGCTCCACATGGTAATCGGCCAGAAAATCCACCAACTCCTGGGCAGTATGCTGGCAGCCGCTGTCTATGAGCAACCCGTCCACCAGGTAAGCAGCTACCCAGTAAAGAGGTTGCCCGTTAAAAACCCGGCTCATACGTATTTGTAACACTTCTTCATACTTTTGGATCTCTATCATAATTGCCTCCCCCCTTCTATCATAGACTATTACTATTCACCCGCATTATTTCCTGCTTTACGTGCGGGTTGCCCAGATGTAAAAATTAAACACCTTTGATCGAACTGATGGTGCCTGTCTTCCTTCAGTGTACTTAGCAGATATTTAACCCAAGAGTGTGACACCGTTTATTGGTACTGTCCATATACTACTACTAAAAAGCCTATAAACTGGCTGTGCTCAGAGAGTAAGAGGAGGGGATAGTACATGAAACGGGTTAATGTGTGGCTGGCTTTAGTGTTAATATGCGGATTGCTGGCCACCTCCCTGGTTGGCTGCGGGAAATTTGAGGAAAGCGAACAATCGCTGACCAAAGTACGTTACTGCGAAGTGGTGCGCTCTATTTTCTATGCACCTGTGTATGTGGCTATTAATGAAGGCTTCTTTGCTGATGAAGGATTGGAAATTGAACTCACTACCGGGCAGGGTGCTGACAAGGTAATGACTGCGCTGCTGTCCGGAGGAGCCGACATCGGTCTGGCCGGTCCTGAAGCTACGGTATATGTGTTAAATCAGGGGCAGGAGGACTATGTGGTAAACTTTGCCCAGCTTACTAAAAGGGACGGTTCCTTCTTAGTCGGCCGCGAACCAGAGCCTGATTTTAAGTGGGAAAACCTGCGCGGAAAAACCGTTATAGGGGGCAGGCCTGGCGGAGTACCCCAGATGGTTTTGGAACATGTATTGAAAAAACATGGCCTTACTCCCGGTAAAGATGTTGAGATTATAACAAATTTACAGTTTACTGCCACTACTGGGGCTTTTATCGGCGGTACCGGCGATTATGTAGCCAATTTTGAACCCAATGCCAGTCAGCTGGAAAAGGAAGGTTATGGCTATGTAGTGGCATCCCTGGGAGTAGCCGGCGGGGAAGTACCCTACACGGTGTTTGGAGCTCGCAAAAGCTATATAGCGGAAAACCCAAAGGTTATTCAACGCTTTACCAACGCAGTCTACCGGGGACAGCTATGGGTAGAGAGTCACAGTTCCGAAGAAATAGCCCGATCCATACAATCCTTTTTCCCGGATACCGATTTAGAGCTGATAACCATGGTGGTGGAACGTTACAAAACCCAGGATACCTGGGCTAAAGATCCGATCATGAAAAGCGAGTCGCTGGATAGACTTCAGGAAATTATTATTGAAGCGGGAGAACTCAGTGAACCGGTGGATTCAAATCTGCTGATTACTCATGAATTTGCTCTGCAGGCTATGAAAGAGGTGCAATAACCCGGCAATCGTTAACTGTAGTGCAGTTACTATGAATGAAAAAATTGTGCTCGGCTTGAGCAGGAGTATTAGCCGGGCGAGTGACTTACGACGAGCCGGGTAATACTCCTGCCTTCCGACATACATTCCTGCTAAGCTGTGATTAGTGTAGATCAACATGAGATTGCCACGAGATTCGTACTCGCAATTGTCACCAGTAGAACAAGCCACGATGAATGAGAAGACACCTTTTGTGTCATTGCGAGCGCAGCGAAGCAATCTCAAAAGAGGTTCGCAGGCTGTGGAAAAGAGATCACCACGTCGCTTCGCTCCTCGTGATGACACAAAAGGAAGCCATTTTTACAGCAATGACATTTGAGCAGACCGCGATGGCACGGTGAGAACATTTTCAAAACAAATGATTAGCGAAGGCAGCTCAGCTATGGCTTATCTGCCTTTTGAAATCCATGGAGGCAGTTGTGATGAGTGATTGTAAAGTATGCTTACAGGACATTGCTATGACCTTTCAGACTCCTGAAGGAGAAACGGAAGCTATTCAGAGTATTTCCCTGGATGTTTATGAGGGGGAGTTCGTTAGTATAGTGGGACCCAGTGGGTGTGGCAAGTCTACCATATTAAACATCTTGGCGGGTCTCCTGGAACCTACCCGCGGTACTGTCAAAGTTCAGGGAAAAGTGGGGTACATGTTTCAAAAGGACCATCTCTTTGAATGGCGCAATGTCCTGCGCAATTGCCTGATTGGACCCGAAATCCAAAAGCAGGATTTAAAATCAGCCCGGACTTATGTAGAACAGCTGTTGTGTAAATACGGCCTGGGTGACTTTTTATATCATTATCCACGCCAGCTATCCGGAGGTATGCGCCAGCGAGTGGCCCTAATTCGGACCCTGGCGGTATGCCCTGATATTCTCCTGCTGGATGAACCTTTTTCCGCTCTAGATTACCAGACCCGGCTGACCGTGGTAGATGAAGTGTGGAATATCCTGCGCCAGGAGAAAATGACGGCTATCATAGTAACCCACGATATTGCTGAAGCCATATCTTTATCTGACCGTATCTACGTCCTATCGCGCCGTCCAGCTATTGTCAAAAACATTTATACGATTGAAAGGACCGTTCCGGGGCAAACCCCTTTGCAAAATCGCAAAGACGAACGTTTCCGTATTTACTTCGACCAGATCTGGAAGGAGCTGGACATCCATGCCGAAGTCTAATCATATATCTCCACAACGCCTCCAGTACTTGCGTGAACAGAAAATACGGAGGATTAGTATTTTCAGTACCCAATTAGCTGTGCTGGTAGTGTTCTTTGTTCTGTGGGAAGTAGCCGCTGATCTAAAATGGGTGGATTCTTTTGTAACCAGTCAGCCTTCCCGGATGTGGCAGACCCTGCTCACTATGCACAATACCGGGGAGTTGTATTTACATGTCTGGACCACGGTCTGGGAGACTATTATAGGATTTACCTCCGGTACCCTAGGAGGGCTGGCTATAGCTATAATCCTGTGGTGGTCCCCGTTTTTAGCCCGGGTAGCCGACCCTTATCTGGTGGTGCTGAATGCCCTGCCCAAAGTGGCTCTGGGCCCTATTCTCATTGTCTGGCTGGGCAATGGCCAGCCGGCTATTATTGTTATGGCCCTGCTTATATCAATTATTGTTACCATCATCAGTATGCTGCAGGGATTTCTGTCTGTGGATGAAGACAAGATCAGATTGATGCAGGCTTTCGGAGCCGGGAAGATAACTATTTTCATCAAGGTTATACTGCCTGCCAGCCTGCCCAATATGATTTCCGCCTTAAAAGTCAATGTAGGCCTTTCCTGGGTAGGAGTCATCATGGGAGAATTCTTAGTCTCTAAAGCCGGTCTAGGTCATCTTATAATCTACGGCGGACAGGTATTTCATTTGGATTTGGTGATGACCAGTGTGATCATCCTAGCGCTGTGTGCTGCGGTTATGTATGTGGCAGTGGCTTACCTTGAGTCCAAGCTGCTGCGCTGGCAATCTTAGCTGCACCAGATTTTCACCGGGTGGGGCATCCAAGCTGCTACCCAGTTTTTTGAGCACAGCAAAAGGACCATCCTAGGGTTTTGAAGAATTAATAATTGGCATTAACCCATACTAGGGTTAAAAGAATACTAGCAGAGGATGGGTAACATGAAAATTTCTTACAGCTTGACACAAAAGGACTTCAATGAAATTACCGCAGAACTGTCGCAGACTGCTATGGGTATTATCAAAGCGGATACGGTTATTAAAGGAGGCCGAATTGTTAATGTAAATACCGGAGAAATACTGGAAAACCAGGATATAGCCATCAAGCACGGCCGGATAGTGCTGGTGGGCAAGGCCGATCACACCATCGGTGAAGAGACGGAGATTATTGATGCCCGTGATTATACTCTGGTGCCCGGTTTTTTGGATGGACACCTGCATGTGGAAAGCAGCATGCTGGGGGTAGGGGAATTCACCCGGGCTGTCCTGCCCAGAGGTACCACCACCATTTTTATGGATCCCCATGAAATAGCCAATGTGTTGGGTATGAAGGGCGTCAAAATGATGGTAGAAGAGGGACGGGCTATGCCCATGAAAGTATACGCGACCATGCCTTCCTGTGTACCGGCAGCTCCTGGTTTTGAGGATGCTGGAGCAATATTTGGGCCCCAGGAAGTGGCCGAAGCTATGCAGGATGATCGTATCATAGGATTGGGCGAAATGATGAATTTCCCAGGGGTAATTTATGGTGACCAGAATACTCATGGGGAATTGAAGGCAACCCTGGATGCAGGCAAGCCCATCACCGGTCATTATTCCATTCCAGATTTGGAGGTTGGTTTACAGGCCTATGCAGCTGCCGGCGTAGCTTCCTGCCACGAAAGCACTACCAAAGATGATGCCCTGGCCCGCATGCGTCTGGGTATGTATGCCAAACTCCGGGAAGGTTCAGCCTGGCATGATGTGAAAGAAACCGTACGTGCTATCACCGAAAATAATATTGATACCCGCTATGCCATCCTGGTGACTGATGATGTTCATCCCCATACTCTGATGGAATTAGGACATCTAGATCATGTGGTTCGCCAAGCCATTCGCCAGGGGGTAAATCCTATCACTGCTATTCAGATGGTAACCATTAATACAGCCCAGTGTTTCCGGGTTGACCGTCACTTGGGCAGTATATCTCCGGGGCGCTGTGCCGACATAGTATTCCTGACCGATTTAGCTGAGGTGAAAGTGGACAAGGTTATGGTAGATGGCAAATTAGTAGCTGAGAAAGGGCAAATGCTGGTACCTATCCCGGCCTTTACCTATCCTGAGGAAGCGCGTCATTCCGTGCACCTCAAGGAACGATTAACTCCCCAGCTTTTTAAGATAACAGCTCCTGCCGGGGCCCGGAAAGTAAAGGCTCATGTTATCGAAATCATCGAAGCCCACGTGGGCACCTATCACCGGTTGGTAGAAATGGAGGTAGTGGATGGACAGCCCTATCATCAAGGAGCCGGTGATATTGCCAAGGTAATGGTTATGGAAAGACATGGTGGGCCGGGTAATTTTGGTCTGGGATATGTCAAAGGTTTTGGCCTCACTGGCGGGGCAGTAGCTTCAACCGTAGCCCACGATTCCCATAATCTCCTGATTGTCGGTACCAATGATGAGGATATGGCTCTGGCTGGCAACACTTTGGCCGAACTGGGAGGCGGAATGATAGCCGTCAAAGACGGCCAGGTGCTGGCGGTTCTGCCTCTGCCCATAGCCGGCCTCATGTCGGACAAATCAGTAGAAGAAGTTGCCCGGGGAGTAGCCCGTTTGAACGAAGCCTGGAAGGAGCTGGGCTGCCAACTGGTTTCCCCCTTTATGACCATGGCCTTAATCAGCCTGCCGGTCCTGCCGGAATTGCGCCTTACCAATCGCGGCCTGGTAGACTGTCTCAATTTTAAGATGCTGCCTGCGGTGGTAGAATAAAGAGCGGTATCACGGTTGGGAAGAATGGTTTGGTGCTGAACCAGTTGGCTTGTCTTTGTTAATCTCTTCTAACAAGTTAACATATAGGAGCAGTTCTTCCCGGGAGTTTATGTTGAGTTTAGTGTAAATACGTTTAGTGTGAGTTTTGATAGTGTTTATGCTCAAACATAAAATGTCGGCAATTTCCTTGGCAGTATGCCCTTTCGCGTACAGGTCGTATACCGAGCGTTCTGAGGGTGAAAGTTTAGCGGTGTTTTGAACGAATTCATCCAGAAGGGAAAAGGACAGGTTCTTTTCCCGGGCATCTTCATATAATTCCTGGTTGCGAGTGGCCAGGTAACTGATCAAATTATCTATTTCCGGTATTTTAGTCAGGGGAGCCTCACTGAGATCATCTGACTGTATGATGGCTAATCCTTGGGAAATAGGTTTCAAGAACCGTTGGCTGATGTATAGCGAAGCGGCTATTCCTAACAGCACCAGAATAGAAAGCAGGGAAATCAGCAAAACATTTAACCTGGTCACCGTAGCAACCAAGTCCTCTTCAGGAATCATAACAGCAGCTATCCATTTTTCCCCAGCAAAAGCTGAACCTTCAGGATATAAGCGTATGGGGGTATGAAGCCCCCAAAACGAACAATTATTACCTTGCCGGTAAATGTAAAAAGAACGTTCATTCCTGGTGATGGTCAGAGGGGAATTATCTCTAACGATACTTCTCACTGAGTAGCCGCCTGATACCAGGGATTGGGCTAGATTCAAAGTTGATCCGGATTGAGGGGCCAATACACAGAATAGACGATTAAAAAAGGTTTGATAGGGCATGTAGGACAGCTTAAAAAACATCCCGCTTACCTCCATGCCGCAAACTCCAAAAACATTACCCTGGGAATCAATCAAAGGGACCGAGCAAATCATAACTTCATCACTAGTTCCAGGTAACGTCAGGGCAGGAGTCCAATAATACAGCCGTGATAAAGGAAGTTCCTGGCGGAGCCGGGCTGCTTCCATAGGACGGTGATAGTAAGGAGCCTGACGAACATCAAATTCCATTTTCCATCGGGAATCCAGTGACAGTGAGTTGGTGCGGCCAATACTGGGGAAGCCCCGGAATACAAGAATATTGGGGGCAGAAGCGTTGATTACGTTAGGTTCCATATTTTTTAAGTATAAACCAGCTCTGGAGTATTGGGCATCCTTAAGCTTGGGGTTAACCGTGGCATCGAGGATAAAGAAAATACCACTGGCTTTAGACTTCTGCAGTGATAAGTAAGCTTGATCAAATTGAGCAGCTATTATTTCCTCCAGCCGGTTGGGGTGTTCTTTCAGGTTATCTATAGGGATCCCCAATTGCAGTGATGTTTTTTCAATACCCTGGGACAACTGCTTGGAAAACTCGATGGCCTGCACGGATAACTCTCCGTAATGACGGGAAATCTCCGCTGCTGTATGGTTAAGCTCATTTTCCACCAGTGTCTCACTTTCCGATATGCCGGCAGTGAATATGCCTGTAATAATAAGGATGGCTACTACCCCTAACATGATAGTTATTACTAACACCATCAGGAGCAGAAAAAGCCTGATCCCCAAAGGCAAACCGGTTTCGGCCGATGATGCAAACCGCTCTATTAAATAATCTTTAGACAGCCATCTAGTATTCAAGGGGGATACTCCTCATTAGCCGGCCAATTACTTTTTAGCCCATCTTTCTACAAAGTCCTGGTAAGCAGTCCCTGCCACAGCTTCATAAGTAGACTCGGAATCGATGGTGTGAACATTTTCGAGATAGGACTCCCGTGAGTTCCTGGCATAATCCCGAAGCTGGCTCTCGTATTGGTCCTGGAGTTGGTCAATTCCTTCAAATAGCGGTGGTATGAAGAACTCGTATTCCGCTTGCATCTGCTGGCAGGTTTGCAGCAGTTTCTTAATATTTGTATCATGAGTTTGTGCTATCTCCTGGGACATAATCTCACCGAAAGCTGCTTTTGTGACCGGCAGGTAGCCGGTAGATGAAACGAAGCGCAGGTTATTTTCCGGGCTGGTAAACCATTTTAAGAAGACCGCAGCAGCATAAGCCTTTTCCGGAGTGGATTTGATGACGCTCATACCGGCGCCCCTTTGGATGGCTATTTTTTTGCCCCCCTCAAAAACCGGATAGGGCAGTATGGCCAGTTCAGCCGGTTCAGAAGTATTGTCGGCGTAAGTTACTGTAGGAGAAAAAAAGGATACCCCTGCTGTAGAACCAATGGAACATACTATATCACCTGTTTTGGCCAAATCCGTAGCGTACCCATCAAATATAGCAGCCTGTCCCATTACAGCCATTCTGAAGTAGGAATCCCATACTTTTTTAAACCCGGGCTCGGCGGTATTTATGCGGCCATCTTTAATAAACTCCATATCTAACTGTTTTCCGCCGGTCAAGGAGTAATTAAAAAGGGAATCGGGCATGAAAAACATTTTGCCATCACCTGCAATTTCAGACGTTTGCTGATCGGTCCAGTCATAATACAATTGCGCAGTTCTGGCTATACCCTCAAAGGTATGCAGGTCTTCCAGACTTGCTCCGGTTTCCCGGGCGAAACGCTGAAAAATTGTATTGTTTACAAATAGTACTTCAGTTGATTTAGCGGTGGGAAAAACATAAAGGCTTTCTCCATCTATACAGCCTTCCTGTATAAACTCCGGAATGTAGGCGGATATTTCCTCAGATGTAAAGTAGTCGTTTAAGTCAACTAGCAATCCTTTCTCGGCTAATAAAAGAGCAGTTCTGGGATAAGCCGTGGTTATATCAGGTAGATCAGGTGCACCCGGGTCGCCATTAGCGGCCATGGTCAATTTCTCATGGAGGGTAGCGCTTCCTGATATTGAGGTGACATTGATCATAATCCCTTGTTCTGCTCCGGTGGTTTCATTAAATTCATCAATCATTTCATCCATAGTGTCTTTGAGCTGACCCCCATAATTGTGCCATAAACTCAGCGTAACTGGATGAGAGGGATCTAATTTTGCAGATCCACCGCATCCTATTAATATAGATACCGTTATAACCATTAATATCAAGAGGAACAAATGTTTTTTCATAAGGCCCTACCTCTCGTTTTCAACTAGCACTTCATCCGGAAGATTATTTTAATATTTAGCTAAATAGAGAAAAATACCTCCTTTATCTCAAAATGTAAAAATTTCGAACAAGCCGGATTCACTCTCAAGGTGATTTTGCCAGCCAAAAGAGCAGAATCACCCTGAGGGTGATTCTCGATTAACTGGAATTTCAATATATTCAGGAATATCAGAGCTGCTAAATAAAAAATCAGGAGGTATTGATTATGTCGGATCCCAACCTGGAAACAAATCTAAACTTCACCCCAGAAGACATTGAAAGCAATAAGGTTATGGCAGGACTGGCCTATATCCTCTTTTTCCTGCCGCTTTTGGTATGTCCCGATTCCCCATTTGGAAGGTATCATGCCAATCAAGGGCTGCTGTTGCTTTTATTGGGGCTGGGCGGAAGCATTGTCCTCAGTATTATCCCGATAATTGGCTGGATACTGTTGCCCTTTTTTGCCATTGCAGTCTTCATAATAGCGGTTATTGGGCTGATTAACGGATTTACTGGCAAAGCCAAACCACTGCCCATAATTGGCAAATATCAGATTATAAAATAGTTTTACTTTTATCATTGCTGTAAATATGTCAATCAATAGGAAGAGGGATGATAATGTATAAGAAAACTATAGCTATCTTACTAGTTGTTATCATGATAGCTGCTGTGGGAGGCTGTGGAGTCAGGGATCAGGTTAGTGAAAAAATTACTGAAAAAGTAACCGAAGGGGTTATAAACAAGGCAATTGATGGTGAAGGTTCCGTCGACATCGATGGCGGTAAAGTAAGCATTAAAGGTGAAGATGGGGAAGAGTTCAGTTTTGGTGATACCGAATGGCCTGAAGATGGTGTTGCCAAGCTCATACCCAAATTCACTAAAGGCAAAATAACATCTGTGATGAATTCCAATGAGGTTTGCGGAATCATTATTGAGGAAGTTGAGAAGTCAGATTTTGATCAGTATTTGGAAGAAGTAAAAGATCAGGGCTTTACCACTGATCCGATAGAGTTTACCAGTGATACAACTGCATCTTATGTCGCCCAAAAAGATGAAAAAACCAGAATCTCTTTACAATACGATCTAGAAAACAAAATTATGAGTATCGGCGTCGAAGTCAGCGAATAAGGTTTAACCCAATCACGAAGGGAGAAGGATGCCCAAGCATCCTTGCTCCCTGAGTGTATTTATGCGCGGTATAACACAGTGCCTAATAATAGAGGCAAAATGCGGGGGAGAACACAGGCAAACTGATCTCCCCTGGAAAGTAGGGGGATATAAATGATTATGCAGAGGAAACTGGCTATATTGTTGCTAGTGTTAGTCTTCCTGTTAATGGGGGTTGCTCCAGTTCAGGCAGGGGGTTACCAGGGAGCCAGTCCGTGGGCGGTGCCGGAACTTGATAAGGCACTGGAATATGGGTTGATTACTGACCGGATACGCAATCAAATGAATGCTCCCATAACCCGGGAAGAATTTGCCGAGATCGCGGTAAAGCTTTATGAAAAAGGAACCGGAGATGTAGTTGAAGTAAGCAGTACCGGGGTGTTTACTGATACCAGTAATCCGGAGATCATAAAAGCTTATGAACTGGGTATTGTAAGTGGAACCGATGAGGTAAGGCGCCTTTTCTCTCCTCATAATTTGATTACCAGAGAACAGGTAGCCGCTATGATGTATAGAACCATCCAGGCTATGGGAGCTCTGAAAGAGGGGTATGCTGGTGCTGTTTTTATGGATTCGGATGAAATTTCCCCTTATGCCCAGGAAGCTGTGCATTACATGTGTGGATGGCAGCTGATCTTTGGCTCAGACTATCGCTTTCATCCAAAAGAGACATGTACCCGGGAGATGGCAGTTTTAATTGCAGTCCGGGTTTACGAAAGTGTTTTGGATAGCAGGGACTACAGCTATGATGATAATGGAGATGACTCCAGCTTTGATGGGGGCAATAACGATTACGATCCGGGAGATGATCCGGGTTACCAGATGCCAACTTCAGAGCTGCCCGATGATATGAGTGCAATGATTCCGCTTTTGCCCGATGCCCAGATAGCCTATGTAGATGAATGGGATGGGGGAGACGGCAGCGTAACTTATGGAACCAACTACAGTGTGAGCGATGCTATGAAATTTTATCGTGATCCACACTTGTATAGCCAATGCAAAAAGGTAGAGGAAGGCGATTTAGGAGGATTACCTGCGATATCAGTAGAGACAAATGGTTTGCACTATATAATCATAATTGCTGAGAATGACAGCGGCGAAGGGCCGCCCACCGTGGTGCGGGTAAGTGTTTATTGGCATATGTATATAGAAGGAGCACCAGAAATACCCTTGTTTCCTGGGAGTTGATAGGATTTCCCGGAAGATGCAAAAAGGGGGGGAGTGTTCCCCCTTTTTTATGTATATGTTCATGGTCATGGCTAAAATGAGTTTATTGGGCTGTCATTTATTTTCCGAAAGCGCAGTTGGGGTAGTGACAAACCGGGCATTCCTGACAGAGTCCTCCGTATCCCAGGCTGACTATCTGGGAGGGGTTTACGCGCTGACCGGAAAATATATAAGGAAGAATCAAGTCCAGACTGGTGGTGCGGTTAAACATGACACAGCCGGGAACCCCACATATGGGGACGTTGCCAAGATAGGCCAGCATCAGCATGGAGCCGGGCAGAACAGGTACCCCGTAGAAAACCACCTCAGCTCCGGTTTGTTTAATACCTGTGGGGGTCACGTCATCAGGATCTACCGACATACCGCCGGTAACGAACACCAAATCTGCTCCGTCATTAATAAACTTCTTTATCTGTGCCGAGATAAGTGACGCATCGTCCGGTACCAGTACCTGTCCCATAAATTCTCCCTGGTACGAAGCCAACTTTTGCTGTAGTACCGCACAGAATCCATCCTTGATTCTGCCGCTGTATACCTCATTTCCAGTGGTTACTATGCCAACCCGCAGGGGAATAAAGGGTTTAACACTGATTAGGGGACTGCTACTACAGCAGATCTGTTCTGCAGCTTCCAATTTTTCTTTTTCAATAGCAATGGGAATAACACGAGTACCTGCTGCTACCGTACCCGCTGCCACTGCCTGACTGCCATGCACAGAGGCCAGAACTATGCCCTCGATGCTGTTGATTTGCGCCAATCGCAAGGCATCAATTTCTAATAGGCCGCTGTATGCGACCTTCAGGCTCACTTTGCCCTGATTGGGTTCACCAAAAGTGATGCCGGGACCGCTGGCGGCTTTAGCCAAGCGCAGGGCCGCCTCATCTTCATGGATTAGGTTATCGGCATCTTCCCAGATGTAAACATGTTCTTTACCCAGGTCTCGCAGCATAGGCAGATCTTCAGTACGAACAATATGGCCCTTTTTGAAGGCGCGTACTTTTTCTTTACCAGGGACGATCCTGGTAATATCATGGCATAAGGCTAGACCAATGGAGTCATGTAAGGAAATCTTTTTCATAACTGTCCTCCCAGCGGTACGAGAATGCCTCCTAAACTGCCTCCACTCGGCAGGGCACATAGCGGTGCAGCGGGGTAGCAGTGAAAGGATCCCGGTGCGTATTTTTGGTTAACTTGTTGACATTAATTCCATAGATGTTTCCCTGATAATCCAAACCAAAACCATGCGGTATCATAACTGTACCAGGACGCATCTCGGTGGTAATCTCCACTTCAATTTCTGCACTGCCAGCTTCGGTAGTGATACGAGCCAGCTGCCCGTCTTTTAATCCCAGTTTCTCACCATCCCGAGGATGCAAAGCCATGGTGCAGGCTCTTTTGCCTTCATTCCAGGCGGGATTACGCATTAGGGTATTGGCATTGATACTGGTATGTCGACCGGCCATTAAGATCAGGGGATATTCTTCCCGGTTCTCGAGAGCCTGGGCTTCCCGTTCGGGGGTAACATCGGCCAGCCACTCAATCATTTCCGGAATATATACATTGACCCGGCCATCTTCGGTTTTTAGCTGAACAAAGTTATTCTCAGGATCTATTTTTCCTATCCAGAGTCCTTCGGGATGATCCAAAATAGCCTGGAATATTTCTTCGCCCATCATCGGCCCTTTCTTAAAGCCCGCCCTTACTGCATTTTCACGTAATTCCTTGGGAAGAGTCTGCAGCAATCCCCATAAGGCAGCCAGATTAGTAGAACCCAATGCCGGCCCCAGGGTTTTACCGAGAATGAAAGGCGTTATCCTGGCGTACTCAGGATGGGCCTGCAGGAGCTTCATCAATTCCAGGCCGTATTCCAGACGGTTGCCGGCCTTATCGTATAGCTCCCGGGGAAGCTCGGGAATGAGTCCCAGGGCATCGGCAATACGCAGGTGAATTTCCGATATTTCCAGGGGCTCACCCTCAGGCTCCACCACGGGCCGGCGCATTTGAAAGTATACTCCCGGCACCGTAAAGGGAAAGAAGGTGCTGTCCCAGGATTCATAGGTGGAACGGGAA
>Ga0208823_1001763_pt1 | contig 16736 bp, 11 predicted proteins | sample AD_UKC075_MetaG_FD_184440 | JGI IMG/M metagenome (GOLD analysis project Ga0208823, IMG submission 184440) | Active sludge microbial communities of municipal wastewater-treating anaerobic digesters from USA - AD_UKC075_MetaG (SPAdes) (version 2) | ecosystem: Engineered > Bioreactor > Anaerobic >... | reverse complement strand
GAAACAAGAATTGCTTGATGTCAAGTTTATGAGCGAGGCCATGGCCCAGGCGCATGAGGCGTCGTTGGCTGGCGAGGTGCCGGTCGGCGCGGTAGTGGTTATGGGCGATGAGGTTATCGCGCGCGCGCGGAACCGGAAGGAATCGGATAAGGATCCAACGGCGCACGCAGAGATACTTGCGATCCGGGAGGCTGCCAACCGCATCGGATCATGGCGGCTTTCGGGGGCAACCATTTACGTGACGCTGGAGCCATGTCCTATGTGTGCAGGTGCCATAGTTCAGGCGAGGCTTGATAGATTGGTTTATGGAGCGGCTGATCCCAAGACAGGGGCGGCCGGTACTATATTCGACTTGCCACGCGACATGAGGCTCAACCACTGGGTGAGTGTGACAGGCGGGGTCATGGCGGAAGAAGCCGGCGCGTTGCTTGAGAAGTTCTTTTCAAATAAGCGTTGATATTTTTCATATAGCTTGCGGAGAGATGGCTGAGCTGGTCGAAAGCGCTCGCCTCGAAAGCGAGTAGGCGGGGAACCGCCTCGTGGGTTCGAATCCCACTCTCTCCGCCATAGATTCTGAGGCCTATTTCTGGGGCTTTCCATATTGCGGAGAGGTGGCTGAGTTGGTCTAAGGCGCTCGCCTGGAGAGCGAGTAGGCGGGGAACCGCCTCGTGGGTTCGAATCCCACCCTCTCCGCCATTTTTGTTCATATTGACTTTGGCCGTGCTAGACGGGGAGGTAGCGGTGCCCTGTACCCGAAAACCGCTATAGCGGGGTTGACTTCCCACCCTAGGCCTGCCTTCTTTGGGGCCTGCCCGACGCAAGTGGTGTTGAGGGCTGGGTCCTGCGCAACGAGGCTCTGTGAACCCCGTCAGGACCGGGAGGTAGCAGCGGTAAGCAGATACCCTCGTGTGCCGCGGGAGCGCCTGGTCGGAGCTGGCTACGTCGGTACCGCCTGGGGAAGCTTGTCGAAGGTGGGTGCACGGCCTCTACATCGTCAGGATGGTCCGGCTGGGCCATCCTTTTTTGATGTGGAGGACAAAGAGAGACCTGGAGCGAATACTACTTGAGGCATGTTTTGCTGAGCCTGCTTTCTAGGGCTTGCAAAGGCAAATCGGATTTTGGGGGGCTACCGGTGACTTACGTTTCGCTCTACCGGCGATGGCGTCCACAAACGTTCGACGATATCGTTGGGCAGGGCCATGTTGTCAGAACCTTGAAGAATGCGGTGTCAACGGGGCGCATTTCCCATGCCTATATTTTCTCAGGGCCAAGGGGAACTGGCAAGACTTCTACTGCAAGGGTGCTTGCTCGCGCTCTTAACTGCGAGAAAGGACCAACGCCTGATCCGTGCGGAGAGTGCCGTTCATGTGTGGCGATACGCGACGGAAACGCTATGGACGTCATAGAGATCGATGCGGCTTCCAACAGGGGCATCGAGGAGATCAGGGATCTGCGCGAGAAAGTGGTGTACGCACCTACTCAGGGCAGGTACAAGGTATATATCATTGACGAGGCCCACATGCTTACACAGGCTGCGTCCAACGCTTTTCTAAAGACGTTGGAAGAACCGCCTAGCCATGTCATATTCGTCTTGGCCACGACAGAACCTGAGAACATCCTAGAGACCATCAGATCGCGCTGCCAGCGTTTCGATTTTAACAGGCTGAGCGTCTCCGACCTTGCAGATCACGTTTCCCGGGTGGCCGCAGCCCAGTCTATATCTATCGACCCTGACGCCGCAAAGCTCATAGCCAGGCGCGCTGACGGAAGTGCGAGAGACGCGTTGGGCCTTTTGGAACAGGCATCTGCATGGTCGACCCATGTTACGAGCGAATCAGTTCTAGAATTGCTTGGAACGTCTGATTTCGACACCCTATACAACTACGCCGATGCTGCCCGCAGGGGAGAGCCGGGCCAGCTGCTTTCGATCATCCGCGATGTCGTGGAGAGTGGCGCTGATATGAGGCAGTTTCTGCAGGACCTGGTGGTCCATTTTCGTAACTTACTAGTTGCTAAAGAATGCTCCGACCTCGGCGGCTTGCTTGATGCGCCAGAAGCGGTCCAGGCGAGCATTGCGGAGCAGGCTGCCTTTTTTACGCGCGAGCGTATAATCGAGATCCTGGACATCCTCAGTGAGGCAGAAATTCAGGTGAGGCGTTCACCCAATCCCCGTCTTCTAGTGGAACTTGCGGCGGCAAAGATCTGCGCCGAACCTCGCGAAGATGCAGTTGCGCAGGTCGGCAGGGCTCAGAAAGATACGGAGTCTTTTGCGGGGGTGCAGGCTGCCGAGACGCGTAGGAAGGGCCTGGAACAGGCCGCGACCCTGCCTGACAGGAAAGGATCGCCGGGTGCAGGCGGCAGTCTTGACGCTTCCGGGGCGGGCAGGAGGGACGGCGGGGAGGAAGCGAAGCCTCAAGGACAAGCGAAAGGTGCCCGAGGCACCGGGGATGCGAGACAGGAGCAGAATGCTCAATCCGGATATGTAGGGATCTCTGAGGAAGAATGGAATGAGGCTTTGGCGCATATAAAAAAGGCTAACTTGGTGCTGGAGGCCTTTCTGAAGCCTGTAACGGCGGTCTGCGTAGACGGTGATGTGGCGACAATCATGTATGATCCTTCGTGGACGGTCCATGTGCAGAAAGCCTCTGAGCCCGACAATAAGGAATTGATAGCGAGGGCCCTCACAGATGTGCTGGGGAGGCCAGTTCAATGCCGGGTAATGGCCAAGGCCCCGCAGGCAAAGGCAAAGTCTTCTGGAGAAGGTCCTGATGGCGGCGGATTCGGCGATTACTCCGATGTCCCAGAGGTATTGGAAGCGATAAAGCTGTTCGATCCTGTGGATATAAAGGTGATTGAAGATTGAATAGAGCGGGGAGGGGACGAGATGGGCGGAAACATGAAGAAGATGATGAAGCAAGTGCAGAAGATGCAGGAGGACATGGAAAGAGTCCAGCAGGAGCTTGCGGAGGAGCGGATAGAAACCACGGCCGGTGGAGGTGTGGTGAGAGCCGTTGTCAACGGGCATCAGGAAGTGCTCGAGATCCACATAGATCCGGCGGTTGTTGATCCTGACGATGTGGATATGCTTGAAGACTTGGTTGTTGCTGCGTGCAATGAGGCGCTTCGGAAGGCGAAGGAATTGGCCGAACAAAGGCTTGCAAAGGTAACGGGCAATATCTCCATTCCGGGACTCAACTTTTAGGCTCTAGCCGTCGGGGGAAATCAGATATGTTACTTTATCCAGAACCAGTGGGAAGGCTCATAGAGGAACTGAGGAGGCTTCCGGGCATAGGACAGAAAACAGCCCAGAGGCTTGCCTTTCATATCCTCTCTATGCCTGAAGCGGAAGTGAAGAGCCTTTCGGATGCGCTGGTTCAGGCGAAGGAGAAGACGCGAAGTTGCTCTGTGTGTGGAAATTTTACTGATTCTGACCCGTGCGCCATCTGCGGAGATGGGTCTCGCGACCAGTCGACCATATGCGTGGTTGAACGGCCTGAAGACGTTATTGCCCTGGAACGCACGAGGGAATACCGAGGCCTGTACCATGTCCTGGGCGGCGCCATTTCTCCGATGGAGGGTGTGGGGCCTTCAGATATTCGCCTCCGCGAACTCCTCGAGCGGCTGAAATCCGATGTTGTGTGCGAGGTGATTCTCGCTACTGACCCCAATATCGAAGGCGAGGCCACAGCGATCTACATCGCCAAACTTCTAAAACCCCTTGACATCAGGGTCACGCGCCTTGCTCACGGACTTCCGGTAGGCGGGGACTTGGAGTATGCCGACGAGGTCACCCTCGCCCGCGCGCTTGAAGGAAGGCGCGGGATGTAGCAAGGCCTTTCTCGATCGACCAAGTTTCTCGCTGTTCCGCGTTGGCCAGGCCGTGTGCGGTGGCGTTTTTTCATAGTTCAAGCCATTGAGTAATAGGGCTTTGCCAGGTGATTCGAGGGTCCTTGCCGGCCACGCGTATTACGAAACAGCTCAGTTGGCGAAGCAATGTCGTGGGAGAACACGAATGCGGGGAGTCGGAAGAAATGGAATTAGGCCTAGATAGGGCGGGGTGGAAGCCTGAACGTGATCGACGGCATCGGGCCGGGCAGACGTGATGCGATCCTTGTAGATTATCCACCTGATACGTGTCACTTTGATTCTACGTGTTTGCGGTAGAGACAATGGATTTTGGACATGTTCCATAGGCATACTATCTAAATGGACGGCGCAAACTATATTATCTGTGATTGTTCCGCCGCCGACATTGCGAAGAGTGAGGTGTGCACTATGGACCCAAGGGCGATCTACACGCGGTTGGCCGGCTCGTTCCGGGCTGTATTCCCGTCTCGGTCACCTGCGGTCGAGGATTACGGGCGGGGATGGCTCAAGGGGGAGATACGTTCGGTATGCGCCCAACTAGAACAGGCCGATCTCGTATTTAACAATGTTACTGAACCAGAACTGATAGATGCTGCCATATTCACTATGCGTGCGTGCGAACGCAGGCTGGGATATCTGTTTAAGCAGGCAAAAGCACTTAGTTTGGCGGAAAGCTGCCACAATGAGGCAGAAACGAAATCGCAAAATTGGTGTTGACATGTTCGAGCTAGGGTGGTAAGATAACAAATGTCGCCCCGCTGCGGCGGGGGAAAATCGATGCGGCGCTAAAGCCGCGGATGTTCCTTGAAAACCAAACAGCGTGAAGCTTGATAAGTCGGGTGCAAGAGTTTTTTTGCGGGCGATAAGCAAGATAAGAGCGCGATCTACTTTTACAGAAGAATCGCGATATGATTTTTCTGGAGAGTTTGATCCTGGCTCAGGACGAACGCTGGCGGCGTGCCTAACACATGCAAGTCGAGCGGAGTCGATCGACGGAAGCCTTCGGGCGGAAGATGGTTGACTTAGCGGCGGATGGGTGAGTAACGCGTGGGCAACCTGCCTCGAAGACCGGGATAACAGCCCGAAAGGGCTGCTAATACCGGATGTGGTCAAGGATCCGCATGGATTTTTGATTAAAGGGGAAACCCGTTTCGAGATGGGCCCGCGTCCTATCAGCTAGTTGGTGAGGTAAAAGCTCACCAAGGCGACGACGGGTAGCCGGCCTGAGAGGGTGACCGGCCACACTGGAACTGAGACACGGTCCAGACTCCTACGGGGGGCAGCAGTGGGGAATCTTCCACAATGGGCGAAAGCCTGATGGAGCGACGCCGCGTGAGCGAAGAAGGCCTTCGGGTTGTAAAGCTCTGTCTGGAGGGACGAAGGAAGTGACGGTACCTCCGGAGGAAGCCACGGCTAACTACGTGCCAGCAGCCGCGGTAATACGTAGGTGGCGAGCGTTGTCCGGAATTACTGGGCGTAAAGGGCGCGCAGGCGGCGTGTCAAGTCGGACGTGAAAACCCCTGGCTCAACTGGGGGATGTCGTTCGAAACTGGCATGCTTGAGTGCAGGAGAGGGAAGCGGAATTCCCGGTGTAGCGGTGAAATGCGTAGATATCGGGAGGAACACCAGTGGCGAAGGCGGCTTCCTGGACTGCTACTGACGCTGAGGCGCGAAAGCTGGGGGAGCGAACAGGATTAGATACCCTGGTAGTCCCAGCCGTAAACGATGAACACTAGGTGTGGGAGGTATCGACCCCTTCCGTGCCGCAGCTAACGCAATAAGTGTTCCGCCTGGGGAGTACGGCCGCAAGGCTAAAACTCAAAGGAATTGACGGGGGCCCGCACAAGCGGTGGAGCATGTGGTTTAATTCGATGCAACGCGAAGAACCTTACCAGGGTTTGACATCCTCTGACATACATGGAAACATGTACTCGTCCTTCGGGGCGCAGGGAGACAGGTGGTGCATGGCTGTCGTCAGCTCGTGTCGTGAGATGTTGGGTTAAGTCCCGCAACGAGCGCAACCCTTGTCCTAAGTTGCCAGCGAGTAAAGTCGGGAACTTTTAGGAGACCGCCGGCGACAAGCCGGAGGAAGGTGGGGATGACGTCAAGTCATCATGCCCTTTATGCCCTGGGCGACACACGTGCTACAATGGCCGGTACAGAGGGCGGCGAAAGCGCGAGCTGGAGCGAATCCCCCAAAACCGGTCCCAGTTCGGATCGCAGGCTGCAACTCGCCTGCGTGAAGTAGGAATCGCTAGTAATCACGGGTCAGCATACCGTGGTGAATACGTTCCCGGGCCTTGTACACACCGCCCGTCACACCACGAAAGTCTGCAACACCCGAAGCCGGTGGCCTAACCCGCAAGGGAGGGAGCCGTCGAAGGTGGGGCAGATGATTGGGGTGAAGTCGTAACAAGGTAGCCGTATCGGAAGGTGCGGCTGGATCACCTCCTTTCTAAGGAGCGCTTAGCAGTGCGCGGAAGCGCACAGCAAGACTCCAGGTCGGTACTTTTGATCCGATAGGCAAAACACGAGCCTGCGCGTAGCCCGCGCAAGGGATTGTGTGAGCCGCTTCACGCTGATTGGTTTTGAGGGAACATCCCTCGATCGATGTGCTCTTTGACAACCGCATAGCAAGATGAGCAAGCAAATAGAGCTTGTATGTTCGCATGCGAGCTTTAGGATTAAATAGGATTGTAGGCGAAAAGGTCAAGCTACTAAGGGCACACGGTGGATGCCTTGGCGTCAGGAGCCGATGAAGGACGCGGCCAGCTGCGATAAGCCTCGGTGAGCTGCAAGCAAGCGTTACTAACCGGGGATTTCCGAATGGGGAAACCCGCCGCGGCTAATACTGCGGCATCCTCATCTGAACACATAGGGTGAGGAAGGGAACCGGGGGAACTGAAACATCTAAGTACCCCGAGGAAGAGAGACAATATTTGCATTCCCTAAGTAGTGGCGAGCGAAAGGGGAGGAGCCTAAACTACGTGCGCGTGATAGTCTGCAGGCGTTTCGCACGTGGGGTTGTAGGGGCGGACGTGGGGTTCTGCAGGATCCCGTCTGACCGCAAACGTTCTAGCTGAACGGACCTGGAAAGGTCGGCCACAGGGGGTGAAAGCCCCGTAAGCGAAAGGGCGTTTGGGCGGATGTTCGTTACCTGAGTACCGCGGGACACGTGAAATCCTGTGGGAATCTGGGAGGACCACCTCCCAAGGCTAAATACTACCTGACGACCGATAGTGAACTAGTACCGTGAGGGAAAGGTGAAAAGCACCCCGGGAGGGGAGTGAAATAGAACCTGAAACCGTGATGCCTACAAACAGTGGGAGGGCTATGGCATTGCCAGCCTGACCGCGTACTTTTTGTAGAACGGACCGGCGACTTACGGTGTGTGGCGAGGTTAAGCCGAAGAGGTGGAGCCGTAGCGAAAGCGAGTCTTAAAAGGGCGACAAGTCGCATGCTGTAGACCCGAAACCGGGCGATCTATCCATGGACAGGGTGAAGCGGGAGTAACGTTCCGTGGAGGCCCGAACCACACTGGTGTTGAAAAACCAGGGGATGAGCTGTGGATAGGGGTGAAAAGCCAATCGAGCTCGGAGATAGCTGGTTCTCCCCGAAATAGCTTTAGGGCTAGCCTCGGAGGTTAGTTTGCGGAGGTAGAGCACTGATTGGGCTAGGGGCCCTGAAAGGTTACTGACCCCTTTCAAACTCCGAATGCCGCAAAGTGAGACTCCGGGAGTCAGACTGTGGGGGCTAAGCTCCATAGTCGAGAGGGAAACAGCCCAGACCGCCAGCTAAGGTCCCTAATTGACGTCTAAGTGGCGAAGGATGTGGAACTGCCCAGACAACCAGGATGTTGGCTTAGAAGCAGCCATACATTTAAAGAGTGCGTAATAGCTCACTGGTCGAGTGGGGCTGCGCCGAAAATGTCCGGGGCTTAAGTCGTCAACCGAAGCTGCGGAACTCATTAAATTGGGTTGGTAGGGGAGCGTTGCCTGCTGGTAGAAGCATGACCGAAAGGACGTGTGGACGGCAGGGAAGTGAGAATGCCGGTATGAGTAGCGAAAAGGCAGGTGAGAATCCTGCCCGCCGAAAGCCTAAGGTTTCCTGAGGAAGGTTCGTCCTCTCAGGGTAAGCCGGGACCTAAGCCGAGGCCGAAGGGCGTAGGCGATGGACAACTGGTTGAAATTCCAGTGCTGCCTCGATCACGATTGAGGGATGTGGGGACGCAGAAGGGTAGGTACAGCAGGCTGATGGAATAGCCTGTCCAAGCGAGTAGGGTGCCAGGTAGGCAAATCCGCCTGGCGTAAAGCCTGAGACGCGATGGGGTGCGGATACGTCCGCTGAACTGGCCGATCCCCCGCTGACGAGAAAAGCCGCTACCGAGTGATCAGGCACCCGTACCGCAAACCGACACAGGTAGGCGGGGTGAGAATCCTAAGGCGCGCGAGAGAACCCTCGTTAAGGAACTCGGCAAAATGACCCCGTAACTTTGGGAGAAGGGGTGCCCCGTTAGGGTGAAGGGCTTAGCGTCCGGAGCTCGAGGGGGTCGCAGAGAAACGGCCCGAGCGACTGTTTACCAAAAACACAGGTCTCTGCTAAGTCGAAAGACGAAGTATAGGGGCTGACGCCTGCCCAGTGCCGGAAGGTTAAGGGGAGGGCTTAGCGTAAGCAAAGGTCTGAACCGAAGCCCCGGTGAACGGCGGCCGTAACTATAACGGTCCTAAGGTAGCGAAATTCCTTGTCGGGTAAGTTCCGACCTGCACGAATGGCGCAACGACTTGGGCGCTGTCTCAACGAGGGACTCGGCGAAATTGTAAGTGCCCGTGAAGATACGGGCTACCCACGACAAGACGGCAAGACCCCATGGAGCTTTACTGTAGCCTGAGATTGGATCTTGGCAAAGCATGTACAGGATAGGTGGGAGGCATGGAAGCCTGGGCGCTAGTCCAGGTGGAGCCGACGTTGGGATACCACCCTTGTTTTGCTGGGTTTCTAACCCAAGACCGTGATCCGGCCGGGGGACATTCTCTGGTGGGCAGTTTGACTGGGGCGGTCGCCTCCCAAAAGGTAACGGAGGCGCCCAAAGGTTCCCTCAGCGCGGTTGGAACTCGCGCGCAGAGTGTAAAGGCAGAAGGGAGCTTGACTGCGAGAGGTACATCTCGAGCAGGGACGAAAGTCGGGCTTAGTGATCAGGTGGTTCCGAGTGGAAGGGCCATCGCTTAACGGATAAAAGCTACCCTGGGGATAACAGGCTTATCTCTCCCAAGAGTCCATATCGACGGGGAGGTTTGGCACCTCGATGTCGGCTCATCGCATCCTGGGGCTGAAGTAGGTCCCAAGGGTTGGGCTGTTCGCCCATTAAAGCGGTACGCGAGCTGGGTTCAGAACGTCGTGAGACAGTTCGGTCCCTATCTGTCGTGGGCGTAGGAGATTTGAGGGGAGCCGTTCCTAGTACGAGAGGACCGGAATGGACATACCTCTGGTGGATCGGTTGTCACGCCAGTGGCATAGCCGAGTAGCTATGTATGGATCGGATAAGCGCTGAAAGCATCTAAGCGCGAAGCCGACCCCAAGATTAGATCTCCCACAGGGTTAACCTGGTAAGACCCCTTGAAGAACACGAGGTTGATAGGCCGGGTGTGTAAGCGCAGCAATGCGCTGAGCTGACCGGTACTAATAGGTCGAGGGCTTAGCCTTACGCCTCGCAATCCTAGCTTCTCATCTGGTATGCGGTTGTCTGAGGGCGCATTGAGCCCGCAAGAAATGAATATGAGTTTCCGGTGGCAATAGCGGAGGGGCCACACCTGTTCCCATTCCGAACACAGTAGTTAAGCCCTCCATCGCCGATGGTACTAGGCTGGAGACGGCCTGGGAGAGTAGGTAGCTGCCGGATTCTTTTTTATCTTCAAGAGCCTCGGCGTATTGCCGGGGCTCTTTGCTTTATTATGGGTGCAGTGGATTTTCACGGGGTTACCTTTGGTCCTTTGAGTGGCTCATAATCCATTTGGGCGTGGGATGAGAAGTCATGAGCCCGTTTTTAGCAGGGCGTGGAGGGCTGTGATAGGACAGGCGAGCCGTGCTAGCCAAGAAATGGAGCATATGTCGGTTAAAAGGCTGTAAATAGCCCATAAAGAAGAAATAACGTGGATTTACCAAACATAACGAGACTTTACGATTACAAGACAGGATGATAACATGGGAATACAAGGCGATACTGGGAGGAGGTGGGGCTAGTGATCGCCGATACGCCTCATGAGCGGATGTTGCTCCAGCAGATGCTTGTGGATGCGTGTGCGACCGATGAAATGCTGGATGTTGGTGCTCTTCTCATGAAGCTCGTAGTGAAGGACAGGGCTTTCATGAAGTATGGTGCCGACGCAGTGGTGGCGGTGCGGGAGGCGCCGCTTGATTTTCGTGAGATGGTTATGGAGGCAGGGTGGCACGGGGTGGAAGCCCTTGATAGCAGAGTGGACGAGATAGTAGATGCGCTCGTGGGGGACTGACCGGGCAAGGTGGCGCTAGTGATCAGCTGGCATCGGGGAAGTACGAAGCATCTTGACTTGCTTCGGGTTGGCTCTTGCGAAGAATTCACCGTGGTCCGTCTGTCATGAGAATGATCGGCAAAATCACATTGGCCGTACTGTGCGAAGCTGCTACTTTGGCGGGCCATTGGATTTGTGGGCATTGCCATCAATGTTCTGTAGGCTGCCGCGAGGCATTCGGCGTGGTCGATAGCGGGCTTTCTTTTGAATGTAGGCCGACAGGACGGCATCATACGCTTTGATATTGGCACCTTCGTTGTGGGTGGCCCCAAGTGTTTACCGGCTGTGTGAACAAGCCTCCAAGCGCCTATTGGCCCACGTTTTGTCGGAAGCAGGTGAACGCCGCCAGCGACAGGTAACCGGCAAATGTGGCGAAGGCACTGCCTGTAGCGGCTTTGCCAGTAGATGCGTATACGGTTTCACATGCCAGCCCCCCGTCGAGGGGGGCATTTTCTATTAGGTGTAATGCGTCAGCGTCGGCCACGCCGGCCAGTATCATGTTGCACGCGTGCATGGGCCACGGGTGTTTCGAATGAGCACAGCCTGCTCCCTTGTAGTTCCCTAGGGTGCATGCGTAAGGGTTATGGTCTGACCTGATAAATTTGAGGGTATTGGCGTAGCACTCGTTGTCGGCGTCCACGAATCCGTGGTATGGAAGGAGCACCAGACTGCCCGGGGGATCGTCATACAGCTCGTAGTTTCCGGCAAGGTCTGTCGACCATGCGAACATTTGGCCGAAAGGCCCTGGGGCAATACAGTGCTCGAGTATTGAGGACTCTGTCGCCTGTGCCATGGCTGCGCTCCGCTCCGCCCGGTAGTCATCTCCTTGGTTCCGCGCGATTTCAGACAGTATGCGCAAGGCTCTCCAAGCTAGCACGTTGTCGTATGTGAGGTAGGGATATACAACCGGGTCATCACTGGGGTCTAAGAATGTCTTGTAAAGCGCTACGTCTGGATGGCGTTGGGCAGCAAGCACCAGGTCGAACTGGTCGAGCCCATCGGCTATAACGGCTTTGTCTGCAAGCGATGCATCGCCTGTCGCTTCGATATAGGTTCCAAGGGCGATTACGTATGATGCCAGCTGATCAAGTTCAAAGCCTGGATAAAGCAGGACGCCGTCTATGTAGTGGGCATGCGTGCCCATGTTCCGCACGTGGCGGCGAAATCCTTCGGTCAGCACTTCGCGGGCGAATACGTGATCGGAGGCGAGCATCGCCGGGAATGCCCAGAGAAATGTGTCTCTCGGCCAGAAAACCGCAGACACGTAATAGCGATAGCTCCTGGATGTAAGCATGACTAACTCTTCGGTGTCGATAGCCTTTCCGTGTGCAAAAAACCTGCAAAAATGTAGGTTGCGATCCGCCCGCGCGAGAATCTCCTCGTCTGCTTCCCCTATCTCAACAGGCGAAACCCTGGATGAATGTGCTCTGGCCTCAAGCCATGAGAGCGTGTTTCCCAATGCCGCCTCGGCGCCAACTCGCCGAAGATGAACATTTGTGGTTCCCGCCCCGTCAGGATCGGCGTTGGCAGCGATCCAGAATGCAACTGTGCGATGCTCGTTTGCGGCCAGGGTCATGCTTGAGGAGAGACGAAAGCGGATATCGGCGGAGCCGTTCGGCACGGCCAGGACCGGGCTTTCCTTCATGTCGACGCCATCTTTGCTTGCCCAGATAGCCCAGTCGAACTGGGAGTCGGCTGAGAATGCCAATGCACCGACGCTCGAAGTTCCCCTGGCTTCGAGGATGAGTGAATTGGTCCATGGTGAATAATAGGCGTGGTTTGTGACATGCATGAGCCTGCTCCTGAACACCGTGCTGACGGTGGCGCCCCAGTTCCCCTCGAGCCCTAGGTGAAACTGGACATGGCTTGCGCCGTTGCGTGCCTCAAGCTCTGAGAGCTCTAAGGCCACCATGAAGCCCCGTTCGCCTACAGGGGCGCAAAAGGCGATTTTCGCAACACACTCATGTCCTTCCTTTGTGCGAAGGCGGCACTTGCCCACGGGGATCCAGTGGCCTAACCAGGTCCATTCAATGTCGCCGACGGATTCGGTTTCGGCCGGCTTTCCCGAGGCTCCAATTGCATTCACAAACGGTCTGAGGAACGGCGCCTTCGGCTCGTTGCGGCGGTCTTGATCCTCTTCAAACTCACCCACCCACTCAACCAGCCCTTTTGAGGCCATACGCACTATGTTTATGCTCCCCAAACTTGCATCGGAGGGAAAGATGTCGGGCAGTGCAATCCACTCGTTGCCAGTGACGTATGGGGACACTATGTCGCCAAGCTCGGATGGAGTAGTGAGTATGCGTTCAGCTGCAGGCTTCATATGGATCAATCTCCTCGCTCATGTTCGAACTTGATGCTGACCGGGCCTTCTGGGATGTATATCCGTTTGAATCCCTCAGCAAGTTCGCACCCGGCCATGGCTCCCATCCTCTCTGCCTCGTGCAGCAAATCAGAGCGGGTTTCCTGCCATATGGTTTCCCATTGGCTTTTATGGGCACGGAGTGCCTGCAATTTGAGATCGAATGTGTCGCTTATATCTACAAAATAATCAGGGTTGTCGGTGCTGAACAGCAGGACTTCTCTGATAGTCCAGTTTTCGAGCCCGTCTCGAAGTTGCTCTGGATAATACAGGGGAAGCCTTGCTGCCAGGCGCGCATCGAGCGCCGCGAATCCAATTTCTCTATGGTCAGGGTGGAGTTCATATTTGCGCCAGGGATCGAATGTTATCAGGCGTTCCGGCTGTTCACTCCTGAGGATGCGCGTGATGGCGGGTCGAAGGGAGTTGTCGGAGCGGAGCTCTCCGTCTTCCTTGCCTAGGAAGAAGACCTTGCTGATACCTACGATCTTGGCGGCTTTCATAGATTCGTGGCGGCGTTCGGAGGCAAGCCGGGCTGCGGACATCTCCCTGTCTTGTGTGCCCTTGTCGCCATCGGTGGCGATTATGAGACATGTGTCCCAATCGTCACGAATCATGACTGAGACAGCTCCGCCGCAGAAATATTCGAGATCGTCTGGGTGAGCACACACTACCGTAGCCTTATGTATCATTTAGCACGTCTCTCCTTTGTTTTCGTCCCGAGCTTCACCTGCATCCCCAGCCCTCCGTGAAGACTGGGCTGCGCGGTACATACCAGGCAGATACTTGCGGTACAGGGCAAGATTGAAACGCAGCGGATCTTCCGCCCGAAGCTTGTACAAGAGCGGCAGGTCGAACTCTGCAACTACCACGTCCTCCTCGTTGTACGTCATGGCTTGCGCCAAGATGCCGTCTCCTCCCGGCGAAAGCTCCAACGGCGCCAAGAGAGAACTTCGCCCGGTGAAATCTTGGCCTGCAAAGGATCCCACCATAGATGAACCGATGCCGTAGACCTGGGATTCCTGTACTCGAGGCCATATGCCTCGCAACGCGTACCATAGGTTGTATGGTTCGGGGTTGGCGGAAGGTATCGCGACGATGTCGGCTCCGGCGAACCTGGCTATCCGGAATGTCTCAAAATAGGTTGCGTCCATGCATATGGGGACGGATACTATGACTCCGCCTAGGTTGAATGTGGGGATGGAGTTTCCTGGGCTGATACCCCATTGGGCTTCTATGGGCATGAGATGCGACTTGCAATACCTGCCTACCAGTTCGCCTTGGGGCCCGAATACATAGCCTATTGCCCGCATGGAACTGCCATCAGTTGAACCATCGGAAAGGACCATGCTTCCTGAGATTATGTAGATCCCAAGCTCGCGAGCGACAGAAGAGAAGGCTTCCTTATAGGCGCGCTCCGCATAGGGCCCTACGAGTTTGAATACATCAAGAACACCTGCATCCGGGCCTCCAGCCTCAGTGACGGCTTCATCAAGAGAACTTGCTGAATCCAGCTTCTTGCGCATCCCAGGCGCCATACCCAGCAAGGGCAGACCGCTGTATTCGGGAAATACGACGATCGAAGCTCCTGCCACCGCAGCCTTCGCTGCTAGCCTGTATACGAGCTCCACATACTCTGTCCCTGAAGAGACCGTTTTCGCTTTCATCTGGATTGCGGCGCAGATAACGCGCTCGGGCTTGGCGTCCTTGCCATGTCTGGTTGCAAAGGGGGTCGGCTGACGACCGTCGAATCGCGCGTCTCCTTCCTTCAGCCACGAAGCCCGTCGCGAGACGGCTTTGGGATCGGAGGCCCGCGAAAGGGCGATATTCATGGCTCTGCTGCGAATTGAATCGATCAGTTGCGCCATTTTCGGCTACCTCCTTCCCTGTTTAAGCCGCACTGTGCGCCCGACGAGATACGCATCTGACAGCTGGTTCTCGTACAGCTCTACATTGAAGTGTTCGAAAATGGGAAAGGTCCGTCTCGCCTCTGCCAAGATCGATGGATCAAGGGTTGCCGTCAACTCTTCCCATATCGACCCCGAGGTCATCTCTGCAAGTACTCCCCGGCCCTCAGGGGTTACTTCGACCGGCGCAAATATGCGTGATCTGCCCTGATAGGAAACGCCGAGCCATTCGCCTCCGAGGGAGGCTTCAACTCCGAAGACCTGATTCTGCTGTACAATCTGCCACATACCGCGCGTCTGGCGCCATACGGTGTATGGGGCGGGTACTGCAGTGGGAGCCAGTATCGTGTCTACTCCGAGCAGCGCAAGTATTCTTCCGACCTCCGGGTACCATGCGTCGGTGCCGACGGCAATTCCCAGCTTGTGGCCGTGTATGTTGAAAGTAGCAATATCATCGCCACATACTAGTCCCATTCGATCCTCTTGCTCCGAAAGATGGGTCTGCAATTGTTCTGCTATGAGGTCGCCCCTAGGCGAGAAGAATGGGCATGAATTCGTGTAGCCTCCATCCGATGGAACAATGAAGGTTCCTGGGCACAGGTGTACGCGATTGGATAGGGCCGTAGCTGCAAAGAAATCGAGCCATCTGTGATATCCCTCGGCACCGGTCAACCGGGCAACATCGAACATGTTCCCGGGGGCGTGCGGGGCAGTTTCAAGCCCGGCGCCTATCATTGCGGCGTATTCAGGCATTACTACAAGCTCGGCTCCGCGTCTGGCCAGAGATGATATCCTTGCGGCAATCGATACTTGAAAATCGTGAACCGTTTTGAACTGGGCTGGATCCATTTGCAGCAATCCGCAGGAAAGAACAGTCGACATGCAGGTCACCCCCAGAAGAAGTATTACACATTATCCACACTGTTCCTGCACCGACGAGAAGGAACGGAAAGCTGTGAGTAGAATGAAAACTCGGGTGGGTGGAAGGGAGAGTATACACTGTATATGTATTCACGTCCGGAGGCGAAACCTCAACCAGCGCGTGCGCTGTCCATAATCTTCATATTCTTGGCACTCTCGACAATACTAGTCGGTGCCATCACTGACTTTGTCGTCACAGAAGTCATGTCATCAAGGTTGAACCGGGCTTTTCAGGCCGAAGTAGAAAATGCTGCCGTAACATGGCCGGAAGATCTTCCGACGGGTCTCGATTATGGAAGCAAGTCCGTGCCTTCAGATTGCAAGCGTGACCTTGCAGCGCTGCAGCCCGACAGGCCTAGGCGCGTTAGGGCTCTTTATGCTACTGGCTGGACGGCTGGAAGCGGGTCGCGGATGAAGCAGCTTGTCGATCTTGTGTGCGACACGGAGCTGAATTCCATTGTCATAGAGATAAAGGACGACCTTGGAGCGATAAGCTATAGATCGGACGTGCCGCTTGCGACAGAGATCGGAGCGTCTACAGGCAAGATCGCAGATCTTCGGCGCCTGCTTGACGAGCTTTACGATAGCGGGGTTTATCCCATAGCTCGCCTGGTCGTGTTCAAGGACCCGCAACTTGCGGCCGCCCGTCCCGATCTTGCTGTGCGGGATTCTTCGGGCGTGCCCTGGCACGACAGTCAAGGCTTGATGTGGACGGATCCTAGGAAGAAAGAGGTGTGGGAGTACAATCTCGCGATAGCCCGGGAGGCGGCGCGAGCCGGCTTCCGCGAAATACAATTCGACTACGTGAGGTTCCCAGATGATGCTGGATTGGCCCGCACCAATTGGCTAGACCTTGAGGGCAAAAACAGAGTCGATGTGATTTCCGACTTCCTTGATTATGCCGGGCGGGAACTTGAACCATACAAAGTAGTGATCACCGCGGACATTTTCGGGATAGTCTGCTCTTCTCGATCAGACATGGGCATCGGGCAAAAGCTGGAGGAGATGGCAAAGCACGTAGACTATTTGGCGCCAATGGTGTATCCGTCGCATTACCGCAAGGGCGAGTACGGCATTGCGAATCCCGATGCGGCGCCGAGGGAGACTGTAAAACGGAGCCTTAGCGACGCACAAGAC
>Ga0208823_1001760_pt1 | contig 16742 bp, 9 predicted proteins | sample AD_UKC075_MetaG_FD_184440 | JGI IMG/M metagenome (GOLD analysis project Ga0208823, IMG submission 184440) | Active sludge microbial communities of municipal wastewater-treating anaerobic digesters from USA - AD_UKC075_MetaG (SPAdes) (version 2) | ecosystem: Engineered > Bioreactor > Anaerobic >... | reverse complement strand
ATTTTGCTCATCAAACTTCCCGCCGGATGGTGGACCAATACGGTACGATTGTATTCGAGGATCTGAATATCAAAAATATGCAGAAAAACCATTGTCTGGCGAAAAGCATCGCGGATGTTGCCTGGAATCTGTTCATCACGATCACGGAGAACAAAGCGGAAGAGGCTGGTTCTCGTGTGATCCTGGTGAACCCCAGGAATACGTCGCAGATGTGTTCCCGATGTGGTATGATCGTCAAAAAGACCCTCTCTGATCGAGTCCATACCTGTCCACATTGTGGGCTCGCGATGGACCGCGACCAGAATACGGCGATCAATATTATGAGATTGGGGCTGCAATCTCTGGGCTGAAAAACCCTGGATGCCTCCGATTTCAATCGGGGGAGCAGTCACATCTAACATCTTCTGCGAAAACCACCAGCGTCCCCTCCTCGACAAGGTCTCCTCTTGCGGCCCCCGCCCCGCGGCGATAGTCGCCACGGTCCACCGCTACTACGTCGGCGAGTCTATCCTGCAACCACCTCCGCCGCGCAGTCTCTCGCTCCGCCTCATACGGGTTTCACACGCAAACATTGCCCTCCCCGCAAAGACCATACGATTATTGCGCGATCTTCGCGCACTTCTGCATGAGACAGATCGCCAGTACCCCTTCACAGACTCCGCGAACTTCCGCATGAAGCACCTCCCGCAAGATAAAATCTGGATGAGCAGTTCCGGGCGTGCATCAGTAACGATGCCTTTTTGATGCTGCCCTGACAACCGTTTTACAATGTATTTTCACGCGCTTATCCCCTTTAAGCCCGTAAACCCCAAGACGCGTCTTTCCTGTATTCTCAGCCAGGAGGAGCGGGAAGCGTTCGCACGGACGATGCTCGAAGACGTGATCGCCTCCGTGCTGAAGTCAGGATGCAGCGCTACCCTGCTCTGCACTCATCCCTTCAAACATAAGGACACGCTCACCGCCGTCAGGAAGGAGCCCCTCAACGAAGCGATCAACTGGGCACTTCGGCAGTTCCACTGCCCGGCGCTCATCATCATGGCCGACCTCCCCCTGGTGACCGCCGGTGATATCCAGCGGCTGGTCTGCACCGAGAAAGATATGGCTATCGTGCCGGGCCGCGGCGGCGGGACGAACCTCATCTTCCTGAAGAAACCACAGTGCTTCCACGCTGACTTCTATGGCGCGAGTTTCATCGACCATATGGCGGTCGCAGAGGAGTGCGGTTTCTCGGTCGATGTGATCGATTCGTTCCGGATGTCGACCGACATCGATGAGAAAGAAGACCTCGTCGAGATCCTGATCCACGGAAAAGGAAGAAAGAGCAAGGAGTTCCTGGAGAGTTCAGGGTTCACCCTTGCCATCGACGAGAAGGGACGGGTCGGCGTGCAGCGCAACACCCATGAAGAGACACTCTGAGGCATCGATGGCGGCAACGCCGGCGTAGTCGCCGACAGGAAGCCCCATTCCCCGGACCACGGCCGCGGGGACGCACTCGTCTGCCTCCCCCATCACCAGTTCGGCGGCTGATGCGATGCAGTCAGCCACTGCCCGTTTGGTGACCTCGAGTTCCCGGCCAAAGAGATCTGGTTTTCCGCGCTCATCGACCACCGAGGGGATGCCCGAACATCCGATGGCGACCCCGCTGCACCCGAGCCGCATCGCGTGGGTCCGGGAGTCGGCGATGATGACGCCGACATCTGCCCCGGATCGCTCTGCAATCCCGGCGCGTATCCGCGCAGCGGATGCATCAGGGTCCACCGGTAGCAGGGTGACAGAGCCGGACGGTGTGTTGGAGGCATCAATTCCGGCGTTCGGGAGGAGCGTCCCGTTCTTCATGCAGAGCAGGAACCCGGGGATGCCCCCGACGATCCGGTCGCTCTCCCGGAGCACCACCTCAACCAGGCGCGGGTCCATCTGGTAGTTCCGGGCGAGCCGGAACGCTTCTGCTGAAGGCCTGAGTTCATCCAGTACCGCGACCCGCCCCTCGGCGGTGGCCACGGCCGATTCCGCGACGACCACGACGTCTGCGGTCTGCAATCCCCGGCACTCCGAACGTTGGGCGGCCGCGAGGATATGCGCCGCTATATCATCCCCGGCCCGGATGAGGGGGGTCGCGAGACCGTAGACAGAGTATGATATCGTCGTCACGCCTGCCTCATCTTTTCGTGGACCTTGAGGAGGTCAGCGGTCTCGGCGACGTCGTGACTCCTCACCACGTCCGCTCCCTGCCTGACCAGTTCCATGGTGAGCGCGAGGGTTCCCGCGAGCCGCTCTTCCGGTTCCTTCCCGAGCAGGTGCCCGATGAATGACTTGCGGGATATCGCAGCGAGAACCGGGCGGTCAAAGGTGGAGAACGCCTCGAAGTTCTGGCAGAGTTCCCAATCGTCCTCGTATGTTCGTTCCGGGATCCATCTTCCGATGGCAGGGTCAAGGACGTATTCATCGATCCCCAGCCGTGCGCACCGTGTCACGACCGTCTCGAGCGCAGAGAGCGTTTCAGCAAGGCCTATGGCATCCCCTGGCACCTTAAAACTCGCCATCACAAAGACCGGCAGCCCCGAGTCAGCGACCGCCCGCGCGTAGCGTTCATCAGCGAGCCCGGAGATGTCGTTTATTGCATGGATGTCATGGCGGAGGCAGACCTCAAGCACCTCCGGGTGGCGGGTATCCACCGAGAGGGTGATCCCGGTTCCATCAAGTTCTGAGAGCGCTGCATCCACCCGTTCCATCTCCTCGGCGATGGTGATGGGGATCGAACCCGGGGCAGTGCTCCGGGCCCCGAGATCGATCATATCTGCCCCATCCTCCTGCATGCCAAGGGCGCGGTCGTAGATCTTCGCGGTCGGGGTGTAGGAACCCCGGTAGAATGACTCAGGGCTGCAGTTGATGACGCCCATCAGGCGAACCGGCGCGCCGCCGCCGATCTGGATGCGGTTTACGGTACAATGCTGGTCTCGCATGCCGCATGCCTTGCTGCCTTGAAGGTGTTCTCCATCAGGGTCGCGATCGTCATGGGGCCGACGCCGCCGGGGACCGGGGTTATCGCTCCCGCGCGCTCGCGCACCGCCTCAAAGTCGACGTCGCCGCAGAGTTTGCCCTGCTCGTCGTAGTTGATACCGACATCGATGACCGTCGCTCCAACTTTTACCATCTCGGGTTTGACAAATTTCAACCTTCCAACCGCGCTGACGAGGATATCGGCGCCTCTCATCTCATCAGCGAGGTCTCGTGTCTTTGAGTGGCAGATGGTGACAGTCGCATCGGCGTTGAGGAGCAGCGCAGCCATGGGCCTGCCCACATCGATGCTCCGGCCGACGACGACCGCCCGCTGCCCCTGGATCGGGATCCGGTACTCCTCAAGGATCGTCATGATCCCCTGTGGCGTGCAGGGGGCAAAGACCGGGTATCCGGCAAGGAGCCTCCCGAGGTTGCAGGGGTGGAACCCATCCACATCCTTTCCGGGCGCGACTGCATTGATGACGCGGGTGGTGTCCACCTGTGGCGGGAGCGGGAGCTGGACCAGGATGCCATTGATATCAGGGTCGTTGTTGAGGCGGCTGACTGCCTCAAGCACCCGTTCTGTGGAGGCGTCCTCCGGGAGCTCGATGCCGATAGATCCGATCCCGACACGTTCACATGCCCGGTGTTTCATGCGGACGTAGAGTTTTGATGCTGGATCTTCGCCCACGATGATCGTTGCAAGGCGCGGGTAGAGCCCTGACTCCTCTATCTTCTCCTTGAGGAGCTCAAGCCTCTTCTCTGAGAGTGCTTTACCGTCGAGTATCATACTAATTCTGGGTAGAGGGGATACTTGCTTGCGAGGGCAATAACCTCTTCTCTCACTTCGGTGATCGCCTTCTTTGAGGTCTGATCTCTCGCGATATCCTTTATGACCCGGGCGATCCAGTAGCCGATCTGTTTCATCTCCTCCTCTTTCATGCCGCGCGAGGTGACTGCAGGAGTGCCGATGCGTAGACCGCTCGTCACGAAGGGGCTGAGCTGTTCGCGGGGGATGGTGTTTTTGTTCACGGTGATGCCTGCTTCGCCGAGCGCGGTCTCGGCCATAAGTCCGGTGAGGTGTTGGCCGTCTGTGGAGACCCCGGTCAGGTCGAGCAGGATCAGGTGGTTGTCGGTGCCGCCGGAGACGAGGTCAAGTCCCTCCTCTGCAAGGACTCTGGCCATAGCACGCGCGTTCCTGACAATCTGCCCGCAGTAGTCTCTGTACTCCGGGGCCAGCGCTTCCTTGAAACAGACTGCCTTTGCGGCGATAATATGCATCAGCGGGCCGCCCTGCATGCCCGGGAAGACGGACTTGTCGATGGCCGGGGCGTCCTCCTTGCTGCACATGATGGCGCCGCCACGGGGCCCCCGCAGGGTCTTGTGGGTGGTGGTCGTCACGATATCGACGACACCGACGGGGTTGTTGTGATGCCCGGTCGCGCAGAGTCCGGCGATATGCGCGATATCGGCCATACACCGCGCGCCGACCGTATCGGCGATCTCCTGGAACGCCGCAAAATCGATCTCGCGCGGGTAGGCGCTCGCGCCGCAGACGATGATCTGGGGTTTGGCGATCCGGGCCATATCCTCGATGATCGCGTAGTCGAGCATCTCTGTCTTGGGATCGACGCCGTAGTGGAAGATGGAGTACCAGCGCCCGGTGATGTTGACCGGTGAGCCGTGAGAGAGGTGGCCTCCCTGCGTGAGGCTCTGGCTCATGATCCTGTCCCTGTAGTTGAGATAGGCGAAATACACCGCCTGGTTTGCCTGGCTTCCCGAGTGCGGCTGGACGTTTGCGTGTTCCGCTCCGAAGAGTTTACACAACCGGTCGCGTGCCAGGTTCTCCACGACGTCGTGAAACTCGCAACCTCCGTAGTAACGCTTTCCTGGATACCCTTCGGCGTATTTGTTGGTCATTATAGAGCCCATCGCCTCGAGGACTGCCTTGCTGACGACGTTCTCGGAGGCAATCAGTTCCAACCCGTTGATCTGACGCAGGCGCTCTTCCTCGATGAGGCCCGCGATTTCGGGATCGAAGTTTGCCAGACTAGACATGCAGGAGAAGGTTTCGCCGGTGAGGTAATATTCTTTCTTTTGCAGGATTCGTGATGATGGATCAACTATCCATAATTTCAAGCACACCATTGACTCACGCGGAAGTGCGCGATGCCAGTGCGGTTGTTGGTGATCCACTCCACACCGAAATCCTCAAATAGGGGTGGCTTCGATGCAGTGGACCCGTGGTGTGACGCACCCGGGGTAACCCCCTATACGTGCTAACTTAAAACAACCGTGGCTTAAAACAACCGTGGATGTGATTGATTGCATCCCCGTTGATACTGGCGAGGTTCAGGCCAGGTTCGGGTGATCGTCCCCACCTGGTATGACGGACGCGGATTCTTCCGGATTCTTCCCCGGGCACTGGAGCGCGGTGAGAATCATGCCCGGGGAAGGAAGGGGGCTCATCCCCTTCTCCGCACATGACAATATCCGCAAATCCCCCACCCCGCCCCTCGGGGATGGGGCACAGTGCGTGGTGATGTCCGGGGAAAAACCTTCCCGGGAATGCGCGTGGCGTTGGGCCCCTTTCCTGCTCGCCTTTTCGCTCTGCATAGGAAAGGAATAACAAGTCTTCTTTTGGAAGTTTATAGTAATATTATTACGTAATTATATCAAGGAAGTATCTGGGGGAAATTATGGCGAAGAAGGATGCAAGGATACGATTTCTCGAGCGAGAACTCGCAGAACGTGAGAAGGAGATGGAGAATATGATGATAACTGAGCAACCGGGGAGTTCGGAGGCTGAGGAGGCTGAGGATGAACGTCTGCGCGATCTGGAGCGGAAGGTGCAGGAACTTGAGGCACTGGTAAAGGGTCTGACTGCAGAGGTCCTGGACCTCAAGTCTGTGACCATGAGCCTCTGCCGGGACGTGGAGGAATGTAAGAGCAGGCCGGTGGCGGCGGTTAGGGAGAGAACAACCGAGGTGGCAGTCAGCGCTGAACCCCGGATCAGCGCTGAACCGCGCACGCGTGCTGAACCCCAGGCCTCCGTGCGCCAGGCAGAGAAGCGACCCCATGAACCTGCCGTTGCGGAAGGCGACCTTGACCTCATCATGCAGAACGACGGGACGCTGAAGCCTGAACCGAGAAAGTCCTCTGAGTACATCATTGCCAGTAACACGTTTGGGAACGCTCCGGTGAAGAGTTGGGGTAAGGGTAGCAAGACGTCTGACCGGACCCGCTTTGTGGAGCAGAAGAAGCGTAAAGTCAGTGATGTCATCCAGGCTGAAGAGGGTGACACGCTCGACCTTGACCGGTAGAGCCAGGGGAGCCTGATTCCCTTGTACATCACGCACCTTGAGATCGATAACTTCAAGTCTTTCGCTAGAAAGACAAAAATCCCTTTTTTTGAAGGTTTCACCGTCATCTCAGGCCCGAATGGTTCAGGGAAGAGCAACATCATCGATAGCATCCTCTTTGCCCTGGCCCTCTCGGGTGCGCGGGGATTGCGGGCCGAGAAACTGACCGACCTGATCAACGTCAACACCGGGAAGAACACCGCCGAGGTGGGGATCACGTTCTCGGACGGCACGACGATTCGTCGCCGAATAAAGCGGACGCCGGCCGGATACTATAGTTACAACTACTTAAACGGCCGCCTCTGCAAACAGAGCGACGTCATTGAGTTTCTCGCGAAGTTGGGGGTCAAGCCCGAGGGTTACAATGTCGTGATGCAGGGGGATATCACCCGGATCATGGAGATGAGCGACGGAGAACGGCGCAAGATCATCGATGAGATAGCGGGTGTCGCGGAGTTTGATAATAAGCGCGAACAGGCGCTCTCTGAGCTTGAGGTGGTGCGGGAGCGGATCGAGCGGGAGGAGATTCTCCTTGCCGAGCTCGCAGCGCGGCTTGGTGCGCTCCAGCGTGAACGCGAAGAGGCGATTGAGTACCGGCGGTGGCAGGAGCAACTGGAACATTTTGAACGGTGCCGGGGTGCGGCGCTCGTCAGGCAGAAAGAGCAAGAGATCAGCACCCTGCATGACCTGATGCGTGACCGGCAGGCTGAGGTCGCGCGTGTCTCCGGCGAGATGGAGGCTGTTACGGCGAGGCTTGAGGAGGCGCGTGAACGCCAGCGCGCGGTCGATGAAGAAATCAGCAGGAAAAGCGGTCCCGAGTACCTCGAGCTCGTAGGAAGGCTCGAGGAGGCGCGAGGCGACATCAAACTCTCCGAAAAGACCATCGAGCGCCTGAAGACCAGCAGGGATGAGAACCTTGAGGCGATTCAGCGGATCTATATGGACACCAGGCGTGCCGGGGCAAAGGTCGAGGACTGTGCCGCGCAGATCCGTGATCTCTCGATTGACCGGGCAAATCTCGCGATGGAACTCTCGATGCAGCGCGAGCAGATGAAAACAATCGAGGAGCGCATATCAGGCGAGAGCAGGGAGGTCGAAGGGTTAAAGGACCACCTCTTTGCCAGGATGCAGGAACTTGAGGGCCAGAAGGAGCTCCGGGCGCGGATCCTCCGCGAGCAGGATATCTTCATCGAGAAGAGCCGCATGCGGACGTCGGAGCGCGAACGCCTGGAGATGCGCATCCGCCAGATCGAGGAAGAATTGGTGAACAAGCAGAAACAGGTCACTGAGTACTCCTCCCTCATGGCCGACTGCGAAGCACAGAAGCGCGAGATCGAGCGCGATCTCTCCGACGCCGAGAGCACGCTCTTTGCGCGGCGCTCGGCCCTTGACCGGCTGCAGAAGGAGATCCGGGAGAACGAGCAGGAACTGATGCGCCTTGAGGCGCAGCAGCAGGCGCAGGGTGATGCCGGGGGGAGAGCGATGGAGTTCGTCCTCGGCATGGAGGGCGTCCATGGTACGGTTGCGCAGCTCGGGCGGGCGCCGCCTGAGTACGCGACCGCGCTCGATGTGGCGGCCATGGGCCGGCTCCGCTGGGTGATCGTCGATACCGATGCCGTGGCATCTGATGCGATCCGCTACCTGAGGGAGAACCGTCTTGGCCGGGTCACGTTCCTGCCGCTCAACAAACTCCGTCCTCCGGTCCTCTCGCCGCTGGAGGCGGATCCGGGCATCATCGGCTACGCCGTCGACCTCCTGGAGTTTGACCCTGCGTTCGAGAACGCCTTCCGGGTTGTATTCGGCGCGACGGTGGTGGTGGATACCCTTGATCGGGCGCGGCGGTTGATGGGCAGGTACAGGATGGTCACCCTGGACGGAGACTTCGTCGAGAGGAGCGGCGCCATGACCGGCGGCGCGCAGAAAAAGAAGGTCCGCGGGTTTGGGGTGGTTGTCGACGATGAGATCACGCGGATACGCGCGACGATCGCCGGTCTCGAGGCTGAGGCGGCGGAGATCGGTGCGTCCATCGGCCGCCTTGCCGCGGTCTCGGAGGCAAAGCGGGCAGAGCGGGGTGCGGTCGATGAGCAGGTTGCGCGCTACCGTATGCTCACCGAGGAGTTTTCAAAACGGATCGAGGTGCTCACCGGGGAGAAGCAGACCCTGGAAGCGACCCTGCACGAGATGCTCCGTGACGCAAAGACCGGTGGCGAGGAGCTTGCGCGGCTTGAGGCAGATCTCGGGCGGATCGCAGACGAGATCGCGCGGCTCTCGGGGGAGGTCGATGACCTCAAGAAGAAGCTTGACGATACCGAGATCCCGGCTCTCACCGGGCAGTACGAGGATCTCCGGCGAGCCGTTGAGGATATCGAGCGCCGGCTCCGGAACAAGGATGCTGATATCACTGATGTCAAGCGTGAACGGCAGCATTTCGTCAACCGCACAGAAGAGTTTACCGCGGAGCGCGACCGGCTTGCGGCAAAGAACCAGGAGATTGATGCTGAGATAGCGGCGGCAGAGGAGGAGATTGAGGAGCGGCGTCGCCTGATCGTCCAGCTCGAGGCGCGCCAGAAGGAGTTCTCCGACGAACTCGCCGGATTGCACGAGAGGCGCGACCGTGTGCTTGGCGAGATCCGGTCGCTGGACCGGGAGATTCTCGAACTCTCGGGTGCGATGGAACGTACCCGGATGCAGATCGATACGCTCGCAGAACGGGAGCGCTCGCTGCTCGCTGAGCTTGAGGCGCTCCGGGAGCAGGTTGGTGATGTGGAGACCGATCTTGATCTTGCGGCTATCGATGCCGGGATTGCAGAGGCCGAACGCGCGCTCAAGAAGATCGGTGCCGTGAATATGCTCGCGATCGAGGAGTATGACCGCGTCAGCGCGCGTGTCGAGGAACGGACCGCAAAGAAGGAGGTGCTCTCACGGGAACGGACGATGCTTCTTGAGCGGATCGAGAAGTACGAGAAGATGAAGTATGACGCCTTCATGACCGCGTTCAACGCGATCGATGCGAACTTCCGCGAGATCTTCGCGCGGTTGACCGAGGGGAGCGGCAGGCTGGTTCTTGAGAATGAGGAGGACCCGTTCTCCGGGGGTATGACGTTTGCGGTGCAGCCGCGGGATAAGAAGGTCCATCTCCTCTCCGCGCTCTCCGGCGGCGAGAAGTCGCTTACCACGCTTGCGTTCATCTTTTCCATCCAGCAGTACATGCCGGCGCCGTTCTACGCGCTGGATGAGGTGGATATGTTCCTCGATGGGAGCAATGTCGACCGGATCGCTGCCATGATCAGCGACCTCTCCGCAAATGCGCAGTCGATCGTCGTCTCGCTCAGGAAACCGATGATCGAGCGCGCCGACCGGATTGTGGGGGTGACGATCCGTGCCGATAAGAGCACCTACGTGACTGGTGTGCAGAACAATGGATGAAGAGCCTGTCGAGATCCTGGCCGGGATGGCTGAGCGGGGCGAGGTCGATCCCTGGAACATCGATATCGTGGATGTGACGGACAGGTTCCTCGCTGAACTTGAGCACCGGAAGGAACTGGATCTGCGGGTCTCGGGGAGGACGCTCTTCTATGCTGCGTGCCTGCTGCGCATGAAGTCGGAGTACCTTGAGGGGTGGGGCGACGATGATGGTGAAGACGGGACTTCGTTCTTCGATGATGAAGATGAAGGTCTTACTGATTTTGGTTCCGATGAGGAGGAAGAGCCGATCGAGCGCCTGGAGCGTGAGATTCAGCGCCGTCTCCGGCGGAAGAACCTTCGGAAGCGCCCGCCGGTCACACTCTACGAACTTCTCAAAGAGCTGAAGACTGCGGAGAAGGAGCAGCGCCGGAAGCAGCGGAGGCGGAAGCCCACGCCCCCGGAACCGGATCTCGATCTCGACGCTGGCGATGTGGTGGCGGTGGCGCATGATGAGGGGTACCAGAAGGCGGTCGCGAGCGTGATGGAGGAGTTCGGGCGTTTCGCGCGGGCGGGTGATGGCGTTGTGACGCTCGACGAACTCTCAGGTTCGATGGATCGGGCGCGGCACGAGGTCTATATTCCGCTCCTTTTCCTGATGCTCGAGGGGAAACTCGCTCTCTGGCAGGATGAGTTCTTCGGTGAGGTGTATGTCGGTGACCACATCCCGGAGCCTGATCCGGCTGATGAGTAGTCGCCACAGTCTGGTGTCCCTGCGCTCTTTCTTGTAACTGGCGTACATCGGATGAACCTCCGCAAAAGGTGCCGACGGTGCACCGATTTCGAATTATCGCCCCTCTTAAACTCCTGTTCTGGTGTTCGCCCCGGGACACTTGACCATGGTGGAGATGACGTCCGGTGATGGAGGAGGGGAAGCGGTCCTGCTTCCCCGCTGGCGGCGGTGCCGCGAGATCCCAGCCTGCGCGGGCTGCGCGCCGCTCCTCCCCCATTGCCCGTGGGGGGCAAGGGGCGGTGCGCGGTGATATCCGGACGAAAACTCGGCGCGACCGGTGCTCCCGGAACTCGCGAGCATCAATCTCGCGTGAAACCCGCTGGTACTCGCTCATCTCGATTGTGCTGGTTTATTGAGAATCGACGCGGCGGTTCAGGTCGTTGTGCTCCGGGAGGCCTCCTCGGGCCGATCTGTGGTGTGGAGTGGGGTAAACCTATAAATATCTCCGGGAACTACATGATATAGTCAAGTGGGAGCGAATCTCGCGCCATCCTTCATCCGAATGCGGGGTGCGCGGGGGCCTCCAGCAACCGTGAGTTCCACGGTTGATCCCGGCGGACCGGGGAAAGGTATATATACTAGTAACGACAATATAGTAAGGCTGTATTGTCAGGGCATCGGACCGTGCAGCTCTCCGGGTGGTCTGGTCGGTTGATGTCCCTTCAATTGCTGTGAGGGTCCAAGAAGTGTCTTGGGCCTGATAGGGGTTGACAATGTTTGGATGTCCAGGCATCTGACATCTCTTTGCAAGATGTGCTGACATCGCGCTATGTGGTGCTTGCACGTTCTGACCAGGGAGAAGTCTGGATTCCTGGCCCAGCTTCCGGAGCAGGAACATGTCCACGCAATGGACTGCGAACGTATGATCTGCACCGACGAGGCGGGGTGGTCCGGGGCGGTTCCCTGGCGTGAGACAACATATATATATGGGGAGCAACAAACTCTAGACTCTCATGCGGGTGGATTAATTCAGGCCGTTCGGGTCTGGCTCCCCGTATCGTGAAGGGTATGAGGGTCAGGTTCACCAAAACCTGGATCTGATGCGGGACAAAATGTTTAAGTAGACACACGACAAACATTGTTTCCCTGTTGATGGAGAATCAACGTGACCGCGCTTTGGGCGGGTTGGTTCTGACGTTGGCATTGGCAATGCGGAAATTTGTTCAGTAACCGCTAATTCCTTCCAGGTTTAGTAGTGTGCATACTTCCAAATTCTGGTTGATCCTGCCAGAGGTCACTGCTATCGGGGTTCGATTAAGCCATGCGAGTCGAGAGGGTTCGGCCCTCGGCGTACTGCTCAGTAACACGTGGATAACCTGCCCTAGGGGAGGGGATAACCCCGGGAAACTGGGGATAATACCCTATAGGTTACAGATGCTGGAATGCCCTGTAACCAAAAGCTCCGGCGCCCTAGGATGGATCTGCGGCCGATTAGGTTGTTGTTGGGGTAACGGCCCAACAAGCCCGTAATCGGTACGGGTTGTGGGAGCAAGAGCCCGGAGTTGGATTCTGAGACACGAATCCAGGCCCTACGGGGCGCAGCAGGCGCGAAACCTTTACAATGCGGGCAACCGTGATAAGGGAACCTCGAGTGCCTGTAAACGCAGGCTGTTCAGGTGTTTAAAACGCACCTGGAGAAAGGGCCGGGCAAGACCGGTGCCAGCCGCCGCGGTAATACCGGCGGCTCGAGTGGTGGCCGCTTTTATTGGGCTTAAAGCGTTCGTAGCTGGGTTGTTAAGTCTCTTGGGAAATCTGGCGGCTTAACCGTCAGGCGTCTAAGGGATACTGGCAATCTTGGAACCGGGAGAGGTGAGGGGTACTTCGGGGGTAGGGGTGAAATCCTGTAATCCTCGAGGGACCACCTGTGGCGAAGGCGCCTCACCAGAACGGCTTCGACAGTGAGGGACGAAAGCTGGGGGAGCAAACCGGATTAGATACCCGGGTAGTCCCAGCCGTAAACGATGCGCGTTAGGTGTATCGGTGACCACGAGTTACCGAGGTGCCGAAGGGAAACCGTGAAACGCGCCGCCTGGGAAGTACGGTCGCAAGGCTGAAACTTAAAGGAATTGGCGGGGGAGCACCACAACGGGTGGAGCCTGCGGTTTAATTGGACTCAACGCCGGGAAGCTCACCGGATAAGACAGCTGAATGATTGCCGGGCTGAAGACTCTGCATGACTAGCTGAGAGGAGGTGCATGGCCGTCGTCAGTTCGTACTGTGAAGCATCCTGTTAAGTCAGGCAACGAGCGAGACCCACGCCAACAGTTGCCAGCATGGTCTCTGGACTGATGGGGACACTGTTGGGACCGCCTCTGCTAAAGAGGAGGAAGGAATGGGCAACGGTAGGTCAGCATGCCCCGAATTATCCGGGCTACACGCGGGCTACAATGGGCAGGACAATGGGTATCGACACCGAGAGGTGAAGGCAATCTCCTAAACCTGTCCTTAGTTCGGATTGTGGGCTGCAACTCGCCCACATGAAGCTGGAATCCGTAGTAATCGCGCTTCAAAATAGCGCGGTGAATATGTCCCTGCTCCTTGCACACACCGCCCGTCAAACCACCCGAGTGGGGTTTGGATGAGGTTGCGGTTGTTGCCGCAGTCGAATCTAGGTTCCGCAAGGGGGGTTAAGTCGTAACAAGGTAGCCGTAGGGGAATCTGCGGCTGGATCACCTCCTAACGAAATTACCTGGGGTAAGCGGTTGCTGAACAAAACGTAAAATTGCTGATGTCAACTCGAAGACCGGGCTTATAGCTCAGCTGGAAGAGCGCCGCCTTTGCGAGGCGGAGGCCGGGGGTTCAAATCCCCCTAAGTCCACTTCAATGCACCCGGAGATGCGAGTCATCGGGGAAGGGCCGAAGGTCTTTGACCTGACGAGGCCGTGTATAGGTGCGTAACTCTGGACGTTAAATGAGTTCAGCGGAACGGCGATATGCCTGCCAGTGGATGGCTCGGTTCGAGTGCCGAGGAAGGGCGTGCCAAGCTGCGATAAGCTCCGGGAAGACGCAGGGAGTCTAAGATCCGGAGATCCCCTAATGGGACATCCTAACACTTCGGTGTTGATCCGTAAGGATCGGGAACCCCCCGAATTGAAACATCTTAGTAGGGGGAGGAAAAGAAATCAACCGAGATGTCGCTAGTAGAGGCGATCGAACACGACAAAGTTCAAACCGAATCCCCGCAAGGGGAGATGTGGTGTAGTAAGCCTACCGTCTGGATACCTAGGTTAAATGGAAGTCCTCTGGAACGAGGCACCAGAGAGGGTGATAGTCCCCTACGTGTAAGCCGAAGTATCCTGGTAGTGTCTTGAGTACTGCGGGTTGGAATTCTCGCGGGAATCTGGGAGTCATCAACTTCCAAAACTAAATACTCCTCGAAACCGATAGCGCATTAGTAGCGTGAGCGAAGGCTGAAAAGTAACCCAAGACCGGTGGTGAAAAGCGCCTGAAACTGGTAGGTGATGGTGAGTTACGGCGCGAAAGGATCTTCCACGCGAAGGAGCCCGTCGCGAGGCGGTAGTACGGGCGTGGTTGCCGGTGTCGTAACCTACGTTTTGAAGAACGGGCCAGAGAGTTTATTCTGCAGGCGAAGGTTAACCCAAAAGGGAAGCCGAAGGGAAACCAACAGGTCCGTAGCCTTCGGGTGTGGGACGACGTATTAAAAGTGCGTGGAGTCTGCAGGATAAGACCCGAAGCCTAGCGATCTATGCGTGGGCAGGTTGAAGCGTGCCGAAAGGTGCGTGGAGGACCGCAAGCGGTATTGATATGCAAATCATTCGCGTGACCTGCGTATAGGAGTGAAAGATTAATCGAGCTGGGCATCTGCTGGTTCCTCTCGAAACATGCCGCAGCATGACCTGGCCGGAGATAGACGGTGAGGTAGAGCACTGATTGGGGGAGTTGGGGGAGAAATCCCTCACCCTCCTGTCAAACTCCAAATTCCCCGTCGTCGAAGATGGCTGGCAGTCCGGGCTACGGGGTAAGCTTGTAGTCCGTAAGGGAGACAACCCAGACCGTGGTTAATGTCCCTCAATGTAGGCTAAGTGTTAACACTGAAAGGCGTCCCAGGCCAAAGACAACTGGAAGGTGAGCTTAGAAGCAGCTATCCTTTAAAAAGTGCGTAACAGCTTACCAGTCGAGGTTTGGGGCACTGAAAATGGACGGGGCTGAAGCCTACTACAGAGACCACGGACCACACGTTTGTGTGATGGTGTAGAGAGGCGTGCTGCCTGGGCCGAAGCAGGGGCGTGAGCTCCTGTGGACCGGGTAGTAATGAGAATTCTGGCATTAGTAGAAGCAAAGTTGGGTGAGAATCCCAACCGCCGTAGGGGCTAGGTTTCCTCGGCAATGTTCGTCAGCCGAGGGTTAGTCGGTCCTAAGGTGTGTCGTAACTCGAACACATCAAAAGGGAAACAGGTTAATATTCCTGTACCATTCATCCGTAGCGTTAATTCGCCCTGACGCTTCGGGATATGTCGGGCAGGGTCGTCGCCCTGTCCAAGCGTTCAAACTCGTGGAGTACCGTCATGGTGAGAAGCGAGTGAAGGCGTGATGGGGTAACCCGGCAAATTCCTGGAGCCCGTGAAAAAGGGGATGAATGTCCGTACCGAGATCTGACACAGGTGCCCCTAGCTGAGAAGGCTAAGGCGTGTCGGTGTAATCGTGTTAAGGGAACTCGGCAAATTGGCCCCGTAACTTCGGGAGAAGGGGTGCCTGCCTGGCGATCAGGCAGGTCGCAGTGACAAGGGGGCTCTGACTGTCTAATAACAACATAGGTGACTGCAACTCGGAAACGACTAGTATAGTCACTGAATCCTGCCCAGTGCGAGGATCTGAAAACCGGGTTCAACCGGACGAAGGACTCGTAAACGGCGGGGGTAACTATGACCCTCTTAAGGTAGCGTAGTACCTTGTCGCTTAATTGGCGACTTGCATGAATGGATTAACAAGAGCCCTACTGTCCCTAACACGAGGCCGTTGAACATTTTGTCCTAGTGCAGAGACTAGGGACTCCAGATGGGAAGTGAAGACCCCGTGGAGCTTTACTGCAGCCTGTCGCTGTGTTACGGCATTCCTTGCGCAGTGTAGATGGGAGGCGTCGAACCACCCCTTCCGGGGGGTGGGGAGCCGACAATGAGACACCATCCTTGGTTTGCTGTAGCACTAACTCTCTTCGGAGAGGACAACGGTAGGTGGGCAGTTTGGGTGGGGCGCCACACCCTCGAAAAGATATCAAGGGTGCCCCATGGTCAACTCATGTGAGTCAGAAACTCACAGGAGAGTGTCAAGAGCATAAGTTGGCCTGACGCGATTACGCAAAGCAAGTAATCGCGAGAGGAAACTCGGGTCTAACGAACCAATGAGCCTTATTGATGAGGGCCATTGACGACAGAAAAGCTACCCCGGGGATAACAGAGTCGTCGCCGGCAAGAGCACATATCGACCCGGCGGCTTGCTACCTCGATGTCGGTTCTTTCCATCCTGGCTGTGCAGCAGCAGCCAAGGGTGAGGTTGTTCGCCTATTAAAGGGGATCGTGAGCTGGGTTTAGACCGTCGTGAGACAGGTCGGTTACTATCTATCTGGAGTGTCAGGAGTCTGAGGGTAAGATGGAAATAGTACGAGAGGAACTTTCCGTCGTCGCCTCTGGTCGATCGGTTGTCCGACAGGGCATTGCCGAGCAGCTACGCGGCAAGGGGTAAAAGCTGAAAGCATCTAAGCTTGAAACCTGACCTGAAAAGAGACTCCGCTGAGGACATGGGTAAAAGACCCGCTTGATAGGCCTGGGATGTAAGCATGAAGGCAACGACATGTTCAGTCCGCAGGTACTAACGTCCGATGCCTTCCGCTGAACTCAGACGAAATCTGGAGTTGCGCACCCTGTATACCTCATGCCCGTCCCTGGATAGGGGTGAAAACCCTTATATACAGTGGGTGACTTATACGTAGAGGTAACACGGCTTGCCAAGGTGGCGGAGCGGCTACGCGGTTGACTGCAGATCAACTCCACCCCGGTTCAAATCCGGGCCTTGGCTTCCATCCGATCCCGGATGTCTGGTAATAGCGGCCATAGCAGAGGGGAAACACCTGGACCCATTCCGAACCCAGCAGTTAAGCCCTCTCACGTGCTGTGTTGTACTGAGGTGCGAGAGCCCTCGGGAAGCACGGTTAGCTGCTATTACCTTCCTTT
>Ga0208823_1001755_pt1 | contig 16772 bp, 17 predicted proteins | sample AD_UKC075_MetaG_FD_184440 | JGI IMG/M metagenome (GOLD analysis project Ga0208823, IMG submission 184440) | Active sludge microbial communities of municipal wastewater-treating anaerobic digesters from USA - AD_UKC075_MetaG (SPAdes) (version 2) | ecosystem: Engineered > Bioreactor > Anaerobic >... | reverse complement strand
CCCGCCAGTTCGGTGAGCCAGGCCAGGCCCAGGGTGATCAGCAGCAGGTTGAGCATGAACAGCTCCTCGCTGCGCCGCCGCGCCACCAGCGTGAGCCACCAGCGCATCACCCGCTGGCCACCCACCAGCAGCAGGGTGACAAGTGCGGTGGCCTTGAGCATGGCAAAACCCACTGCTTCCAGCAACTGGTCGGGCGAGGAGCCCAGCGCCGGGATCAGCACCAGCAGCGGCACCACCGCCAGGTCCTGGAACAGCAGGATGCCCATGACCCGTTTGCCGTGTTCACTCTCCAGCTCCAGCCGCTCGGCCATCAGTTTCACCACGATGGCGGTGCTGCTCATCGCCAGCGCCCCCGACAGCGCCACCGCCGTCTGCCAGCCCATCTTCCAGTGCGCCGGGAACAGCGCGGCCAGCAGCAGCGAGCCGCCGATGGCCACCACCATGGTCAGCAGCACCTGCAGCAGGCCCAGCCCGAACACATGGCGGCGCATCGCGCGCAGCTTGGGCAGGCTGAATTCCAGCCCGATGGCGAACATCAGGAACACCACACCAAACTCACCCAGGTGGCGCACCCCGGCCGAGTCCTGCGCCAGCGCCAGCGCGTGCGGGCCGATCAGCACCCCGGCGGCCAGATAACCCAGCATGGGCGGCAGCTTGAGGCTGCGGCAGACCACCACCCCCAGCACGGCAGCCAGCAGGTACAACAGGGTGAGCGCAAGGGAGGACATCCTCCGATGCTAGCAAGGGAAGTGCCCATTTCGGTGCGGTGGCCGTACAAGGGGTCGATAGAATCCATGGATGACCCCAGCATCGCTTGCCAGCCGGACGTTCGACCCCCATCAGGCCATCCGCCTGGCACAGGAGGCCTTTGCCATCGAAGCCGCGGCTGTGCAGGATTTGCGCAGCCGCGTGGACGGTGTGGACGGGCCCTTTGTGCAAGCCATGCACCTCATCCTGGGCATCTCCGGCCGGGTGGTGGTGATGGGCATGGGCAAAAGCGGCCATGTGGGCCGCAAGATCGCCGCCACCCTGGCATCCACCGGCACCCCGGCCCTGTTCGTGCACCCGGCCGAAGCCAGCCATGGCGACCTGGGCATGGTGACGACGCAGGACGTGGTGCTGGCCATTTCCAACAGCGGCGAGGTGGCCGAGCTGGCCGCCGTGCTGCCGGTGATCAAGCGCCAGGGCGTACCCCTGGTGGCCATGACGGGCGGCGTCAACTCCATGCTGGCACGCCATGCCGACATCGTGCTCGACACCGGCGTGGCACGCGAAGCCTGCCCCCTGAATCTGGCCCCCACCGCCAGCACCACCGCCCAGATGGCCATGGGCGACGCCCTGGCCGTGGCGCTGCTCGATGCCCGCGGCTTCAAGGCCGAGGACTTTGCACGCTCGCACCCTGGCGGTGCACTCGGGCGCAAGCTGCTCACCCATGCGCGCGACGTGATGCGCTCGGGTGATGCCCTGCCTTGCGTGACTGAGGACACGCCCTTCGGCGCGGTGATGCGTGAAATGAGCGACAAACGCCTGGGCATTTCCGTAGTCACCCGCGCCGACGGTCGGGTGGCCGGGGTATTCACCGACGGCGACCTGCGCCGCCTGGTGGAAAGCGGCGCTGACCTGCGTCAGCGCACTGCCCGCGACGTCATGCACACCTCGCCCCGGACCCTGCGCGCCGACGCGTTGGCGGTCGATGCCGCCGAGATGATGGAGTTGCACGGCATCACCAGCGTGCTGGTGACCGATGGAGATGGCGTGCTGCAGGGCATCGTCCACATCGGCGACCTGATGCGCGCCAAGGTGATCTGAGCACCATGGCCGACTTCCGCGCATCTGGCGTCCCCGCCCTGTCCTGGCCCGTAGAGCTGCTGTTGCAGGCACAGGGCATCCAGGTGGCTTTTTTCGATGTGGACGGCGTGCTGACCGACGGTGGCCTGTACTTCGCCGAATACCCACCCAGCGACGCCCGCCTGAGCCCCGACGGCCCGCAGGCCGGCGAAACCCTCAAACGCTTCCACACCCTGGACGGGCATGGCCTGAAGCTGCTGCAGCGCGCCGGCATCACCCCGGCCGTGGTTACCGGACGCGACTCGCGGGTGCTGCGTGCGCGGCTGCAGGCCCTGGGCATCACCCAGGTGCACTACGGCACCGAGGACAAGGCTCCCGCCGCCCAGGCCGTGCTGGACAGCCTGGGGCTGGACTGGCACCAGGCCGCCGCCATCGGCGACGACTGGCCCGACCTGGCGGTATTGCGCCGCTGCGGCTTTGCCTGCGCCCCGCCCCATGCCCACGCCGAAGTGCTGGCGCGGGTGCACCATGTCACCCGCGCCGCCGGTGGCCAGGGCGCGGCGCGTGAGTTCTGCGATCTGCTGCTGGTGGCCAGCGGCCGTTATGCCGGACTGCTGGAAGGGAACCTCTCATGAGCGCCGCGCAGGGCCGCCCCAAGCAAGCTCGCTCCCGCTTGGCGGGACAGGCCGAAGGCCGAAGGGTGCACCCATGAGCGCCAAAGCCAGGCTGCGCGACGCGCTGGATCGCGTATCCATCTACCTGCCGGTGGTGCTGATGGGGCTGCTGGCGCTGGGCACCTACTGGCTGGTGCGCAACACCCCCGCGCCCAGCGCCCCCGAGGCCGAGCGGCCGGTGCGGCATGACCCGGACTACTTCATGCGCCAGTTCTCGGTGAAGACCTTCGACGAAAAAGGGCGCCTGCAGAGCGAGGTGCGCGGTATCGAGGGCCGCCACTTCCCGGACACCGACACCCTGGAGATCGACCAGGTGCACATCCGCTCCTACAACGCCGAGGGCAAGCTGGTGGTGGCCACCGCCGATCGGGCGCTGAGCAACGGCGATGCGTCCGAGGTGCAGCTCTTCGGCAATGCCGTGGTGGTGCGCGAGGCGTCCACCGGCCCGAACGGCCGGATCGACCCGCGCCTGGAATTCCGCAGCGAATTCCTGCATGCCTATGTCAACACCGAGCGGGTGCGCTCCCACCTGCCGGTGGTGCTGACCCGGGGCAACGACCGGTTCACCAGCGACTCGATGACCTACGACAACCTCAGCCGCGAACTGGAAATGAAGGGCCGGGTGCATGGCATGCTGATGCCCGCCGCGACCAGCCCACGCCGCTGAACACCTCCGCGTCGACGCAAAGGCCCCCACCATGTCCGCACCAGCCCTTGTCTTCATCACCGGCGCGTCCAGCGGCATTGGCCAGGCCCTGGCCCTGCGCTTCCACCGCGCCGGCTACCGGCTGGCACTGGTGGCGCGTCGGGTGCATGAGATCGAATCATGGGCAGCCGCCCAGCAGCTGCCGGCAGACAGCTATGTAATCTATAGCGCAGACGTGTCCGACAGCAGCAGCATCGTGGAAGCCGGGCAGGCCTGCATCACGCGCCAGGGCGTGCCCGATGTGGTGATCGCCAATGCCGGCATCAGCGTGGGCGTGGACACGGCGGTGCGTGCCGACCTGGACGTGATCCAGCGCACCTTCGCCACCAACAACATCGGCATGGCCGCCACCTTCCACCCCTTCATCGATGCCATGGTGGCGCGGGGTTCAGGCACGCTGGTGGGCATCGGCAGCGTGGCCGGCATCCGCGGCCTGCCGGGCCACGGCGCCTACTGCGCCAGCAAGGCGGCCGTCATCAGCTACTGCGAAAGCCTGCGCGGTGAACTGCGCCCTGCCGGGGTGCGGGTGGTCACGGTTTGCCCGGGCTATGTGGACACCCCGCTGACCCAGCGCAACCGCTACAGCATGCCCTTCCTGATGCAGCCCGAGGACTTTGCCGAGCAGGCCTACCGCGCCATCCGTGCCGGCGCCAGCTACCGGGTGATCCCCTGGCAGATGGGCGTGGTGGCCAAGCTCTTGCGACTGCTGCCCAACCCCCTGTTCGACCGGGTGCTGGCCGGTCGCCCGCGCAAACGCAGGCAGAACGACAGCTAAGGATTTATCCGTAAATTAAGTAAACTCCCATCCTGAGCCGACCGTGACTCGGCACAGGACAGGCAGATGAGCAAAGCCCATGCTAACTCTTGGGAAGTAACAGACGAGTTTTGGAAGAGAGTCGAGCCCCTGGTACCCCAGCCAGTGCGCGACCCGACCAAACAGTACCTGCGCAGTGCGGGAGCTGGGCGCCCGCCGAAGGCGCCACGCCTGGTCTTCGAGGCCATCGTGTATGTGCTCAGGACGGGCTGCCAGTGGAAGGCCTTGCCTGCCGAGCGCTTTGGCAGCGCCAGCGCAGTGCACCAGAAATTCATGCAATGGTCCAAGGCCGGGTTCTTCGAAGCGCTGTGGAAGACGGGCCTGGCCGAATACGACGATCTAGAAGGTATTGCCTGGCGCTGGCAGAGTATCGACGGGGCGATGTTCAAAGCGCCACTGGCACAAGAGGCGGTGGGCCCCAACCCGACGGATCGGGGGAAAAAACGGCAGCAAGCGCCATCTGCTGGTGGACGGGCGTGGCGTCCCGTTATCGCTCGTCGTGACGGGCGCCAACGCGCACGACGTGACGCAGATTGAGGCCGTGCTGGATGCCATCGTGGTCAAACGTCTGACTCCAAAGCAGCGTCGCTCCAAACATTTGTGCGCCGATGCGGGATATCGGGGCAAGAACGCGATGAAGATCATCTTGGCCCATGGTTATATCCCGCATGTGGTCAGCCGCAAGATCGAAGCCGCACAGAAGAGGCGCGACCCGAAGAAGAAGGCCCGTCGCTGGGTGGTGGAGGCCTGTCACGGATGGTTCAACCGGTTCAGGAAACTATTGGTGCGCTATGAGAAGCTGGAGCACACCTTCTTGGCACTCAATCACCTCGCGGCGGCCATCATCGCTGTTAATTTCCACGCAGAAGTGACCCACTAACCCCCGGGATTTCCATCCAAACCTGACCCACGTACTAACCCTAACCTGCTGCTTTGTTGAGCAGCAGGAGACCAGGAGTGATAGACGTGGCAACACTGAGTGTCATCAGGCGCTGGGCCCTGCGAGAGCAGCTGTCCATCAGGGAGATCGCCCGCCGCACGGGCCTCTCACGCAACACCATCCGCAAGTACCTGCGCGCTGGCGAGGCCGAGCCGCACTATGCCAAGCGGGTCAGACCATCCAAGCTCGATCCCTTCGCCTTGAAGCTCGCCGGCTGGCTCAAGACGGAAGCTGGCCGTTCTCGCAAGCAGCGACGCACCGTCAAGCAGATGCACGCGGATCTGCAGGCCCTTGGCTACACCGGCTCCTACAACCGGGTGGCGGCCTTCGCCCGCCTCTGGCAAGAGCAGCGCCTGGTGGCCCAACAGACCACGGGCCGCGGCACCTTCGTTCCCCTGGCCTTCGGCCCTGGCGAGGCTTTCCAGTTCGACTGGAGCGAGGACTGGGCTGTTCTCGCTGGCGTGCGCACCAAGCTGCAGGTAGCCCACTTCAAGCTCAGCCACAGCCGAGCGTTCTACCTGCGCGCCTATCCGCTGCAGACGCACGAGATGCTGTTCGATGCCCACAACCATGCATTCGCAGTCCTGGGCGGTGTGCCCTGCCGTGGCATCTACGACAACATGCGCACCGCCGTAGACCGGGTGCGCCGTGGCAAGGAGCGCGACGTCAATGCGCGCTTTGCGGCCATGGTCAGCCACTTCCTGTTCGAGGCCGAGTTCTGCAATCCCGCGTCGGGCTGGGAGAAGGGCCAGGTGGAGAAGAACGTGCGCGATGCCCGCCATCGCCTGTGGCAGGTCGTGCCGCCATTCCCAAGCCTTCCTGAGCTCAATGCATGGCTGCAGGAGCGCTGCGTGGCTCTGTGGCACGAGATCGCGCACGGCAAGCTGCCTGGCACCGTCGCGGATGTCTGGGCCCAAGAGAAGGCAGCCTTGATGCCGATGCCCCGGCCCTTCGATGGCTTTGTGGAGCACACCAAGCGCGTCTCACCCACCTGCCTGGTCCACTTCGAGCGCAATCGCTACAGCGTGCCAGCCCCGTATGCCAATCGGCCTGTGAGCTTGCGGGTCTACGCAGATCGTCTGGTGGTCGCTGCCGAAGGCCAGATCATCTGTGAACACCAGCGCCTGATCGAGCGTAACCACCATGGTGCGGGACAGACCGTCTATGACTGGCGCCACTACCTGGCGGTGCTGCAGCGCAAACCAGGAGCTTTGCGCAACGGCGCCCCATTCCTGGAGCTACCAGCGGCCTTCAAGCGACTGCAGGCCACCTTGCTCAAGCAACCCGGCGGCGACCGTGAGATGGTGGAGGTACTGGCACTGGTGCTGCATCACGACGAGCAGGCCGTGCTCGCCGCAGTGGAACTGGCCCTGGAGTCTGGGGCTGCCAGCAAGACCCATATCCTGAACGTGCTGCACCGGCTGCTGGACGGCAAGCCCGCTCCAGCACCGGTCACCTCCCCCCAGGCCCTCAAGCTGGCGATGGAACCCCAGGCCAACGTGCTGCGCTATGACCAATTGAGGGAGGTGCGCTATGCGTCATGACCCCGCCATCGCTTCCATCGTGATCATGCTGCGCGAGCTCAAGATGCACGGCATGGCCCAGGCAGTTGCGGAACTGGCTGAGCAAGGTGCGCCAGCCTTCGAGGCAGCACAGCCCATCCTGTCCCAACTGCTCAAGGCTGAGACCGCCGAGCGGGAGGTGCGCTCGGTGGCTTACCAATTGAAGGTGGCCAGGTTCCCCGCGTACCGGGACCTGGCAGGCTTCGACTTCAGCCACAGCGAGGTGAACGAAGCCCTGGTGCGCCAGTTGCACCGGTGTGAGTTCCTGGAGGATGCCAACAACGTGGTGCTGGTGGGCGGGCCGGGCACAGGCAAGACCCACATTGCCACAGCCCTCGGAGTGCAAGCCATTGAACACCATCACCGAAGGGTGCGGTTCTTCTCCACGGTGGAGCTGGTCAATGCACTGGAGGAGGAGAAGGCCCAGGGCAAGCCGGGGCAGATCGCGCACCGCCTAGCCTATGCTGACCTGGTGATCCTGGATGAGCTGGGCTACCTGCCGTTCAGTACGTCAGGAGGCGCTTTGTTGTTCCACCTGCTGTCCAAGCTGTACGAGCGCACGAGCGTCGTGATCACTACGAACCTGAGCTTCAGTGAGTGGGCCAATGTGTTCGGCGATGCCAAGATGACCACGGCACTGCTGGACCGACTCACGCATCACTGCCATATTCTGGAAACGGGTAACGACAGCTACAGGTTCAAGAACAGCTCCGCACAGCAACCACCACAGACCACCAAGAAGGAGAAGGCGACCAAGAACTTATCCACAACGTGAGCGTGAAGTTCACGAACCAGGGTGGGTCAGATCGAGATGGAAATGGTGGGTTAGGTTTGCGTGGAAATCAACACATCATCGCCTTGCGCAAGATCGAACTGCCTGTGAATATTATTTACGGATAAATCCTAAGTCCAGGGGCCGGAAATGCAAAAAGGCCCCGAAGGGCCTTTTGTGGATGACGTTGCAGCGGAGCGTCGAGACTCAGTAGCCACCACCACCGCCATAACCGCCGCCGCCACCACCACCGCTGCGGCCACCGCCACCACCACGGGGGCCGGCACCATAGGGGCTGCGGAAACCACCGTCACCGCCACCACCGCTGCGGCCACCGCCACCGCCGCCGTAACCGCCGCCACCACTGCGGCCACCGCCGCCGTAGCCGCCACCACCACCGCCGCCATATCCACCGCCACCGCCACCACCGTAGCCACCGCCGCCGCTACGGGGCGGGCGCGCTTCCATGGGTCGTGCTTCATTCACGACGATGCTGCGGCCGCCAAGCGGCTGGCCATTCATGCCATTCACTGCGGCTTGCGCTTCGGCATCGCTGCCCATTTCGACAAAGCCGAAACCCTTGGAACGGCCGGTGTCGCGCTCCATCATGACCTTGGCGCTGGTTACCGCACCGAACTGGGAGAACGCCTGTTCCAGATCGCTGTCGCGAACCGAATAGGGCAAATTGCCGACGTACAGTTTGTTGCCCATCTAGGGACTCCTCAAGAACACATTGGACACAGGCGAAGGAGTCTGAAGCACACGCTCAACAAACCGCACGACGCGAACCGACCAGACACCATGGATATGTGCACAAAGACACACAATTACATTATGGACCCAAACAATGCGCCAAAAGCAAGCATTTATTCAGTGAACTAGTGTAAGAAATGCATGCATACAAGCAAAAAAGAGGCCCGAAGGCCTCTTTTTGAGTGGTGGATGATGAATCCACACCATGCGCTGTACCGCGCGATGGATCAGTAGCCGCCGCGGCCACCGCCGTAGCCACCACCGCCGCCGCCGTAGCCGCCGCCACCGCTGCGGCCACCGCCGCCGTAGCCGCCACCACCGCCGAAGCCACCGCCACCACTACGGGGGGGGCGAGCTTCCATCGGGCGGGCTTCGTTGACCACCAGGTCACGACCACCGAAAGACTGGCCATGCACGCCCTGGATGGCGGATTGCGCTTCGGCATCGCTGCCCATTTCGACAAAGCCGAAACCCTTGGAACGGCCGGTGTCGCGCTCCATCATGACCTTGGCGCTGTTGACCGAACCGAACTGGCTGAAGGTCTGTTGCAGGTCTTCGTCGCGGAAGGAATAGGGCAGGTTGCCCACGTAAAGTTTGTTGCCCATGAGGGACTCCTGAAAAAAACACAAATGCGATGGGAGCCGGATAGCAATCAACAAACCTTGACGACTTCAGAGACGCGAACTGACCGATCACCGCTAGCATGTGCCGCCTACCAAAAAGCAAGCAGCACAGTACATTATGCGTTATTTGCTGGATGTAGAGTAGTTTGTGTGACGAGGGTTATCCCGTGCGGAGCCTGCTTCAGGGCGGGAATCGCTCTGTCCGTTGCAAATTTCCGACAAAAAACGGCCGTGGAGTGCTGTTGCCACGCATCGGGCCAGTGCGCGCTCCCGGTACAATAGGCGCTGTCTTTGGGGAGTAGCCTTCTTGCCCGTCCCGGGCGAGGATGTGCGTCAACATACTTGCTGGGCCCGCACGGGTTCACATGGCGCACATGGTTCCATCGCATCGCCCGCACAGGGCGCTGCCGGACTTGGCGAGACCATCGGCTGTGCACCCCTCCATGTGCCGGAGGGGGGTGTATGGCCGTGGTTTTGCACAACAACATCCGGCCGGAGTTCCCCACATGGAAGCCTTTCTCATCTCCACAGGTGTCGTTGCCCTTGCCGAAATGGGCGACAAGACACAGCTGCTTGCCCTGGTGCTGGCCGCCCGTTTCCGAAAACCCTGGCCGATCGTGTTCGGCATCCTGGTGGCCACCGTGGTCAACCATGCCCTGGCGGGTGCGGTGGGTGCCTGGCTCACCACCGTCATCGGCCCCAACGCCCTGCGCTGGATCCTGGGCGTATCTTTCATTCTGATGGCGTTGTGGATGCTGGTGCCCGACAAGATCGACGGCGATGATGTAAGCAGACAGCCGCGTTTCGGTGTGTTCCTGACCACCGTAGTGGTGTTCTTCCTGGCCGAGATGGGTGACAAAACCCAGATTGCCACCGTCATGCTGGCGGCGCGTTACCCCGACTACCTGGTCTGGGTGGTGGCGGGCACCACTTTCGGCATGATGCTGGCGAATGCCCCGGTAGTCTGGCTGGGTGAACGCATCACGCGCCGGGTGCCTATCCGCACCGTGCACCTGGTCAGCGCGGCCCTGTTTGCGGGTATGGGGGCGCTGGCATTGCTCGGGTGAAGCGGGCAAGAGGGCTATACTTTGCCCCACGCGCCGATTTGCTCCAGCTTGCGGGCGCTTAACAAGTACTGCTAAAGACCAAGCGATCGATGCACAACCCGGCCTTGCTCTTTAGCGACGCCGGGTTTTTTCATGCCGATGATCGCCACACCACAGTCCATGCATTTCGCCGAGCCGCTGCCGCTGCAAAGCGGCGCCGTGCTGCGCGACTACATGCTGGCCTTTGAAACCTACGGCACGCTCAATGCCGACCGCTCCAACGCCGTGCTCATCTGCCACGCGCTCAATGCCTCCCACCACGTGGCCGGTGTCTATGAAGGCCAGGAGCGGTCCGAAGGCTGGTGGGACAACATGATCGGCCCGGGCAAGCCGGTGGACACCAACCGCTTCTTCGTGATCGGCATCAACAACCTCGGCTCCTGCTTCGGCTCCACCGGCCCCATGCACACCGACCCGGCCACCGGCCGTGTCTACGGCGCCGATTTTCCCGTGGTCACGGTGGAAGACTGGGTCAACGCCCAGGCCCGCCTGCTCGACGTGCTGGGCATCCAGACGCTGGCTGCCGTGATGGGCGGCAGCCTGGGCGGCATGCAGGCCCTGAGCTGGACCCTGCAATACCCCGAGCGCGTGCGCCATGCCGTGGTGGTGGCCAGCGCGCCCAACCTCAACGCCGAGAACATCGCCTTCAACGAAGTGGCGCGCCGCGCCATCGTGACAGACCCCGACTTCCACGGCGGCCATTTCTACGAACACAACACCGTGCCCAAACGCGGCCTGCGCATCGCCCGCATGATCGGCCACATCACCTACCTGAGCGACGACGTGATGAACGCCAAGTTCGGCCGCCAGCTCAAGGCCCCCACGCTCCCTGCTGCGCAGGCTTCGCTGCGCGCCGACGGGGTGCCTGCCTATCGGTATACCACCCAGGACGTGGAGTTCCAGATCGAGAGCTACCTGCGCTACCAGGGCGACAAGTTCAGCGAATACTTCGACGCCAACACCTACCTGCTCATCACCCGTGCGCTGGACTACTTCGACCCCGCCCGTGCATACGACGGCAACCTCAGCCGGGCGCTGGCGCGCGCCAGCTGCAAGTTCCTGCTGGTGAGCTTCACCACCGACTGGCGCTTCTCGCCCCAGCGCAGCCGCGAGATCGTCAAGGCCCTGCTCGACAACCGCCGCCACGTCAGCTACGCCGAGATCGACGCGCCGCATGGGCACGATGCCTTTTTGCTCGATGACGCACGGTATATGGGCGTGGTGCGCTCTTATTTCGAGAGCATGTCGAAGGAGTTGCCATGAGCGCAGCGCCGGGCCGCCCCAAGCAAGCTCGCACCGCAGTGCATAGCACGGAGGTATACCCATGAGCGATCTCACCATCATGGAATCCATCGCCCGCCTGGTGCCCCACGGCTCGCGCGTGCTCGACCTTGGGTGTGGCGACGGCGCCATGCTCGACTACCTGCAGCGCCACCGCGGCTGCAGCGGTTACGGCATCGAGATCAGCGACGCCAACGTGCTGGCCTGCGTGCAGCGCGGGGTGGACGTGGTGCAGCTCAACCTCGACGAAGGCCTGGACATCTTTGGCGACGCCTCCTTCGACGTGGTGCTGCAGCTCGACACCCTGCAGCACCTGCGCAACGCCGAGACCATGCTGCGCGAAACCGCCCGCGTGGGCCGCACCGGCATCGTGGCTTTCCCCAACTTCGCCCATTGGCCCAACCGCCTGAGCGTGGCGCGGGGGCGGATGCCGGTCACGCGCCGCCTGCCCTACCAGTGGTACGACACGCCCAACATCCGCGTCGGCACCTACAAGGACTTCGAGGCACTGGCGCACAAGAACCAGTTGCGCGTGCTCGACGCCTATGGCCTGCAGGACGGCCAGGAGGTGCGCTGGCTGCCGAATCTGCGCGCCGGCACCGCAGTTTTCCGTTTCGAGCGAGGCTGAGCCCATGCCGCAGTTCGCCGCCAACCTGTCCATGCTCTACACCGAGCTGCCCTTCCTCGACCGCTTCGAGGCCGCGGCGGCCGATGGCTTCAAGGCCGTGGAATTCCTCTTCCCCTATGCCTGGGCCCCCACCGAGATCGCGGCGCGGCTGCGGGGCAACGGCTTGCAGCAGGTGCTGTTCAATGCCCCCCCGGGCGGCACCGATGCCGCTGGCACCGTGCAGGCCTGGGATGGCGGCGTACGGGGCACGGCCTGTGTGCCGGGCCACGAAGCCGAGTTCCGCCAGGGCGTGGCCATGGCACTGGCCTATGCCGAGGCACTCGACTGCCCACGCGTCCACCTGATGGCCGGTGTGGCACCGGCTGGCGTGCCGGCAGACCGGCTGCACGCCACCTATACCGACAACCTGCGCTGGGCCGCTGCGCAGGCCGCAGAGGCTGGCCGCACGGTGCTCATCGAGCCCATCAACACCCGCGACATGCCGGGCTACTTCCTGCACCACCAGGCCCAGGCGCATGCCGTCCTGGCCGAGGTGGGTAACCCCGCGCTGCAGGTGCAGATGGACCTCTACCACTGCCAGATCATGGAAGGCGACGTAGCCACCAAGCTGCGCCAGTACCTGCCCACTGGCCGCGTGGGCCATATCCAGATCGCCGGGGTGCCCGAGCGCCACGAGCCCGACACCGGCGAGCTGCACTACGCCTACCTGCTTGGTGTGCTCGACGAGGTGGCCGCACAGTGCGGCTGGGACGGCTGGGTGGGCTGCGAATACCGCCCGCGCCGGGGCGCCGTGCCGCAGGGCACCCGCGACGGACTGGGCTGGCGGGACGCTGTCCGGCTGTAACCGTGCACCCGCGTTGGGTTTGGTTACCGATCTTGCGTAACAAGGGCAGCCTCCAGGGTCCATCTTCCCTAGCATGGGCGCTTTACCAACGGAGGACCCATGGCCTTGCAATCTCCCTTTTTCGGCAAACGTGACGCGGACAACACCACCGCCCGACCGCTGCAGTCTTCTGGCCTTGCCGGTGGCATCACCAGCGCCACCTCTGCAGCATCCGGCAGCAGCGCCGCCAACGCCAGTGCCGCATCGCAGGGCCTGACCACCTCTTCCGCATCTGCCACGCAGCCCGCCTCGCTGGCCCGCACGGGCCAGACCAGCGCACCATCCGCGACCGCGACCGCCACGGAAGGCAGCGCGGCCAAACTCACCGTCGGCCCCAACATCAAGCTCAAGGGCGTGGAGATCACCGACTGCGACACGCTGGTGGTGGAGGGCACCGTTGAGGCCACCATGGACTCGCGCGTGATCCACATCGCCGAGCAGGGCGCCTTCAGCGGCTCGGCCGACATCGACATTGCCGAGATCCACGGAGCCTTCGACGGCAAGCTCACCGTGCGCCAGAAGCTGGTGATCCACTCCACCGGCCGTGTCACCGGCACGGTGCGGTATGGCCGCCTGGTCATCGAAGACGGCGGCCAGCTGGCCGGCGATGTGGCCCTGGGCGGCAACGCGCCGGTGCAGGCCACGCTGCTCGCCGCCTGAGTTCATTGCTATTAAATTGGTTGCATCATGCCTAGGTAAAACCTGGGCAAAGTGCCAATTGGATGCATAAAAACGGCCTGCCAGCCACTTCGGCGCTGGCAGTGCCCGCCGGGCTGTGATGCAATGGGCGCTTTGCCGCAGCAGGAGCACCGCCATGAACGCCCGCGTCCCCCCTCACGTGTTTGCCGCCGCGCCCGCACTGGCCCAGGTCAGCCGGGCCTGGGACGAGGACATCGTCCGCCAGCTCACCGACTACATCGCCATCCCCGCCAAGTCGCCCGGCTTCGACGCCGACTGGGCGCAGCACGGCTACATCGACACCGTGGTGCGCAACGCCGCGGCCTGGGTCGAGGCGCAGAAGGTCGCCGGCCTCAAGCTGGAGATCGTGCGCCTCGAAGGCCGCACACCCGTGCTATTTTTTGAGATCGACGCGTCAGCCGGCGACACCGGTGAAAGCATTGCGAGTGATGCCCAGACTGTCTTGATGTACGGCCACCTCGACAAACAGCCCGAGTTCAGCGGCTGGCGCAACGACCTCGGCCCCTGGACGCCCAAGTATGAAGACGGCAAGCTCTACGGCCGTGGCGGCGCGGACGACGGCTACGCGGTCTATGCCAGCGTCGCCGCCGTGCAGGCCCTGCAAAGCCAGAAGCTGCCGCACCCGCGCATCGTCGGCCTGATCGAGACCTGCGAGGAAAGCGGCTCCTACGACCTGCTGCCCTATGTGGACGCGCTGCGCAGCCGCCTGGGCGACGTGGGCCTGGTGATCTGCCTCGACAGCGGCGCCGGCAACTACGACCAGCTCTGGCTGACCACCAGCCTGCGCGGCATGGCCAGCGGCACGCTGAAGGTGGAAGTGCTCACCGAGGGCATCCACTCGGGCGACGCATCGGGCCTGGTGCCCAGCAGTTTCCGCATCATGCGGCAGGTGCTCGACCGGCTGGAAGACAGCGCCACCGGCCGCCTGCTGCCCGCCAGCTTCCACTGCGAAGTGCCGCCCGAGCGCCTGGCCCAGGCCAAGGCCACCGCCGCCATCCTGGGCGACGAGCTGTTCAAGCGCTTCCCCTGGGCACACTACGACTGCGGCGGTGCCACCCTGTTCACGCTGCCCACCACCACCGACCCAGTACAGGCCCTGCTGCAGCGCACCTGGGTGCCCACCCTCAGCGTGACCGGCGCCGAAGGCCTGCCACCGCTGAAGGACGCCGGCAACGTGCTGCGGCCCTACACCGCCTTCAAGCTCAGCCTGCGCCTACCCCCGCTGGTGGACGCCGCCCAGGCCGTGCAGCAGCTCAAGGCCCTGCTGGAAGACAACGCGCCCTACCAGGCCCGCGTCACCTTCGAGGGTGGCGGCGGCGCCACCGGCTGGAATGCACCCGCCACCGCGCCGTGGTTCGAGAACGCCCTCCATGCTGCATCGCAGGCCCACTTCGGCGCGCCCTGCGGCTATATCGGCCAGGGCGGCACCATCCCGCTGATGAACATGCTGAGCGAAGGCTTCCCGAAGGCGCAGATGATGGTCTGCGGCGTGCTCGGCCCCAAGAGCAACGCCCATGGCCCCAACGAATTCCTGCATGTGCCGTATGCCAAGAAGCTGACCGCCGCCGTGGCGCAAGTGATCGCCCAGATGCCCCGGCAGGCTGCCGCAGCCTGAGCCGATGGCGCACTACCAGCTGTCCACCCTGCCGGTGGCCGACGGGGCCCTGCTGGCCTGCTACGACTGGGAGCTGCCCCGCCACACCGCCGCACGCGGTACGGTGCTGCTGGTGCATGGCCTGGGCGAGCACATGGGCCGCTACGACGCCCTGGCGCGGGCGCTGAACCACTGGGGCTTTGCCGTGCGGGGCTACGACCACCACGGCCACGGCCAGTCGCAAGGCCAACCCGGCACGCTGCCGTCGGATACCCGCCTGCTGGACGACCTGGCCGAGGTGGTGGACGCCACCCGCGAACACATGGCCAGCTGTATGAAGCCGGGCGCACCCCTCATCCTGCTCGGCCACAGCCTTGGCGGCCTGGTGGCCGGGCACTTTGTGGCGCTGGACTTACGGCCGGTGGATGCGTTGGTGATGTCCTCCCCCGCGCTCGACCCCGGCCTGAGCGCAGTGCAGAAGCTGCTGCTGGCCACCCTGCCGCGCATCGCCCCCAACCTGTGTGTGTCCAATGGGCTCGACCCCCGCTACCTCTCGCACGACGATGCGGTGGTGCAGGCCTACCGGGCCGACCGGTATTGCCACGACCGCGTGTCGGGCCGGCTGGCCCGCTTCATCGCCGACGCCGGCCCCGCCACCCTGGCCCAGGCCGCGCGCTGGACGGTGCCCACGCTGCTGCTCTACGCCGGCAGCGACCGCCTGGTGAACCCGGCCGGCAGCCGCGCCTTTGCGGCTGCGGCACCTCGCAGCATGGTGACCGTGCAGGCCTTCGAGCCGCTGTACCACGAGCTCTTCAACGAGGCCGAGCCCGCGCGCAGCGAGGTGCTGGCGGTGCTGCGGGGCTGGCTGGATCAGCAGCTGCCTTAGAACGTGTGCACGATCTCCCAGGGGTCGCGCAGCGGTCTTGTCGGGATGGGCTGCAAGGCGCGGTGCGCAGTGGATAGCACGGCTATCCACCAGCGCCGCAACACCGCAGACCGCCCGACAAGGCCACTGCCCGAAGGGTTGGAGCGAAATCGGGCGATTGAACGCCCCGGCTGCTTGCATGGGCACGAGCCCATGCGGCGCATCCGAGGCATCCACTCATCCCGATTGCGCTCCAACGCGATCCCCTGCGAGATCATGCACACGTTCTTAGATGTCGTACAACGACACCTCGCTGCCGCTGGCCTCCCCTGCCAGCGAACGCTCCACCACCGAGCGGCCCAGCGTGGGCGCGAACGATTCGATAAAGGCGTAGACATACCCACGCAGGTAGGTGCCCTTGCGCACCGCCAGCCGGGTCAGGTTGATGCCGAACAGCCCGCCCGCGTCGATGGCGCGCAGGGCGGTGTCGCGCTCGGCCTCGAAGGCGATGGAAGCCACCAGCCCCACGCCCAGGCCCAGCTCCACATAGGTCTTGATCACGTCCGCGTCCATGGCGGCCAGCACGATGTTGGGCGTCAGCTGGCGCTGGGCAAACGCCTCGTCGATATGGGTGCGGCCAGTGAAGCCGGTGTCGTAGGTGATCAGCGGCCAGGCCGCCAGGCGCTCCAGCGTGAGCGGCGCGTCCAGCAGCCGGTGGCCCGCCGGCACGATGACCGAATGGGTCCAGCGGTAGCAGGGCAGCGCCACCAGCTCGTCATACTGGGCCAGTGCCTCGGTGGCGATGCCCACGTCGGCCTCGCCCGACAGCAGCATCTCGGCCACCTGGCGCGGTGAGCCCTGGTGCAGGTGCAGCTTCACGTCGGGGAACTGCAGGCGGAACTCCTGCACCGCCGTGGGCAGCGCATAGCGGGCCTGCGAATGGGTGGCGGCGATCGACAGCGTGCCGCTCTGCTGCGCCACATACTCCTGGCTGGCCTGGCGCAGGTTGTGGCTGTCCTGCAGGATGCGCTCGATGATGGGCAGCACATGCCCGCCCGGCTCGGTGAGGCCGGTGAGGCGCTTG
>Ga0208823_1001753_pt1 | contig 16781 bp, 14 predicted proteins | sample AD_UKC075_MetaG_FD_184440 | JGI IMG/M metagenome (GOLD analysis project Ga0208823, IMG submission 184440) | Active sludge microbial communities of municipal wastewater-treating anaerobic digesters from USA - AD_UKC075_MetaG (SPAdes) (version 2) | ecosystem: Engineered > Bioreactor > Anaerobic >... | reverse complement strand
GTTGAACGCGCTGGCAGGGATACCGGTCGCTCTGGCGGCGGTCCCGCCGGGCCTGGCCAATCTTCGGCTGAGGGATTTCCTGCCCGGAGCGGGGCGCCGCAACGCGAGCTCGATGGGGCAGCTCACCAGCCTGATCCCTTCGGGCGATCGCTTTTCATTCAATGCGACATGGTACGGCAAGCTCTCCGCGCGCTCCAGCCTGACTGCCTTTGCCCGCGGCAGCCTGGGGCGGTCACTGCTTCGCTGCGCGTCGGGGTGCTGGGCGACTGGTCGCGCAGTGACTGGACCGTGGGCAGCGCAGCCCGGACCCGCAGCTTCGGGCGCCAGGAGGCGAACCTGCTTGCTACCATGGAACTGCCTGTCACCAGCGGAGCCTATGGCACTCTGACGGCAAGCTTTTCCGGACCGCTGCGTGAGGTTTCACGCGCGGGCACTCTGCCTGGATACTCCTACGGGCTGGAATGGGCGCCCGATGACAGCCTGTCGATCGAAGGGACGATCGAACACCAGCGCCTTCCAATGTCCCGAAACAGATCAGCTTTGCGTACATCGGTTACGAGCGCACTTGATCGATCGGTGGCTTGAACCCGTGGTGATGGAAGGCTTTGCTTGCCCTTGGGGCGCGCTGCCGACCCGCGCACGCCCTGCGTGCAATCCGAAATGCGGGATGCAATGGGATGATGGGTCTGCCGCCATCGAGCGGCCGCCCCCCGGTCATCTGCTGCGAATCAACTTTCCATTCGGGAGCAGGAGGTCGCTGTTCCGAAATGGCGGGTAATGATCCCCGCGATTGTGCCCGCAGAGCAGGGCGCGCCAGGGAATGACGTGTTAGCCGCCTCAGCCGCGGCGCCTGAAGGAGCCGGACTGCGCGGTTAAGGCCGTGTGGCGCAACTTGAGGGCGGGCCTTGCCTTTGCCGGGGGCGGCGGCAGCTGCCCGTAACAGCTGCCGTCCTGTTCAGGCGGCGAGGCGCAGGTCCATGCGCTGCCAGATCTCGACCAGCGCCTTGGTCAGGTCCTGCATCATGGCTTCAGTGTGGGCCGGGCCCGGCGTGAAGCGCAGGCGCTCGGTCCCGCGCGGGACGGTGGGGAAGTTGATCGGCTGGACGTAGACGCCGTATTCGGCGAGCAGGATGTCGCTGATCTTCTTCGCCTTGACCGGATCGCCGACCATCAGCGGAACGATGTGGGTGGTGGAATCCATCACCGGCAGGCCCGCATCGCGGAACCGGGCCTTCAGGAAAGCGGCGGCGGCCTGCTGGCCCTCGCGCTCGACCGAGGAACTCTTGAGATGGCGCACGCTGGCCAGCACGCCCGCGACCAGCACTGGCGAGAGCGAAGTGGTGAAGATGAAGCCCGGCGCGTAGCTGCGGATCACGTCGACGATGCGGGTATCGGCAGCAATGTAGCCGCCCATCACGCCGAAGGCCTTGCCCAGCGTACCCTCGATGATGTCGATGCGGTGCGCGGCCTCGTCACGATCGGTGATGCCGCCGCCGCGCGGGCCGTACATGCCGACCGCGTGGACCTCGTCGATATAGGTCAGGGCATTGTACTTTTCCGCAAGGTCGCAGATCGCGTGGATTGGGGCGACGTCGCCTTCCATCGAATAGACGGATTCGAACGCGATCAGCTTGGGCAGCGCCGGGTCTTCTGCGGCGAGCAGTTCTTCGAGGTGTTCGACGTCGTTGTGACGGAACACGCGCTTTTCGGCGCCCGAATTGCGAATGCCGGCGATCATGCTGGCGTGGTTGAGTTCGTCCGAGAAGATCACGCAGCCCGGCAGCACCTTGGCCAGCGTGGAAAGCGTCGCGTCGTTCGAGACATAGCCCGAGGTGAACAGCAGCGCCCCGTCCTTGCCGTGAAGGTCGGCCAGTTCAGCTTCGAGATCGACGTGGTAATGCGTGTTGCCGCCGATGTTGCGGGTGCCGCCAGAGCCTGCGCCGACATCGTGCAGCGCTTCTTCCATGGCGGCGATCACCTTGGGGTGCTGGCCCATGGCGAGGTAATCGTTGGAACACCAGACCGTGATGTCCTTCGGGCCGTTGTGGCCGGCGAAGCACCGCGCGTTGGGGTACTGGCCCTTGTTGCGCAGGATGTCGATGAACACGCGGTAACGGCCTTCGGAGTGAAGCCGTTCGATCGCCTGGTCGAAGATATGGTCGTAGTTCACTTGGGACTGGCCTCCTGCGCGCGCATCTAAAGCATCGCATGGCTGAAAACCAGCGGATTATCGTTGCGCTGGATCAACCGGGCCAAGACTGAAACCGCTGCGCACCGGCGCCCGTTGGTCGGGGCCGGTGACCCATTCGGGATCGTGACCCGGCAGGACCACGAGCCCGGGCGCCTGTCGCTTCAGCGCAGTGATCGTCCGGAGCCACGAAAAGACTTCGCGGCGGTCCTCCCTGGCGAGGTGGTCGCCGACCAGGCGCGAGCGGGCGCGCGTTTCCAGCCAGCTTTGCGCAAAGGTCGCGATATCGCCGGCAAACAGGAACTCCCGCCCATTGGCCAGACGCACGTAGATCATCTGTGATCCGGGTGTGTGGCTGGGGGCCGGAATAACCACCACGCCGGGGGCGACGGCCTGCGGACCAGTTCCAGCGATCCGCGCCGCCGGGGCGGGGCCGGCTGGCCAGGCCAGCTCTGCGGCCAGCAATGCCGGGGGAACCTGGCCCGCGTTGAGCCGGGCCGCCTGCAGCAATGGCGGTCCGCCCTGCGCCACAAGTGCGCCCTCATGGTCGGGGTGTTCGTGCGTTACCAGCACCAGGCCGGCCTCGCCCAGCGCCCGAGCGATCCGGTCCTGGACATGGGGCAGGTAGACCTCCATCTCCATCGCCTTGGCATCGGCGCGGGTCAGGCCGCTGTCGATCACCACCGGCTTGCCGCCCTCGACCGGGAGGCGCCAGGCCACCACGCCCACCAGCTTGCGCTTGATCCCGCTGCCGGCGACGAACAGGTTGCCGGGCAGCCGTCGCCAGCCGACCAGCTCCATTTCCACGTCGGAGGGCGCGGTGCCGGGAATGCTGGAGGCAAGCTGGCGGAGCTGGGCGATGCTGACCGGCTTGACCGGCGCATCACCGGGGCGATTGTCGATCAGCAGCCAGTAGAACGGCAGGCCGACCAGCAGCGCCAGTACCAGCAGGAACCAGTTGAGCCGCCGCGTCATAGGACCTCTACCCTTTCAAGCCCATAGCGCTGCAGGGCCGGGCGGGCGAGGTCAAGCCCCGCGTCGGCACGGGTGAACAGCGCGAGGTCGGGCTGGAGCCGGCGAAACGGCTGGCCGGCGGTCAGATGGACGATCCGCCGGGCAATTCCCGCCGCGCCGTGGATCAGCGCGACTCCGGGGCCGAAGGCCTGGCCGAGTTCCTCGGCGAGTAGCGGGAAGTGCGTGCAGGCCAGCACCACCGTGTCGATTTCCGCACCGCGCGGCTGCTCGCGCAGGCCCGCCACCGCGCGCGCGATCACGCGCGCGTCCACCGGCAGGCCGCGCAATTTGGCCTCTGCCGCGCCGACCAGTTCGCCCGCCCCGTGGCGCAGCAACACCTTGCCCACCGCGAACTCCGCCTCCAGCCGGTCGACATAGGGCTGGCGGATCGTAGCTGCCGTGCCGAGCAGGCCGATCACGCCGCTGCGGGTCTGCTCTGCCGCTGGCTTGATGGCGGGGACGGTGCCGACCACCGGCACCGCCAGCACGTCGCGCACCATGCCCAGCGCGATGGTGGAGGCGGTGTTGCAGGCGATGCAGATCAGGCGCGGGCGGAACCGCTCCGACATCCGCCCCAGCAGGCCGCAGACGCGCGCCGCGACCTCTGCCTCGGTCTTGGTGCCATAGGGCAGGCCGCCGTTGTCCGCCGCGTAGATCACCGGCGCTTGCGGGAGCTGGCGGCGCACTTCCTCCAGCACGGTCAGCCCGCCGAGGCCTGAATCGAACAGCAGCAGCGGGGCAGCTTCGTCCATTTTCGTTCCAAACCTCCCGCTCGCACTTGCCGCCGCCAGTGAGTGGCCGCTAGTCTGCACCCGTAACGGGGAGGGACCGGAATGGATAGTTTCTATGCGCTGGGGCTTGGCTACCTGCTGGGCAGCGTGCCGTTCGGGCTGATCCTGACGCGCCTGTCGGGTGCGGGCGACCTGCGCGAGATCGGATCTGGCAATATCGGCGCGACCAACGTGCTGCGCACCGGGCGCAAGGGGATTGCGGCATCCACCCTGCTGCTCGATCTGGGCAAGGGGCTGCTCGCGGTCTGGCTGGCCTGGCAATGGTTTCCGGACTTTCCGGGCATGGCGGCGCTGGGCGCGGTGGTGGGGCATTGCTTCCCGGTCTGGCTGAAGTTCAAGGGCGGCAAGGGCGTGGCGACCACCATGGGGGTCACCCTGGGCCTCGCCTGGCCGATCGGCGCGGTCTATGCCGGAGTCTGGCTGGGGATGCTGGCGATCACGCGGATTTCCTCGCTATCGGGCATGACGGCAGCCGTGGCCGCACCGGTTGCGGCACTGGTGCTTGGCAAGCCGGAACTGGCCCCGGTGCTGGCCGCCATCGCCGTGATCGTGCTGGTCCTGCACCGCGCCAATATCCAGCGACTGCTGACGGGAACCGAGCCCAGGGTCGGATCGAAGGACTGATGATCGCCCTGACGCAGGAGGAGGCTTTCGCGCGCATTCGCCTGCTGCGCTCGCCCAATATCGGGCCGGTGTCCTACCGCCAGTTGCTGCGCCGCTTCGGCCATGCCCGCGCGGCGCTGGAAGCCTTGCCAGACCTCGCGCGGCGGGGCGGGGGCGGCTATCGCATAGCGCCCGAGGACCGCGTGGCGCGGGAGGTTTCCGCCGTCCGCGCGGCCGGTGCACGCTACCTGTTCCATGACGCGGCTGACTATCCGCCGCTGCTGGCCGAGCTGGACAGCGCCCCGCCGATCCTGACCGTGCGCGGCGATACGGCGCTGGCGCAGCGGCCTTGCGTGGCGATCGTCGGCGCGCGCAATGCTTCGGCGGCGGCGGTCAAGCTGGCGCGCCAGTTTGCGGGCGATCTGGCCGAGGCGGGGTTCACCGTGGTTTCGGGCCTGGCGCGGGGGATCGACGGGGCCGCCCACCGCGCCGCGCTGCCGGGCGGGACCATCGGCGTGATCGCCAGCGGGATCGACGTCACCTATCCGCCCGAACACGCCGACTTGCAGGAGCAGGTGGCGGTAGAGGGCCTGCTGCTGGCCGAACAGCCGCCGGGGACCGAGCCGCTGGCCCGCCATTTCCCCTCGCGCAACCGGATCATTGCCGGCCTCGCCGCAGGCACGCTGGTGGTGGAGGCCGCGCCGCGCTCCGGTTCGCTGATCACCGCGCGGCTGGCGGCAGAGGCGGGGCGCGAGGTGATGGCGATTCCCGGCTCGCCGCTGGAATCGCGCTCGCAGGGGTGCAACCAGCTGATCCGCGAAGGCGCGGTGCTGGTCCAGTGCGCGGCCGACGTGGCCGAACTGCTCAGCTCTTTCGATGGCCAGCCGCGCTCCATGCTGCGCGAGAGCGCCGAGCCTTACACCTTGCCGGACGAGCTTGGCGACGAGCCCGCCGATGTCGCCGGCCTGCTGACCACCGCGCCGGTCGCGGTGGACGAACTCATCCGCCAGAGCGGCGAAAGCGCGGCAGCGGTTCAGCTGGCGTTGCTGGAACTGGAACTCGGCGGGCGGCTGGTGCGCCACGCCGGTGGGCGGGTCAGCCTTGCCGGCTGATCCAGCACAGCGAAAGGACCGGACCATGAAGGGCGACGTTGCATACCAGGGCGACCACATGTTCGCGCGCCGGATGTTCCGCTGGGCGGCGATCTACGGCGTGATCGTGCTGACGCCGATGTACTTTGCGCCCCTGCCGCCGCAGGGCGCGGAAGTGTTCCTGGGCTTCGTCGGGCTGGCGCTGGTGTTCCAGGCGATGTTCTGGATCATTGGCGGCGATCCGCTGCGCTACCGGGCGCTGATGCCGGTAGCGGTGGCGGAAAAGCTGGTGTTCGGCCTGCCCGCGCTGGCGCTGTTCGCGCAGGGTTATCCGCTGGCACCGCCGGTCGCCCTCTTCGCGGCCATCGACCTGCTGCTGGGCCTGGGCTTCTTCCTGGCCTGGCGGCGGACTGCTGCCCGGGACTTTTCGTGAAGCCCTTGACGGCGCGCCGCTCCCGCTTCCACCCTCGCGCGTGTACATACGCGTAGAAGGACTGCTCAGAGCATCATGCAACTGGTCATCGTGGAATCCCCGGCCAAGGCCAAGACGATCGAGAAGTACCTCGGCAAGGACTACAAGGTTCTGGCCAGCTACGGCCATGTCCGCGACCTGCCGCCAAAGGACGGCTCGGTCCGCCCGGACGAGGACTTCGCCATGGACTGGGAGCTGTATGGCGACAAGCAGCGCCAGGTGAAGGCCATTGCCGACGCCGCCAAGGGGGCCGACCGCCTGATCCTCGCCACCGACCCTGACCGCGAGGGCGAGGCGATTTCGTGGCATGTGCGCGAACTGCTGGCCAAGCGCCGGGTGCTGCCCAAGGACGTCCAGCGTGTCACCTTCAACGCGATCACCAAGCAGACCGTGACCGAGGCGATGAAGCGCCCGCGCGAGCTCGACCAGGATCTGATCGACGCTTATCTCGCCCGCCGCGCGCTCGATTACCTGTTCGGTTTCACCCTTTCGCCGGTGCTGTGGCGCAAGTTGCCCGGTGCGAAGAGCGCGGGCCGCGTCCAGTCGGTCGCGCTGCGCCTGATCGTCGAGCGCGAGCGCGAGATCGAGGTGTTCCGCCCGCAGGAATACTGGTCGGTCCTGGCCCGGCTGGAGCACCTTGGCACCCAGTTCCCCGCGCGGCTGGTCAAGTTCGACGGGCAGAAGCTGGAGAAGCTGAGCCTGGGGGACGCCGGCAGCGCCGAACGCGCCAGGGCAGCGGTCGAGGCCGCGACTTTCCGCGTGGAAGAGGTCGATACCCGCCCGACCCGCCGCAACCCTTATCCGCCGTTCACCACCTCCACCCTGCAGATGGAAGCTGCGCGCAAGCTGGGTTTCTCCGCCGCGCACACCATGCGCGTGGCGCAGACGCTCTACGAGGCGGGCGCGATCACCTATATGCGGACCGATGGGGTGCAGATGGACCCCAGCGCGATTTCGGCGGCGAGGCTGGCGATCTCGGAGCGCTACAACAACGGCCACTACCTGCCCGAAAAGCCGCGCCATTATGAAACCAAGGCCAAGAACGCGCAGGAAGCGCACGAAGCGATCCGCCCGACCGATTTCGGCAAGGATCACTATGGCCACGGCGACGAGGGCAAGCTCTACGAGCTGGTCTGGAAGCGCGCGATCGCCAGCCAGATGGCCTCCGCCGTGATCGAGCGTACCACCGTCACCCTTCGCGAAGGGACCGGCAAGCACGAGCTGCGTGCCAGCGGTCAGGTGGTCAAGTTCCCCGGATTCCTGGCGGTCTATGACGAGACGCTGGACACCAAGCCCGGCGAGGACGAGGAGGACAGCAGCCTGCTGCCGATGCTCAATGCGGGCGATACACCCGCAAAGCAGGGCGTGGAGGCCAGCCAGCACTTCACCCAGCCGCCGCCGCGTTACTCCGAGGCAACCTTGGTCAAGCGGTTGGAAGAGCTCGGCATCGGGCGGCCTTCGACCTATGCCGCGACGATCCAGGTGCTGAAGGACCGCGCCTATGTCCGCACCGAGAAGAACCGCTTCTTTGCCGAAGAGAGCGGGCGACTGCTGACCGCGTTCCTTGAACGCTTCTTCCCGCGCTATGTCGGCTACGACTTTACCGCAGGGATGGAGGACGAGCTGGACGAGGTCTCCGGCGGGCGCGGCGCGTGGAAGGAACTGCTTGAGAAGTTCTGGAAGGACTTCAAGCCAAAATCCGACGAAGTCATGGAAAAGAAGCCCTCGGAAGTGACCGAGGCGCTGGACGAGTTCCTGGGCGACTATCTGTTCCCGCCGCGCGAGGACGGCGGCGATCCGCGCAAATGCCCGCAGTGCGAAGCGGGGCGCCTGTCCCTGCGCGGCGGGCGCTATGGTGCCTTCATCGCCTGCTCGAACTATCCGGAGTGCAAGTTCACCCGCAAGTTCGCGCAAGCTGGCGGTGCGGGCGAGGAGGGCGAGCTTGGCAAGCACCCCGAAACGGGCGAGCCGATCACCCGCCATTCCGGGCGGTTCGGTCCCTATATCCAGATGGGCACCGGCAAGGAGGCCAAGCGCGCCTCGATCCCCAAGGATATCGGCGAAATGACGCTCGACTGGGCGGTCAAGCTGGTGGACCTGCCGCGCACGATCGGCGCGCACCCCGAAACGGGCGAGATGATCACCGCCAGCATCGGTCGGTACGGCCCCTACCTTGCCCATAACGGCAAGTACGCCAAGCTGCGCGGCACCGCCGAAGTGTTCGAAACCGGCATGAACAGCGCGGTCGCCAAGCTGGCCGAGGCGGCCAACCGCGGCGGAACGCGCACGGCGGCCGAACCGCTCAATACCTTCGGTCCGCACCCCGAAAGCGGCGGCGAGATGAAGCTGATGGCGGGCCGCTATGGCCCCTACGTCACCGACGGCACCACCAACGCCACCCTGCCGCGCGACAAGGCGCCCGAGGACCTGACGGTCGAGGAAGCCGCCGCGCTGATCACCGAGCGCGCCGCGCGGGGGCCTGCGAAGGGCAAGGGCCGCAAGAAGGCTCCGGCCAAGAAGGCGCCCGCCAAGAAGCCCGCCGCCAAGAAGGCTGCGCCCAAGGCCGCAGCTTCCAAGACTGCCGCAGCGAAGAAGCCGGCGGCGAAGAAGGCTCCGGCCAAGGCGAAGAAGGAGGCGGAGGCGGACTGATGGCTGAAAAGTTCGAACGCCACCGCCAGCCCTGGAAGGCCGAGGAAGTCGCCAAGCTGCGCACTCTCGCGGCCAAGGGCAAGGGCCTGAAAGAGATCGCCAAGGCGCTCAACCGCAGCGAGGAATCGACCAAGGAGCGGGCGAAGACCGACGGCATCGGGATCGCCAAGCTGCGGTAACCGGCTGGCCCCTAGCCACGCCTGTTCTCGTCATCCCGGGCTTGACCCGGGATCCAGCTGTTTGCGGTGCGCGGGCACGGAAAGCTGGCCCCCGGATCAATTCCGGGGGACGGTGTTGGAGAATTGCTGTTCGGGGGAGAACTGGCTGGTTGAACGCGGGGTGGTTCGGGCGGCCCCCAATCCGCCGCCTACTTCACCCAGTCCAGCCCGATTTCCTCGTAGATTTCCTTGTCGTCTTCCCACCGCTCGTCGACCTTGACGTGGAGGAACAGGTGGACCTTGACGCCTAGCAGGTCGGACAGTTCCTTGCGCGCGGCTTCGCCGATCGATTTCAGCTTCGATCCGCCCTTGCCGAGCACGATGCCCTTCTGGCTGTCGCGGGCGATGACGATCTGCTGGTGGATTTCCAGCGAGCCGTCCTTGCGGGTGGTGTAGCTTTCGGGCCGGACGATGCTGTCATAGGGCAGCTCGTCATGCAACTGGCGGTAGATCTGCTCGCGGGTGATTTCGGCGGCGAGCAGGCGTTCGCTGGCGTCGGACACCTGGTCTTCAGGATAGTGCCAGGGGCCTTCCGGCATCAGTTCGGCCAGCCGGGTCTTGAGTTCGGGCACGCCGTCGCCGGTCAGCGCCGAGATGAAGAACACTTCGTCGAACTGGCCTTCGCCGGCCAGTTCCTGCGCGGCGATCAGCAATGGTTCCTTGCGGGTTTCATCGACCTTGTTGAGCACCAGGATCTTGCGTTCCCGCCGCCCCGCCAGCGTTTCCAGGATCGGGGCGAGATAATCCTTCTTCTTCTTGCGGCCATCGACGACCAGCAGGATTGCGTCGGCCTCGGTCGCACCTTCCCAGGCGGCGTTGACCATCGCCCGGTCGAGCCGCCGTTTGGGTGCGAACAGGCCCGGGGTGTCGGCCAGGATGATCTGCGCCTCGCCCTCCAGCGCGATGCCCATCAGCCGGGCGCGGGTGGTTTGCGCTTTGGCGGAAACGATCGCGACCTTCTGGCCGACGAGTGCGTTGACGAGCGTGGACTTGCCCGCGTTGGGCGCGCCGATGACGGCGACGAGACCGCAGTGTTGGGTCATCCGAACCTCCTCATGAATTCCTCGGCCGCGCGGGTTTCCGCCTCGCGCAGGCTGGTGCCGGTGGCCTCGGCCTCGCCCACGCCGTTGATGCTGACCGCAACCTGGAAGCGCGCCGCGTGATCCGGGCCGGAGCGTTCGACCAGGCGGTATTCCGGCATCTTGCGGCGATTGCCTGCGGCCCATTCCTGCAGGGCCGACTTGGGATGCTTGGCCTGGCCGGTCTTGCCGCTGATCACGTCCTGCCACAGGCGGCGGACCATGTCGCGCGTCGCCTCGAACCCGTGGGTGACGAAGCTCGCGCCGATCAGGGCTTCCATCACGTCGCCCAGGATGTTGTCGCTGTCCTGCCCGCCATCGTCGCGCGCCTGCTTGCCGAGCCGGATATGCTGGCCAAGGCCGATCCGCCGGGCAACCGTGGCACAGGTGCTGCCGCTGACCAGCGCGTTGAGCCGCTGGCTGAGCCGCCCCTCGTTGCCCTGCTCAAGCTTATAGAGCCATTCGCCGATCACCATGCCCAGCACCCGGTCGCCCAGGAACTCAAGCCGCTGGTAATCGCGCGGCGCGCCGGTGCTGCCGTGGGTCAGCGCCTCAAGCCAAAGTGCCTCGTCGATCGGGGGCCTCCCCGTCAGGGCGGTGAGGAATTCGTGAGTTGCAGGTTCCAGCACGCGGGGCCTCAGAACGTTCCGCCGATGCGGCTCCAGCGGGCGGCGGTGAACCAGGTCCACGGCTTGAGCCAGGCGGCCCCGCCGTCGGTGGACCACATCATCACCGTGGCGCGGCCGACCAGGTTGTCCATCGGGACCATGCCGATCCCCCGGCCCGGTTCGGCGGGGAAGCGGCTGTCTTCGGAATTGTCGCGGTTGTCCCCCATCAGGAAGACATGGCCTTCGGGAACCATCGCCGGGGCGGTATCGTCCTGCGGGCGCGGGCCAAGGTCTAGCACTTCGTAGCTTTTGCCGCCCGGCAGAGTTTCCTGGTAGCGGGGATAGCGGCACACGTCGGTCCCGTCCGCCAGCTTGGCCGCGAAAGCGCTGGAATAGCAGCGGGTGTTGTCGGACACCGGCACTTCGAAATCGGCGAGGCGCAGCTTGGGCACGGCCTGGCCGTTGAGGTGGAGCACGCCGCCCACCATCTGCACCGTATCGCCGGGAAGGCCGATCACGCGCTTGATATAGTCGACATCGCCCAGCGGCGGCGCGCGGAAGATCACCACGTCACCGCGTGAGGGTGTGCTGGCCAGGATCCTCTCGCTCGGCAGCAGCGGCAGGCTGAAGGGCAGCGAGCGGTAGGAGAAGCCATAGGACCACTTCGCCGCGATCAGGTGGTCGCCCACCAGCAGGCGCGGCAGCATGGACTCGCTGGGGATGCTGAACGGCGCGAAGATGAAGCTGCGCAGCACGGCCACGAAGATCACCAGCTTGAGCAGGAAGGCGATGAAGCTTTCCTCCTTCTTGGCGGGTTTGGCGGTGGTCTTCGCGGCGGACGACACGGCAGGGGCCTCGGTTTCGCTCATTGTCCGTTCCTTGTTGGGCGGGGCGGGGATAGTCAAGGGGCAAGGTGTATTATGGTTATGCTACAGTTCGGTCGCAAGGCGCGCCGGACCGACCGCTTCGGCACTTGGCCGATAGTCCGGCACAGGGCATAGGCAGCGGCTGAATGTGGAGAATGCTGCCATGACCGACACAGCCGCTGCCGCCTGGGCGACTCTCAAGACGCTGCCGCGTCGGCGCCTGGACGACCTGTTCGGCGATCCGGGGCGGCTCGACCTGCTCTCCGCGCGGCTGGACCTGCCCGGCGGCGGCATCCGGTTCGACTGGTCCAAGACCCACCTGGACGCAGCGCACATCGCCGCGTTCGAGCGACTGGCCGCAGCCGTCGATTTCGCCGGCCGGCGCGAGGCGCTGTTCCTGGGCGAGGCGGTGAACCTCACCGAAGGCCGCGCCGCCGAACATACCGCCCAGCGCGGCGTGGGGAGCGAGATCAGCACCGAGGAAGCCTTTGCGCTGCACCTGCGGATGAAAAGCCTGGTCGAGGCGATCCACCAAGGTGCGCTGGGCGAGGTCAGGCATCTTATCGACATCGGCATCGGCGGCTCCGCGCTGGGCCCCGCGCTGGCGGTCGACGCCCTGGCCCGCGACGGCGCGATGGTCGAGGTCCACGTCGTCTCCAACATCGACGGCTGCGCGCTGGAGGCCGCTTTCGAGAAATGCGATCCGGCGACCACGCTGCTGGCGATCGCTTCCAAGACCTTCACTACCACCGAAACCATGACCAACGCGGCCTCCGCGCTGGCATGGCTGGGGGAAAACGGTGTCAGCGATCCCTATGGCCGCGTGATTGCCCTGACCGCCTGTCCCGACAAGGCGGTCGAATGGGGAGTGGACGAAACCCGCGTCCTGCCGTTCCCGGAAACGGTTGGCGGGCGCTATTCGCTGTGGTCCTCGATCGGCTTTCCGGTCGCTCTGGCGCTGGGGTGGGACGAGTTCGCGCAGCTGCTGTCCGGGGCCGCGGCAATGGACGAGCATTTCCTGCAGACGGACGGCGCGGCCAACCTGCCGCTGCGCGCTGCCCTTGCCGACCAGCTCTATGCCCGCCTGCGCGGTTGCCAGAGCCGGGCGGTCTTCGCCTATGACGAGCGGCTGCGGCTGTTCCCGGCCTATCTCCAGCAGCTGGAGATGGAATCGAACGGCAAGTCGGTAAAGCTCGATGGCTCACCGGTCGATGGGCCGACCGCGCCGGTGACCTGGGGCGGGGTGGGCACAGATGCGCAGCACGCGGTGTTCCAGCTGCTCCATCAGGGGACCGAGGCGGTCCCGGTCGATTTCATCGCCGCTATCACGCCGGGAGACGACCTTGCGGCCGAGCATCATCGCAACCTCCTTGCCAATTGCTTCGCGCAAGGGGCGGCGCTGATGGCGGGCAAGCAGGCGAAAGACCCGGCGCGCGCCTATCCCGGCGATCGCCCTTCGGCGACGATCCTGCTGGACGAGCTGAACGCGGCAAGCCTGGGCGCGCTGATCGCGTTTCACGAGCATCGCACCTTCGCCAATGCCGTGCTGATGGAGATCAACCCCTTCGACCAGTTCGGCGTGGAGCTGGGCAAGGACATCGCGCGATCCATGCTGGGCGGCGGGGCAAGCTTCGATCCCAGCACCGAGGCGCTGCTGGCCGAGGCGGGGATCGGCTGAGTATTGCCCCACTGTTGATCGTTCCGCTCGCAATGACGAGAATAGGGGGGCAGGTCGCCTCGGACCGAACCACCAATCACTCTGACCGGCAAAACCGTTTGGCAATTGCGCGCCCGCGCGGCCATATCCGGGGCCGACAGGAGCATTTCATGGCAGACTTTGACTACGACCTTTTCGTGATCGGCGCCGGTTCGGGCGGCGTGCGCGCCAGCCGGATCGCCGCATCGCACGGCGCCCGGGTGGCGGTGGCGGAGGAATTCCGCATTGGCGGAACCTGCGTGATCCGCGGCTGCGTGCCCAAGAAGATGCTGGTCTATGCATCGCACTTCGCCCACGAACTGCACGATGCCGCGCAGTACGGCTGGACGCTGGGCGAAACTGCGTTCGACTGGGCGAAACTGCGCGATTTCGTGGCCAGCGACGTCGACCGGCTGGAGCGGGCCTACACCTCGACGCTCGACAGCAACAAGATCGAGCATTTCCACGAGCGCGCGGTGGTGGCGGGGCCGAACACGGTGCGGCTGGCTTCGGGGCGCGAAATCACCGCGAAATACATCCTGATCGCGGTCGGAGCCTGGCCGGTGATGCCAGAAGTGGAGGGCGCGGAGCACTGCATTTCCTCCAACGAGGTGTTCCACCTGCCGGAGCTTCCGAAGCGCGTGGTGATCCAGGGCGCGGGCTATATCGCGCTGGAATTCGCGGGCATCTTCAACGCGCTGGGCAGCGCGGTGACGGTGGTCAACCGTTCGGACAAGATCCTGCGCGGCTATGACGAGGACGTGACTGGCCGCCTGCTGCCGATCATGCAGGCGCGCGGGATCGAATTCGCCTTCAACCGGCCGCTCAGGAAGGTTGAGAAGCAGGGCGATGGCTCGCTGCTGGTCCATGCCGGGGAAGGGGAGCCGATCCCCGCCGACGTGGTGCTGGTCGCCACCGGCCGGCGGCCGAAGACCGACGGGCTGGGGCTTGAGAGTGCGGGGATTACGCTGGGCGCCAACGGCGAAATCCCGGTCGACGATTTCAGCAAGACCGCCTGCGACAGCATCTACGCGGTGGGTGACGTGACTGACCGGGTGCAGCTCACCCCGGTGGCGATCCGCGAGGGCCATGCCTTTGCCGATACCGTGTTCGGCGGTCGCCCACGCTCTACCGCCTATGACGCGATTCCCAGCGCGGTCTTCTCGCAGCCGCCGCTCGCCGGGGTCGGCCTGACCGAAGCCCAGGCGCGCGGGGCGGGGCACGAGGTGAAGGTGTTCACGTCCGATTTCCGGCCGATGAAGAACATGTTCTCCAGGGCGATGGAGCGCGGCTTCTACAAGCTGGTGGTGGACGCTGCGTCCGACCGGGTGCTGGGCGTCCACATGATCGGCCCTGACGCGCCGGAAATCCTCCAGTCGGCAGCCATCGCGGTCAAGGCGGGGCTGACCAAGGCGGATTTCGACGCCACGGTCGCGCTGCACCCCTCGATGGCCGAGGAACTGGTGCTGATGCGCTAAGCGGCCTAGCCCACGCGGTACGGCACCACCCCGCGTTGGTCGGGATCGACAGCGATCGGCCGGTCGCTGGGGGGAAAGGCGCGCTGGTCGCAGTCGGCGCGCGGGCAGATGCGGCAGGAAATGCCGATCAGGGTGGCGGCACGCGGGCTGGCAAGGTCCAGCCCGTCGGCATAGATGAATTCGCTGGCGTGTTCCGCCTCGCAGCCCAGCGCCACAGCATAGCGGCGCGGCAGTCGGTCATAGCGGCCCGAGGGCTTGACCAGCCCCTTGGCCATCGAGACATAGCGCACCCCGTCCGGCGTTTCGGCCAGCTGGACCAGAATCCGGTCGGGGATCGCCACCGCCTCGTGCACGATCCACAGCGGGCAGGCCCCGCCGAAGCGGGCGAATTGCAGGCGCGTGGCGGAATGGCGCTTGGTGACATTTCCGGCCATGTCGACCCGGCAGAAATAGAACGGCACGCCGCGCGCGTCCTCGCGCTGCAAGGTGGAAAGGCGGTGGCAGGCCTGCTCGAAACTGGTGCCGAAGGTCTGGGCCAACCGGTCGATGTCGTGCCGCACGGCGCGCGCCTCTGCCCGGAAGCGGGCATAGGGCATCAGCAGCGCGCCTGCGGCATAGTTGCACAGCCCCACGAACAGCAGCTGGCGCGAGGCGGTGCTGCGCAGCGCGGCGCTTTCCACCACGGCGGAGATTTCGTCCTTCAGCGCCAGCGCGGCGAGCTGGTGGGCCAGCTGGAAGCGGCGGCTTTCGACCGGCTGGCCCGGGTCAATGGTGAGATGGCCCATTTCCGCATCGTATGAACGAAGGCCCGCTTGCCCCGAATAGATCAGGCTGACCGACAGGGCGTCGCGCAGGTAGCCTTCGATTGCCCCGGTTTCGGGTGAGAGGCCGCCCAGCCGTGCCGCCAGCGCCTCGGCCGCGCGGTCGAGGCTGTCGACGTAGTTGTTCGCGAAGTGGAACCAGTCGCGCACTTCCTCCCACGGCAGGCGGGCCGCGCTGGTGCTGTCGCTGGCCAGCGCCTCGTCGACCATTTCCAGCCGCTGCCCGGTGCGGCGATAGGCTTCGTGGAGCATGATGAAGCGCTCCGCCAGCGCCGGTTGCTGTTCGGCAAAGCGGGCGAGCTGCGCGGGATCGAGCGGTTCGCCGAACAGCGGATCGGCATTGGCATCGCGCAGTGCGGCAAGGCGGCTGGCGGCATCGTCCGCCGCGACCTCGCGCCAGTCGAGCGGGAAGGCGCGGCTGAGGCGTTCGACCAGCGCCGGGGTAAGCGGGCGGTCGTCGTTCTCCAGCTGCGAGAGGTAGGAGGTGCTGATCGCCAGCGATGCGGCCAGTTCAGACTGCTTGAGGCGGCGCTCGGTGCGGATCGCGCGCAGCCGCGCCCCGGCAAAGATGCGGCGTGTGGACATGGCCTTATTCTACTTTGCAAAGTGCCACTTCGCAACTTCGCAAGTTCACATTGGACTTTGCGGCAGGGCGGGCGCAGGGAGAAGGCTTGGAACAGTCCGGGACGGGGAATTCAATGTCCGCAAATATCGCCGAAATGGAACGCCGCCGCGATGCCGCACGGCTTGGGGGCGGCCAGAAGCGCATCGACGCCCAGCACGCCAAGGGCAAGCTGACCGCACGTGAACGCCTTGAAATCCTGCTCGATGCGGGCAGCTTCGAAGAGATCGACATGTACGTCGAGCATAATTGCGTCGATTTCGGCATGCCCGACCAGACCATCCCGGGTGACGGCGTGGTCACCGGCAGCGGCACGATCAACGGCCGCCTGGTCTATGTCTTCGCGCAGGACTTCACCGTGTTCGGCGGCGCCGTTTCGGAACGTCATGCGATGAAGATCTGCAAGGTGATGGACATCGCCATGAAGGTCGGCGCGCCGGTGATCGGCCTCAACGATTCGGGCGGCGCCCGCATCCAGGAAGGCGTCGCCTCGCTGGGCGGCTATGCCGAGATCTTCCAGCGCAACGTGCTTGCCTCGGGCGTGGTGCCGCAGCTTTCGCTGATCATGGGGCCGTGTGCGGGCGG
>Ga0208823_1001752_pt1 | contig 16781 bp, 18 predicted proteins | sample AD_UKC075_MetaG_FD_184440 | JGI IMG/M metagenome (GOLD analysis project Ga0208823, IMG submission 184440) | Active sludge microbial communities of municipal wastewater-treating anaerobic digesters from USA - AD_UKC075_MetaG (SPAdes) (version 2) | ecosystem: Engineered > Bioreactor > Anaerobic >... | reverse complement strand
CGAGGCCGAGTGGCGCGCCCAGCTCGACCCGATGCAGTTCCAGGTGGCGCGCAAGGCCGCCACCGAGCGGCCCTTCACCGGCAAGTACTGGGACCACTGGGCCGACGGCGCCTACCGCTGCGTGGGCTGCGGCCAGGCACTCTTCGAGAGCGAACACAAGTTCGACGCCGGCTGCGGCTGGCCCAGTTGGGACCGCGAGATCGGCGAAGGCCGTGTCGAGCGCATCACCGACACCAGCCACGGCATGGTGCGGGTGGAAGTGCGCTGCGCCGCCTGCGGCACCCACCTGGGCCATGTTTTCCCCGACGGCCCGCGCGAAACCACCGGCGAGCGCTACTGCATCAACTCCGCGGCGATCGATTTCACGCCGCGCAGCTGAAGCCGGTGCGCCGCTGCACGAAGCGGCAACACGCGGTCAGTACACTGCGCCCGCCATGAAACTGCTGCTCGACTTCCTGCCCATCCTGCTGTTCTTCGGCGCCTTCAAGTACGCCGAGGGCCACAAGGACTGGGCCGCTGCCTTCGCCACCGAACACTTCGGCTTCATGGTCTCCGGCGGCCAGGTGGCCGCCAGCGAGGCGCCCGTGCTGCTGGCCACGGTGGTGGTGGTGTTCGCCACGCTGGCCCAGGTGCTGTGGCTGAAGGCGCGGCGGCAGAAGGTCGACATGATGCTGTGGATCAGCCTGGTGCTGGTCACGGTGCTGGGCGGGCTGACGGTGTGGCTGCACAGCGAGACCTTCATCAAGTGGAAGCCCACCGGCCTGTACTGGGCGATGGGCCTGAGCTTCCTGGTCAGCCAGTTCGCCTTCGGCCGCAACCTGCTCAAGCTGATGCTGGGCGAGCAGATGCAGCTGCCCGAGGCCGTGTGGTCGCGGCTGAGCCTGGCCTGGGTCGCCTTCTTCGCCGGCATGGGCGTGCTCAACCTGTGGGTGGCCTTCAACTTCTCCACCGACACCTGGGTCAACTTCAAGCTCTTCGGCGGCATCGGCCTGATGCTGCTGTTCACCCTGGCCCAGGGCCTGTACATCAGCCGGCATCTGCCCGAGGACGAGCCGGCCACGAAGGACAAGCCATGAGCGCGGTCAGTGCCGAACGGATCGACGCCGCCTTGCGCGCCGCCATCACGCCGCTGGACAGCCTGCAGGTGATCAACGAGAGCGAGCAGCACCGCGGCCACGCCGGCTACAGCGATGGCAACACGCATTTCCGCGTCAGGATCGTCAGCGCGCGCATGGCCGGACTGGCCCGGGTGGCCCGGCATCGCCTTGTGTATGATGCCCTGCGCGATGTGATCCCCCAGGGTGTGCATGCCCTGGCGATCGAGGCCCGCAGCCCCGCCGAGGCGGCCGCGCCCACCTGAGCCGATGCCCCCGCGCCGGGCCTGCCGCCCGGCCGCCACGCTTCCCCCCTGCCACCGCCACGGTGCGCGAATCCAGCCCCTTGAAAGCCTTCCCATGACCCGCAAGACCTTCGCTGCCCCGCTGTCGGCCGCCGTCCTGGCCATTGCCGTGCTGTCGCCCCTGGCGGCGCAGGCGCAGAACATCGCCATCGTCAACGGCAAGGCCGTGCCGAAGTCGCGCGTCGACGTGCTGCTGACCCAGGCGCAGCGCGCCGGCCAGCAGATCTCGCCCGAGATGCAGGGCATGGCCAAGGACGAAGTGGTGCGCCGCGAGATCTTCGCCCAGGAAGCCGCCAAGCGCGGCATCGCCCAGCAGGCCGACTACAAGGCGCAGATGGAGCTGGCGCGCGAAAGCATCCTGATCCGCGAGCTGTTCGAGGACCACAAGCGCAAGAACCCGGTCACCGACGCCGAGGCCAAGGCCGAGTACGACAAGTTCAAGGCCCAGAGCGCCGGCACCGAGTACCGCGCCCGCCACATCCTGGTCGAGCAGGAAGCCGAAGCCAAGGACCTGATCGCCAAGATCAAGGGCGGCGCCAAGTTCGAGGACCTGGCCAAGGAGAAGAGCAAGGACCCGGGCTCCGGCGCCAACGGCGGCGACCTCGACTTCGCCAAGCCCGAGAACTACGTGCCCGAGTTCGGCCAGGCCATGACCAAGCTGAAGAAGGGCGAGATGACCGAGACGCCCATCAAGACCCAGTTCGGCTGGCACATCATCAAGCTCGAAGAGACGCGCGAGGCGCAGTTCCCCGAGTTCGACGCGGTCAAGGGCGAGCTGCAGAAGCGCATCGGCCAGGCCAAGCTGCAGAAGTTCCAGGAGGAACTGATGAAGGCCGCCAAGACCGACTACAAGTTCGGCGGCCAGTGACCGGCACCGCCGGCTGACACGGCCGGACCAAGCCCGGGCGCTGCGGCGCCCGGTTCAGGACGGGGCGCTGCGGCGCCCCTTCTTCATGGCGGATCCAGGAACAGCGCCGGGTCGACCATGGCCCGGTTCAGGCTCACCGACCAGTGCAGGTGCGGCCCGGTGGCGCGGCCGGTGGCGCCCACGGCACCCAGGCGGTCGCCGGCCTGCACGGCCTGGCCCGGCTGCACGTCGATGCGACTCAGGTGGCACAGCATCGACAGCAGGCCGCCGCCGTGGTCCATCCACACGGTGTTGCCGTTGAAGAAGTAGTCGGCGGCATCGACCACCTCGCCGGCCAGCGGCGCACGCACCGGCGTGCCGGTGGGCGCCGCGATGTCCATGCCGCTGTGCGGGCTGCGCGGCTGGCCGTTGAAGACCCGCCGCAGCCCGAACGAACTGCTGCGCGGCCCGGGCACCGGCGCCTGCATGCGCAGGCTGGCGGGCAGCGGCTGGCTGAAGCGGGCGACCAGCGTGGCCTGGTGCGCGCGCTCGCGTGCGTGGCGTGCCAGCGCCTCGGGCGACAAATCGACATGGCCGGGCGCCACCTTCAGCCGCTGCTCGGCATAGCGGTGCGGGCTGATGGCGTAATCCAGCGTCGCCGGCAGGCCGTCGCCCTGCAGGCGCAGCGCGGCCGGGCCGGTGGCTGCGTCCAGCGGCACGCCGAGCACCGCCGTCCAGCCGCCGGCATCGCCCAGCACCAGCACCGGCACGTCGCCCTGCCAGGCCAGCGGCCGCCCGGGCGCGGCACCCAGCGCCAGCAGCAGCACGCCGCCCGGCGTCGCGCGCGCCCGCGGCAGGTCGCCCGGCGCCGCGCGCAGCGCCGGCGCCGCCGCGCCGGCGGCCAAGGTGGCGGCCAGGTGCAGCCAGCGGCGGCGCGAGGGGCCACCGCAGCATGCCTTCATGCGACGCGCTCCGTCAGCCGCCCCGCCTCGATGTGCAGCTGGCGGTCGCAGCGCGCGGCGATGCCGCGGTCGTGGGTCACCAGCACCAGGGTCGTGCCCGACTCGCGGTTCATCTCGAACATCAGCGCCATCACCGTCTCGCCGGTGGCGTGGTCCAGGCTGCCGGTGGGCTCGTCGGCCAGCAGCACCGCCGGCTCGACGACGAAGGCCCGCGCAAGCGCCACGCGCTGCTGCTCGCCGCCCGACAGCGTGCGCGGGTAGCGGTGCAGCCGCTCGCCCAGGCCCACGCGCAGCAGCATCGCGGTGGCTCGCTCGCGGGCGTCGCGCCGGCCCAGCAATTCCAGCGGCAGCATCACGTTCTCCAGCGCGCTGAGGTGGCCCAGCAGCTGGAAGCTCTGGAACACGAAGCCCAGCTGGCGGGCACGCAGGCCGGCGCGCTGGTCCTCGTCGAGCGCGAAGATGTCCACGCCGCCGATGCGCACCGTGCCGCTGCTGGGCTTGTCCAGCCCGGCGATCAGGGCCAGCAGCGTGCTCTTGCCCGAGCCCGACGCGCCGACGATGGCCGTGGACTGCCGCGCCAGCAGGCGGAAATCGATGTCATGGAGAATCGTCAGCGTGCCGGTGGAATCGGTGACCGAGCGGGTGACATGCTCAACCGCGATGATGGGATCGCTCATGGAATCGATGGTGGCGCGACGCGGGTCGCGCAGGCAATGGCTGGCGCACTGTAGCCTGCTGGCACTGGGCCTCGCGGCGGTAGGGCCGGGGCTGGCGAACTCGCCGGTGCGCCCCCGCAAGGTGCTGGTGGTGGGCGACAGCCTGTCGGCCGAGTACGGCATCGCCCGCGGCAGCGGCTGGGTCGCCCTGCTGGAGCGCCAGCTGGCGCGCGACGGCATCGCCGGCAGCGTGGTCAACGCCAGCATCAGCGGCGACACCACCTCGGGCGGGCGTTCGCGCCTGCCAGCCCTGCTGGCCACCCACAAGCCCAGCCACGTGGTGATCGAGCTGGGCGGCAACGACGCCCTGCGCGGCCTGCCGCTGACCATGACGCGCGACAACCTGGTGGCGATGGCGCGCACCGCCAAGGCCGCCGGGGCCCGCGTGATGCTGGTGGGCATGCAGCTGCCGCCCAACTACGGCGCCCGCTATGCGCAGGACTTCTCCGCCGTGTTCGCCAGCGTGGCCCTGGCCGAAGGCGCGGCCCTGGTGCCCTTCCTGCTGGCCGGCGTGGCCGATGTGGCGGATGCCGAGAAGCTGTTCCAGCCCGACCGCATCCATCCGCTGGCGGCCGCGCATCCGACGATGCTGGCCAATGTGTGGGCCGTGATGCGGCCCTGGCTGAAGTGAGCGGCTGGCTCAGCGGCTCATGTCGCGGTCGTTGACCCGGCCCGGCCCGCTGCGGCGCCCATCGTTGTCGGGTCGCTCCTGGCGTTCCGTGCGCTCGGCCCGTTCCACGCGCTCCGGCCGCTCGGGGCGCGGGGCCGGTTCACGCTCGGCCGCCGGCTGCACCACGCGGGGTTGCGCCGCAGGCACGACCGGACGCGCCGGCTCGGGCACAGGCGCCTGCACCACCGGCGCGGCAGCCCGCTCGGCCGGGCGGGTTGCACGCGGGGCCTCGGGCTGGCGTTCGGCGGGACCCGTCCAGCGTCGCTCGCCCGCGCCGTCGCCCCGAGGCTCGGCGCGGGGCCCGGGGCGATCGTCGCCCCGCCGTTCGCCGTGCCAACGGTCATCACCACGTCGGTCATCACCACGTCGGTCATCACCACGTCGGTCATCCCAGCGCCGCTCGTCCCAGCGCCGACCGTCCAGGCGCCCATGGTCGGCCGGCCGGTCCGGCCGCACCGGCGTGACCACGGCGGGCGGCGGCAGCGGGTGCGGATGCGCGGGCCGCACCACCACCACCGGCACCGTGGGCACCACCACCCGAGGCGGCGGCGGGCGCTGGCCACCGATCTGCACCGTGATGCCCACCGCCGGCCCGCCGACCCAGGCGCCCAGCGCCGGCGCGTAGCGCACACGCGGGTCGCGGTGGCCGCGCCAGTGCGGCTCGACCCGGCCCGGCGACCAGGCCCAGCGGCCGTCGAAGCGCACCCAGCTGCCGTAGTGGAACGGCGCGAAGCCCCAGGGCGCAGCGTCGATCCAGGTCCAGCCCCAGGGCGACACCCAGGCCCAGCGGCCCATCTGGTACGGCGCCCAGCCCACCGGCACCGCCCGCGGCAGCCACAGCGGGCCCTGGTCGCTGTCGGGGATCCAGTCGCCATGGCGGTCCAGGTCCTGCCAGCCGGTGATGCCGGGCGGCACGTAGCGGGCGCTCTGCGGCGCGTCGTCCTGGCGCTCGTCGCGCGCCACCCAGTCGGCGAAGCTGTCGCGCTGCACTGGCGCCCAGGCATAGCGGGTGGACGAGCGCCGGCCGCCGTCGGGCTTGTCCAGCCACAGGTCGGCACGCCGGCCTTCAGGAATGGTCAGCGCGCTGTCGAAGGCTTCGAACTGCAGCTCGCCGCGCCAGACGCTGGCCTGCGTGGCATCGCTCTCGCGGTCGAAGCGGTAGTGGCCCGGCCGGCGCGGCAGCCAGCGGCCTTCGCGGGTGCGCACCTCCACCGGGCCGAAGGCGTCACCGTCGATGGCGGCCAAGCGCACAGCCAGCGTGCCGTCCTGCAGCTGCAGCACCACCGCCTGGCCATCGAGCTGCTGCAGCCAGAGCTCGGCACCGCTGCCCAGGCGCAGCGTGGTGCTGCCGATGCGCAGGTCGGCGCGGGCGTCGCGGCCACGCAGGCGCAGGCGGTCACCCTCGGCCACCGGCCAGTTGCGCAACGGGCCGGCGTCACCGGCGGCGCTGCCATCCCAGCGGCCGCTGTCGCGGTCCTGCAGCTGCACCTCGCCGGCCAGCACGTTCAGCCGGCCGACCAGGCCCGGCAGTTCACCGGGGAGGTTGCCGGCGCGCACCGGGCCGGCCAGCAACGCTAGCAAACCCAGCAGCGGCAGCCAGGCCAGGCGGCGCAGCGCCGCAAGCGGTGAAGAGGTGGCGAAGCAGGCGGACATCGGGCGACTCCTGCGCCCAGCGTGGACGCACTGCCTGCACAACGCCCGGCGCGGGAGCGCCGCCGACCTGCTGCGGTTTCGCGCTTGTAAAGCCGCGCCGCCGCCGTCAGTCGTCGCTGGCCGGGTCCAGGGCCGGGAACAGCACGCTGGTGAAGCCCAGCTGGGACAGGTCGCGCATGCGCGTGGGGTAGAGCCGGCCGATCAGGTGGTCGCATTCATGCTGCACCACCCGGGCATGGAAGCCGCTGGCCTCGCGGTCGATCAGGCGGCCGTCCGGGCCCACGCCGGTGTAGCGGATGCGGCTGAACCGCGGCACCTTGCCCCGCAGGCCGGGCACCGACAGGCAACCTTCCCAGTCGTCGTCTTCTTCGGGCCCCAGCGGCTCGATGCGCGGGTTGCACAGCACCGTGTACGGCACCGGCTCGGCATCGGGGTAGCGCTGGTTGCGCTCGAAGCCGAAGATCACCAGTTGCAGGTCGATGCCGATCTGCGGCGCCGCCAGGCCGGCGCCGTTGGCCGCCAGCATGGTGTCCTTCATGTCGTCGACCACGGCCAGCAGGTCGGGCCCGCCGAAGTTCAGCACCGGCTGCGCCACGCGCAACAGGCGCTTGTCGCCCATCTTCAGGATCTCGCGCACCGCCATCGCTTCAGCCCTCTGCCTGCATCACTTGAAGGTCACCGCCACCATCGGCGTGCCGGGCAGGCCCTGGTAGATCACCTGCACCGCCAGGCCCGGCTTGGGCGGCAGCAGCTTGGAGAACGAGCCCAGGCTGATCAGGTCACCCGGCTTCATCGCCAGGCCCTGCCTTGCCAGATCCTTGGCCAGCCAGACCACCGCGTTCAGCGGATGTTCCAGCACGTCGCTGCCCTTGCCGCGGTCGACCTCGGCGCCGTCGGCCATCAGCAGCACCTCCATGTCGCGCAGCCGGTCGCTGAAGGCGGCCGTGGCCTCGACCGGAATCGGCCGACCGACCACGCCCAGCCGTGCGCCGACGTTGATCGCCGAGATCGCCGCGCCGTTGAGTTTGGGCGGCGCCTGCACCACCAGATCAGGCAGCTCGATGAACGGGATCACCTGGTCGATGGCCGCCAGCACCTGCATCGGCGTCGTGGCCTGGTTGATGGCCGCGCTGCTCACCCGCACCAGCAGATCGGCCTCGTACAGCGCCCGGGCGCCGAACGCGGCGTCGACCGTGCTGTCCTCGGGCAGCAGCATGTCCTTGTACAGGGTGCCCCAGACCGGCGCGTCGGCATTGAAGCGCTTCTGCACCGCCGGGTTGGTCAGGCCGGCCTTGTAGCCCACCGGCGCGCCGAACTGCCGGCCCAGCAGGGCCTGGAACTTGGCGCGGCTGCATTCACCGTCGGCGGCGCTCAGGCCCTCGGGGTTGGCGGCCGGCGTGCGCGCCTGGTAGGCGGCGTGCAGCGCGGAAATCTGATCGTCGCTCATGCAGGCGGCCTGTGCGGCGGTCAGCGGCAAGGCCAGGCTGCAGGCCGCGGCCAGCAGGCGCAACGCGGGGCGGATCGTCATGGTCGGTTCTCCTCTTGGTCTCTTGGTGTCGGTGGGTGTCAGGCCGCCGGCGGTGCCGAGGCGGTTGCCGGCGGGGGATACGGGTTGTCGGCCACGGGGTCGAGCACCAGGGTCAGCTGCAGCGGCCGCAGCGCTTCGGGGCCGGCAGCCTGCAGGTCGCCGGCCGGCGCCCGCTGGATCTCGTCGATCATCGGCCGATCGCTGCGCCGGCGCAGGCCGGTGTGCGGGTCGATCACCGGCAGCGGCGTGTTCAGCGCCGGCGCAAACTGCTGCTCGCAGATCGCCGCGGCATGGCGCTTGTTCAGGTGCGCCAGCCAATCGCCCTGCGGCTCGCCGGTGGCATCGACCAGGTCCTTCCAGGTGCGACCGCGCAGGCCGCGTGTCAGGTTGAACAGCGACATGGTGAAGGTCGACGTCGCGCCCTCGCCTTCGACCACGCGCGCATTGTCGGGAATGCGGTCCTGCGCATCGGCGCAGCCGCGCAGGTCCAGCACCACGCGGTGACATGGATAGTGCGTGAGGTTCGGTTCGGACGCCAACTCTGCGCGCGGCCGGGGAAACAACTCGGCGATCTGCTGCGCCGCAGCCAGGAAGTCGTCCTCCGCGCCCTTGTGCTTCAGCCCGCCCAGGCGCCATTTGCGCGTCACCTGCCAGGTCTCGGTGCACAGCTGGCGCAGGAACAGCGCCAGCTGCGGCACCGTCACCTGGACACCCTGGAGCGCCTTCAGCGGCCGGGGTGCATCTCCGCCAGCCTGGTACAGGCAGACCACCGAATGCTCGTCGCCCAGACTGGTGAACAGGCCCGCCTCATACAGGCACCAGTCCCAGTTCTTCGACGGCTCGGTGAACAGCAGCAGCAGCAGGTGGGCCTGCTGCAGCTGGGTTCGGATCGCCGCATTCCAGTCGGTACCCGCGATCAGGTGCGCCCCCGAGACGAAGCACCTGATCTGCTCGTCGACCTCGGAGAGCACCGCCGCCAGCCGCGCCGCCGCCTCGTGGTCGTCGTGCTTGTGGCTGATGAAGATCTGGAACGGCTCCCTGCCTGTGGCCATGGTCGGGTCTCCCGGTTGGCGCAGTCTAGGCCGGTGTCGCGCTCAACCCCGGCCGGTCGATCCGAAACCGCCCTCGCCGCGCCGGGATGCATCGAAGCCGTCGACCACCCGGAACGCGGCCTGCACCACCGGCACGATCACCAGCTGCGCGATGCGCTCCATCGGCTGCACGGTGAAGGCGCTGGCGCCGCGGTTCCAGCAGCTGACCATCAGCGGGCCCTGGTAGTCGCTGTCGATCAGGCCGACCAGGTTGCCCAGCACGATGCCGTGCTTGTGGCCCAGGCCCGAGCGCGGCAGGATCATCGCGGCCAGGCCTGGGTCACCGATGTGCATGGCCAGTCCGGTCGGGATCAGCACCGTCTGGCCGGCTTCGATCACCAACGCCGCGTCGACGCAGGCACGCAGGTCCAGCCCCGCGCTGCCGGGCGTGGCATAGGCCGGCAGCACCTCGGCCATGCGCGGGTCGAGGATCTTCAGGTCGATGGTGGTCATGCCGGTGCTCCATCGCCGGCGCGCAGGCGGGCCGCGATCTCCGCCACCAGGGCGCGCGCCAGGCTCAGCTTGTCGGCGGTGGGCAGTTCACGCTCGCCGTCTGCGTCGACCAGCAGCAGCGTGTTGTCGTCACGCCCGAAGGTGGCCGGCCCCAGGTTGCCGACGATCAGCGGCACGCCCTTGCGCAGGCGCTTCTCGCGCGCATGGCGCGCCAGGTCGTGGCTCTCGGCGGCAAAGCCCACGCAGTACGGGCCGCCGGGCAGCCGCGCCACGGCAGCCAGGATGTCGGGGTTCTCGGTGAAGCCGATGGCCGGCACCTGGCCCGAGCCGTCCTTCTTGATCTTCTCGCCCGACGCATTGGCCGGCCGCCAGTCGGCCACCGCCGCGGTGGCGACGAAGACGCCGTGCTGCGCCGCCAGCGGCAGCACCGCGTCGTGCATCTGCTGCGCGCTCTTGACGTCGATGCGTTGCACGCCACGCGGGGTGGGCAGGTGCACCGGGCCGGCGACCAGCGTCACGTCGGCGCCCGCCTCGCGCGCGGCGCGGGCGATGGCAAAGCCCATCTTGCCGCTGCTCAGGTTGGTGATGCCGCGCACCGGGTCGATGGCCTCGAAGGTGGGGCCTGCGGTGATCAGCACCCGGCGGCCGGCCAGCCGCTTGGGCTGGAAGAAGGCGATCAGGTCCTCGCACAGCTCCAGCGCCTCCAGCATGCGGCCGTCGCCGGTCTCGCCGCAGGCCTGGTCGCCGTTGCCGGGGCCCAGCAGCGTGGCGCCGTCGGCCACCACCTGGGCGCAGTTTCGGCGCGTGGCCGGGTGGTCCCACATCTCGCGGTTCATCGCCGGGGCCAGCAGCAGCGGGCAGGCCGCGATGGGCCGCGCCAGGCACAGCAGGGCCAGCAGGTCGTTGGCACGGCCCTGCGCCAGCTGGGCGATGAAGTCGGCCGAGGCTGGCGCCACCAGGATGGCGTCGGCCTCGCGGCTCAGGTTGATGTGCGCCATGTTGTTGGGCTCGCGCGTGTCCCACTGGCTCAGCACCACCGGCTGGCCCGACAGCGCCTGCATCGTCACCGGGGTGATGAACTGGCAGGCGGCCTCGGTCATCACCACCTGCACGCTGGCGCCAGCGGCGGTCAGCGCCCGCACCAGCTCGGCGCTCTTGAAGCAGGCAATGCCGCCGGACAGGCCGAGCACGATGTGGCGGCCGCCCAGCGGCAGGGTGGCGTGGGGAACGGGAATCGACATGGCGTTGGACGGTGGTGGGCGCTCAGCCGGCGGCGCCATTCAGGCGCCGTGGCACTTCTTGAACTTCTTGCCGCTGCCGCAGGGGCAGGGGTCGTTGCGGCCGGGCGTGGGGCCGACGCGGCGTGTTTCCGGCTTGGGACCGTGGTCCAGCCAGTACAGGCGCAGGTCCTGCACCGCGAAGCAGGCCTCGTCGACCAGCTGGTCGCGTTCCAGCGTCTCGCCGGGGTAGTGCCTGGCCTGGTGCGCGGCCAGCTCGGCCGGCGGCAGCATCAGCGCGGTGATGCGCTCGAAGCAGTCGTCCCACCAGCGGCCGTCCTCGCTGTCCTCGTCGGGCTCGGGCCAGTCGTCGCCGAAGGCCTCGACCGCGTCCATGAAGCCCTCGGCCCACAGTGCGCCGGTCTGCAGCTGGTCGGCGGCCTCCTCGGCCGTCATGTGGCCGGCGGCGACGATCTCGGCGCGCACGGCGTCGTCGTACTGCACCATCAGTGGCGCCAGACGCACGGCCTCGGGGTCGTCCAGCAACGAGTCGACATCCAGTTGCGAGGCCAGCGCGTTCCAGCGGCCGGTCAGCGCGGCCATCGCCTGCTGCACATCGGCCGGGTCGGCGAAGACGCGCTCGAAGTCGTCGCCGAACATCGCCGGCAGCCATTCCCCGGGCGCGATGGTGCGGCGGCTGGCCAGCAGCGCGGTCATGAAGCCGTCCACCCATTCCAGCGCCACGTCAGCACCGAAGGCGGCCAGGCGCTCGACGACATCCTCCAGCGCGGCGATCTCGGCTTCGGTGCTGTGGCGGGCGACACGGGTCATGCGGAAGTCCTCTCGGGGTCGGTACGGGTCTCGGTGTCGGCGGTCCACGCCGGCGGATTCGGGTGCAGGCGGGCCATCGACAGGCAGTCGACGTAGCGGCCATCACGCAATGCATAGCCGCGGTGGCGGCCTTCGTGCACGAAGCCATGGCGCTCGTACAGCCGGATGGCATGGGCGTTGTCGACGAAGACCGACAGCTCGATGCGCAGCACCTGGCCCCAGTGGTCGGCCCAGTGGCACAGCGCGCCCATCAGGGCATGGCCCACGCCCTGGCGCTGGGCGTCGGGATGCACGGCCATGCCCAGGTTCATTGCATGCCGGCGCCGCAGCGCCGCGCCGCAGGGGTGCAGGCCGGCCGTGGCCACCACCTGCGGGTTGCCGCGCCCATCCGGCAGCTCGGCCACCAGCAGCAGGTCGGGCTTGCCCAGCGCCAACATGTCGCTGAGCCGGGCGTGCCACAGCGCCTCGCTGGCATAGGGAAGCTGCAGCGTGCCGGGCACCACGTCGGGATGGCCCATGACCCGCGCAAACGCGGCGGCATCACCCAGCAGGGCGCGGCGGATGTGGATGGAGCGCTGCGACATGGCGGAACTCGGCGGGACAACGGAGGGACCGACAATGTAGCCGTTGATCACCTGACCACCGACCGCCCATGCCCTCCAAGAAGTTCGACCTGGTGCGCCAGCTCGAGAGCAAGATCGACAACCAGCGCAAGGCCGCCGGCGTGCCCGGCCGCTTCGGCGAGGCCGCCGCCACCCTGCCCGACCGGAAAGCGCAGCGCAAGCTGGACGCCGCCGCCGGCCTGGTGCCGTTCGCCTGCAAGCTGCCGGCGCCGCTGGCCGCCCAGTTGCGCGAACGCGCCGCTGGCCATCCCGAGGGCCTGAACGGCCTGGTGGCCGAGCTGCTGGCGCGCGGGCTGGCCTGACGACCAGCCCGGCGTCCTGCAGCGCCGCGATCAGACCCGCTCGCCCACCCAGCCGGCCACGCTCTTCAGCGCGTCGCCCAGGCGCGACGGGTCGGTGCCGCCGGCCATGGCCATGTCGGGCTTGCCGCCGCCCTTGCCGCCCACCTGCTGGGCGACGAAGTTCACCAGCTCGCCGGCCTTGACCTTGCCCATGCTGTCGGCGGTGACACCCGCCGCCAGCTGCACCTTGCCGCCGTCGACCACCGCCAGCACGATGGCCGCGGTCTTGAGCTTGTCCTTCAGTTTGTCCAGCGTGTCGCGCAGCGTCTTGGCGTCGGCGCCCTGCAGCGTGGCCGCGAGAACCTTCAGGCCCTTCACGTCGACCGCCTGCGCCAGCAGCTCGTCGCCCTGGGCGCTGGCCAGCTTGCCCTTCAGCGCGGCGATCTCCTTCTCCAGCGCACGCACCTGGTCCAGCACCGCGCCCAGGCGGGTGGGCAGCTCGGCGGGCGTGGCCTTCAACGCACCCGCCACCTCGCCCACGGTCTGCTCCAGCTGCTGCAGGTAGGCCAGCGCGTTGTCGCCGGTCACCGCCTCGACGCGGCGGATGCCGGCGGCGACGCCGCTTTCGGCGACGATCTTGAACAGGCCGATGTCGCCGGTGGCCTTCACGTGGGTGCCGCCGCACAGTTCCTTGCTGCTGCCGATGCTCAGCACGCGCACCGTGTCGCCGTACTTCTCGCCGAACAGCATCATCGCGCCGCTCTTCTGGGCGTCCTCCAGCGCCATCACCTGGGCGGTGGCGCCGGCATTGGCCAGCACCTCGGCATTGACGATGGCCTCGACGCGGCGGATCTGCTCGTCGGTCATCGGCGCGTTGTGGGCGAAGTCGAAGCGCGTGCGCTCGGCGTTCACCAGGCTGCCCTTCTGCTGCACATGGCCGCCCAGCACCTCGCGCAGGGCCTTGTGCATCAGATGGGTGGCGCTGTGGTTGCGCACCGTCCTGGCGCGCTGCTCGGCATTGACCTTGGCGGCCAACGTGTCGCCGACGCTGACCGTGCCTTCCACCACCCGGCCCTGGTGGCCGAACACGTCGGCCTGGATCTTGGTGGTGTCTTCCACCAGCAGCCGGGCGACGGCATTGCGCAGCTCGCCGCTGTCACCCGCCTGGCCACCGCTTTCGGCATAGAACGGCGTGTGGTCGAGCACGATGACGCAGTCGTCGCCCGCCTTCACGCTGGCCACCGGCGCGCCGTCCACGTACAGCGCCGTGACCTTGCTGGTCTCGCACTGCAGGTGCTCGTAGCCGTGGAAGGTGGTCGGCGTGCCCTCGTAGGCCAGGCCGGCGGCCATCTTGAACTTGGCGCTGGCACGCGCCTGTTCACGCTGGCGGTTCATCGCCGCATTGAAGCCGCCTTCGTCGACCGTGACACCGCGCTCGCGGCAGACATCGCCGGTCAGGTCGACCGGGAAGCCGAAAGTGTCGTGCAGCTTGAAGGCAGTCTCGCCGTCGATCTGCTTGGTGCCGCCGGCCAGCGCTGCTTCCAGGATCTCCATGCCGTGCTGGATGGTCTGGAAGAAGCGCTCCTCCTCGGCCTTCAGCACCGCGGTGGCGCGGTCGGCGTCGCGACGCAACTCGGGATAGGCCTCGCCCATCTCGGCGGCCAGCGGGGCGACCAGGCTGTAGAAGAAGGGCTTGCGCGCGCCCAGCTTGTAGCCGTGGCGGATGGCGCGGCGGGCAATGCGGCGCAGCACGTAGCCGCGGCCCTCGTTGCCGGGGATCACGCCGTCGACCACCGTGAACGTGCAGGCGCGGATGTGGTCGGCGATGACCTTCAGGCTGGGCGACGCGGCATCGACGGCAGCGCCGCCGGCCGCCGTCTCGACCGCCGCCTTGGCCGCGGCCAGCAGCGTCACGAACAGGTCGATCTCGTAATTGCTGTGCACATGCTGCAGCACGGCGGCCAGGCGCTCCAGGCCCATGCCGGTGTCCACGCTGGGCTTGGGCAGCGGGTGCATCACGCCGTCTTCGGTGCGGTTGAACTGCATGAAGACGTTGTTCCAGATCTCGATGTAGCGGTCGCCGTCCTGCTCGGGCGATCCGGGCGGGCCGCCCGCCACGGCGGGGCCGTGGTCGTAGAAGATCTCGCTGCACGGGCCGCAAGGACCGGTGTCGCCCATCATCCAGAAGTTGTCGGACATGTAGCGGCCGCCCTTGTTGTCGCCGATGCGCACGATGCGCTCGGCGGGCAGGCCGATGTCCTTCAGCCAGATGTCGTAGGCCTCGTCGTCCTCGGCATAGACCGTGGCCCAGAGCTTGTCCTTGGGCAGCTTGAAGTGGACGGTCAGCAGCTCCCAGGCGTAGGCGATCGCGTCCTTCTTGAAATAGTCGCCGAAGCTGAAGTTGCCCAGCATCTCGAAGAAGGTGTGGTGGCGCGCGGTGTAGCCCACGTTGTCCAGGTCGTTGTGCTTGCCGCCGGCGCGGATGCACTTCTGGCTGGTCGTCGCCCGGCTGTAGGGCCGCTTGTCGAAGCCCAGGAACACGTCCTTGAACTGGTTCATCCCGGCATTGGTGAACAGCAGCGTCGGGTCGTCGCCGGGAATCACCGGCGAGCTGGCGACGATGGCGTGGCCCTTGCTCTCGAAGAACTTCAGGAAGGTGGAGCGGATCTCGGCGGCTTTCATGGGCAGGCTCGGAGTAGGAATCAGTTCAGGACGGTGACGCCCGCACGCTGCGCGGCAGCGGCCATGCGGGCATCCATGGTGGCCAGGGCGCAGCGGCGCTGCACGGCCAGGTCGACATAGGCGGCATCGTAGGCGGTGAGGTCGTGGGCGCTGGCCGCGGCGAAGCGCTGCTGCACCGGCACGTCGACATTGCCCAGCACCTCGATGCCGTAGGCATCGAGCCGGGCGCAGACCTCGGCCACCTCGTCGCTGCGCAGGCGGCCGCGGCGCACCACGTTGCGCAGCACGTTGGCCACCTCGAAAGGCCACAGCGCCGGCACCACCAGGCGGCCCTCGATGGCCTGCCCGAGGCTGGTGGGCAGCTGTTCGTCGGGCATCACCATGGCCATCGTGTAGGAACAGTCGACGACGATCATCGGCGGCCCTCGTCACGCCACTGCAGGATCTCGTCGACGGTGATCGGCCCGCCGCGCTCGACCATGCGGCGGCCGATGTCCTGCAGTTCAGCCAGCGCCTGGCGGCGGCGCGCGATCAGGTCGGCCGGCACCTCGTTGATCGGCACCAGCTTGGCCACCGGCTTGTTGTGGCGGGTGATGATCACCTCCTCGCCACGTTCGGCGCGGGCGATCAGCTCCGACAGATGGGTCTTGGCTTCGAACAGGCCGATGGATTCCACGGCACGCCCCGAATTGGTTGAATCAACCAGATTCTAGCGGCTGCGACCCGGTGGCTGGCGGGCATGGCGCCGACGGTCAAGTGCGTGTCCGGCAGGCAGCAGCGCCAGCGCCCGCGTTCTTGTTATGGTGCGCGTTTCCTCTTTCGCCCCACCCGCCCAGGAGCAATCACCATGGCCAGCCACGCCCCCTACAGCTGGGAAGACCCGCTGAACCTCGACAGCCAGTTGACCGATGACGAGCGCGCGGTGCGTGACGCGGCGCACGCCTACTGCCAGGAGCGGCTGGCGCCGCGGGTGCTGGACGCCTTCCGCCACGAGAAGACCGACCGCGCCATCTTCAGCGAGATGGGTGAGCTGGGCCTGCTGGGCCCGACGATTCCCACCGAGTACGGCGGCGCCGGCCTGAACTACGTCTGCTACGGCCTGGTGGCGCGCGAGGTCGAACGTGTCGACTCGGGCTACCGCAGCATGATGAGCGTGCAGAGCAGCCTGGTGATGGTGCCGATCAACGAGTTCGGCACCGAGGCGCAGAAGCAGAAGTACCTGCCCAAGCTGGCCCGCGGTGAGTGGGTGGGCTGCTTTGGCCTGACCGAACCCAACCACGGCAGCGACCCCGGCAGCATGGTGACGCGCGCCAAGAAGGTCGACGGCGGCTACAGCCTGACCGGCAACAAGATGTGGATCAGCAACTCGCCGTTCGCCGACGTGTTCGTGGTCTGGGCCAAGGACGAGGGCGGCAAGATCCGCGGCTTCATCTTGAACAAGGGCGCCAAGGGCCTGAGCGCGCCGGCCATCCACAGCAAGGTGGGCCTGCGCGCCTCCATCACCGGCGAAATCGTGATGGACAACGTGTTCTGCCCCGAGGAAGACGCCTTCCCCGAGGTGCGCGGCCTGAAGGGCCCGTTCACCTGCCTGAACAGCGCCCGCTACGGCATCGCCTGGGGCGCGATGGGTGCGGCGGAAGACTGCTTCCAGCGGGCCCGCCAGTACGTGCTGGACCGCCAGCAGTTCGGCCGCCCGCTGGCAGCCAACCAGCTGATCCAGAAGAAGCTGGCCGACATGCAGACCGAGATCGCCCTGGGCCTGCAGGGCGTGCTGCAGCTGGGCCGCATGAAGGACGCTGGCACCGCCAGCGTCGAGGCCACCAGCATC
>Ga0208823_1001748_pt1 | contig 16811 bp, 19 predicted proteins | sample AD_UKC075_MetaG_FD_184440 | JGI IMG/M metagenome (GOLD analysis project Ga0208823, IMG submission 184440) | Active sludge microbial communities of municipal wastewater-treating anaerobic digesters from USA - AD_UKC075_MetaG (SPAdes) (version 2) | ecosystem: Engineered > Bioreactor > Anaerobic >... | reverse complement strand
CTTGCCGATGATGGAAATCAGCGGAACGAAGATCGCCGCACGGGCCGTGTTGATCGTGGAGAAGAACTCCCCGATCTTTCCGTTGGTGGTGAGCCAGTCCTGGATGCGAACGATGAAGTCGCCGACTGCCGCGGTCAGAGCGAGGAAACCCCCGGCGCCATTCTGCGCGATGCCGAAGAGGTTAAAGAGCGTCGTGACTACCGAGGAGATAATGGTGTGCCCGACATTGAAGATTGCGAACACACCAGCGAAGGTTCGCTTGAGGCGGTCCATGTTCTCGGGTCCCATTTTGAGCCCAGCGGCGAAGTCTCGGAAGTTCTCCGTGATCTCGGCCAGCCTCTTGCCGGTCATCGGCGGGAAGATCTGGTTGAAGGCGTCCTTGAGAGGCGTGAGGACCGACAGAAGCGCAGACCAGCTGTTCTTCAGCCCATCGATGAGCGCGTTTCGGCCTCCGGCCTCCTTCCACTCGGACAGCATCTTGTTCCTGGCGTCCTGCATATTGCCGAGGAAGGTACCGACGTAGTTGGTCAGCCCGGTGAAGAGGGCCTTCGACTCCTCGAGGTTGCCGAGGACGATCTCGAAGGTATCTGTCCACCCAGTGCCGACTCCGGCCTTGAGGGTGTCCATCATCATCGGCAGGGACTTGACGTCCTGGGCCGCTGCGAGGGCCTTGCGACCGATCTCGGTGAGCGGATTGCCAAAGTCCTCGAGGGTCTTCAGGAGGACCTGGGACGTTGCCCAACCCTCCGAGAGCTTCTCGTTGAACAGGGCTGCGGCAGTGCTGGCCGTTCCGGCCTTGGACCCGGCGATGTGGTAAGCATCCCCGCCGACCTTCTTGAGGGTTCCGGCGGCGACGGCCGTCTCGATCAGGTAGTCCTTCCACTGCTTGGTGGCAACGTTGGCGAGGTTGAGCGACTTGTAGTCGGTCGTCGTCAGGAAGCCACCCGCGAGGGACTGGGACAGGTTGTACATGGCGATCGATGCGGCGCCCGCGCCCTGACCGGCGAGTGCGGTCATGTTGGCAATACCCTTGATGGCCGGGACGGCACTCTCGAGGGAGATGCCTGCGTTCACGAACTTCGCCAGAGCCCCAGTCATGTCACTGAGGTTGTAGATGGTTTGGTCGGCGTACGTGTCTAGCTGCTTGAAGTACTTGTTCACGACCTCCATGCTTCTGCCCGTCGAGTTCATGACGGTCTGGACCGAGGTCAGCTTCTCATTGTAGTCAGAGAATCCGTTTCCGATCGGTCCCACAGTCAGTGACTTCACAAGTGTCAAGCCAGCATTGACCGCCTTGTTGGCGATCGTTGCCAGTGCTGTCACACCAATCACCGACAGAGCGGAGAAGCGCGATGCCAGGTTGTCGACATCCTTCGGTGCAGAGTCCGGGATGAGGTTCTTGGCCGCCGCAGCGACACCAACGAGGCCCTTGGCCGCGTCAGTCAGCCTGAGCTTGCTCGTGAGCTCGCCGAGGGTGCTAAGCGAACGCTTAGCGTTGGACTCGAAGTCCTTGTTGTTCAGCTTCATCTCGACGACGCGCTCTTCAATACTCTTGCTCATGCTGATGTCACCGCCTTCCAGGCCTTGTCTGCGATCTGGTCAAAGATCGGCTTGAGTGCAGGGTTGATGTAGTCCTTACCTTCGACCCAGCCACCAGTACCGGTGCCGTGGCCGTACTGAAGCATCACTGCCACAGGGAATCCGTTCTCGATGTTGGAGTTCGACCACGCGATCGTCCAGCCACTGCGGGTCTGGATAACTTCGCAGTACCAGGACTCTGCGGCGATGCCGGAGGCCCGTGGAGTTGCAGCGGAGAGAGCTCTCACACCAGCTTGTCCACAGGACTCCAGCACCGCACGGACGTTCTGCTTTGGAGCATTCCTTAGAAATGACTCCGTCTTGTTGAAGGAGCCGCGGGAGGTGAAGCTAACGTCCACGTTTTGGCTCCTTTCGGGGTTACTGGAGGCCGGTCAGCTTGCGAGCGATGGTCGGCATGTTTCACCTAGTTCAGGCTGTAGGAAATCGCAGAAAGCTCCAGGGTTGTGGTCCCTGAAGTATATGGTGTCTTGAAGTGTGCCATACCTCTCCGCAGGCTCGCCTCGGCTCCCTGTCCCCGCCGTGCCCGGACATGACAAAAGCGCCCCCGACTCCACATGGGAGCCGGGGGTGCTGTCGTGCCGGGGCGGGGTCAGGCGGTGTCGTCCCCGACGTCAGCCGACGACAGGTCGCCGGTCCGTCGACGAATTAGTGGTTACGCCTTTGCGCTTACCCCACTTCATACCTTTAACGCCGAAATGTTGCAGAACGGCTTCTTCTGTAGTTAGCATTTCACCTCCATTAAGCTAGTTGATAGATGCCTGAACTTCCGGCATAGGAAAGCCCAATCGCATTATTCGATGAAGTTCCTGTTGAGTGATAGATAAGCATCGCTAGGAATACACTGGACGTGGGAAGATCCGTTGTAATTACTCCCGTGATGATATCTGGAGCGCCGAAGGCAAATCTTGTAGCACGCCACCTAACAGTCCCCTCCGATGGGTTCGAGGACAGTTCCAATTTGTACAGAGAGGCCGTGTCAACCGTTGGGCGCGCCCAACCAGTATCGACCTTTGTCGCTGTTCCAGAGTCATCATTGTGCATGATTTGAATGTTCGCATCAGCAGAGTCGTACCCAAAACCGATAATCGACAGAAGCGATGAAGGATTCACATCTGTTGGCGGCGCAGCACTTCCTCGCACACCCATAAAAAAACGAGATGTCGCAATCGTTGTTCCAGTGTCTGGGCCAGCCGTCATTTCGATTTTAAACCCGCCACTACCGTCGGTATCAACGGGGCCTATTCCAACAACCGCATGTCTAATCGATGCAATTGCATTTGCTGCGGGACTGGTTATCCTATATCTGGTATGCACGTATTTCTGCAGCACAGGAGACATGGCCAGTGCACCACCAGCTGTGGCTGTGCCAAGCAGCGACACAGCAGTGCCATAACCCGATGGCGCGCTCATGTTTGGAATTGGGTTATACGCCCAGTGTTTTGAATCCATTCGGAAGGGGTCAGCACCGCCTAACGCTGCGATCTCAGCTCGTACAGCGTTAAATTCTTCCGCCACTCTTGTGGCAAGTAATGATACTCGGCTAGCCAACGTCATGACTAGACCAATCCGGCGTTAAACACCGCAACATAATTCGTATCAACCGGGCCAACACTTGCGGAGTAGTCGATAAACGCTTGGAGAGCAACCGCCTGGATGTTGGTTCGCGCGTTAAGTTGCTGAGTTGCGTTTAGTCCTTGCGTATCAACATCGACCCGAACTCGATTGCCCAAAGCCGTTGTCATTGTAGTTGCAAAGTTTGGATCTGAACCGAGCGCTAGGGCCAACTCATTCAGGGTATCCAAGGCGGTGCCGGCACCGCCAACTAGCGTGTTAACCGCCGTTGAAATTTCGCCATTTGTTTTCGAGCTCGACCAAACAGAATCAAGAGCGGTTGTTGCGTCGTTAATCGCGACGACATCGCCGAAATTTGCATCGATTTCATTGATTGCCGCGACCAAATTCGACTTGGCGGTCGTAGTAAGTGCTGACAAATCAGCAGCGTTTCCGTTAATCATCGTACGAAGGGTTTTAACCTCGGTGGCAATACGAGTTGCCAAGTTACTAACGTTTGTAGAAAGACTCATTAGACTAATCCATTCTCGAAAAGTAGTGTTAAACTGGCAATATCGTCATACGTGGGCTTGCCGGTCAGGTCCGCGTATGCGCCCGTGGTGGCGACGGTGGCGAGGTCGGCAGGCTGGGTGGCGCTGTCTGCGAGGATGCCCTGCGCGGCGGTGGCGAAGTCGCCCACGTCGGCAGCGGCAGCCGTGCCTGCGTCGGTGACGTCGGACAGGGGGTGCGTGTGCGCCGGTGCCGCGAACGAGCCACGGGTGCCGTCGGCCAAGGCGTACAGCCCGTGGTCATCATCCCCGAGTCCGGTGAGTGCTCCGTGGTCGGTGACTCCGCTGCCTGCCTCGAGGATGGTGAGTCGCCCGTTGAGCTCGGCATACTCCGAGGGGGTGAGGACTGGCCCACCGGGGGGCATGGCCGTGGTCAGGTCGAGCGGGGCGGCCTCGGTGTGCCCGGTCGTGACCTCGATGTCGTGGGACGGGATCGTGGCCCGCGGGTGGGAGTAGGTGACCTTGTAGGTGCCGGTGACGAGCCAGACGCCGCGTGCTGCCTGCCTGTCGATGAGGTAGCCGTTCTCGTCAACCCCGCACGGGATGGGCTGCTTGACGACGGTCGCCGGAGTCGGGGAGGCGACCTTGAGGATGGTGTTGGCGGGGGTGAGCGTGACGGTCATGCCGTCAGCGGGCACCGGGTCCGGCATCCGGCCCGCGTCGGAGCGGTCACCGATGGCGAGGATGATGCGACCGTCGACGTACCCGTAGGTGAGGTCCGGGGGTGGGGTGACGTTGGTTGGCGTCTCGGTCACGGATGCTCCTTTCTAGAGCGACTGAAGTCTGTATGTGTCTCCACTGATCATCACGGCCGACGGCCAAGTGATCTCGAAGGTTCCGTCAGGGTTGACAGTGATCGCATCGTCAGGTCCGATGGCCGTCTACGTCCCATCACCGTTGTCGATGACACGGAAGTGGGAATTGGCCTCGAATATGTCGAAGACCTCGAGCGGAGACGGCAACCTGGCTTCAGCTTCATCACCTCCGTACAGGACCTTCTCAAACGCTGCGATCGTCTCGGGATATGCCACTTCGGTGTCGATGATGAAGTGGGACACGATCATCCCATCTGGTCCGAGCTCGCCACGAGTCGTGAGAAGCCATTGGAATGGATAGGTTTCGTCGTAGACGTAGTTGCTGCCCGCGGGGGAGGCAATCGCGTTGTAGACGAGGTGGATCTTGTAGCCTTCTCGGCTCTGCGTACGATATGACAGCCCGAAGTGGGTTCGTCGAATCGGCTCAACGAGACCGGGACTGAAGCTTGTGGGGTAGGTGAACGCCGAAACAGTTGCCGAGAACTCGCCGAGACGGCGTCGATTTCCGATTCGCTTCCCGTCGAGGTAGCGAGGCCGATCATCTGCCTCGGAAGGAGACTCTTCCACTGACACAAGGCCGTTCCAAACCTGTCCGGGACCGTTGAGAGGGTAGAACACCCCGCGGTCGACGCCAGCCTCGTAGTCGCGGGCAGCGATGTCGTCCCAAATGAGCTTGGACATGTGAAAGAGCCTCCTTCCTGAGGGCTAGTTCCAGTCGTGCATGGACGACGTGGAGAGATTTGCCAGCCAACTACGGGCTGTTACTCTGGAACATCGTCACAAGCTCGGAGACCAACGGCATGCGAGCCGAGTTGATCTCAGTCCCGTAGAGGATGTCCTCAACGGCAGCCAGAAGGCCGCGCGGGGTTTCACGGGAGTCGATGACGAAGTGCGAGGTCGCCTTGTAGTTGGAGAGGGACGGCGGAAGCGTCGTGATCGCCCAGCTAAGCCGGGAAGCCTCCGTCGAGTCTTTGATTGAGCCATTCGTCCGCTGCGCCGGGCCAGCCAGCGCGTTGTAGACTAGGTGGATCTTGTAGCCGAACTCAGCCCCCTCGATGGGGTTTCCGATTAGAGTTCGGTAGCTGAAGTTGAAGGCCTGGCGAGGCTGCTGCGTCGCGATCAGGCCGTTCTGGATCGAGCGACTCCCGTCACAAGGTCCGAACTCCTTCGGGGCCGCGAAAGCCTCGATGGTTGCCTCGAACTCCTCGGAGGAGGCGATGTTGCGGAATTTGCGTCCGTCGATGTAGGCCGGCTTGGGGTCGCCGCCAATGGGAGTTTCGTTGACGGATGTGAGGCCGTTCCACGGAACGCCGATCCCGTCACCGGTGTAGAGGACGCCGTGGTCGACGCCGGTCTCGAAGAAGCGCTCAGCAACAACGCCCCAGTTCAGTCGTGCCATTCCGTGTCACCTCCTATCCGTTTGAGCCGTACTGTGCACGGCGCTGTTCATTGATCTCACGATGCCTTTGGGCGAGCTCGCGGCGGCTCATCTTCTTGGGTGGCTGGTTCTTGGCGTTGCAGACCTTGACCAGGGTCAAGAACCGGTTGAGGTGCCAGTGTTGGGCCTCCCACGGGATCTGCAAAGCGACCATCCAGTAGTACATGAGCTCGTTGGTGATGATCTCCCGGTTTGGAGGGCTGTTCTTCTCCTCCGAGAACCAGGTTGCGGTCATCTTGGCCGCGATGTAGTCGTTGATGTCCTCGAGGTTCTTCTTGGTGATCTTGGACCAGACCTCGTTGGGGACTTCCGGGGTCATAGCCATGCACTTGATGTAGTACGCCGTCTCTTCCGCGTTCTTGTCGTCGGAAGTGAGGAACGGCTTCTCGTACTTCATCTCCCATTTTGAAAGGGAGGCCAGAGAGTGCTCCAGTTCCAGCTGGAATAACTCAGTCTCGACAAACTTCTGTGTCGAGTTGTCGAAACCTTCGACAAGTGGAACGTTGATTACTAGCACTCTCCGGCCTCCTTTCGGTTGTTGACCTCAGTCAGTTGACTGGGATCAGGGGACGTCGGTGAACATCGCGATGACGTCCTCCGGCAGCGGCAGCTCCGGATCCGTGGCGGCGTCGCCGTAGAGCAGGAGCTCGAGAGCCGCGAGATCGGCCGGCGCGACCGCGGTGGAGTCGATGACCATCAAGGCGGTCGGCTTGAAGCCGGGGACCGCGACGGGGGTCGTCGAGAACTCCCACGAGAGCGTCGTCGCCTCGGGGGAGTCGTTCACCGTGGAGTAGGCCTTCTCGGACGGCGCGGCCTGCGCACCCCACACGAGGTGGAGCTTGTAGCCCTTGTCGCTATCGAGGTCCGTCCCGATCTTGGTGCGGTAGGCGAGCCCGAACGGCTTCCGGGTCTGCTGACCCAGGTAGACGCCCTTCTTCGGGGCCGCCGTGCCGTCGTGCTGACCGAACTCCAGCGGGGACATGAAGGCCTCGATGGTACCGCCGAAATCCTCAGCACTGATGAGGTTCACGTACGCGATGTTGTCCGCGTACTGCTTGCTGGACTCGGCGCCCGAGGGGGACTCCGTGACCGACACGAGGCCGTTCCACGGAACACCCGAGTTGTAGGCGCCGGTGTTGTCCGGCGTGTAGAGGACGCCGTGGTCGACGCCGGTCTCGTACCGACGCTCCCCGGCCTTGTCCCAGACGATCTTGGTCATGCGGTGACTTCCTTTCTAGAAGTACAGGTTGAACACGTCGTGGTTGAGGTTGTCTGCTGCGTACCAACGCTCATGCGCTGACAGTGGAAGACTTGCGATCTTGAAGATCTTGTCCGAGTCCGGATCCCGATCGATCAAGGTCACGGTGTACCGCTGTGTATAGCGGTAGAGCTGGTTGTCTGCGAACTTCGCATCTGCCCGGTCACGCTCATAGCGGATGCAGGGATACTGCATCACGAGGTTCGCCGGCGGCTGGAAGTAGACATTCTCGTTTCCCAGAATGCCAACAAGGATCTCATGGAGCTGGAGTCGCCTCTGCTCGAGGTCCATTGTATACACCTCCCAACCGCAGGAGCAGGCGAGGACGCTGAACATCGACCGAAGTCACAGTCCAGAACGCCCCCGCCCACTCAACGAACCGAATGGCAAAGATGTGCTCGTTCGCATAGGCATCAGCCAGGATGCTCAGTGAAGTATTCGTCGAGATGTCGTCGTTGACCTTCTCCACCTCATCGAGCCGACGTGAGGGTCGGACCTCGTCACCATAGTACTTGTACTCGGTGATGACGTCTTGCCAAACGCCGGGCTTCACTTGAACTGTCTCGGCATAGCCAACGATCCCGAAGAACTTTGCCATGACGGTCAGACCTCAGCCGGCACCCGTCACGGGGTGTGGGTGAAGGTCCAGTCCCGCGTGGTGTTGGCCGGGAAGTAGTAGCCCTCGTCGGGCGCCGCGGCGACCTCGGTGGTCTCGGTGATCACGTGGTCACCGGGAGCCCAGGTCACGCCGTTGCCCTCCCAGACGACGCCGGCGGTCGCCGGGATCGTCACCGTGTTGGTCGCACCGTTGAAGCTGGGAGCGGCCGGGGTCACCAAGGTGCCCGTGGCGCGCTTGACGACGATGGCCGACAGCGGCTTGTTGAGCCCACCGGACAGGCGGGTCTCCTGGAGGTACTTGTGCTGGTTGAAGTCGATGTCGAAGTCCTCGAAGGAGGTCAGCTCACCGCCCTTGTTGGTGCCGATGGAGTAGTCCACCAGGTTGACCATGATGGCCACCAGGTCCTCGTACTCCGAGAAGACGTCGACCACGACGATCTTCGAGACGCGGAGCTTGTCGGCGACCGACTGCTCGTTCTCGTAGAGCGGGCGACCGAACTTGTCCTCCTCGAGGAGGATGTCCGTGAGCATGGCGTCGTCGATGAAGAGCGTCGGCTTGCCGGAACCGCGGTACTTGGACCGGGCGCGCACGAGCTCCTTGACCATGTCCTTCGGCGAGGTGTTCGGAGCCAGAGGCGCCGGGATCGCGTAGAAGGGGTCGTCGTGGAGGATCGAGCGGATGCCGTCGCCGGAGAGCGCACCCTCGGGGTCCTTGATCCGGTCTTCGCTCAGGTCCGAGCGGCCGTCGCCGACGAGGATCGCGCGAGCGAGCTCCTCCTCGAGCATGAGACGGATCTCGACCTTGAGCCAGGCGACGATGTCGATGTCGTTGCCGATGTCGAGGACGTCGTCACGGTCCAGCTTCTGCTTCTTGTAGATGGTGGCGGGGCCGGTGCTCCGACGGAGCAGCTTGATGACCTCCTCCTTCTTCTTGTTGCCCTTCATGTAGCCCTTGGCACGCGCCTCGTCGGCGGTGATGTCGGCCACGAGCGTCCGCACCTTGGCGAACGGCAGCTTCTTCACGTTGTCGAGGACGTCCTTGACCCACTCCTGACGACGGGAGTAGATCTGGAGGCCGGCCGAGTCCAGCTTGGCCTCGGGGAAGAGGAACTCGATGTCCGCGATGCCGTAGTCGACCGTCTGGCCGGCCGCGTTCGTCGCGTGGGCGAGGTACTCCTCCTTCAGGTTGCCGTGCTGGAGGGCCTCGTTGAGGGCCTCCTTGAAGCTGCCGCGCTTCTTGGCGTCAGCCATGATGTCGGCGAAGTCGCTGTGCGACAGGGTCTTGGTGTCGCCCCCGCCGGCTGCGGCCTGGTCGAAGAGGTTCTTCGTCATGCTGGTGGTTCCTTCCTGGTGGGTGAGGTCGCCCTCGTCGGTGTTGCTGTCGTCGGACCGGGCGTCCTCGGACTCGGTGTCGGCGGAGTGCTGAGCGGCGGTGTCCTTACCGTCGCCGAGCTCCTTGGCCTGCTCCTCGAGCGCCTTCTCGAGCACGTAGTTCATCGCGTGCTTCTGCTTCTCGCTCATGGAGTCGAGGATGTCCCCGAGGGGCTCCTCCGTCTCGGCATCGGCCGAAGCCGTGTCCGCGTGCTCGACGGTCTCGTCGTCCGTCTGGAGGTCGTCGTGCTGGAGCTCGAGGCCGGTGTAGATGATGGCCTCGTCGTCCAGGGTCTCGATGAAGTCGTCCGAGTGAGCGATACGGACCTGGTCGATGAGAGCGCCGGGATTGGCACCGCTCAGGACCAGGCTCAGCTCACGGATGACGCCGTGGAAGACCTGCTTGGACTTCTCCTTCAGCCCGTTCGCGTAGATCGAGAGCGAGACGACGTCTCCGTGCTCGACCAGCGCCTTGGCGTGCTTGGCCTCGGGGGTGTCGTTGAAGTAGGCGTGTGCGTACACACCGTCCTCACGCTCCTCGAGAACCGCGTGACCCAGAACGTTCTTGGGGTCGTCGTGGGAGTGCTGCCAGACGAGGGGGACGGTCTTCTTGTCCTGGTGCGCGAACGCACCCCTCATGATCGTTCGACCGTCGGAGCACTTGAGTCCCACCTTGGTTGCGTACCCGCTGAAGTCAGCGTGCTCAGCTCCCATTTTGAGGGTCTCCTTCCTGTTTGCGTTGATCTCCTGAAGATACCGGCTCCGACGGACCCGGCGGGTTGGTGTTGATGTTGCTGTTGTTGAGCTTGTCAGCCTTCGGATCTGTCGATGGCTTGAAACCGAAGAACGATCGGAGTTCGTTCGCCGAAGCGATCTCGTTCCGACTGAGCTGGTTACTGATCTCGCCCAGCTTCTCCAGAGGCACCCGCTTGAACGGATCACGGAAGTAATCGATCGTCTGGTTCTGCGTCCTTGCCGTCTTGGTCAAGAACTTCCTCCGGAACTCCTCCACGAAAGCGTCGAGAAGGGGTTCGATGGTCCGGCTGTAGTAGTTCAGCATGGCGGCTTCATCCGCCGTGCCGTTCATGATCTCCACAGTCAGGCCGATCTCACCGTAAAGCATGTTGGTGAGGTACTCGACGGTCTTGAGGAGGTTGTTCTCAGCCGGTCGGTTCAGCTGGGTGATCTTCTCGGTTCCATCCGTGTAGGCGATGCCGTACTGGCTGCCCTTCAGCTGAAACTCGATGTCCTTGCGACGCTGCTCGGCTTCGTTCCGCCGAGTCTGGTTCTTGATGACGTAAGGGAGCTGGACGATGAGGTCCAACTTTCCTGAGCTCGCCTGCTCATCGACAACATCAAGGAGGTTGAGCTTCCGGATGAGTCGCTGAAGGGTCGAGTTGCGCTCGTTCATGATCGCGTAGAGAGGGTTCTCAATGATCGCGACGTTTCGCTTCTCGAGCCAGATCTGGACGTGCTTGCCCGTCTTGTCGTTGTAGAGATCCACCTTGACGTGACGTGGACGCCAGTCGACGATCTCACCAACTCGCAGGTCGAGGATGTCATAGCCGCCGGTCTGGTTTGGGTTCAGCGATGTCTCGACAGGAACGACCGCGACGACGCCCTTGTCGAAGAGCTTCGTCACCATGTCCTGTCGGAACATTCGACCGGCTTGGTCGATGTTGGCTCCGACCGTCAAGCACTCATTCAGTCCGGAATTGATCGTCTCCTTGTACCGACCGTTGTCGTCCAGCCGAACGTGTCGGATGAGGACGCCGGAGAAGTCGACGCTCACCTTCGTGTAGATCGACGTGATGATGGAGCGCTCGTTTGAGAACCGAGTTCGAACACGGTCTGGACGAGCTCCAAAGGACGAAGATCCGCCGAAGCCACCGAGTGTCGACAGAGGATTCTGCGACTGCTCGGAGTCATTGAAGGCATTCCATGCATGCGCGATGCGCTCGACGGTCTGGCTAAGCCTACCCATTACTCACCTCCTTTCCTTCGTTGAGTGCGGTCATTCGAACATCTCCTTGTTTGCCTTGTAGGCGATGTATGCGTCCATCATGGCCGCGACGTTGTCGATCTTCTCGTCCTGGCGCTTCTTATACAGCTTCCGGTTGCCGTTGGTGTCCTCCAGGGTGATGGCGTTACCCATCGTGAAGGACATCAACTCCTGATCAAATAGCAGCTTCCGGTGCTCAGCCAGGATCTTCAGCTCGCCCAGAGGAACGGACTCAGACTTCGCTCCCTGGATCACCTTTTCGACCCCAAACCCGCCATTCTCGGCGGTCCATCGCTCCACGAATTCCTTGGCGTTGTACGGGTCATACCCGAACGCTCGGACGTCGTACTCGTTCTCGAGAATGAAGCGATCCAAATCGTCGTACACCTGCATCATGTCCAGGACCGTACCGTCCATGACACGAAGACTGTCTTCCTTGAGGAACTCGTCGTACTTCTGCCGGAGAGCCCCAGGCAGCTTCATGAGGGTGAGCTCAGTGATATAGCTGCGCGTCTTGATGCCGAAACGGTCGTTCCTCAGCGGGAACATGAACGTAAAGGCACAGAAGTCATCGCCCTGGGAGAGGTCAGCGCCCATGGAACAGGGCAACTGCCAGAATTTCTGCGGACGGTGAGGGATGGTCTCCTCGTAGGTGAAGTAGTACGTGTATCCCTCCATAGGGATCCCGAAACGCTTCGCGAGGATGTCGTTTCGAGCGGCAGGCGCCTTCTCAGCGCGTTCGACCTCGAGGTGGTACGTCTCGTAGGTCACCGTCTTGCCGAGGTTGGGCTGCGCCTTGACCCACATTGCGGGGTCGGCAACCTCATCGATCTCGTCGAGCTTGTAATGCCAGATCGAGACGTGGGGCGCGGAGTACTCGCCCTTCAGGATGGACATGAGCTCCATCTTGATCGTGTCACCAGCGCCGGCTCGGACCGTTCCCTCCGAAGAGACAGAAACGATCAGGTAGTCGTCGATCTTCGACGCACCCTGCTCGATGGCACCGATGACATCCTCACGCAGATCACCAGAGAGCCACTCGTCCACCGTCGCCATCTTGGTCCGGAGACCCTGAAGCTTGTTGATGGACATGGGGCGGATCTCGAGGAGGGACCCAGTGAGGAAGTTCTCCACACCCTTCTTCGTTGGCACCAGCTTCTGGCGAAGCGCCCGAGAGCCGGTCGTGTTCTGGAGCGATCCTTCGGTCAGGAACTTGAAGAGAGGACCACGAGCGCGCGTGATCGCCGTCCTGATCGGGGACATGACCTCCTCTGCCTGCTTCATCGTCGGCGCAGTCGTAATCTGATGCGTCGTCGAGGTGTCGACATTGAGGAAGTAGCTCTGGAGGCACGACTCGTAGAGCGACTTGGCCGCGCCACGAGCAACGATGAGATACTGCTTGTTGGTCAGTCGCTTCTTGACCGTCTTGGTGACGTAGCGACCGCCGTGGTTGTCGGGACTCGGCTCGTAGACCTGACGTTCGACGAAGTAGTACCAGCAGAGGATCTGCTCAGCCCAGAGTTTGAAGCTGGGGAGCAGGTGCAGGTCGCTACCGTCGGTCAGAGTCAGCTCGTTCTCGCAATATAGGATGAATCCCTCGAGCGGAGCCGGGTCGTAGTAGATGTGGGGGTTGGCGATGAGCGCATCGATGCGGTTCATCTCCATGGAGATCTCCCGGCAGACCGGAATGTCTCCTCTGAGGACTGCGTCACGGAATAGGCCGTAGTAGTACGGCGTGGCCGTGTTGGAAAGCTCGCTCATCGCCAACCTCCTTTCATCTGGTGTAGTAGATCAGCTGCCGATCGACTTGACGGCGACCTTGGCGGCGGCCTTGGCGGCGGCCTTCGAGGACCCACGCTTCTTCAGCGTGTCGATGATGAACTCGACACCCTGCTGGGTCTTGGGCTTCTTCCCATTCATCAGCGTTGCCTTCTCGTCCTTGAGGAACTTCTCGAGGAACTTTCGAGAAGGGCTCTTGGCTGCCTCGAGCTCCGCGGCTCGGATCTTGGCGTAGTCGTTCTCCAGCCGGACACGCTCGATGAGCGCCTTCAGCTGGGTGTTGGAGAGGGTGCTCGGGCTGCTGGCACGAGCCTGCTGACGATATGCCGCCGCCTTCTTGGCGTCGTCGTGAGCCGGCTGATTGCTACCGCCTGAGGTCTGGATCTTCCCGCCCGGATGCGACTTGATCGTCACGTCGACGGGATCCTGAGACACCGGAGCCGACGGGGCGCGCTTCTTCCGAACTCCCCATCGCATACCCTTGACGCCGTAGTGCGCCATGTAGTTCTCGTAGTGCGCCAGGTTGTTCTCTGTGTCTTCCATTATACCTCCTTTCAGAGCTCCGGGACCAGAAGGTCTTCGTCTGTGGCGAGTGGAGCCGGATCGGCCAGCACTCGGATGCGCCAGATCTTCTCGTCCAGCTGCTTCTGCATGGAAGCGATAGCGAACGAGGTCTGAGGCGGGTCGAACTCGAGTCGGCAGCTCAAGAACACGAAGCTGCGGACCATGTTGAGACGAGGGTCGCCACCGAGGAGGTGATCCCACGTCTCGGCCCAGCTCGAGATCTCAAAGCCGATGTCGGGTCCGACTCCGACCTGGCCTAGGGTGCCAAGAGCCGAGTTGATCGCGGTGATGACATCGAGATCGAACGCGTCATACCCCTCGCCAAGTCCCAAGATCTTCTTCGTGCTGTCGAGAATGCTGTCTTCGTTCATGGGATCACCTCCTCGGTGACGTTGTGGTCAGCTTAGCGCCGACGGTTGACTTCACGCTGAACGGCTGCCGCGTCGTAGCCGGCGCGGGTGAGTCGCTGAACGCGATCGGGGCCGTTGCCCCACTTGCCAGCCCAGACCTCGTCAGCGATCTGCGAGTTGGACTTGCGATTCGGGTCATCGACCACTCCACGCTTGCCGACACCCTTGTTGACGAGCTGCTGGATGAGCACCGGGTCGTAGCCAGCATTCTTCAGCCTGGCGACACGGTCGGAACCGGTGCCCCACTGGCCCGCCCAGACCTCGGCGGCGATCTGCGAGTTGCTCTTGAGAGCAGCCGGCGGGGGCGGGGGCGGAGGCTGGACAACGGCGACGTTGCCCTGCTTGAAGAAGTTGTACCACTTCACAACCTCGGCGAGCAGCTGGCTGTAGACCGAGTTCATGTACGGACCGGCGCAGACAGTGTTCTTCCAGTGGTGGTGGAAGAGGACGTTGGCCGACGTGGGCTGCGCTCCGATCACCTTGGCGAAGAGCCAGCCGGCGAGGCGTGCTCCCGACATCCAGGTGATCGTTGCGACGGGCCACTGCCCACCGATGCTCGAGTTGGCGAGCTCGATGGAAATGGACCGCTGGTTGCCGTTCTTGTTGCCGGTAGCCCAGGCGTACTCGTTGGGCTTGACGAACTGAGCGACAGTGCCCTGGCCGTCGACGTTGAAGTGGGCCGACGCGGGACGCGTCTTCCACACGTTGAGGACACCCTCGTGAGAGAGGCGTCCGGCGTTGTGGTGGAACGTGACCGAGTCCTTGCAGTAGGCCGTGTGGGTGACGTGACCCGTGGCCGACAGCTCGTCGATCAGGTTCTTGACCGGCTGGTCGTAATTGATCGTGGCGGTCACTTGTCGTCCTCCACATCGTCCGTGGCGTAGCCGGCGAAGTCGGACTCGGGGAGTTCGGACTCGTCGTTCTCGAGACCGGACCCGTCCTGGGTCTCACGCTCAAGCGCAGCGGGCACGTCCTCGTCGTCGTTGGCGTCGGCCTCGTTGGGCACGTCGATGGGCGGGGAGGCAAGCGTCTCGTCCGGGGTGACGTCGACCGGAGTCGTCGCTTCCTCGGCCCGCTCAGTGTTCTGGTTCTCTTCCATTCTGCTTTCCTTTCTGGTCACCACAATTTGGTGTCACCCGCACGACGAGGAACGAACTGCCGAGGCAGCAAGCTTTCGTCACCGTAGTGAATCGCGTTGTGGGTTGGGAGTGAGGTTGTGATAAGGAACTCGGGATCAAGGATGCCCCCGTTGTGATGAATCAGATCCATCGTCTGCATCGGATTCATGTGGTGGATGGTTGGTCGACTGTGAATGGGGAACTCTTCGTCCGCCAAGTCGCAGCCAAGGTCTCGAGCAATGACGAAGTCGCGGACTCGCCGCCACTCAGTCGATCGGTAGAACGCTTGGTTCATCCATCGGTCGGAACCAAAGGTTCGATCACCGACGATGCCCTGAAGTCGGAGGTAGTCATACCGCTCTTCGAGAGTCGGCAGAGTGACCAGCTCCGAGTAGGTTCTAATGGTCGAAGTCCTCCCCACCTTCCGGCTGAGGGAGACCTTGGTAACCACGCATCGCGTCGATGGCGTGCTGCACAAGCATCTCCATGCGGTCGCCTTGGGCCATCACCTTCTTCTTCGCCTCCATCAGCTCGACGTCCATTGCAAGACGCTGCTTCTCGAGGTACTCGCGGGTCGAACCCGCGCGAAGGTAGTGGCTGATCACCTGGGCGGAGGCTGTACCGTCGATCAGCTGCCTCTCGGCGAGGTCGACGGCAAGGTTGACGAGCTGGTTCTCTCTTGCCTCTGGAGTTGAAGCGACTCTTCGAGAGATTGGCTCAGAGTTGGAAGGAGTTACTCTTCGAGCAGCCATGCTATCAGCTCCTTTCGGAAGAGTTCTTTGTCGGTTTTGGTTAGGTATTCCACCAAGAAACTGGCTCGTAAAATACGAGCGCAGGTGCGGAAGACTTGTAGGTCTGCTGCTTGGGAGTGAACTGGATCTTACCGGTGCAAGGAGCAGCGTCCGGGAGAGTGTCGGAATCGGTCCCATCCCGAACAATTCGGATGACCTCAGCGTGTGTGGGCTCGGGGAGGGGCGTGGTCACCGGGCTCACCGGGTGACCACAAACGCGTCGGCGTAAGCCCGGTTGCCCGCGTCGGCCACATACCGCGCGGTCAATGTGGCTTCCGTCGCGGTGAGCTCGAGATGCCCGTAGGCGATGCCGCCCGGCGAGTTGGTGCCGCTTGCCGTGGCGGCCCAGGCGGGCAGCGGGGAGGCGACAGCGCGGGGATTGTGCCCACCGGCACCCACGGTCGCAAAGATCGAGCCGGCGCCAGCGACGAACGCCCCGTCACGGTCGACGACGACAGGAGCGTATGCCGTCCCGGTCAACTGGTGGCTGCGGCTGTAGTTGTGGTCGTGTCCCGAGAGCACGAGATCGACGCGACGCGACAAGAGCAGGTCGGTCAGTGCCGGTGGGCTCGCGCACCCGTGACTCCCGACAGTCAGGCACGGCATGTGCATCGTGACGACGACCCACCGGCCGGCAAGTTTGGCCGCGTCGATCCAGTCCGCGAGTTGCGCGAGTTCGGGGGTCCCGGCCGCGTAGGTCCGGGACGCGGACGGGAGCACGATTCCCGGGCTGACCCCGATGACCCGCATCGGCCCGCGGTCGGCGTACCATGCGCCCTCGGCGTAGGACCCGGACACGCCCCACAGGTCCGGCAAGCACGCCGCGTAGGCCGCGAACGCGCCATCGCCGTTCTGGGCCTCGTGATTGCCGGGGAGGATCTGAGCCCCGCCAGCAACACGGGCCTTGACCCAGGCGCAATACTGCGAC
>Ga0208823_1001742_pt1 | contig 16863 bp, 17 predicted proteins | sample AD_UKC075_MetaG_FD_184440 | JGI IMG/M metagenome (GOLD analysis project Ga0208823, IMG submission 184440) | Active sludge microbial communities of municipal wastewater-treating anaerobic digesters from USA - AD_UKC075_MetaG (SPAdes) (version 2) | ecosystem: Engineered > Bioreactor > Anaerobic >... | reverse complement strand
GAGGCCACCATACCCGTTTACAAAGCGAACAGGAAAGTCAATGAAATCAACGGTCTACCCAGACCACCCCCGCGCCAGTGCTAGCTTTGCGTACCGTCACTTATTGCACTGAAAACGAGGAGACCCCACAGAATAGCAGAGTATCTAGTAGCTACTAAAAAGCTATCAGATATGTAGTAGCTACTAAATATCTTAAAGATACTGCTTGCTACCAGCTAGCTATCCGGTAGGATGCAGTTACTGGATAGCTATCGGCTTAGGAGGTTTCATGCCCACTATCGTTTTCGTCAGTCCCAAAGGGGGAGCGGGTAAGACCACTGCTGCGCTCGTCCTGGCTTCGCAACTGGCCCGAGGTGCCGCGGTCACCGTGATCGATGCCGATCCCAACCATCCCATCAAAACCTGGGAGGACGCTGGCAACGCCTCGGACAACCTTTCGGTCGTCGCCGACGCCAACGAAGAGAACATCATCGAACGCATCGAAGAGGCTGCGGCACAGACACCGTTCGTCGTTGTCGACCTCGAAGGAACTGCCGCCAAGATCGTGCTGCTGGCGGTCAGCCAGGCCGACCTGGTGATCGTGCCGACGCAAGGCTCGCAGCTGGACGCCGAGCAGGCAGGCAGGGCGCTCAAAGTCATCAAGCAGCAGGAGAAGATGTCGCGCCGTGCCGTGCCGTACTCGGTGCTTCTGACCCGCACCAACCCGGCCATTCGTACACGTACCACCGGGCACATCAAGCGCACCCTGACCGAGGCGGATGTGCAGGTGTTTCGCACGGAATTGAACGAGCGCGAGGCCTTCCGGGCCATCTTCTCGTTCCGGCAACCGCTTGAAAAGCTGAATCCGGCCGATGTGTCCAACCTGGACAAGGCCATCGCCAATGCCGAGGCCTTCGCCCAGGAAGTCGTGCAGAAACTGCGCGAAGGGCAGGGCGGCGCCGTCCAAGTCGAGGAGAAAGTCGCATGACCATGGAACGCGCTAACCCATTCAACGACCTGTCCACCGACTTTGCGCCCAAAAAGGCACCTGCGAAGCCCGTAGAAGCCGCCCAGATCGATCGTCTGGCCCAGGAGAACGGTTTCCCTAGCCGAGAGCGTCCAGCCACGCCACAGCCCGTCCAGCGGGCCAGGCGGCGCTATACGACCGGCCGCAACCAGCAGATCAACATCAAGGCCACGAGTGAGACCATCGAGATGTTCTACCGCATGGCCGATGAGCGCAGCGTGCCCCTGGGCGAACTGCTGGAACGTGCCCTGCAGGCCCTGCAGACGCTGGATGCCCCCAAGAAATAATGCTACGAGTTCAGGAGCGGAGGAGGGCAGAGGCGGATGACCAAGCGTAGCGAGAGCATCGAGAACAAGCTCGAATCCTTGCGCAAAAGCGTTGCCCACCGGGAGAAGAACGCTGTGGTGCAGCTGCCGCTATGGCCAGAGCCCAAGCGCGGCGCGCCCAACAGCTTCATCCGCTCGGCCCTGTTCGCGGCGATCCAGAGCAAAGACCGCCAGTTCCTGAAAGAAGCTGTTTTGGCCAGCCAGGACGGCATCACGATCAAGTACACCGGCGAGCAGCTGAACCAGTCTGATCTGGACGTTTGGGAAACCATCGTCCACCTGGCCCGCGATCAGCCGCTCGGCACGATTGCCAGCTTCACCGCCCATGGCCTGCTCAAGGCCCTCGGCCTGCCGACCGGCAACAGCCAGCACAAGCAGCTGCATTCCACCTTGCTTCGCCTGACGGCCTGCGCCGTCGAGGTCGAGCACGACGGCAAGACGTATTTCGGGCCGCTCATCAAATCCGGGGCCAAGGACGATGTCACCAGGCACTACGGCATCGAGCTCAACAAGGGCATCATCAAGCTCTTCGGCGACGCGCAGTGGACGGCTCTCGACTGGAACCAACGCCAGGAGCTGCGCGGCCAGCCCCTCGCCCAGGCGCTGCACGCCTTCTACAGCAGCCACCGCGCCCCGTTTTCGGTCAAGCTGGCCACGCTGCAGGCCTACACCGGCAGCCGGAACAAACAGGCGGCCAGCTTCAAACGGCAGGTTCTGGCCGCGCTCGAGCAGCTTGTGAACGTGGGCTTTCTGGTGTCTTATGAGATCAAGGACGGCCTGGTCAGCGTCGTGCGGTCGCACATGCCGATTGCCGCCCGCTAGGCACGGCATCCGATGCACATCAGGCCTAAGGCAAGCCCGGTCGCGTTATCCACAGGGCAGGGCGGAGACACGGCATCCGATGCACAGAGGCACGGCATTCGATGCACATTGGCACGGCATCTGATGCACATGGCACGGCATCCGATGCACGCGAAGCACGGCATCCGATGCACACCAGGCACGGCATCCGATGCACATTGATTTTTGAAAAATTTAGTTTTTTCAGAATAAAATCAATAGCTTAGGAATTTTTCAGATTCCTGCTAATCTTTCTCTAATCCTCTTTAATCAAAGAGAAGAAGGGGGTTATGCATCGAATGCCGTGCCCAATCTTTGCGGTAACAGCATCAGCACCGCCTCTTCAGAGCGTTGCCCCCGCCGGCTCCTCAGACCAGCTGGGCCTTCGCCCGCGCCTGCGGCGCTTGCCGCCCAGCATCCCCGAGGGCTTCGCCCTCATCACGGGCCCCCAAAGGGGGCAATCAAGAACCCCCACGGGGCGGGGACTACCGTCCCCCTGGCAGGCCCTGCGGGCCTCCCCGCCGACCCCCTGGAAGGGGCTTCGCCCCTCCCCACCGCTTGCAGCGGCGGTTCCCCTCCCGAATACCAGCTAACCAGAAGGGGAGGGCAGTCAGGAAGCGGAGGGCGTTCTGCAAGCATCTGGCTCAGGAACGATGGCCAGCAACAAGCCCTGCCATTGTTTTGCTCACCGGGGGCGAGCAAGCGGCTTGCAAGAAGGCCAAATTCTGAAAATTGCGACTGTGGCGACCGCCGAGCGGGACTGAGTTCCGGCAATGTGCATCGAATGCCGTGCCTCTCTGCCGCGGTTCCCGATGTGCATCAAATGCCGTGTCAGCAGGCATGCCTTGGCAAACCGGCTAGTTTGAATTCGTGCTTGAACTGTACGGACAAATGCCGTACATTGAAAGAAGATTGAAAGGAAGAAGCCATGCCCACCACCCTAGAGGCACCCTCCCCAAAACTACGGGCCGAGCGGCTGGAAGCACGGATTTCGGGCGAGAAGAAGGCCGTTTTGCAACACGCAGCCGAGCTATCTGGCCGTACTTTGAGCGAATTCGTGGTCGAGAGTGCGCAGGCTGCCGCCACGCGCGTGATCGAAGAGCACGCCTCCATCAAGCTCAGCCAGACTGAGCAGGTGGCCTTCGTCACCGCTCTGCTGGGTCCTGCCGCGCCCAACAACCGGCTACGCCAAGCAGCAGCCAATTACCGCCAGCAGATGGGCTTGTAATTGGGCACGCCGGCGACACCCTTTCGCATCGAGCCCCTCACCAAAGCGCATCGCCGGGAAGGCTTTTCCTGCGGTGCTGCGCCGCTGGATCGCTACCTGCAGGTACAGGCCCGCCAGGACGCCGAAAAACGCGTGGCAGCGGCCTTTGTGCTGATCGAGCCCCCTGCCAACCAGGTGCTCGGCTACTACACGCTTTCCTCCTCGTCGATCGACGTTGGCCAGATCCCCGCAGACCTGGCCAAGCGTCTGCCGAAATATCCGAGTCTGCCCGTGACCCTGCTGGGCCGCCTGGCCCGCGATGTCAGTCTCAAGGGCAAGGGGGCAGGGGACCTGTTGCTGATGGATGCCCTGGCCAGAGCCCTGCAGGCAACCCAGAGCATCGCCTCAATGGCAGTTGTTGTGGACGCCAAAGACGATGCGGCCGAAGCCTTCTACAGGGACTTCGGTTTCACCGTCGTCCAGGACAAACCGCGAAGGCTATTTCTGCCGATGGCAGTCGTAGCCGAGCTATTTCAGTGAAGTTCAGATGACCGCACAACCGCGCCAGCCCTCCTGATCGTCTTTAAGGCGTCGGGGTAGGCGACGAGGTAGTTTGCAGGTTTACAACGCCATCCCTCCCTGTTCGTGCCGACCCAAAACTGACCATCTAGAAGACGAAGTGCCGATCCAAAACTGACCAGGGTGTTCCACTGACCTGCTGAAACTTTCAGCAGGGAGCAAGGTGATCACCATGGACATGATTGGCAAGGTCAGGCGCATGAAGTTGCGCGACCAACTATCCCTCAGCGAGATCGCAAAGCGCACCGGGCTGTCGCGCAACACAGTCAAGAAGTGGCTCAAGGCGCCCGGCGAGGCCGTACCCAAGTACGAACGGGTCAGTGCCCCGGGCAAGCTAACGGCCTTCGAGCCGACCCTGCATCAGGCTCTGACGGCCGATAGCCATCGCCCCAAGCAGGGTCGGCGCAGCGGCCGTGCCTTGTTCGCGCAGATTCAGGCCCAGGGCTACCGCGGCGGCTACAGCGCCATCACCGACTACATCCGCCGCTGGCGGGTCGAGTCACTGGCCAGCCCGACCAAGGCCTTCGTCCCGCTCAGCTTCGAGTTGGGCGAAGCCTTCCAATTCGACTGGAGCGACGAGGCCATGGTCGTCGGCGGGGTGTTCTACAACGTCCAGGTGGCGCACTTGAAGCTGTGCGCCAGCCGGGCCTTCTGGCTGGTGGCCTACCCGAGCCAGGGCCACGAGATGCTGTTCGATGCCCACACCCGGTCGTTCCAGGCACTGGGCGGCGTCACGCGGCGAGGCATTTACGACAACATGCGAACTGCCGTGGACAAGGTGCAGCGCGGCAAGCAGCGCATCGTCAACGCCCGCTTTGCTGCCATGTGCAGCCACTACCTGTTCGATCCTGACTTCTGCAACGTGGCTTCAGGCTGGGAGAAAGGCGTGGTCGAGAAGAACGTGCAGGACAGCCGGCGCCGCATCTGGATCGAGGCCGGCACCCGGCGCTTCGGCTCCTTCATCGAACTGAACGCCTGGCTGGGCGAGCGCTGCCGTTCGGTGTGGGCCGATACCGCGCACCCGATCCACCGGCAGTTCACGGTCGCCGAGATGTGGGAGCTGGAGAGGGGCCACCTGATGTCCATGCCGGCCCCGTTCGATGGCTACGTCGAGCGGCTGGCACGGGTCAGCAGCACGTGTCTGGTGGCGGCTGCTCGCAACCGCTACTCCGTTCCCTGCGAGTGGGCCGGCCACATCGTCAGCACCCGCGTCTATCCCGGGCGCATCGACGTAGCCGCGGCCGATGCCGTGGTGGCCAGCCACGCCCGGCTGCCCGGCAGCGGGCAGACCAGCTACGACTGGCAGCACTACATCGAACTGGTGCAACGCAAGCCCGGCGCATTGCGCAACGGCACGCCGTTCCTGGACCTGCCGGCGCCGCTGCTGCGCTTGCGCCAATCCCTGCTGCGGCATCCCGGCGGCGACCGCGCCATGGCCCAGGTGTTGGCCGTGGTGCCGCAGGCCGGACTCGAGGCCGTGCTGGTGGCCGTCGAACTGGTACTCGAAGGCATGGCGCCCAGTGGCAGCATCAGCGTCGAGCATGTGCGCAACGTTCTGGCCCGGCTGAACAACCCTGCCACTCCGGAGCAGGCCGAGACCTCGCTGCGGCTCAGCGAGGTGCCGGTGGCCGACACGGCACGCTACGACCGGCTGCGACCGACCCATCTGGACGGACAGGAGGTCGGTCATGCGTGACGCCACCAACGACGTGCAGGCGCAACTGAAGGCGCTGCGGCTAAACGGTATGGCCACTGCCTGGGCCGATCTGACCGAGCAAGGGGGCGACACCACCTTGGCCGCTTCACGCTGGCTCGTTGAGCACCTGTTGCAGGCCGAGGACGCCGACCGGGCCATGCGTTCGATTGCCCATCAGATGAAGTCGGCCCGCTTCCCGATGCACCGAGACCTGGCTGGCTTTGACTTCGCCGTCTCGCAGGTCGACCAACAGTTGATCAAGAAGCTGGCCGATCTGACGTTCACCCAGGATGCACAGAACGTGGTGCTCGTCGGCGGACCGGGCACTGGCAAGACCCATCTGGCCACGGCGCTAGGCATCTCGGGATTGACCCGCCACGGCAAGCGAGTGCGCTTCCACTCCACGGTCGACCTGGTCAATGCGCTGGAGCAGGAGAAGACCCAGGGGCGGGCTGGCCGCATCGCCATGAGCCTTGTGCGCATGGACCTGGTGGTACTCGATGAATTGGGCTACCTGCCGTTCAGCCAGGCCGGAGGCGCACTGCTGTTCCACCTGCTGTCCAAGCTGTACGAACACACCAGCGTGTTGATCACCACCAACCTGACGTTCGCTGAGTGGTCCAGCGTGTTCGGCGATGCCAAGATGACCACAGCCTTGCTGGACCGGCTGACCCACCACTGCCACATCATCGAGACGGGCAATGAGTCCTACCGGTTCCGCCACAGCAGCCATGAAGCCAGGGGCCGGATCAAGACGCGAGAGCACAGCCGCAAGGTGGCAACTGCTCAGTTCGTTGGAAACGCGGAGGGGGCCTCGCCTGACGGCTCGGGAACAGCCCAAACCAATGCAAGAAAAGGAGGCTCGACCGAGGCAGACAACCTATAGTTATTCACAGCTGGCCTTCACGAAGGCAGCTCTAGCCCCTGGTCAATATTCGATTGGCACTGGTGGTCAAGATTGGATCGGCGCCGACACACGGACATTATACGCGGGCTTCTTGACATAGAGCAGGACAGTCCGTAGAATGAACTCAATTATAGCTCTACGAACATTTTGCGGATTAGATGCCGCACTACGGACAAAGGATCAGATATGAGCAGGGAAGCAGCAGAAACTAGGAACAGGGAAATAGCAGAAACACTGGTACGTACCAATGGGGGGCACACCAATGGGCAACTTGATGCGCCGGTATTGGGTGCCGGTGCTGCTGTCCAGCGAGATCGCTGAGAAGGACGGTCCGCAGGTGCGTGTGAAGATCCTGGGCGAGAGGCTGCTCGCGTTCCGCGACTCTGAAGGTCAGGCGGGTCTGATCGACGAGTTCTGCTCGCACCGCGGCGCATCCCTGTTCTTGGGGCGCAACGAGGAGGGCGGCATTCGTTGCTCCTACCACGGGCTCAAGTTCGACAGGCTGGGCAACTGCGTGGACAGTTGCCAAGCGCTGCCGTATCGGTCAGGCCGCCCGCGCCTGCGGGGTGACGCCGGCGACTCTGTACGCAAATGGTTGGGTCGTTTCCTGGCGCAAGGCGCGGCAGGCCTGGCCGATGTGTCATCGCGCCCCAGCGTCTCGCCTCGCATGATGGCACCGGCCAAGGCGCTGGCCATCGTCGAGTTGCGTCGCAAGCGGCTCACGCAGGCGCGCATTGCACAGGCCCTCGGTGTGGCGGCCAGGACGTTCAGCCGGGTCTTGGCGCGAGCCGGGCTCTCACGCTTGGCCGACCTGGAGCGCGCCGAGCCCGCCGTGCGCTACGAGCACACCGCCCCTGGCGAGTTGTTGCATATCGATATCAAGAAGCTTGGGCGCGTCGTGCGGCCCGGCCACCGCGTCACTGGCAATCGGCGCGGTCAGGTTGAGGGCGCTGGCTGGGACTTCGTGTTCGTGGCCATCGATGATCACGCCCGCGTGGCCTTCACCGATATCCACCCTGACGAGCGCATCCCCAGTGCGATGCAGTTCCTGCAAGATGCGATGGCGTGTTACGCGCGACTGGGCGTGACGATCAAGCGACTGCTCACTGACAACGGCTCGACCTTCCGTAGCCGAGCCTTCGAGGCGCTATGTCGCCAGCTAGGCATCCAGCACCGCTTTACCCGACCGTATCTTCCACAGACCAAAGGCAAGGCCGAACGCTTCATCCAGTCGGCCTTGCACGAATGGGCCTACGCTTACACCTACCAGAACTCACAGCACCGCGCCGACGCGATGAAGTCTTGGTTGCACCACTACATCTGGCATCGCCCGCATCAAGGCATCGGGCGGGCTGTGCCCATCTCCAGACACAACTTGGATGGATACGACGTCTTGACACTTCACAGCTAGCGAGACCCCTTTACGTGTCGCCGAGGCCCTCGTGCCTCAGGCGATCCGCGACGGCCGCCCAGGCCGCGCATGCCATTCGGCGCGAAAGTTCGAGTTCTTACCCAGGAGACCCCATGCCTACCAAACCCGACGACGTTCTTCCCCATCCGACCAGCTTCGATTCGTCCGAACGGCTGGCCCAGATCAAGGGTTACGTGCTGAACGAGCGGCGCACACCCGCCAGAAAGCTGCCCGTGGTCACGCCGCACCAGACGATCGGTCCGTTCTACCCGCACCATCTGGTGCGCCCAGGAGACGAGGACCTGGCCGCGCGTGAAGTGGGGGGGCCGCGGGCTGAGGGCGAGCCGATGGAGATCGTGGGAACCATCACAGATCTATCCGGCAAGCCCGTCGCGGGCGCCCTGATCGAGGTGTGGACCGCGAACGCCCACGGGAAATATTCGCATCCGGCCGACCACTCCAGCCAGCCGATCGACCCGAACTTCAAGGGATATGGCCGGGCCATTACGGGTCCTTCCGGGACGTACCGTTTCGTGGGCATCAAGCCCGGCGCCTACCCCAACCCCGGGTACGACAACTGGATGCGCCCGCCGCACGTGCACTTCTCCGTCTACGCCGCGGGGGTGATGCACCGTCTGATCACCCAAATGTATTTCCCCGGCGAGTCGCTGAATGACATCGACCCGATCCTCAACGGCATCGACGACCTGGCCGCAAGGGCGAGCCTGATCGCCGTCGAGGAGAAGTCCGACACCGGGCGTCGGTACCGCTTCGACATCGTGCTGCAGGGCGAGGCCGAGACCCAGTTCTTCATTGAACGCTGAGGCCCGCGTGCGAACTAGCAACCGGCGCATCGCGGATCTGTTCGCACCTTCCGGGTGGGCGCGACAGTGCTGCCAGGTCGAAGCGGCGTTGGCGCTCGCCCAGGCCGAGATCGGAGTCATTCCCGCCGATGCCGGCCCTGGCATCAGGCAGCATCTGCACGATGCGGTCATCGATCACGACGCCCTGGCCAAAGCGGCGGAGCGGACGGGTTTTGCTATCGCGCCCCTGATCCGCCAGCTGACGCCCCAATGCGGCCCGTTCGGCGGGTGGTTGCACTGGGGCGCCACGACGCAAGACATCCTGGTCACGGTCCGTGCGCTGCAGATCAATGAATCCCTGAAGCTGCTCGGGCAGCGCCTGGCGAGGATCGTTTCGGCTGTTGCGAAGCTGGCAGACGAGCACCGGCACACCGTGATGCCGGCTCGCGCGTTCGGCGGCCACGGCGGGGTGACCACGTTCGGTCTGCACTGCGCAACGTGGCTCTCGAGCCTGGTGCGCGATGCGGATCGGCTGGTGGAGCTCACCTGCCGTCCGGTCGCGGGCGAGCTCTTTGGCGCGACCGGCACCATGGCGTCCCTCGGAAGCCAGGGTCTGCTGGTCCAGCAGCGGATGATGGCGCGCCTGGGCTTGCCGGAGCCCCTGGCGAGTGCATCCGGCGCTCGCGACGCGGCCGTCGAAGTCGTGCTTTACCTGGCACTGCTCGTAGGCACCCTGGGGAAGGCAGCGCAGGACATTTCGCAGCTTACCTGGACGGAGATTGGGGAAGCGGCAGAACCTGCGATGGGGGGCCGTGACACCTCCAGTGCGCTTCCGCATAAGGCCAACCCGATCCTGAGCTGGCGGGTGAAGAATGCGGCCGACACATTGCAGGCGCACGCAGCGACTGCCCTGCGCTGCCTACGGCAGGACCAGATGCGTTCAGGCGTCGGCATGCTGGAGCAGGAAGTCGTCGCGCAGGCCTTCACTGTGGCAGAGGAATGCCTCGACGTGTCGGAGACGTTGCTCTCCGGCCTGGAGGTGCGGCAGGACCGGATGCGGGAAAATTGCGAGATCACCCAGGGGCTTTCGATGAGCGAGAGCGTGCAGATAGCGCTCGCTGCCCACATAGGCCGCCTCGCCGCCCACGATCTGGTGCACGATGCGTGCAAGCAGGCCGTCCAGTTGCGGCAATCTCTCGCCACCGTGCTCGCGGGCATGCCCCAAGTACGCGTGCACCTGGACGAATCCGCCCTGCGCAAGCTGCTTTCTCCTGAAGGCGAAGTGGGCGCGGCCGGCGCGATCGTCGACCGTTGCATCGCTGCGGCACACGAGCGCCTCGACGCGCTGCGCTCCCTCGATGCGTAGTCCGTCTCGCATCCTGCGCTCATTACGAAAGGACCATATGAAAAGCGTAATTCCGCCGTGCCTCGGCCCGGATCCCGAGGTTTCACAGCCTGGCTGGACTGTGCCGCCGGGCGCCTGGGACACTCACTTCCACGTTCTCGGGCCGACCTCGCAGTACCCGTATGCCGCCACCCGGAAGTACACGCCGCCGGACGCGCCTCTCGACGCGTGCCTCGCGATGCACAATGCGCTCGGCATCGACAGGGGGTTCGTGGTCCATGCCAACACGCACGGTTTCGACAACCGTGTGGACATCGACGCCGTGACGGGCTCGCAAGGCCGCTACCTTGCCGTGGTCCGTCTCGGAGAGGGCACGACCGCGGACGAATGCCGCCGGTTGCATGCTGCGGGCGCCCGGGGGGTTCGGTTCGCCTTCAATCCACAGCACGGCGGCACGCTCGACAAGACTGTTTTTTCGCACGTGCTGGAGTGCATCGAAGAACTGGGCTGGTTCGTCAATCTCCACTTCGACGGTGCGTCGTTGCCGGGGCTCGAGGACTGGATCGCTTCGATTCCGGCAACCGTCGTCATTGATCACATGGGTCGAATCGACCCGAGCCTCGGTCTCGACCAGCTGCCGTTCCAGGCGCTGACGAGGCTGGCGGCCCGCAGCAACATCTGGGTGAAGCTCACGGGCGCCGATCGCATCTCGAAAGTCGGGCCGCCGTACTCCGACGTCGTTCCATTCGCGCGGCGCCTGGCCGACCTCGCGGGTGATCGCCTGCTGTGGGGAAGCGACTGGCCGCATACCGGCTACTTCGACGCTGCCCGCATGCCCGATCCGGGCAAGCTGCTGCGCGCCCTGGCGGACTTCATTCCCGATCGGACCCTCCGGGACCAGGTCCTCACGACGAATCCCCTGAAGCTGCTGCGGGTGGCGCTATGATCGGGGCGTTCACCTTTGCCGGCCACGGCGGGCGAGCGGTCTTCGGCGTGGGCAGCATTGCCCAGATCGCGGAAGAAGTGCAGATGCTGGGCGCCAGAAGGGTACTGATCCTCACGTCGCCCTCGCATCGAGACGTCGCGGGACGGGTCGCTGCAGACCTCGGTGAACTCTTCGCCGGTGTTTGTCACGACGCTGCCATGCATGTTCCGGTCGAAACCGCCATGGAAACCAGGCAGCTCGCAATACGACTCCAGGCGGACTGCTGCGTGACCATCGGCGGCGGTTCCGCCATCGGCCTGGGCAAGGCCGTTGCGTTGGCGCTGCGAGTACCGATCGTGGCGGTTCCGACAAGCTACGCGGGATCCGAGATGACGTCGATCTACGGGATCACGGAAGACGGGAAGAAGGTCACCGGGCGCGATCCGCATGTTCGCCCCAAGAGCGTCGTGTACGACCCTGCACTGACCCTTTCGCTTCCGCCCTCCCTCTCCGCGGCGAGTGGAATGAACGCGATTGCGCACTGCGTCGAAGCTCTGTATGCGATGGATGGCAACCCCATCGTCTCTCTCATGGCGGAGGAGGGCATCAGCGCACTGGCGCTGTCATTGCCCAGGATCATCGAGGACCCATCGGACGTCGACGCCAGGTCCGAGGCACTCTACGGTGCCTGGCTGGCCGGCCACGCGCTCGAAGCCACGACCATGGGCCTGCACCACAAGATCTGCCATGTGCTCGGCGGCGCGTTCGGCCTGCCGCACGCGGAGCTGCATGCCATCGTGCTGCCGCACGTCGCGCGCTACAACAGCAAGGCGGCGCCGCAAGGCATGGCCCGGGTCGCGCGCGCGCTGAAGGCAGGCGACGCTCCGTCCGCGCTGTACCACATGCTGGGTCGGCTTCGGCTCCCATCTGCGTTGAAGCAGATCGGCATGCCGCGCAGTGGTGTGCAGCAGGCGGCCGAGGAGGTGTGTGCAACGCCGTACCGGAATCCAAAAGTCGTCGAGTACGAATCCGTGAAGGCGATGCTGGAGCGGGCATACGAAGGGGTCGAACCACGCCCGTAGGCGCGGCCGTTTCCGGCCGGGCGCGTGCCTGCGCGAATTCACCCAACTCTTGAGATGAACATGAACGCTTTTACCAACGGCCTGCAGGTCAGGGTTGCCGCCAAGACGCTGGAGGCGATCGACATCTGCAGCTTCGAGCTCGTCGCCGTCGACGGGCAGGGCTTGCCGGCGTTCTCCGCTGGATCGCATGTCGACGTCCAGGTCAGTGAAGGCGTCACCCGCCAGTACTCGCTCTGCAACGATCCGGCGGAGAGCCACCGCTACGTGATCGCAGTTCTCAAGGACCCGAATACGCGTGGCGGCTCGAAGGCGATGCACGAGCGCGTGCAGCCTGGCGATGTGCTGACGATAAGCCCCCCGAAGAACCACTTCCCGCTGGCGCATGGCGCGAGCAGGAGCCTGTTGCTCGCGGGCGGCATCGGCGTGACGCCGATCCTATGTATGGCCGAGCGCCTCTCGGTGCTGGGCGGCAAGTTCGAAATGCACTATGCGACCCGCTCCCGAGATCGCACCGCCTTCGCCGCTCGCATCCAACAGGCGCCTTACGCCTCGCGTGTTCAGTTCCACTTCGACGACGGCGCGCCCGAACAGAAGCTGGACGTCGGTCGCGTGTTGACCGGTGCCGGTGCCGGTACGCACCTGTACGTCTGCGGTCCGAAAGGATTTATGGATCACGTGCTGTCGACCGCGCACGCCCAGGGCTGGCCCGAGGCCGAGATGCACTACGAGTTCTTCGGCGCCGTCGTCGCGAAGACTGACGAGGACCAAAGCTTCCGAGTGAAGCTCGCCAGCTCCGGCAGGATCATCCTGGTGCCGAAGGAGAAAACGGTTGTCCAGGCACTGGTTGCGGCTGGCGTGGAGGTCCCCACCTCCTGCGAGCAGGGCGTATGCGGAACCTGCCTCACGCGCGTGCTCGAAGGCGAGCCGGACCACAAGGACTTTTACCTGACGCCCGCCGAACAGGCTGCGAATGACCAATTCATGCCTTGCTGTTCCAGGTCGAAGTCGCCGATGCTAGTTCTCGAGCTGTGAGTGCCGCGGTGCACTCGCGTCCGCTTCACCTGAGCCTACGCGACATCGAGGAGCTGCTGTTCGAGCGTGGTGCAAGATCGTCACGGACCGATTGCGTAGCTACCCGGCCGCGAAGGGCCGAGGTTCCGGAGCTTGCGAATGCGCGACACGTGTTCGTGAGGGCCAGTGCTCGCGTGAACAACCGTGCCGAAAAAGTCATCAGCCCACCCGTGAGCGCGAGCGGTGCATGTGAAGCTTTCGCAGGCTCGAGCGCACGCAGGCTTTTCTCTCGAGCTTCGTCCCATCCGCCAGCACTTTGCGATCAAGCGCCACCCGTTGGGGGCTTCGCTCTATCTCAAGCAGCTTGCCACGCGCTTCGTCTTCGCCAACGTGACAACGCCCCCTCAAGCCGATGCGGGCTCGCGGTTATGCTCGGCGCAAACGGACGCCACCGTCGTGTGCAAGATTGCGCTGCCGAGTTCGGCTGCGAGCTTGCGCAATGACCAGTGTGTCGAAGCATCCGTGGGCTTGCGCTTGGTGGTCCACGCGAGCACGCGCGCCTCGATTCGATCCATCACCTTCTAGCGCTCATCCGTGCGAAGGGGAGGGGCTCCCACGCGGCGCTCTTCGGGGAGCCCTGACTCGGCAAGCTGGCTGGCCTTGGCCGTCGGCTGTACCCCGCCGCCCGCGCGCACGAACAGGGGGTCGCGCAGCAGCAGGCGCAGCCGGGTCAGGGCATGGCTGACGGCGGGTTGCGTCAGGCCCAGCGTCTCGGCGGCGCGGCTTACGTTGCGCACGCGATAGACGGCTTCGAAGACGCGCAACAGGTTGAGATCGATCTCGTTTATATGCATGGCGTGCATATCATTTAGTGACGCCATTATATTGATTGTGCCGCCCCAAAAGCCGACACTGGCATGCTTGTCTCAAATCATTTCATGTCGGAGGCCGCCTTGGAGGTTTCTTTTCGCAAACAGGTGGAATCGCTTCGCCTAGGCGAAGGCCAGACTTTCCACGGCGAGGGCATCCTCGCCATCACTAAGGCGCTGCTGCAGTCCGGGGTGGCCTATGTAGGCGGCTACCAGGGCGCGCCCGTTTCGCACCTGCTGGACGTCATGATGCAGGCGCGCGACTACCTCGACGAACTCGGCGTGCACGTCGAGGCCTGTTCCAACGAGGCGTCGGCAGCCGCCATGCTGGGCGCATCCATCCAGTATCCCTTGCGCGGCGCCGTTACCTGGAAGTCCATCGTCGGCACCAACGTGGCGGCAGACGCCTTGTCCAACCTGTCATCGCCAGGCGTGAAGGGCGGTGCCCTGATCGTGGTGGGCGAAGATTACGGCGAGGGGGCCAGCGTCATCCAGGAACGCACCCACGCCTACGCCCTGAAGTCGTCGATGATCATGCTCGACCCGCGCCCAGACCTGGCCAACATGGTGCGCATCGTCGAAGAGGGCTTCCGGCTGTCGGAAACGTCCAATATGCCGGCGCTGCTGGAACTGCGCATCCGCGCCTGTCATGTGCGCGGCAGCTTTGAATGCAAGGACAATCTGCCGCCGCCGGTGTCCACACGCCAGTTAATGGAAGAGCCGGCGGCATTCGACTATGTGCGCCTCGCGCATCCGCCCGTCACCTTCCGCCACGAAAAGCTCAAGGTTGAAGAGCGCATTCCGGCCGCGCGGCGGTACATCGCCGAAAACAAGCTGAACGAGCAGTTTGGCGACCCGAACGGTGAGGTCGGCATCATTGTGCAGGGCGGCTTGTACAACACGCTGATCCGTTCGCTGCAGCAGTTCGGTGCGGCCGACGCCTTTGGCACGCCGGCAGTGCCCTTGCTCGTGCTGAACGTCACCTTCCCGCTGGTTCCCGAAGAAGTGACGGCGTTCTGCGCCGGCAAGCGGGCGGTCATGATCATCGAAGAAGGCCAGCCCGAATACATCGAACAGGAAATCGCCACCATGCTGCGCCGGCGCGACCTGAACACGGCCTTGCACGGCAAGGACATGATGCCGGCCGTGGGCGAATGCACGGCGGAAGCCATGGTCGACGCGCTGGGTGCGTTCCTTGGCCAGTATCAAAGCCATCCGGGTGTCGCCTCCGCGCGCGCCTGGCTGGACGCCAATACCGAACTCCGGCAAAGCGTCGCCGGTCGTCTGACCGAACCGCTGCCGGGGCGGCCGCCCAGCTTCTGTATCGGCTGTCCCGAACGGCCGGTATTTTCGGCTCTCAAACTGGCCCAGCAAGAGGTCGGGCCGGTACACATCGCGGCCGACATCGGCTGCCATGCCTTCGGCACATTCGAGCCGTTTTCATCGGGCCATTCGATACTGGGATATGGCATGAGCCTGGCCAGTCGGGCCGGCGTGTCGCCAATGATGTCGCGTCGCGTGCTATCCATCATGGGAGACGGCGGTTTCTGGCACAACGGTCTGCTTACCGGTGTGCAGTCGGCCTTGTTCAACCAGGATGACGCGGTCCTGCTGATCTTCAAGAACGGGTATACGTCGGCGACGGGAACGCAGGAAATCATCTCGACGCCGGACGAAGACGCGCGCGCCAATGCCCCGGACAAGCAGCAAAGCCTGGCGCACAAGAACCAGACCATCGAGCAGACCTTGCGCGGGATGGGGGTTGGATGGATGCGCACCGTGCATACCTATCGCGTCGATCAGATGCGGCGCACGTTGACTGAAGCCTTCACCACCAAGTATTCCGGGCTGAAGGTGATCATCGCCGAGGGTGAGTGCCAGCTGGAACGGCAGCGCCGTCTGAAACCCTGGATTGCCGGCTTGCTGAAGGCCGGCAAGCGCGCCGTTCGCGTCAAGTACGGCGTGGACGAAGACGTCTGCACCGGGGATCACGCCTGCATCCGGCTGTCGGGCTGTCCCACCCTCACTCTCAAGGACAACCCCGACCCTCTCAAGGTGGATCCGGTAGCTACGGTGATCGACGGTTGCGTGGGCTGCGGCTTGTGCGGCGAAAACGCCCATGCAGCCACGCTGTGCCCCTCGTTCTATCGCGCCGAGGTCGTGCAGAACCCTCGCTGGCACGAACGACTTATCGACAACATGCGCCGCCGCGTCACGCGCGCCATGCAGCCCGCCTGAGGTATATCGACATGCAAGACATCGCTTCATTGCGCCCGATCACGGTCATGGTCTGCGCCCTGGGCGGCGAGGGCGGGGGCGTCCTGGCCGAATGGCTGATCGACACAGCCATCGCGGCAGGCTACCCCGCGCAAAGCACCTCGGTGCCGGGCGTTGCCCAACGTACCGGGGCCACGTCTTACTACATCGAGGTCTTCCCGGTGCCTGCGGCGCAGCTGCAGGGCCGCCGGCCCGTGTTTGCTCTGACGCCGGTGCCCGGCGACATCGACGTGCTGGTGTCCTCCGAACTGCTGGAAACCGCACGCCAGGTGTCGAACGGCTTCTCGTCGCCGGCCCGAACCGTACTCATCACGTCATCGTCGCGGGCGCTGACGACCGCCGAGCGCATGCAGCCGGGTGACGGCCGCTTCTCCAACGAGAAGCTGGTCGAGCTGGTTCGGGAAACCAGCCGCGAGCACTATGTTTTCGATATGGCGCAAACCGCACAACAGGGGGTCTCCTCGTTTTCAGTGCAATAAGTGACGGTACGAAAAGCTAGCACTGGCGCGGAGGTGGTGTTGGTAGATCGTTGATTTCATTGACTTTCCTGTTCACTTTCAAATCTGCGATTCGTGGCGT
>Ga0208823_1001733_pt1 | contig 16908 bp, 13 predicted proteins | sample AD_UKC075_MetaG_FD_184440 | JGI IMG/M metagenome (GOLD analysis project Ga0208823, IMG submission 184440) | Active sludge microbial communities of municipal wastewater-treating anaerobic digesters from USA - AD_UKC075_MetaG (SPAdes) (version 2) | ecosystem: Engineered > Bioreactor > Anaerobic >... | reverse complement strand
ACTCGAGCACCATGTCGTCGACGTGAGGGAGCGTGCTGTCACAGAACTCGGCGTAGCGCTCGGTCTCGAAGTGGTCGTCGGCGAGCGCCTGGTAGGCCTCGAGCTTGGCCTGGTAGTCCAGCGCCTCGTCGTCGGCGATCTCGAACCACGGCCCGGTGTCCACCTGCGTCTTCGCCACCCGCCCCGTGACCACGCAGAACGTCGACCAGCGCAGCAGCGCCTTCATCGCCCACGGGAAGTAGTAGTGCAGCGAGGTCACCGCGACGTCCGGGCACGCGTTCGCGTAGTCGATCGGGTAGACCATGCCGTCCTTGACGAGCATCTCGCAGGAGTTGAACTCCCAGCGGAAGAACGCGTTGACCGTCTGCGAGATCGTCCGGGTCTCGCGCCCGACCTCCGGGGAGAGGAAGTCGTGCGCGACGGCATACCGCTCGTGCATCGGCTCGTCGGGGCGGAACTTCATGACCATGGTCTCGGGGCCGATGGTCAGCGACCTCGCGAAGTGCTCGTAGTCAGGCACCGAGGCCTGCAGGTGCATGAGCATCTCGCCAGAGTCGTCGTAGGAGCGGTGCAGGTCGGCCCGGTCCTCGATCTGCGAGACACCCCGCCAGCCCCCGCCGTCGAAAGGCTTCATGTACAGCGGGTACCCGAGCGGCTCGGCCACCTCGTCGAGGTCGAAGGACTGGTTGTAGCGCGAGGACGTGTACGCCCACCGCGCGTTGTCGACCGGGTGCTTGTAGGGCACGAGCACGGTCTCGGGCACGTGCATCCCGAGCCGGATCAGGGCGCAGTAGGCCGAGTGCTTCTCCATCGACTGGAACGTGAACGGGCTGTTGAGCAGGTACACGTCGTCCATGAGCGCGACCTTCTTCAGCCACTCGCGCGGGTGGTAGTACCAGTGGGCCAACCGGTCGATCACCAGTTCCTGGCGGGCCTTGTCACGCAGGTTGAACGGCTCGATCGTGAGCCGCTCCGTGGTGATCGTGTGCTCACCGCCGCCGGGCGGCTTCAGCACCCCGAGACGCCGAGCGAGCGCCTCGAACGCCGTCGGCCAGTCCTCCTCGGCACCGAGAAGCAACCCGACGAGGTGGTCGGTTCGTGTGGCCATGAGTGGTCTCCTACTCCTCGGGTGGAACTGCGGGTCGGATGCCGTGGCGCACCACAGCGGTCTCGCGGCGGGCCGCGGTGGTCACGTCACACGAAACGCTGGAGGTGATGAGCAAGCTGACGTTGCCACCACGGCCAGTCGTGCGCGCTGTCGTGGCCCCACACGTCGAGCTCGTAACGAATCCCCTTGTCGGCCAGCAGGGCCGCGAACTCCCGGGTGGCCGGCAGCGACCGGGTGGGTGAGACCTCGAAGGGGCCTTCGCCGACGACGAGCAGCACGGAGACACGCGACCTGATCCAGTCGAGGTGGTCACCGTCCATGTTCGCCACGTACGCCGTGGGGTTCGCGAAGTACGTCGCGTCGCCGAGCTCACCCCAGCCGTTCCAGCTCGTCGGGTCGTAGTTGCCCGAGAGGCCGATGGCCATCGGTGCGACGTCTGCGCGCTGAAAGGTCAGGTGCACGGCGTGGTAGGCGCCCAGCGAGACGCCGACGGTAATGATCTCCTGTCCCCCACCGACCTGCTCCTGGACCCACGGCAGCACCTGCTGCGACAACCACGCCGTGTAGGTCTGCGCCCGGCGGGCCCGCTCCTCGGTCGGCTGGTCATTGGCCGACCACGTCCACCCGTCCATCGAGTCGACGCAGAACAGGCTGACCCGACCTGCCTCGATGAGGGGGCGCACGGCATCCAGCATGCCGTTGCCCTGCGCGTCTCGGGCCGACCCACCCTCGGACGGGAAGAGCAGCACCGGCCGCCCCCACGCTCCGTAGCGGACGACCTCGAGGTCGACGTCGTGCCCGGGAACCTGCAGCCGCACGGCGCTCGTCTCCATGCGCACACCCTGCCGGTCACCACCCCCTCTCGCAAGCACTGCCCGCGAGAGGATCAGCCGGTCTCGCCCCAGACGGTGCGCAGCACGTGGGTCAGGCCGGGATCGAGTGCGTCGCGCCAGGCCGTGTAGTTGTGCAGGTCGGCGACCTCGGTCAGCTCGACCGTGTGCCCGGCCCGGCGCAGGGCCGCCGCCATGTCACGGTTGTTGGCCATGTTCTCCTCGATGGCCCCGCACGACATGCCGACGACGAGGGGGTGCTCGGTCTCGCGCATGTCGAGCACGCTCTGCACGAGCCGTGAGATCCGCCCGAAGAAGGGGTAGCCGCTCTCGTCGAGGTCGTGGCGCACCTGGAAGAACGACCCGGACTGCGAGTAGACCCCGCCGACCCGCGGTGCCGCCAGCAGCCCGAGCAGCACCGCGGTCAGCCCGCCGAGGCTCGCGCCTGCGACCACGACCGGGCCGCGCACGGCATACCGCTCGCCCAACCCGTCGAGTCCGGTGGCCGCGATGGTGCGCAGGTACTGGGGTGATCCCGAGTACCAGGCGTCACGGATCACCGGGGCCGCGAGGGCAACGCGGTGAGGTGGCAGCACCCCCGTCGCGATGAGGGCTGCGCTGTAGGTGGTGATCGACGCGAGCTGGTCGTACTCGGGGCCGTCGTGCACGAGCAGCAGTGGAGCGGGCTCGGTGTCGGGCAGGTCCTGCGGGATCCAGACGGTGACGGGCACCTCGTGGGTGGTCTCACCGGTGAGGGTGTGCGGGTCCAACCGTCCGGGGACGGCGGGGGCCGACAGCCACCACGGCGGCGCGTAGCCGGGCAGCTCGACCACCGACCGGTCCCCGAACGCGGTGCCCACGGTGAGGGGGTTGGCGGGGTCGAGCACGACGTCGACGGCGTCACCGCGGCCGACGGCGAAGCGGTACTCGATGCGCTGCAGGCTCGGCACCGGCAGGTCGAGGCACCAGCCCGCGTCATCACGGGTGAACTCGCGCGGGCCGGGAACGGCTCGCTCGCACTGGAGGACGACGGCCGTGACGGCCGGGTCGACGTCGTCGAGCCGGAACCGGAGGTGGTCGTCGATGAGGGTCGCTGCCACCAGGATCAGAAGAGGGCACTCATCAGGGCGGTGCGCCCCTTACGAACCCGCTCGTCGTGGTTGCCGACGACCGAGAACAGCTCGAGCAGGTGCGTGCGGGCCTTGTCGCGGTCAGCACCTTCGCTGGTTCGCACGAGGTCGAGCAACCGGGCGAAGGCGTCCTCGACGTGGCCACCGAGCACGTCGAGGTCGGCGACGACGCACGCGGCGTCGACGTCGGCAGGGTCGGCCGCGGCTGCAGCCCGGGCCGCCGTCAGGTCGACGCCGGTCGTGCGCTGCATCAGGCCCACCTGGGCCAGGCCGAGCTCGGCGTCGTGGTCCTTGGGGTTCTCGGCGAGCGCCTGCTCATAGGCGGCGGCCGCCCCAGCAAGGTCACCGCGCTCGATCGCCTGGAACGCAGCCTCGTGCAGCGGCGGGAGCGCGTCGTCCTCGGCGCCCTCGACCGGCTCGAGCTCGACGCGACCGGCGATGCCGTTCTGCACGGCTGCCTGGAGCAGCTGGTCGATGACCGCACGCACCTCGGCCTCGGGCTGGATGCCGGGGAAGAGCGGCACCGGCTGACCCTGGAGCAGACCGAAGGTCGCCGGCACGCTCGGCTGCCCGAACGCCTGGACGAGCAACGGCTGGAAGACCTGGAGCAGCTCGGGGGATGCCGACAGGTCGGCGCTGAGCACGAGGACGCGACCCTCGAGCGACGCCGCGACCGAGACGACCGTGTCGAGCAGCTCGCGGGTCGCGGAGTAGGCCGAGCCCCACAGCACCAGGACGCCGGGAACCTGCAGGGTGCGGTTCAGTGCTTCTTGGAGGTTGCTTGCGGTGACCTCGACGACCAGACCCCCGGGAACCGCGGGGCGCGCTGCCGGCGGCTGGCCGGGAACCGGGCCGGCCGGCATCCCACTGCCTGCCGTGGCTGCGGAGGGGGCCGTCAGGCCGGCAACGGAGGACAGGTCGACGGCGCCGCGGGTACCCGCGGGCGGGGTGGTCTCGCTCATGCGCAGATTCTCTCAAACGCGCAGGGCTGCGCGATCACAGGGCCTTGCCGGAGACGAGCAGCTCGGCCCCACCGATGACCGATGCCTGCCCCGTCGGGGGGATGAGCATGACGAAGGTCTCGAGGTTGTTCAGGGTGAGCGACTTCGTCACCTTCTTCTTGCCGGTCAGCTTGGCGTACTCGGCGGGCAGGACGAGCTCCTTGGCAGCCTTGGTCACGGCCAGGGTGTCCGTGCGCTTCATCAGGCCGAAGGTGACCACTCCTCCGTCGGCGAGGCGGAAGGACACGGCGTTCTTCAGCTCGGGCGTGTGCACCTGGGTCAGGGTGCCGAGCTTGCCGAGCGCCTTGGCCTGGGCCGCGGCGGTGGTCTTCAGGGAGTTGGCGAACGCGTTGTCGACGGAGACGGCCTTCGTCGCCACGGGCTTGGGGAAGGCCAGGGCTGCCGCGTAGGCCTTGATGACCGCCTCCGGCGTGGCCGGGAGCCCCTCGCCGTCGGTGACCTCCACCATCGGGGACCCGGCGTTCTCCGGGGCCACCGCGGGAAGCGTGGCGCCGGCGAACATCGGCACGCTCGAGACGATCTTGAACGGCTGGTCGGGCTTCTCGGAGACCAGGACGTGCAGCATCTGGGTGTTCGTCGCTTCGTCGAGGGTCGACGCGACGATGGCACGGGGCCAGGCCCGACCCTGCGACTGGCCGACGATCGTCGGCTTCGGTGCAACCGCGAGGTCAGGGGTGGCCGCGGGTGCCGCGCCACGGGCCGCCATCGCGTTGGCCACGGTCAGGGCGTCACCCGCAAGGAAGACCGCACGGGCTGCGGCCGCCTTCTTGGCGTCACCCTCGATGGGCGCCTCCGCCTGCGCGAGGACCCGGGCGGCGATGTCGGCGGCGCCTTCGTCCCCGAGCGGCGCGGAGACGGACTTCTCGGCTGGCGCCGGGCGCAGGCCCACGAGGGCGTCCTGCGTCCCGCAGCCGGTGAGGAGAAGGGCACTGGCCAGGGTGGCGGCGGCAACGGCGGATGTCGTGCGGCGGGTCATCGGGTGACCTCCTCGGTGGGCGCTTCGTCGATGGATCGGCGGCTGGGCCAGGCCAACGCCACGCCGGCCACGATGAGGAAGAGTCCGGCCAGGACGGCGACGACGGCCTCGACGAACCACGTCTTGTCCGTGACGGTGAAGGTCACGGTCTCGAGCGTCCCGCCCTCGCTGGCGATGACGAGTGCCTCGGGCGCCTGAGCCTGAGTGACCGTCAGGGTCACAGGCCCCTGGGCGGACTCCTGTTGGCGCCACAGGTCGGCAAGGCCCAGGGCGGGAGGCTCGCCGGACCCCACCGTCCGGGTCAGCAACACCCAGTCGCGAACCCCGACCCCCGTGGCGGACACGACGCGGGCGTCGCCGAGCACGTCAGCGGCATCCGAAGGGTTGGCCAGGGCCATCCAGGCCGTGGCACCCTCGGCGGGGGTGGCGGTCACGACGACGTCGGACTCGACGCGGTTGAGCACCGAGGGCCTGATGATCACCGGGTCGGTCGTCGCCGGTCGGGCGGTGAACTGCGCCGTGCCCGAGGACCCCAGCTGGGTCGCGAACCAGGCGCCGATGACGGTGAGCACCAGGCCGAGAACGGCGAGGAGTGCACCGACGACGCTCTTCACGATCGTGGTCATGGGGATGCGGTCCTTCGGGTTGACAAGGGGGGCACCGTCGCGGAGAACGCGCCACGGCGTTCCCTCCACCATGACAAACGCCCCACCCTCCCGACAAATCCCACGGCGGGAGAACTCCCGTCAGGCCTCGAAGTCGCCTGCCCCGACGCGGACCTCACGAAGCAGTCCGAACAGCACGTCGTGCTGCTCGGCGTCGAGCATCGAGAGCCCGAAGTCGGCCGCCTCCAGATCACGGGTCACCGCCTCCATCGCCGCGCGACCGGCATCCGTGATCACCGCGAACGCGCCTCGACGGTCGGCGGGGTTGGGCACCCGCTCGACGAACCCCTGGGCCACCAGGCGCTGGACGATGTTCGTCGCGCTCGTCGGGTGCACCATGAGGCGCTCCCCGATGCGGGACATCGAGAGGCGCCCGTCGCGGCTGAAGGTGAGCAGCACCAGTGCTTCGTAGCGCGCGAAGGTCAACCCGTGGCGACCCGCGATGGCGTCGAACTGGGCGAGGAGCAGCTGCTGGACGCGCATGATCGACGTCGCCGTGGCCATCGACGAGGCGTGCGACTCCTCACCCCAGCGCTCGCGCCACAACTGGCTCGCCCGCGCGATCGGGTCGAGGGGCAGGCGCACCGGCTGGCTCACACCCAGCACGGTAGCCCAGCGACGCCCCGGACCGGCCCTCGGGAAGGCGGCACCAACGGATTGCGCAAGCGCTCTCGCAGTCCCTAGCGTTGCCCCTCATGAGCGGTATGAACCCGGTGACCTGGACCGACCACGACTCGGTCCTCTTCGACCTCGACGGGGTCCTCACCCCCACGGCGGAGGTGCACATGCGGGCCTGGGCCGAGATGTTCAACGCCTTCCTCTCGTCGTGGCAGGACCCCGCCGCCGACACCTCGGCCTACACCGACGACGACTACTTCGCTAACGTCGACGGCAAGCCGCGCTACGACGGCGTGCGGGACCTGCTCACGGCACGCGGCATCGACCTGCCCGAGGGAGACCCGAGCGACGCCCCCACCCTCGACACCGTGTGCGGACTCGGCAACCGCAAGAACGACGCCTTCAACGCCGTCCTCGAACGCGACGGGGTGTCACCGTTCCCGGGATCGGTCGCGCTGCTGGACCACCTGCGTGACCTCGGGATGCCGCTCGCGGTCGTCTCGTCGTCGGCGAACGCCCCGGCGGTGCTGGAGGCCGCCGGCCTGGCCGGACGCTTCGTCACCGTCGTCGACGGCCGGGTCGCCACCGAGCTCGGACTGCCGGGCAAGCCGGCTCCCGACACGTTCGTCCACGCAGCCACGGCGTGCGGCGCCACACCCTCCCGCTCCGTCGTCGTCGAGGATGCCGTGTCGGGCGTTCGCGCCGGGGCGGCCGGCGAGTTCGGACTCGTCATCGGCGTCGACCGCGGGGCAGGCGCGCAGACCCTCACGGATGCCGGGGCGCACCTCGTCGTCGCGGACCTCGGCGAACTCGTCGACCCGGCATGAGCACCGCGCAGACCTCGGCGGACCCGCTGGACCGCAGCCGCTTCCCCGCCGACCCGTGGCGGCTGGTGGAGTGCGACCCCGAACGAGCCGACCTCGGGGTCACCGAGACGCTGTTCACCGTGGCCAACGGCTACATCGGGCTGCGTGGCAACCCCGAGGAGGGTCGCCACGCCCACGAGCACGGGACGTACATCAACGGCTTCCACGAGACCTGGCCGATCCGGCACGCGGAGGCGGCCTACGGGTTCGCCCGCACGGGCCAGACCCTGGTCAACGCCCCTGACGCGAAGCTGATGAAGCTCTACGTCGACGACGAGCCGCTCGTCATCGGCACGGCCGACCTCGAGAGCTACGAGCGGTCGCTGGACTTCCGTGACGGAGTCCTGCGTCGATCCCTGGTGTGGCGCACCCCGTCGGGCAAGCGCGTCAAGGTCGCCTCGACGCGGATGGTGTCGATGACCCAGCGCCACCTCGTCCTGCTCACGCTCGAGGTGAGCATGCTCTCCGGCGACGCCCCGGTGGTGGTGTCCTCCCAGCTGCTGAACCGTCAGGACGGGGTCGACGAGTACCACGGCCAGTCGGCCGCCGACACCGGCCTGGCCGACCCACGCAAGGCGGCGGCCTTCGAGGGCCGGGTGCTCGAGCCGCGGCTGCAGATGGCCAAGGACGACCGGATGATGCTGGGCTACCAGTGCGCCAACTCCCGGATGACCGTCGCCGTGGCCGCCGACCACGCCGTGTCGACACCCGACCCGTACGAGGTCGTCATGAGCGACGAGCCGGACCTGACGAAGATGGTCTTTCGCGTCGACGCCCGCGAGGGCAGCACGCTGCGCATCGAGAAGACCGTGGCGTACCACACCTCGCGCGGCCTGCCCGTTCGTGAGCTGTCCGACCGGTGCCGCCGCACCCTGGACCGGGCAGCCCGGGTCGACAACGAGCACTGGCTGGCTGAGCAGCGTGACTGGTTCGACGCGTTCTGGGCCTCCGCCGACGTCGAGGTCGACACCGGAGACGAGACCTCGGATGCCGTGCAGCAGGCCATTCGCTTCAACCTGTTCACCCTGGCCCAGGCCAGCGCCCGGGCCGACGGGCTCGGGGTGGCGGCCAAGGGGGTCACCGGCTCGGGGTACGAGGGCCACTACTTCTGGGACACCGAGGTCTACGTCGCCCCCTTCCTCACCTACACCCGGCCCGAGCTGGCCCGAAACCTCATGCTCTTCCGCAGCCGGATGCTGCCCGCCGCTCGTGAGCGGGCTGCGGAGATGAGCCAGCGCGGGGCCCTCTTCCCCTGGCGCACCATCAACGGTGAGGAGGCCTCGGCGTACTACGCCGCCGGTACCGCCCAGGTGCACATCGACGCCGACGTCGCGCACGCGCTCGTGCAGTACGTCAGCGCCACCGGCGACGAGGAACTGCTCGTGCGTCACGGCCTCGCCATCCTCGTCGAGACCGCCCGGCTCTACGCCGACCTCGGCTTCTGGCGCAGCAACGGGGAACGCTCGTTCCACATCCACGGAGTGACCGGTCCCGACGAGTACACGACGGTGGTCAACAACAACCTGTTCACCAACGTCATGGCCCGCTACAACCTCGAGCAGGCGGTGTCGTGGGTGCGCTGGGCGCAGGAGCACCACGCGCAGGAGTACGCCCGCCTGGCTCATCGCCTCAAGGTCACCGATGACGAGGTCACCGAGTGGGCGGCCTGCGCGGCGGGCATGCACATCCCGTTCGACGAGGGCCTGCAGATCCACCCGCAGGACGACTTCTTCCTCGACCGCGAGGTGTGGGACCTCAGCCAGACCCCGGACGAGCTTCGACCTCTGCTGCTGCACTACCACCCGCTGGTGATCTACCGCTTCCAGGTGCTCAAGCAGGCTGACGTCGTGCTCGCCCTGTTCCTCCAGGGCAACCGCTTCACCGCCGACGAGAAGCGCCGAGACTTCGAGTACTACGACCCCATCACCACCGGCGACTCGACGTTGTCGGCCGTGGTGCAGTCGGTCGTGGCAGCCGAGGTCGGCTACCACGAGGTCGCCCACGCCTACTTCGTCGACGCCCTGTACGTCGACCTGGCGAACGCCCACGCCAACACCGTCGACGGGCTGCACATCGCCTCCACCGGCGGGGTGTGGTGCGCGCTGGTCAACGGCTTCGGCGGGATGCGCGACCACGAGGGCCAGCTCTCCTTCGACCCGCGCCTGCCCGCCGACTGGCGCTCGCTCACCTACCGGCTGACGTGGCGGGGCACCCGACTCGTCGTCGACCTCACCCCCACCGGGCTGCGCCTGCGCTCGGTCGAGGGCGAGCAGCCCGTGCCGGTGAGCGTGGCCGGCATCCGGCACGTCGTGGAGCCGGGGTGCACGCTCGAGGTGCCCCTCGACGGGCACGGCCCGCAGATCCCCGGTCTGCTGCCCAAGCGCCCGCCGACCGGCGGCACCCGCACCGACGGCAGCCGCATCACGGCCGGGGTGCCGACTGCCATTCCCCTGCCCGAGGCGGGCGACCCTCCCCCGGCCTGACCCCGGCATCACCTTTCTCGCCCGGTGCCAGGACCTTCACCTTCGCACCACAACCGTTCTGGTGCGAACCTGAACCTTGTGGCATCGGGCGAGAAAGCTCGGCGGATGCCGGGTCAGGGGGTGGTGAGGACGCCGTCGTCGAGGTGCACCACCCGGTCGGCCGCAGCCGCCGCCTCCGGGTCGTGTGTGGCCATGACGACCGCCGCCCCCTGCGAAGCCCGCGCGCGCAGCAGGCGCAGCACGACCTCGCGGTTGGTGTGGTCGAGCTCGGAGGTCGGCTCGTCGGCCAGCAGCACGCGGCAGTCCAGGGCCAGCGCCCGCGCCACGGCGACGCGCTGCTGCTGTCCGCCGGACAGCTCCTCGACGAGGTGCGAGAACACCTCACCCAGCCCGACGGCATCCAACGCGGCGTCCGCCCGAGCAGGCGCGTGCGCGGCAGCCACCCCACGGGCGAGCAGCGGGACCAGCACGTTCTCGCGTGCCGTCAGCATCGCGGCGAGCCCGTTGCCCTGCGGGATGAGCGCCACCCCGGCCGCGACAGCCTCGGCCACCCCCGCCGCGACCACCCCACCCACGCGGCGGCCATCCACGAGCACCTCCCCGGCATCCGGCGTGACGATGCCGGCCACGACCGAGAGCAGGGTGCTCTTGCCCGCCCCGGAGTGGCCGGTGACGGCGACGAGCTCACCGGGGCGCACCACGAGGTCAACCCCGTCGAGTGCCGTGGTGGCTCCGAAGCGCACGACCAGTCCGGTGCACGCGACGGCGGGCGCGGCGCCCGGGCGCGCGACGTGATCGGGCACGGTCATGGACTCTCCTCCTCGACGACGAGCACCCAGCGGCCGTCCTCCTCGTGCAGGCGCACGAGCGACCCCGGCGGGATGGCGGCCAAGGCGTGCGGCGGCAGCGGCACCGAGCCATCGGCCGAGACGACGGCGAACTCCTCACCCTCGCGGCCCTCGGCACCGACCCGGCCGTCGCGGATGGTGATCGTGCGGGGCATCGCTGCGGCGACGTCGGGGTCGTGCGTCACGATGATGACGGTGGTGCCCCACTGGCGGTTGACCTGCGCCAGTGCCTCGAGCACGACGTCGCGCGCCCCGTGGTCGAGCTGGCTCGTCGGTTCATCGCCGAGCAGCAACCCCGGTCGGCACGAGACGGCGACGGCCACGGCGAGCAGCTGAAGGGCACCGGGGGTCAGGTGTTCGAGCGGGCCGTCGGCGGATGCCGCGGGGAACCCGACGAGGTCGAGAACCTCGTCGGGGCTGGGAACCTCACGGCCGCGCTGGCGCGCTGCCCCCTGGGCGAACGCGACGTTGTCTCGCGCGCAGAGGTAGGGCAGCAGGTTGCGTGCCGCTCCCTGGAGGACCATCGCGATCTCGGTGCCGCGCACCTCGTCGAGGTCGGCTTCGGTGAGCTGGCTGAGCTCGCGGTCGCCGACGAGCAGGCGCCCGGCGCTCGGGCGCAGCAGGCCGCCGAAAAGGGTGAGCAACGTCGACTTCCCAGCACCGGACGGGCCGAGCAGCGCCAACCGCTCCCCCGCCCCCACGACGAGGTCGATGCCCGACAGCGCAGCGACGTCGTGCCCGTCAGCGTGGTAGATGTGCACGAGGCCGCGCGTCACCACGCGCAGGCCGCTCACAGCGACTCCCGCAGTCGTTCGGGCAGCGCACGGGCCATGACGGCCCGTGCGGCGACCACGGCCACCCCGCCGATGACCACGAGAGCCACCAGCGCAGTCGCGGCGATCACCCACCAGACCGGGGCGAGGTCCGGCACCGGTACCGGGGCTGGCCGGTCGAACAACGGCACGAGCGGCATCGCCAGCAGCGACCCGGCGATGCCGCATGCGGTGCCGAGCACCACACCGGCGACCACGGTCACGAGGTGCTCGCCACGCGCTGCGGCGCGCAGGACCGCCCGCGGGGTGCCGGCCACGATGAGTCCGGCGAGGTCACGGGCCACTCCCCTCCACGACGTCACGGCCACGAGCCCGACGACGAGGGCGGCCACGAGCAGGGACATCAGCCCGGTGAACACCGCGAGCAGCAGGCCCCACCCGGTGGCCGAGGCATCGTAGCGGGCCTGCGCCTGCTCCACCGTCGTGGCCGGGCCCACGGGGATCCCGGCGGCAGCCAGCGAGCGCTCGACGGCACGAAGCTCGTCAGGGTCCTGGGTGGCCAGCCACACCTGGAGCAGCGACCCCGGCGGGGCCGCACCACCCACCCGCACCTGGGCGTCGAGGTCGGCGAGCGCACCCCGGGAGGTCACCCCCGGCAGCGCATCGACCGTCGCCACGGCCTGCGAGGCGACGGGCCGCCCCCCGAGGCCGATGAGGGTGAAGCCGTCGTCGGTGGCATCGGCAGGAGGGGTGCCGGCGAGCACCACGGGGGCCGGGCTCGGCACGTCCGCGACGGGCGAGAACACCCGGCGCCCGGTGGTCTCGACGTCGATGACGAGGTCGGTGCCCGAGCCGGACAACGCCTGGGTGCCCTCCCCCGGGTCACCCTGGGCCGGCAGCCACCGCTGCGCGCCGCCGAGCTCGAGGGGCTCGCCACCGAGGCTGAGATCGGAGAGCGTGACCCGCCCGGCGACCCGCTCGGCCCACGGATCGGTGCCGCGCACCCACAACCCGGCCAGACGGCATCCCTGCGGGCACAGCACGGGGGCACGGACCGCCGACGTCCCTGCCGAGGACTGCGGCACCTGCGCGAGGTCACGGTCGAGGAGCTCACCGTCGGGCGTCGACACGGTGATGCCGATCTGCACCGGGGTCGGGTTGACCGACAGGTCACCACCGGGGATGCCGGTGGGTGACCTCGGTGCCTTGCCGACCGGTTCGTCGCCGGTTCGGAAGTCCTCGAGGGCCCAGGTGAGCGTGCCGGTGATGACGCCGTCGGTGAGCTGGATGCTCGGCGCCACCTCGGGCGTCAGGGCGGGCAGGCTCGCGGTGGGCAGGGCGAAACCGATGCGTGCGAGCTCGGCGGGGCGGGCGAGCAGGGTCGGTACGGCCGAGGGGTCCCGGGGACGGATGACGACCACGGGGGTGGCGAGCGACCGGTAGCGCGGCTCGAGCCCGTCGACCGCGGCCGCCAGTGCGGCGGGTGAGGTGGCGTCGGTCGTGATGACCGCCGGGGCGCCGTTCTCGAGCTCGGCCCGGGCGGCACGGTTGTGCGCCCCGACGACCACGGCGTTCGCCGCGAAGGTCGCGAGAGCCACGGCCGCCGTGACGACGACGAGGACGTTGCGCAGGGCCGGCCGGCGCGCCAGGGACAGGGCCGCGAGGCCGGCGGACAGGCGACCCCGGGCGAGGGCCCGCTCCGCAACCCGGGAGGCGAGGCGGCGCAGGGCGGCGGCCCCGAGCAGGCCGACGGCCAGCGCGAGCAGCATGGGGACGAGCAGCGCCGTGGGTCCGTCGACGTCGCCGGTCAGCACCGCCGCCACCCCGAGAGCGGCGACGACGATGACGACGACGTCGAGCATCCCCAGGCCCCGGCTGGCCTGCGGTGGGACGCGGCGCAACAGCGCCCCGATGGGCTCGCGAAGGACCGGGCGGGACACGACGTACACCGCGAGCAGCGACCCCAGCACGGCGACGACCGCAGCCACCGCGACCGGCCAGCGCAGCTCGAAGGGAACCCCGGGTGGCATGACGGTGCGGCGCAGCAGGTCACCGACCGCAAGGGCCAACGCGACCCCGAGCGGGGCACCCAGCGCCACCGTCAGCGCCAGCTCACCCATGACGACGCGCCCGCCCCCGTCACGACTGCGCCCGCGCAACCGCGCAAGGGCGATCTCGGGTCGGCGCTGCTCGACGGTGGCATGGGCCATGAGCCCGAGCACCGTGACCGCGAGCAGGGCGAGCTGGGCGAGCAGCAACGGCACCAGGGTGCGCACGATCGAGCGGCCGGCGACGACGGCGTCGACGATGTCGGGCACCGGGGAGGTCACCGTGACGTTCCCGCTCGCCCGCTCCAGCCCCTGCAGGGAGTCGCTGATCTGCGGCACCGTCGCCAGCGTCACGGTGTCCCGGTCGAGCGGGAACTCCACCGACGTCGAGGCCTGCGACCAGCCGGTGTCGAAGGTGGCCTGAGCGGTGAGGAAGTCGTCGATCGCCGCGACGGTGTTGGTTCCCTCGGCGATGAGGAAGCCGGACTTGCCGTCGACCACCGTCCGCAGCCAGTAGGTGGGGTCCGGGACGACGCGGTAGACCCCGGTGACCTCCAGCGCGACCGGTGCCACGGCATCCGATGGGGTTGCGGGGAACGCGGACGAGTCGGCGACCTCGAAGGTCGAGCCCTCGGCCCACCCCCACGCGGTCGCGTCGGCCGCGGAGACGAGGACGTCGCCGGGTGCCGTCGGGCACGAGCCCGACACGATCTCGACGTGCTCGCAGCTGCCCTGGCGGGCCACGAGGCGCAGGGGCGAGGTCTGCATCCCGTCGCGGGGCGTGACCCTGGTGTCGGCCGTCGTCATGCCGACGCCGTCGTCGAACCACCGGGTGGCCTCCTCGGGCATGACCGCGCGCAGGTCGTCGGGGCTGAGGGCGGGGTCCTGCGCGGTGCGCGCCGCCCGCACGACGACGGTGGTGTCGGCGACGTCACGCTGCTGGAGCCCCGCCTGGAGCAACCCCTGCTCGAGGGTGCGCACGAACAGCGGGGCGAAGACGGCGCAGGTCGTCACCAGGGCCGAGACGACGACGAGCACGAGCGACTGGCTGCGCCGGTGGCGCACCGCGGCCCACGTCTGCCGCAGCCCGTTCCTCACGCCGGGTACCCGGGCCAGGTGTCGGCGTCGACCGACATGTCGAGGGCGCCGATGTCCTGCCCGTCGAGCACGGCAGCCTGGTCCCGGTGGCCGGTGGGCCGGTATCCGACCTTCTCGTAGACGCGGCGGCCGCGCGGGTTGGTGTCGAGCACCTCGAGGGTGATGCGGGTGAGGCCGAGGTCTCGGATGCCGTAGCTCGTCGTGAGCGCGACGGCTTCGGTTCCGAGCCCCCGGTCACGCCCGGCGGGCCCGATGAGGACGCGCAGGTTGCACGTACGTTCCTGCGGGTCGTAGTCGTTGAGCACCACCTCCCCGACGAGGGTCCCTGCCTCGTCCTCGATGGCCAGGTCGAGGCGGTCGTCCTGGTCGGGGCGCGAGGAGTACCACTGCACGAGCGTGTCGTCGAGGGACCAGGGCTCATGCGCCTGCGCGGTGGTCTCGACGCTGCCGGTCAGCAGACGCACCTGCGGGTCGGAGAGGATCTGCGCCATCGCCTCGGCGTCCTCGCCCGTCATCGGCCGCAACGTCACGTGCTGGCCGCGCAACGTCGGCTTCGTGGCGAAGTCGGGCGCGGGGCCGGGAGCGGGGTCAGGATCGCTGACGGACGTGCGGGACACCCCGACATCCTGCCCGACCGGATCCCCTTGCGTCCGGCAGGTTGGTCGCGGGAGCGACCAACCTGCCGGACGCAAGCGCAGGGCTCACGTGAGGGAGCGCACCAGCGCATCGGCCGCGGCGTACGGGTCGCTGCGGCCGGCGACGACCTCACCGGCGAGCACCTCCAGGCGCGTGTCGCCGGAGAGCCCGCCGACCCTGGCCCGCAGCGTCGCCAGGGCCAGTCCCTCGATCTCGTGGCAGGCCCGGCGCACCCTGCGCGCGGTGAGGCCGTCCGTGCCGAGCCAGGCGCGGTGGTCCTCGATGGCTGAGGCGACGTCGTCCACTCCGTCACCGGTGGTGGCGACGGCTCGCACGACGGGGGTCCGCCACGACCCCGGGTCCGATCGGTCCCCGAGGTCCACCGCGTGGCGCAGGTCGCGCACGGCCCGGTCGGCCCCCTCACGGTCCCCCTTGTTGACGACGAGGACGTCGGCGACCTCGAGGATGCCGGCCTTGGCGGCCTGGATGCCGTCACCCATGCCGGGTGCGACGAGGACGAGCGTCGTGTCCGCCGTGGCGGCCACCTCGACCTCGGACTGCCCGACCCCGACGGTCTCGAGGAGGACGACGTCGCACCCCGCGGCATCCAACACGCGCAGCGCCTGCGGGGCGGCCCACGACAGGCCACCGAGGTGACCACGGGAGGCCATCGAGCGGATGAACACCTCGGGGTCGGCGGCGTGCTCGGACATCCGGATCCGGTCACCGAGCAGCGCCCCGCCCGAGAACGGTGACGACGGGTCGACGGCGAGCACGCCGACCCGGGCACCCCGCTCGCGGTAGCGGGTCACGAGCGCGTTGGTCGTCGTCGACTTGCCCACGCCCGGCGACCCGGTGACGCCGATGACGTGGGCGCGACCGGCATCCGACGCCAGCGCACGCATCACCTCACGAAGCGCGGGGTGGCCGTCCTCGACGAGCGAGATCAGCCGGGCGACGGCACGCGGACGCCCCTGCCTCGCCTGAGCGACGAGGGAGGGGACGTCGACGGTGCGTGGCGTGATCGGGGTGTCAGTCCGGCTCAGGCCTGCGCGGGGACGCGGACGATGAGGGCGTCACCCTGACCGCCGCCACCGCACAGGGCCGCGGCGCCGACCCCACCGCCACGCCGCTGGAGCTCCAGGGCGAGGTGCAGGGTGATGCGGGCACCGGACATGCCGAGGGGGTGGCCGAGGGCGATGGCCCCACCGTTGGGGTTGACCTGCTCCTCGGAGACGCCGAGCTCCTTGGCGGAGACGAGGCCGACCGCGGCGAAGGCCTCGTTGATCTCGACGAGGTCGAGGTCGGCGGGCGTGATGCCCTCCTTGGCGCAGGCCGCCTTGATCGCCTCGGCGGGCTGGCTCTGCAGCGTCGAGTCCGGGCCGGCGACGACGCCGTGGGCGCCGATCTCGGCCAGCCAGGTCAGGCCCATTTCCTCGGCCTTGGACTTGCGCATGACGACGACCGCGGCGGCGCCGTCGGAGATCTGGGAGGCCGACCCGGCGGTGATGGTGCCGTCCTTGGCGAAGGCCGGGCGCAGGCCGGCGAGCGACTGGGCGGTGGTGTCGGCGCGGATGCCCTCGTCGGTGCGGAACTCGATGGGGTCACCCTTGCGCTGCGGGATCTGCACGGTGACGACCTCGTCGTCGAAGAGCCCGTCCTTCCACGCGCGGGCGGCACGCTGGTGGCTGCGTGCGGCGAACTCGTCCTGCTCCTCGCGGGTCACGGCTCGCTCGCCGTGGTTGGCCGACTCGGTCAGGCCACCCATGCCCTGCGCGGTGAACACGTCGGAGAGCGCGTCGTGGTC
>Ga0208823_1001728_pt1 | contig 16953 bp, 18 predicted proteins | sample AD_UKC075_MetaG_FD_184440 | JGI IMG/M metagenome (GOLD analysis project Ga0208823, IMG submission 184440) | Active sludge microbial communities of municipal wastewater-treating anaerobic digesters from USA - AD_UKC075_MetaG (SPAdes) (version 2) | ecosystem: Engineered > Bioreactor > Anaerobic >... | reverse complement strand
AGTTGTCTGGTGGACAGCAACAGAGAGTTGCTTTAGGGCGTTGTATTATCAAGGAGCCTACCATCTTCTTGTTAGATGAACCGCTGTCTAACCTGGACGCAAAGCTCCGTGAGAGAACAAGAATTGAACTCAAACGTCTGCTCAGAAGGTTCAAAGTCACTACCTTCTATGTTACTCACGACCAGGTAGAGGCTGTTACCCTTGGCGATAGAATCGCAGTTATGAGAAGTGGCCAGATTCTCCAGGTAGACCCTTACAGGGAAATCTATAAGCATCCAATCAACATGTTCGTAGCGAACTTCATCGGTTTGCCACCAATGAGGTTCCTGGATGTTGAATTGAAAGGCCAGAAACTCGTTGGCAACGGCTTTGAGGTCGAAATCTCTTCAGATGTGGTAAAGGCTATTGGCGACGAAAGCCGCAAGCTCGCAGCAGGAATTCGTCCGGAGCACGTAGAGATTAAGACTACTCCTGAACCAGGCTTCTTTGAAGCTACCGTTGACGTCATTGAGCCGCTACCAAACGAGGGAGCGAACTACGTCTACTTCTCCTTTGCAGAGAAGGCAGAGAGCATCGCTAAGACGGACTTGAACTGGGAAGGTCGTGTAGGCGACAAGATCTACGTGAAGCTCGATCCAGAAAAGATCTACGTTTTTGACAAAGAAACAGAAGAAACCATCGTTGCACAGGACAAAATCTTTTCAGTAGTCAACGCTTAAAGCAACGATTTAATAGAGGGGGGAGATAGCTTTGGCAGAAGTAGTATTGAAAAACGTCACCAAGCAATATCCCAATGGTGTAGTAGCTGTCGACAACATTAACCTTACCATCGATGACGAGCAGTTCCTGGTTCTAGTCGGGCCATCAGGATGCGGAAAAACTACAACACTGCGCATGATCGCCGGTTTGGAAGAGATCACCCAAGGCGAGATCATGATTGACGGCAAAGTAGTAAACAAGATTCCACCTGATGAAAGAGATATTGCTATCGTTTTCCAAGATTATGTTTTGTATCCTCACAAGACTGTTTATGAAAACATGGCCTTTGGTCTGGAAAACAGCGGTCTTAGAGAAGTAGAAGCACAAAGAGCTATTGAAGAGGCTGCAAGTATTCTGGGTCTGTCCGGCCTTTTGGATAGGTTCCCTGGAGAGCTTTCTGGCGGTCAGAAGCAACGTGTTGCTCTCGGTCGTGCTATCGTACGTCAGCCTAAAGTGCTTTTGATGGACGAACCGCTCTCCAACCTAGACCCTGTTCTCAGATCTGAAATGCGCGCTCACATCAAGAGAATGCAGCGCAAGAGAAAGATCACAACTGTGTATGTAACTCACGACCAGCAAGAAGCTATGACCATGGGTGACAAGATCGTGTTGATGCACAATGGCGTCATCCAGCAAGAGGGTCCTGCAAGAGAACTCTACTTGAAGCCTAGGAATAAGTACGTTGCTACGTTCCTTGGCAATCCAAGCATGAACATCTTTGATGCGAAGCTTGTTAAAGAGGGCGACAAGGTATACGCTGTAGCCGATTCTTTGAAGGTCAAACTCTTGCCTGAACATGCATCTCAAGCTGGCGTTCAAGAACGCATCGGCAAGGAAGTATTTCTCGGTCTAAGACCGGAGTCCTTAGAGGACGTCGAGTTTGTAACCGAGATTGACGTCGATCCAGAGAATATAGTCACCGTTACTGTGGATCTTTTGGAGGCCGTAGGAGCTTCGGCTTACGTCACATGGTACGTAGGCAACAACAAGTTTGTTGCTGAAGTTGACGCTCACTCATCTGCAAGAGTTGGTCAGGAAGTCAAACTCTACGCAGATCCTCGTGGCGTCCAGCTGTTTGACAAAGTTACCGAGGAGTCCATCTTGGTTAGAGACTAACTAAAAATGTTTGCTTTGGGGCTAAAATATTAGAAGGTATTTAGCCCCTTGTAAAGTATTTTTTAACTAAGGCCTATATTTTTGTCTAGCGCAAATGCCGATGACAAAAATACTAGCCTCTATGTTGGGGGTCAAGATTCTAGGATTATATTGACGGAGGGGAGATAAGATGACAAAGAAAGTTTGGTTTGCTGGTATTCTGTCATTAGTGTTTGTAGTTATCTTCAGCTTTGTTGCAATGGCAGACGATTCTATCATTCTTACCGGGAAATGGTCCTTCCAATTTGACGACGATCTAGCATGGGCAGATCCAGAATATGATGTAAGTGATTGGGAGACTTACACAAATCCTGCAGATGCACCTGCTCTTGGTTTCGGTTGGTACAGATTGGACTTTGAAGTACCAGCAGAATGGGAAGGCAAAGGCGATCTCGAGCTTTCAATCGCTGAACTCTACGACTTCGACTGGACATTTGTTAACGGCATCGGTGTTGGAAACGGCAACCGTTCTGGCAACAGAAAGTACTCTGTTCCAGCTAGCTATCTGAACTATGGCGGAAAGAACACACTCGCACTTCGTATATACACCATCAACCCAGGTATCGGTCTCGATGGCGAGATTAAGCTTAGTCTCACAGGCGTAGTCAGCATGGTTAAGAACCCAAGCTTCGAGCAAGCTGTAAACCTGCCATTAGGCTGGACACCAACAAGAACTGACAAGAACATCTTTATCTGGGAGAACGCAGCTACAGTACGCACAGGTTTCCGTGCATTGGCTCTCAAAGGTACTGACGCTCTAGAGGGCGAAGAGGCTGCTTGGATGAGCGACATTATCCTCGTTAAACCAGGCACAGAGTATAGAGCACAAGCTTACGTAAAAGCAGAAGATCCAACTGGCGAAACAACAATTCAAATCCGCTTCTACAATGCAGATGGCGACGAGGTCTTCTACGATGGAGAAAGAGCTGTAAGCCGCAACTTGGCTCGTCGTACTGCTGACTGGACAAGAGGCAACCTGTTTGGTACCGCTCCTGAAGATGCAGTATATGCAAGAATCTTCTTGGTATCCAACGACAACAGTGGAATCGTCTGGTTTGACGACGTGTCCTTTGGCGCTGAATAAAATCATAAGCTGACGCAATAAAAACCTTCTCCTCCTATAGGAGGAGAAGGTTTCTTAAAATTAGTGCTGCTTTGACAGCTGTCCTGTGGAGGTGGATCTGTGCGCAAGATTCGCGATAAAGATTATGACAACTACAGGCGGGCAGCCCTGGCCGCAGTTGCAGACCAAAAATCGGCACTCATCGCAGGATATATAGCCGGTCTTGGGCTCTTTGCATCGATTTTAGGGTGCTATTTGGTGTTGCTGCTACTGATGGCGTTGATGGGAACTTTACTGTCACTACCTACGTTGCATGAAGTAGCATCCAGAACCACGCAAGTCGTGGGCTTAACTGGAGGTAGTTTTAGGGTTTTTCAGGGATTGTTATCTTTTGCTATGCTTTTGGCTCTTCTCGGTGCTTTTTCCGCCAACCTGCACCGGGATCACAAAGCAGTGAAGATTTGGAACTTCCGATTTGGCAAGGACTTCATTCCTTATTTTTTGCTGGTGTTCTTTTTAATTGCAGCGTATATCGTGTCTTGGTTACCGCAAGCAACGATAACCATACTAACAATCGGTGACAACACAGGTTCCGTTCCTCTATGGGGAATCCTCATTATTACGATTTTAGCGTCAATACCTATAACACTGCTTTTGTATGACGGTTGGTGGTATTGGTACAAGAAAGTTATTCCACTTTGGATCAAAGATGAAGAAACTCTTAAAAAAGCAGAGGAAAAAATCATCGAGATTGCGAATAACTAATTGTTAACCACTAGTAAGGAGTGATCCAATGTCACGGAAAACTAAGCTTTTGTTAGTGTTAGTTTTAGTGTTAGCTGTTGGTTCGCTGGTCTTTGCAAACATCTGGATCGATGAAGTAACAGCTGTAAAGGCCGAGAATCTCAAGAGCTATCTATCATTAACTCAAGAGTATCAAGATAACAACTGGTACAAGGTCAGCAGCAAGGTCAACAAGCTTGTTGAGGCCGAAGCAGCCACTGTGGGAGGCGGAGCAGTGGTTCGCGATGCTCTCAACGCCTCTGGTGGGAAAGTTGTTAGCGGTTTCGACAAAGAAGGTGCATATATTGAATGGGAGTTTGATGCACCTGCTAGAGGTCAATACGAGATCTGGTTCAAGTACAGACTTCTTAGTGCTGATGCCGAACCAGTTGTGGTAGATATTACTGTGGACGGAAAGCATCTGTTCACCGAAATGAAAACTCTGCATTTCAACTCTGTTAAGTATGCCTCTGGAGTCGAAACTTTGGAACGCATCGAACCCGCATCTGATGCAGGTAACGGAGTCCCCTTTGGCTTTATTATGGAAAAGGGCAAGCATAGAATTCGCATCACCAACATCAGCGGCGAGTTCGAACTGGACTACATTAAGTTCTGCGGTCCGGTGAAGCATTTCGTCTTCACTCAGGGTGAAAAATGGTCAAATGCTAACGGCGAGTATGAAATCGTCAAAGGTGTTGCCGCTAGCCGGGGCAAAGGCGTTAAGTCATCGGATGTTCCCGGCGAGTGGATTGAGTGGAAGATCGACGTGCCCGAAGACGGACTGTACAACATCATTTTCCGCTACACTCAAGGACAGCGCGGAGTGGAAAGCGTAAGACACATCCAGGTCAATGGGCAGACTCTCTTTGAGAGCTGGGAGAATGTAGTCTTCTATCCTACAGATGGATGGTCTGAAAAGAGAAACGATTGGAGAGAAAGAAGGCTCGAGGATCCCGAATCCAGACAACCATACTACATCTATCTGCCTAAAGGTGAAGTCACAATTCGCATGGAGACAGTCTCTGGACCTTTGAACATCGACTATGTAGGCATTATCACTAGAGACGGAGAAATCAAAGGCGAACTTAACTTCTGGGACTATCTCAGAATGTTGTGGCATCAGCTTATCGGGTTTATCCTGAGCTTTAACTGAGGAGGTTAGTCGATGAGCAACTTAGAGTCAAAGTACAATGTTCTTGCAACACAAACCAGCAAAAAGATCCGCAGAAAGTGCGGTTTCCAAGCGGGCATGGCCGTTGTTTTGGCTGTTATCGCCGCATATGTTGTATTCGGCGCTGCAGTGCCAACGATCGTAACTGCTTTTAGAACAATTGCTGCAGCAGGTGCTGTAGAACTGGCCGAAAAATCAAATGCACTGTCTGGTGGCGTGAAGTTCCTACTTCTAGTCTTGACAGCTCTGTACATTGGAGTTCTCGGCGTAATCGCTGCTGAAAACCGTGCAAAAGACAAACAGATCAAGTACTTGGGTTTGGAGACCTATTCCGACATGTACGTTTTCGTAGCCGGCATGCTGCTTGGCCTGCTTGTAACCATGCTGATCGTGAAGTTCGCATGGTGGTCGATTGTTGTCTTTATTCTTAGCCCAGGTTTGGCAATTCTCTGCCGCGCTATCTGGTGGTGGGCATACGCTCGCTTGCTGTTCAAGAAGAGCGACCTCGATGCTGAAGCAACAATGGGCAAGTACGAAAGCCTTAGATAGTCTGTGCGAGCAACCTTCGGGTTGCTCTTTTTTTGATTTGGAGCAGGGGAAACCGGTGTATCCGGAAGGAATCACCCCCGGTTTAGCGAAAGAAGCCAATAAGACGAGAACTACTCTGCCAAGACTTGGATATTATAGAAAGCAGCGATCTTCTACCGAACGTTCTATTTGGCAGCCACTAGTCAACGGGGAGGGAGTTGCATGATTTTCCAGCTTACTGACGAGGATATTCTGAAAGTCTGCAGCCAGTGCGAACACTACGACGATGGACAATGCAAAAAGCATGAAAAACCGGTGGCCCAGTTAAGACGCTGTGAAGTTTGGGATAGCGTTTATCGGGAAAAATGCATCAGAATGCGCTAGTCTTGGGAGAAGGCCTAGCCTTGGAGCTAGGTCTTTTTTCTTTCACATTGAAGGGGGCATTTTTAGCTAGTTGGGCAGGATATATCACCATTTTGTGGAATAACACTATGTGAATAGCTGCGAGCGAAAGCTGACGTTAGGCTTAGTTTGAGGAGGAGTTTAGCATGAATAATAACAAGATTAAGGGAAAACATATAATTACAGTACAGGCTTGGGGTTCCAAAATGAAGGTTGAAGAGGTTGGGTGTGGCGAGTGTCAAGCATCCTGCCAATCGGCTTGCAAGACTTCATGTACTGTAGGTAATCAGGTTTGCCTGCGTAAGTAGGGCAAATATTTATGACGGCAATACATGTAGGAAACCCGAACAACACCCATTTGTTCGCAGTTAATGGGTTTAAGTTTGCATTAGACGTGCCATCAGGTTCGCTACACCAGCTTGACGACGAGGCCTTTAAGATCGTTGAAGCCATTCTAAACTCCAAAACCGAGAGTGTATCCTGTGCTGACTTGCGCTTCGTTTTGCCAGATATAGACAGCGCAACTCTCGAGGAGGTTTTTGCCGAGCTTCAAGAGCTTAAAAGCCACGGACAGATTTTTTCCGATGATGAGCTTGTGACCGACCTGCCAAAGCTTCCCAAAGGGCTTAAAGCGCTCTGTCTGAATATCGCTCACGACTGCAACTTGGCTTGCGGATACTGTTTCGCTTCTCAGGGGGATTTCGGCGGCAAGAAAGCGCTCATGCCCTATGAGGTTGCGGTAAAGGCAGTAGACATGCTCATCGAGAACTCCGGCACTCGTCGCCATCTGGAGATCGACTTTTTTGGCGGCGAGCCTCTTTTGAACTTTGAAGTCATACAAGATTTGGTAGCTTACATTAGGCAGAGAGAAAAAGAGACGGGCAAGATCTTTACTCTAACTCTGACAACAAATGCAATACTGTTGGATGATGAAAAGATTGCATGGTTGAACGATAATGATATCTTGCTGGTCTTGAGCTTGGACGGACGAGAGCGCATTCAAAATGAAATGCGACCGACACGCGACGGCCGATCTACTTACAAAAAGACGGTGGAGAGGATCAAGACAGTCGTCGATTCTCGGGAAGGCGAAGGTTACTACGTTAGAGGGACATACACCAGAGAGAACATGGATTTTGCAGCTGACGTTCTCCACTTGTTGAAACTCGGATTTCGTCATGTTTCTGTGGAGCCAGTAGTAACCAAAAACGAGAAGTTCGCTCTAAAAGAAGAGGATCTACCGAGATTGTACGGGGAGTACGATCGGTTAGCTCAAGCATATCTTGATGCCTATTTTAGTGGAAAGCCTTTTAATTTCTTCCATTTTAGTGTAGATTTACTAAAAGGACCCTGTGTCGCCAAGAGGTTAAACGGCTGTGGAGCAGGAGTAGAGTATATCGCCGTTACGCCAGAAGGCGATATCTATCCCTGCCATCAGTTTGTGGGTAACTTAGCGTTTCGTATGGGCAACGTCCTTGAAAACGGGATCGAAAACCTCGAGCTTGTTTCCCAGTTCGAGAATGCTCATATCTACAATAAAGAAGCTTGTAGGAAATGTTGGGCTCGCTTCTTCTGTAGTGGAGGTTGCCATGCAAACGCGTGCAACTTCAACGGCGACATCTTAAAGCCTCATGAACTGTCCTGTGAACTGCAGAGAAAGCGGATTGAATGTAGCTTGTACATTCAAAGTCAAATTTTGAGTTTCGAAAGAGCACAAGAGGCCTTTCGGTAAGGTATCATCTAGGGATTATGAGAATAAAGGGAGGGTTATGGAGAATGAGATTTAGTAAAGCAAAACTGTTGACACTCATGTTGGCTGTACTCCTTGTATGTGGTTCTGTAATTGTCAGTGCAAAGACAGCAGACGAACTGATCGCTGAAGGTAATAGGTACCTTAACCTGGACCATAAGTATGACAGCGCTCAACCAGAAGTCGCTATAGAGAAGTATAAGGAAGCACTAACCTTGGCTCCTGATCACGCTGAGGGAAATCTTCGTTTAGGTCAAGCCTATTTGGAGATTGCTGACTTGAATAATGCTATACTGTATTTGAAAAAAGCTCTAGAACTACAGCCAGAATGGGTAGAAGCCCTGAACAGCTTAGGGCTGGCATATAAGCAGGCTGATGACCTTGACAAAGCAATTGAGATTTTCACTCTAGCTTCAGAACTGCAACCTGGAAACCCGGCATTATGGCTCAATCTTGGCGATGTTCTCACTGCTAAAGGGTTATTCGCACCTGCTATTGATGCCTATCAGAAAGCCGCTATGGTCGACGGCAAGATCGCAGTGTACTCTCTGCGCTTAGGTCAGGCTCTGGAAGCATATGGCAACTTGGACGCAGCCCTCGAAGCCTATGAGAAGGCAGTAGCTCTCCAAGCAGATCACGTCTACGCCAACTTCCACCTGGCAAACGCTTACCACCAGAAAGCTCAGTATGACAAGGCAGAAGTCTACTACAAGAAAGCTATCAGCATCAACAAGAACTATGCCAATGCCTACATCGGTTTGGGTAGACTCTATCTCGACCAAGGTATGTATGATGAAGCCATTGAACAGCTGAAGATTGCTGTAGACAAGAACACAGCTTATCCTCTCAGCTACTACTGGCTGGGTATGACCTACAAAGCCAAAGGCGACAACAAAGCTGCATTCGAAGCTTTCCGCAGAACGCTTCACCTCTGGCCTGAGTACGAACCAGCACAGATCGAATACGATGCGCTGAAAGGCAAAGTTTAATAGACTCAGAGAGCAAGAAAGCCCCTAAAGCAAAAGCTTTAGGGGTTTTTTTGTTTCGATTGATATCAAGAACCTCTTTTGGGATAAAGGCATAGCCTAGATTAAGGTATGACTAAAGGAGGTTCAACATGAGACGTTTATTTATAGCACTGTTGATTCTAAGCTTGACGCTGGTGGCTTTTGCTGAAAGAGTAAGATTAAGCGAAGTGGTTCGTTCAGTTTTCTATGCACCCCAGTATGTGGCTTTGGAACTGGGATTTTTTGCCGAAGAGGGTTTGGAGATTGTTCTTTCGACCGCATGGGGTGCCGACAAAGGAGCAGCTGCAACTATTTCTGGCCAGGTAGACATCGGCTTCTTTGGACCTGAAGCAGCTATTTACATCTACAATCAGGGTGCCAAAGACTATCTGATTGCCTTTGCCCAGCTGACTGCTATGGACGGTTCGTTCCTGGTTGCAAGGGACATGGAAAAGGAGTTTAGTTGGGCCGATATTGCTGGCAAAACCGTTATTGGCGGTAGACCCGGCGGCGTGCCCCAGATGACTTTGGAGTACGTTCTGAAGAAGTACGGTTACACCCTCAAGGGAGATGTGGACCTGGTAACCAACTTGGCCTTCACGGCAACTTCAGGTGCTTTTGAATCAGGCATGGGCGACTACATTGCCCTATTTGAGCCAACAGCTACACTTCTTGAGCTAAACGGCAAGGGCAAGATCGTCGCTTCTCTGGGCTTAGAAGGCGGTCCATTGCCTTACACTGTCTATCACGCTCGTAAAGACTACTTTGAGAAGAACCCCGATATCATCCAGCGTTTTACCAACGCTATCTTGAAAGGCCAGCTTTGGGTTGCCACCCATTCCGCTGAGGAAATTGCTGAGGTGATCTACAGCTACTTCCCGGAGATCGAAAAGGATCACCTGGTGGCCGTTGTAGATAGATATAAAGCCCAAAACAGCTGGAACCCCAGTCTGCTGCTCAGCAGAGATGCATTCGAGCGGTTATTGACCATCATGATCGAAGCAGGAGAGCTCGATCGTAGAGTGCCGTATGAGGCGATTGTAAACAACAAGCATGCCATCAAAGCCATCGAGACAGTGACCCTCGATTAGGAGGGATGGCGTTGGCAAAGGTTTCGCTACAGGACGTAAGTCTGGCCTACTACGGTCAAAACGGAGCTACTGAAGCGGTACAGAACGTGAGCATCAACATTGAGGAAAGAGAGTTTGTGGCGCTGGTCGGTCCCAGTGGCTGCGGGAAGAGCAGCGTGCTGTCGATGGTAGCGGGCTTGGTTCGGCCTACCTCGGGAAAGATCTTTTTGGACGGGGAGGAAGTCACCAAGCCCTCGTCCAAAATCGGCTACATGTTGCAACAGGACCACCTCTTTAGACAGATGCAGATCTAGTAGGAAAGGTAGTGGATTTCCAAAGCGGTCCGTCCTATCAGAATCTTTTCAATGCTGCTGAGGAGAACAAGCCTCCTAACCTCCTGGTTGCAGCCGGAAAGATCGGGTTTTCCCAGTGGTGATGCGTGGTGAAGCAGAAGCTCTAAGTCTGTGAAAACCGCCTCTGCTACTTTTTCTTCTGCAACAGAGCCCATGGGACAGAGCTTTTCCGGACACCGAAGCCGAACTTTCCCTCTTTGCATTTGCGAATGCAGAGGGCTGTTGCAGATCATGCACTGGCAAAGTCCCGACAAAAGGTGCTCGCTTTTAGGCTTAGACCTTTGTTTGAGAAGCTTTTGGACTTTGAAGAAAAGGTCTTTTTCGATTATAGCGGTGTGGCTTTGTTCTTTCACAACCCAATCGGACTTAGGCCTTATACTTCCGTCTTTCTGCCGTTTGTTCCAAATGCGGATGCCGATGTATGCTTCGTTTCTCAGGATGTACGCAATAGTTGAGGGATGCAAACTTTTATGGAATTTAGCTTCTACCTCTCCGGCGATTTTGCGGTAAGAGATTCCCTGGAGGTAGCGTTCGAAGATGAACTTCACGATCTCTGCTTCAGCAGGTTTTACAATCAATCTGCCGCCGACAGACCGGTACCCCAGCGGTGGCTCCGACTGGTTCTGGCCTTTTTTCGCAGCTTCCGTTTGGCCCTTTTTTACTTCCTGAGCCAGGTTCCTAGAATAGAATTCCGCTATGGTTTCAAGGATGCCCTCAACTAGAAGCCCTGCCGGCGAGTCTTCAACAGGTTCGGTGATGCTGAGGACGCTCACGCCGTGCTTTTTCAGCAAGGCCTTGTAGACTATCGCGTCTTCACGGTTGCGGCTGAAGCGGTCGAGTTTGTGGACGAGAATTGCCCCGATGCTCGCCCCGGGGGTTGTTGCATGGCGAATCATGGCAAGAAACGCTTCTCTTTCGTCGGATCGCCCGGAAATCCCCCTGTCTACGTATTCGCCGGCAACTTCAAAGCCCATCTCTTTGGCAAACTCCCACAACGCATTAAGTTGTGCATCGAGGGAATGCTTCTGCGTCTGGGCTTCAGTAGAGACTCTTGCATAAAGCAGAACCTTCACGCAAATCACCCCTTAGAGCATATGAAACATGCAGGAAATGAGAACTAATAATCTAAATAAGAAATGAAATGGGGTGGTTGTGTGCTGAAGGCAGTTATCGATCTAGGAAGCAGAGCAGCTCGCATTCTTGTAGCGGACGTCCAACGCAGCTCTTTTGAAGTGCATTACTCCCGCGGTTACCTTACTCTACTGGGTCAGGGAATCGACGTTCTTTCACTGAAAAGACTTAATCAAGCTCTGAGACACTTCGCAAACATCACCCAGAAAATGAACATTTCCCCTGAGAACGTGCTGGCCTTCGGCACGGAAGTGTTCAGGCAAAACCCGGGCTTGAAAAAACAGGTCACTCGCTACTTTCCAGGGTTCGAGATCATTTCCGGTGAGGAGGAAGCGATCTACAGCTTTGCCGCAGGGACCCTGTCTCAAAAAAACCTCGAAGAAAACCAGCGGGTGCTGGTGATCGACCAGGGTGGAGGCAGCTTGGAGCTCAGTCTGGGCTACCGGTTTGAGGACGTTCTTGTTGTGGAGAGGGCGGCAAGCTTTCCGCGTTACGGCACGTTTAACTTCCCTGTCGACTACAGGAGCTTTTCCGAAGAGTTGGTCTTGAACTTCCCTACAAAGGAGGAGCTTGAAGAGCAAAGACCTCGAGGTCTACAGAGCATTATAGGAATGGGTTCTGTGGTCACGCAGCTGGCTTTTGTCTTGAGCGCCCGCTCGGAGTACAGGATCGAGGAGGTCAACGGCTTTGTGATACATAGAGAAGACCTTACCAGGCGCGTGCGCAAACAGCAGAGCTTGCGGGCTTTCGTCGATGTCCTGGACCACTACGGATTTGACCAAATGCAGGTAAGCGGTTGGGGAACCAGACATGGTGCACTGTTCAGCGATCGGATCTTGGTCAGAAAATAGAAGCTTTCTGAAACCTCTCTTGGCATAGACTTAAAGGGAGGTTTTTTTATGGAGGTAAAGTCTAAATATCCTAAGACCGTTGAACCCCTTCTACTTAGGTTGGTGCAGATACTAAACTCAGGGAAGAAAAACGCGTCGGCAGAAAAGATCAGTCGTCGAAAGAGCTCCACCTCTTTCCATGGCGAACCATCTGGCAGAACGCCACGTTGGGATTAGAAGTGGCTGGAATAAAAGGCAGGCATGAGGCCGTACGTGAGATGCTGGTAAAATATGGCCTCGGTGGTTTTGAACACCACTATCCCCGAGAACTCTCAGGAGGGATGCGTCAGAGGGTGGCATTGATTAGGACTTTGGCTATCGACCCTGAGGTGCTGCTCTTAGACGAACCTTTTTCAGCACTGGATTATCAAACCAGGCTCATGTTGGAAGAAGAAGTTGCAGCGATCTTGAGGCAGGAGAAAAAAACGGTTCTTCTGGTTACTCACGACATCTCCGAGGCGGTTGCCATGAGCGATAGGGTCATCGTGCTTTCCAAACGCCCGGGAATGGTCAAAAAGGAGTTCAAGATAGAGTTGGGAGGAACTTTCGACGATCCGGATTTTAGACCCAGGGCATCCAAGAGGTTTGGCGAGTTCTTCCAGTTGATTTGGCAGGAGCTGGATGTTTATGAATGAAACTGCAGTAAAAAGCGCCGGGCTGATCGCCTACGAAAGGGCTATGAGGAGACGGGCAGTGCTTAAGACTGCAGCTCAGATACTGCTCTTAGCTCTGCTGATCGCCCTATGGGAAGTGGGAGTTCAGAAGGGATGGCTGAACGGATTTATCTTTTCATCGCCTTCGAAGATCTGGTTACAGCTTGCGAAAATGATCAGGTCGGGAGAGCTCTTCTACCACCTGTGGGTCACAACCTACGAGACGGTGATCGGCTTCAGTTTGGGAACTCTTATCGGTGTCGTTGTCGCAGTCGTACTCTGGCTGTTTCCTTTTGTCAGCAAGGTGTTGGATCCGTATCTAATCGTTCTAAACAGCATACCTAAAGTCGCTTTAGGACCGATCTTTATCGTGTGGATGGGAAGCGGAACCAACGCGATAATCACCATGGCCCTAGCCATCTCGGTTATTGTGACGATCATGATGGTTCATACCGGGTTCAAAGAAACCGATCCAGACAAGATCAAGCTATTGCAGAGCTTCGGCGCAACCAGAGTTCAGGTGCTGAAAAAAGTCGTTCTTCCGTCGGCTTTGCCGTCAATTATAGGAGCACTGAAGGTTAACGTTGGGCTTTCTCTTGTGGGTATTATCACAGGTGAGTTTCTGGTTTCCCAGGCAGGACTGGGGTTTTTGATAGTCTACGGAGGTCAGGTTTTTCAACTGACTTTAGTGATGACTTCGATCATCGTGCTGATGGTATTTGCTGCACTCCTCAATGTGCTGGTGAATCTCCTGGAGAAGTTTCTCTTCAAAAATTTGCGCTGAAACACAAAAAAGGCAGGATGAACCTGCCTTTTTCAGTATAATGGAGGTATGTCGTTTAGTTGGGAATCTACCAGTGCCTCTTCTCCCATCTTAATCATTTCCCGCACGATGTTCCCAATTTCGCCAGAGGTCAGGTTCGCCCATCCCACGCTGAGAAGCTTGCGGTCGAGACCTAAACGCTTTGCAGCCTCTAGCTTCAGCGCATCAGAGGCAGTTTTGTTCTTGGCGATATAACATCCCCTCTAATAGTATGGGCGAAGTTCTTCCGTTCTTTCGCAAAATGATGCTCCTTGTGCCGTATGTTTTTTGCAGAGCTGTAAAAGATAGGAATGGAGATTTTTGTGGAGGTATGGTCAATGAACAAGAACATCAACCCCTTACTGGTGAAGTGGATTGCCACATTCGTAATTGCGGTGATTTGCTTTCGTTTTCTTGCCCACGGAACGTGGACAACTATATTCCTACTCAGTGTTGCCACAGTTTTGGTTAACTTCCTCATCGGCGACGTTGTGGTTTTGCCGGTAACAGGAAGTGCCCTTGCAGCAGCTTGCGACGGGGTGCTGGGTGTTGTTGCCGCACTGCTTTTTGCCGTGTTTTCTCCTGTGTTTAATCCTTCAGCGGCATCTCTTGTGGTCTACGGCGTGCTGATTGCGGTTTTCGAGTACGTCTTCCACATTTACTTGGTAAAGACCGGGAAGCTGGTTCAGTGAAGTAGGTTGCAGCTGGCGACGCTTGAGACTTACGTGTATGGAATAACAAGAGCGAAATCTCGCGAGAAACTGCGATCTATCCGTACAAAATCGGTGCAAAAAAGCTTGAATACTGTTGACACGTAGCGGTTTCGGTGGTAACATGAAGAAGAACCTGAGAGAAGTTATGGGGGCGTAGCTCAGCAGGTTAGAGCGCTTGCGTGACATGCAAGAGGTCATCGGTTCGATTCCGCTCGCTCCCACCATTTTCATTTTAGGTTCTTTTTTAATATCTTGATTAATAGCTGTGATAAGGACGATTCCTGCAGCACTTATCAGAGAAAGAAGACTGAGGCAGGAGCCTCTGGCTGAAAGCTTCTTAACGCTGTGGGTGACCACCTTGGAGCTGCTCTTTGGAAAGCTTCGGCAAGTAAAAAGAGCCGGTCAAAGACCGTTATCAAAAAGAGAAAAATCGAAGGCCGCAGTGCTTTTGGTTTTTAAATTAGGGTGGAACCACGGAGCCATTCGTCCCTTGGGATGAAGGCTCTTTTTTTATACCGAAAATGATTAAGGAGGTCAGAATGATGATTATTTTGACTTTACCAGACGGAAGCAAAAAAGAGTATCAAGAGAGTTCCGGCATTACAGGATACATGGTAGCAGAAGAGATCAGCCCACGCCTTGCCAAAGACGCAATAGCGGTAAAGCTTGATGGACAGTATTTTGATTTGCATCGGCCCCTACCTCACGGTGGCAACTTCGAGGTCATTACTTCCAAATCAGAGGAAGCACTGGAAATCATCAGGCATTCGGCGAGCCACATCATGGCCCAGGCTATTAAGCGGCTCTACCCAAACGCCAAATTTGCCATAGGACCGGCAACAAAAGATGGCTTTTACTACGATATCGATCTAGACAAAAAGCTCAGCGACAGTGATCTTGAACTCATTGAGAAAGAGATGCAGAAGATTGTTGCCGAAGACGCTCCGTTTAGCCGTAGGGAGATCTCCCAAAGAGATGCGCTGGCGTATTTTGCCGCAAAAGGCGATCAGTACAAGGTGGAGATCCTCGAGGAGTTAGACGGCGACGTTTCTATCTACACTCAAGGGGAATTTGAAGACCTCTGCAGAGGACCTCATCTTCCTAGCACCGGCAAGCTGAAAGCCTTTAAACTGCTCAGCTTAGCAGGCGCCTACTGGAGGGGTGACAGTAAAAGGCCCATGCTCCAAAGGGTTTACGGCACTGCTTTTGCCGACAAAGATAGCTTGAAGCACTACCTTAACATGCTTGAAGAGGCAGCCAAGAGGGATCACAGGAAGCTAGGAAAAGAGCTTGATCTTTTCGGCGTTCGCGATGAAGGCCCTGGTTTTCCTTTCTTCCATCCGAAGGGAATGGCTCTTAGGAATGCTCTGGAAGACTTCTGGCGCAAGATTCACCGTAGAGCAGGATACGAGGAGATCAAGACTCCCATCATCCTCAATGAACAGCTCTGGAGAAACTCCGGTCACTGGGATAAGTACCGTGAGAACATGTACTTTACAACCATTGACGATACTAACTTTGCCATCAAGCCTATGAACTGCCCCGGCAGTATGCTCCTTTACGATAGACATCTGGTAAGCTACAGAGACCTGCCATTGCGCTACGGCGAGCTGGGTATCGTCCATCGCCACGAGCTTTCAGGCACTCTGCACGGCCTTATGAGAGTACGCTGCTTCACCCAGGATGATGCCCACATCTTCATGCGTCCAGACCAGATCGAAGATGAGATTATCGGCGTAATCGATCTGATCGACTATGTCTACACCGACGTCTTCGGCTTCAAGTACCATGTTGAATTGAGCACAAGACCTGAAAACGCCTTTGGCTCTTTGGAGATCTGGGATCTTGCCACAAACGCCCTGAAAAAGGCTCTGGACCGCAAAGGCTTGTCTTACAAGATCAATGAAGGAGACGGTGCCTTCTACGGACCGAAGATCGACTTCCACCTCACAGACAGTATCGGCAGAACCTGGCAGTGCGGTACTATCCAGTTGGACTACCTCATGCCTGAGCGCTTCCAACTCAGCTACATTGGCGAAGACGGTCAGAAGCACCAGCCAATTATCGTGCACAGAGTTGTTTTCGGCAGCATTGAGCGGTTTATCGCCATTTTGACCGAGCACTTTGCAGGCGCATTCCCGACCTGGATTGCACCAGTTCAAGTGGAAATCATTCCAGTGGGCGAAGCCCATCTAGATGCAGCAAAAGAACTCAAAGCCCAGCTTGATGCACTTGATATCAGGGCTCATATAGACAGCAGGGATGAGAAGCTCGGCTACCGGATTCGTGCAGCTCAAATGCAGAAAGTCCCCTACATGATCGTCCTTGGGGACAAAGAGGTTGAATCCGGGAACGTAGCTGTCAGATCCCGTTCGTTGGGAGATCTAGGCTCGATGGATAAGGCAGAGTTCATCAATAACCTGCAAGAAGAAATCAAGATGCTAAGTCTTGATAGTGTGTTCAAAAAAGACTAATCTAAGAGGGAGTGGATAGTTTCACTCCCTTTTTTGTCCAAAAGCAGAGCAGGATTTTCGCTCCGGCGGGTACGTAATGTTTGTGTTGCATTCAATGCCGAGCTAGATGCGGGAATGCATCATCAAATGTTACAATTTGTTTGACATGAAACACCGCAGGTGCTATACTTCAATAGTGGAAGAAGAAGCTACCTCGCTTCTCACCATACGGCATCGCCAGTATGGTTACTCGTAGACAAATTCCTTGTG
>Ga0208823_1001725_pt1 | contig 16965 bp, 14 predicted proteins | sample AD_UKC075_MetaG_FD_184440 | JGI IMG/M metagenome (GOLD analysis project Ga0208823, IMG submission 184440) | Active sludge microbial communities of municipal wastewater-treating anaerobic digesters from USA - AD_UKC075_MetaG (SPAdes) (version 2) | ecosystem: Engineered > Bioreactor > Anaerobic >... | reverse complement strand
GAAATCTAACTTCTAAGTATCGACAGATAGGAAATGCTGTCCCGGTAAAACTTGCAGAAGTAATAGGTAAGAAATTATATGAAATACTTGAAGAGAAGGTGAACTACCCCCACTTATAGAAGTGGTGGCTTCGTGGTCAAGGTAACTTCTGTTACCAGATTACCCACGCTCAAAGGGCTGTTCCGTCCCCATATATACCAATCACATGGCTAATTTTAGCAAATTCTTGCTTGCATTTATATCTCTATCATGAACTGCACCACATTTTGGACATTTCCATTCTCTCAATGCTAAATTCTTTACATCAGGATTTTTATATCCACATTCACTGCATATTTGAGTTGATGCATAATTTTGTGGTGCTATTATTATTTCTCTGCCATACCATCTTGCTTTATATTCTAACATCCTTCTAAATTCTGCCCATGATACTTCTGTTATTGCTTTGGCTAATTTATGATTTTGTTGCATATTTTTTACCTGTAAATCTTCTAAAACTATCACTTGGTTTTCGTGTATAATTTTAGAAGATAATTTGTGAAGAAAATCTTTCCTTTGATTTGATATTTTTTCGTGTAGTTTTGCAAGTTTTTGTCTTGTTCTTTCATAGTTTTTACTTTGCTTTTGCTTTCTTGATAATGATTTTTGTATAATTTTAATTCTTTTTTCTGTTTTTCTTAACCATTTTGGATTTTCTATCTTTGTTCCATCAGATAAAATAGCAAATTCTTTAATGCCTAAATCTATACCTACTTTTCTATCTATTTTAGGTAATTCTTTAATTTCTTCTTCTACAAGTATAGAAGCATAATATTTGCCTGTTAGTGTTTTTGATATAGTTACGGATTTGATTTTTCCTTCAAATTGTCTGTGTTGTTTTATTTTTATTTTTGTCTTTAATTTTGGAACTTTTAGATAACCACCTTCAAGTGTTACTGTTCCATTTTGATTATTTGTAGTATAAGACTGGTAACCTTTCTTTTTCTTGAACTTTGGAAATCCTATTTTTTTATCTCTAAAGAAATTTTTATATGCTTTTTCTAAATTAAGTTGTGCGTTGGAAAGAGCGAGACTGTCTACTTCCTTTAGAAATGGATATTCTTTTTTATATTGTACAGGTGTATTGTTTAGCATTTCTCCTGTTTTTTTATAGTATTCTATTTTGTCATGTAGCATTTTGTTGTATATAAATCTTACACAACCAAATACTTTAGCAAAATATTCTTCTTGTTCTTTTGTTGGATATATCCTGTATTTATAAGCCTTTAGCAAAATTACACCTCCTTCCTGTAATACTGATTATATCATAAAAAAGAATTTATCAATCAACATTCATCACCCACTTATAGAAGTGGGCGACTTCTGTTGATGTTTATATTAAAGTTCCATTTCTCTACCAGAGTAGCGTTGATATTTCTTTTCTACAACTTCAGATAAGAAATCCAATGTTTTTTCAATAATAGGGTCTAATTGGTCAATATGATTGATATTATCTGAAACTGCAAAACCCTCAACTAAATCCACACCAAGCGTCTTAAAATAGTTCTTCAGACTTTCTATTGGGTCTTCCCCAGGGTTCAGTGCACTATATTCACCGTCTGTATAAAAACAAATTGCATCGGGTTTAACTTCTTCTATAATTGCACGCCAACGTGCCAAATTAGCAGGATGCAGCGGGTCTGTGCCACCCTCACCAGCTATTTCGTAATAATATGCCCCTTGAGGCAAATGTTCCCAGTTCTCTAGTATGACTGACCGTGAAAAATCTGCCATCTTAATATCGAACAATGCAGACAGCCCCTCCTGATAAAACTTAGAAAAGAACGGTTTTAATACCATGTTAGTAGCTTCCATAGAACCAGACACGTCAAACACTGTAAGTACCTTTAGCCTTGGCAAATATTGCACTTGTGTTTGTTGATACACATTCGGGCGCTGGTCTGTTTGAGCAAAAATGTCGGGAAATTGCCGTACTACTTGACGTGTATCTAGCTTACCTCTATTGGTGTTGCGTTCCACTCTAGCAATGTAGCCATTATGTGCTGCTAATAGGTTAGAAATATTTCTAAGCTTAGTTGAAGTATTGATATGTCGTAGTGCATCCAACACTTTGTCTTCTACTTCTCTAGAATAGTATTTGTAATTCAACTTACCTACCTGTGCCGCACTAGTTGCACTATCTTTTTGTAAAGCATCTTCTATTTGCTTTTGCATCTCTTTCTCTTGTTTTTCTTTAGCGAGTTGGTCAGAAATTTTGTTAAGAGTTTCCTTAAGTTTGTCAAGTGTAGTTTTGTTATTTTGTTCATCAACTACGTTTACCTCATCTTCGATGCTCGGTTGCATATTGGGTATCTTAACACCAGCATTAGCAATAGCGTCAATCTGTTCTGCAATTTCCAACAAATCTCCCAGGTCAGGTAACAGCTCTTTGCTGACTTCTTCGACTTTTTCTAAATCATCGTTCAACTGTTTCATCACTGCTACAAGGTCATGTATTGTGCGTTGGTTAGTAACTTTAGACAACAGAAATTCGTCACTAAAGAAATCTGTGTATCCTTCTTTTTCTTCACGCACACATTTAGTAACATTGATAATACCATTGAGAAATTTCTCTAATGCATCTTTAATCATGCTGTTTAATTGGTCATATGCTTGTACAACAGCTGGATGCATGTCCGGCGGCAATTCAAACATGTTTGGAGCTTCGTATTTGTGCCCTTCTAAGTAATTGCCGTAGAAGAAATCTTCTAACGTAACACGTTTAGATTTGGGGTCTTTAAGGAAATTGTAGTAGTGCCACTCAACAACATTAAAATCAGCAAATACCAATCTTAGTAAAGCTTGCTGCCGAACAAGCTCATTACCTACAGTGTCAATCATAAAGTCGTGGACTAAATTGGAAAAGCCGTTAGGGAATATGTATTTGACAATCTTGTTCTTTTCCATTCTATCCACTTCTGGTAACATCAAAATATGATAGCTAATAAGAAGATGCAATAGCTCGTGGTAAATTACGGCCATTTGTTCTTGAGAATTCATGTTCTTGAACAGTAACTCTGTTTTAGTTAAAAATGATGGTAATGGAGCTTCCTCGCCAACAACAATACCTGCTTGTATATGCTCATCTGCTTGTGGTGGTTTAATATAGCTAAATGGATGAGTTTTGTCATTCTTAATAATCCTTGTTTCAAACTTCAGATATTCTGACTTAGGAAATATCGCGTATGGTATCTTAAGTTCATAATAATCAGGTGTTCCAATTAAATTAGATATGTTCGTCATATTTATATTATACCTTATCTCCTATCTTAACATGCAATAGTCTTATTGAACGATGGAGTATGGTATAATACAATAGAGGTGATATAGATGGTTAAATTGGCTAATACATACACAGCCAATGCTGTGATGGATTTTACTATCAACATACATGACAAAATTACTATCAACATGGTAGAATTTAAGGACCGTGAACACACAGTATCTGTTAAGCATAATATAGATGTCGAGGATATGGCTTATGTAGTTTGGGGAGTATTAACACAACCTAAGTTCTCTTATGAAGAACAGAAGGTCAACCCATACAAGGCAGATGAGAATGGTAAGTATTCTGTATCTAAGTTTAGTATACGTTATGATGAAACTAAAAAGAACCCTTGGATTATTACTGTTGAGAATGGCATTGGAGATTTAATAAAGCGTGAGAATGGTACTATTGGGTATCGGAACTACGAACGACAGCGCAGTGTAACACTGTACCTCAGCCAAAAAGAAGCTGTGAAGATATTCTATCGCGCAAAGAGTTATGTTGACCATGAGCTTGAGACGTGGATAGACAATGAGATTAAAGAGGACAATAAGAAACCTAACAGAGAAGACAGAGGAGGCAGGGAAAGATAAGGCTGCTGTTCTAACAAGAGAGGGGCTATAAAAGCCCCTCTTCTATTTTGGATGACACTAATCTAAACAGTTCAGTGTCAGTTAAATCGCCTAGTTCCAATACCTGGGGGTCTCCATCAACAACGCGACACAATTCATATTTGTATGTATCTGTATTGTATGTTACATAGAACAGTTCGTTCCGTAAATCATGGCCGTCGGGGTTACCAAACAACTGTACTATGTTGTTCCAGACCTCATCGTTATCAATAAAAATATTGTGCAACGAACTACCATATATAAACGCAGGTTTTGTTACAAACAATAGTTTGTAGAATGGCGCAATAGTCATCGTTCTCTCTCCCTTTCCTCTACATAGTGTTTCATATAAGCTTTGTTAAACATATTGCCTAGTTTAGCAAGACTAGCAGCGAAAGTGTCAGCAATGTCAGTAACAGTATCCTCACGTCCCATTCTGTATAGCCCGACGTTCTCTAGCTTCTTGAAATATGCGTTAAAGGCATTTTTGTATTCTTCTTGTAAGTTCTCTGTTGTATCACGATACAGCATCAGTGCATTCTCCACCTGTTCACCAATTTCTGTTGGCGCTGGTACAATCATGATTTTGTGCTGAGTCCACATGTTATAGAAAGCCTCATACAGTGTCTCTAGTGTATTCAGCAGCTTGGTATCAAATTCATCAGTTGGGTCATCAACATAACTATGGTATTTTTTAGTCAACAATTTGTAACTTGCGGAACTTTTGAACATGTTAATTAGGTCTTCACGCTCTTTATGTGGGTTAATGTAGTCAACTGTCACACTACGTAACCTACGAGACAAAGCAGCTGTTAGCGGTACAACACCGTATTGCGCGGCGCTGATATATGCATCAGGTGGGTTGCCGATTAGCAAGAAGAACACACCAATTCGCTTACCATTGCCATCTATGTTATTGAGGTCAATACGCAATCCATTACGCTCAATTTGCGCATGTACACCGTACTGTTCACGCAATCTGTTTTGTAGTTCATGCAAATTACCTGTAGTTTCGATAATAATACTCTGGTTATCTCCAATATCACGTATGATTTGGTCGAGTTTGCCCATAGCTGCAGACCTATTAAACTCGTTTACTACGATACCCATTGTATTCTTGCCTTCTTTGACTGCTTCACCGAGAGCTTGTACAAACCCGCCGAACACAAAGTCGCTCTTTGTAGCAGACCCATCAGCAGCTAATATGCTATAACCATACAATGCATCACTAAGCGCGTTAATGTCAATTGAATCACCAGATAAATTAATCCACGCGCAATCATGTGCGAGTTCACGCTGTGCCCATCTGACAGCGAATGTCTTGCCTACACCTGGTGGCCCGAATATAACAAGTCCTAGTTCGTTGCTGTGCACATCGTCAAATTGTGTTTTCAATAACGTACTTTCATAAAAACTGTGAATAGCATTACGTACAACACGGAAGTTCTTAGTGGGTACAATGTTAGCAGCTCGCAACACTTCTTCTTCGCGTTTACGTAACTCCATAAATCTAGCCTCAATGTCGTCCATGTTCTGTTTAGGTTCCTCCTTTGCAGGTTGTTGCTCTTGCACTTCATTTAGCTGTAAATCAACTGCAATTTTATCAAAAGCTGCCTCTATCAGTTCTGGATTAATTGTGCTATGCAAATCAACATTCTCAACTTGTGTCTCAAAGCCTAACGCACTGGCACTCGGTGGTAACACAAGCGTTTGGGCTTCTCTAAGAATATTGTCTAATACGATACTATCCAAATAACTATCAGCTTTTTTCTTAGGCAATACATAGGTTTTGTAACTTGGAGCTGTATCTATCAGTATGGCTGCCTTTAATTCAGGAGAATACAAATACCCAATAATCTCAAATGCACTACCCCTGCGTACAGTATTCAACTCGACAAGTACATTATATTTGCCTATCTGAATATTAGCTACATACTCTGAAAGCACGTCAACTTTCCTAGGTCTTTGTAGCCGTTCTAATTCTTCCAAATAATACCAGTTATCTGCCATTATTTTACCTCCCTAACTCATTATACCACATTTGCTGTTGTATCAATTTTTCCACTTGTGTATTGATGTTGTCAACAAATTTCTTGTACTGCTCAATAGTGTCACTGTCCATAGCTACTTTATTCACCAATGGTACATATTGTATTGTTGCCTCTGTAATACTATTGTACACAGGTATTCCATTAATTATCTCAAAAAATCCATAGTTAAAATGCAAATCATTAGCTAACTCCAGTATCGTATCAGCAAATGCTTTAGCCATGTCAGAATCGTTGGTTACACTATAAGCCTGTTTGATAAGCTCTTGGTAGTCAAACAGCACAGAACCTATAGTTACAACTTCGTCGGAGTATATAATTTGGACTTTCATAGCCACCCCTCCTTTAATTAATGATACCTAATTACATGGTATAATAGATACATGAGACTAATAATAACAGAAAAACCATCAGTCGCAAAAACAATAGCCCAAGCGCTAGGCAAATACCAGTATAAAGAAGACTACTATCAAGTAGGTGATTGGAAAGTAACTTGGGCTTATGGACATTTGCTAACACTCAAAATGCCAGAAGAATATGACGAAAAATACAAATTCTGGAGACTAGAAGACCTTCCTATTGTCCCAAAGAAATTTGAGTATAAACCAATATCAAAAGACCACAAAAAACGACTCGATGCTATCAAAAAGCTGTGGAAAGAAGCAGATACTGTGTATTGCGCGACAGATGCTGGACGCGAAGGTGAGCTTATCTTCCGACTGATACAACAACATGTCGGTATTAAGAAACCAATCAAGCGTGTATGGTTACAAACACTTACACCTGCTGGTATTAAAGAAGCCATCGATAAAGCAAAAGACATCGGACACTATGACAACTTGTATCAAGCGGGATTACAAAGGTCATTAGCAGATTGGGTCGTTGGTATTAACCTAACAAGAGCAGTCACTGTCAAACAGCACAGCAAACAGGTATACTCAATAGGCAGAGTACAAACACCAACACTGGCGATAATAGTACGTAGAGAGCGAGAAATAGCTAAATTCTCGAGCAAAACAAGTTATCGACCTATATTAGTATTTGATGGGTTTGAACTGAAGTGTGAAAAGACATTTCCTACAGAAAAAGAAGCACTAGAGTTTGTCAAGCCTATACAAGAAGTACAACTACACTTTGAAACTAAGCAAACCAAAGATGCTCCACCGTTATTACCATCTCTAGCTAACTTGCAAAAAGAAATGCCATGGAAGGCAAAGAAAACATTAGACACATTACAAGCACTGTATGAAAAACAACTTGTATCATATCCTAGAACAGACAGTAACTACTTACCTGAAGATATGCCAACACAAGTGCAGCATATTGTAGCTATGTTAGGAGACAGCACTGACAAACAATACGCGAAAAAACCACATGACCCCAAGCGTATTTATGATAACAATAAAGTAAGCGACCACTATGCTGTAATTCCATTGACTAAACCAAACGGATTATCTGGAGACGAAAAGACGTTGTTCGAATACATTGTAAAACGTTTCTTGTCGGTATTCTACCCACCGGCTGTTAACACAGTACAGACTGTGAGTTGCGAATACAAGGGCGTTAAATTCAGTACTCAGCGTGTTAGCACAAAAGACCCATCATGGTACAAACACTTCCCAGACAAAATTAAGTCTGACAAATTTATACCCGAAGTTAACAAAGCAACAGTCATTGACAGAAAGGTAGAGAAAGTCAAAACCAATCCACCACCACGCTGGACTGATAGCACATTGATAGATGCTATGGAACATGCAGGCCGATTTATAGACGAAAAGAATCTAAAAGATGCTATACGAGACAAAGGCATAGGCACGCCAGCTACTCGTGCAGATATAATAGAGCGACTAATTAGCGTCGGGTATGTACAGCGCAACAAACGCTCCTTAGTACCAACAGACAAAGGCATGGCTATTATACAATGGCTGGAAGAACATGGTATGGGAGAACTAACTAAACCAGAATTAACTGCAGAGTGGGAAGACAGACTAGAACAAATAGCAGCAGGTAAGGAGCGGGCCGATAAATTCTTGTCAGATATTATATATTGGACACAACAGCTAATATCACGGACTAACGAACGGGCGTTGTAGAAATATCGCTAAACCCACTGTTACAACGCAGAGTATATTGACAATAGCAGTATAAATACGTTTTTGTTTATCATAGTCTAAATTACTGAAACCTGGTATTATTGACCATATGTACAATTTGAATTTATGTTTTGATAACGGATAGAACAAAGGCACGCCAGCCCACGTAAACAAGTCTAATATATCATGATTGATTAATACCAGAGAGGCAGTGTATAATATATCCCTGTAATATGGCGGTACAAAGACAGCAGCTATATACAAACCTAATGGTATTAGCAAGCTGTGTGTAATAGTACGATGCCGTATACCAACGCGTAAATCCCAATCTGGTGCAGATGCCAGTAATACAGTATTGATGGCTGCCCAAAAGTACTGTATTGGTGTCATTGGTAATAAGACGAACATTGCAGCGTCAGCTAGAACGTGTGTAATCCTGTTGAAGATACTTCACTCCCTTCATATACCAATTATAACACAATTTTGTGCTATAAAAAGAATATGAAGATACCAAAAATACAGAGACCTAAGATAGAGCGTAAGCCAAAAGAATCTGTGGAGCCGCGCCCCAAAAAGCAGCGCGAACAACCACGACAACCTAAAAAACAGCGCGAACAAGCACGCAAACAAAAAAGCGGCAAAAAACAGTATAGAGCATATGTTACTGTCCTAAAGAATGGTGTGCCACATAACCTTGCGTTTAACCTAACAGGGGTCACAAGAGAACAGGCTCAGAGTATATTCAACAGTACAATCTACCCTAAACTGCAAAAACGGTATGATTCAGTTATTATTAAGGCTATCACAGAAGAAGAGCATGTTAGACTGCGTAAAATGAAACTAAATACGCTGTCTAACTTTTGTACACACTTCGGTGTAATGTTGACTAGTGGCATGACTATTGAAGAAATACTGGATTCATTCGCTGAAGACTTGCCCGAATTCAAAAACTTAGCTTCTGTACTACGCAAGCACATTGATAGTGGATTAACACTAAGCCAAGCAATGGATATAATGGGGATATTCCCTGACTTGCTGATACGCAAAGTAGAAGCTGGAGAAAAGGGAGGCAACTTGGCCGAAGCATTCTCTAGCTCTGCTGAATACTACAATAACCTACAAAAAACAAAAGGAGCTATTAGCAAAGCACTTGCCTACCCTGCTATGATAAGCATGGTAACACTGGGTGTATTGATATTCTACATTGTCAGTATTGTGCCGAGAATGATTGATACATACGCATCACTTGAGATAGAACTCCCAGCTTTGACAATGGCATTTATCAGTTTGTTCGATTTTATTGCCAGTAATATACTAATAATTGCAGCGCTAATTGCAGTTATCTACATAGGGGCTAGATATTTGATTACTCATAATGAAAAAATAGGATTGGCATGGGAGCGATTCATACTGCGTATTCCTATATTAAACAAGATTAAGAAAAATCAAGAACTATACAATTTTGCGTACACATTTTCTGAGTTGTATGCTGCAGGGTTGTTGCCAAGTGATGCGTTGTTTGGCGCTCAACAAGTAGTTACACTCAAGCTGTTGCGCAATTACATAGAAGATGTAAGGGCCGAAATAGAACATGGTGTTACGCTGTCCAGTGCATTCGACATGTACTATGACAAATACAAGATAGTCGGTGACAGAATATTGATTTCGTTTATCAAGAATGGTGAAAACACCGACTTACACTCTTTGTTAGACAAGTACGCTAGGAAGAAAGAAGCCGACCTACAACTAACAATTGATACATCTTTGTCCGCGATTGAACCGCTGATTATGGTAGGAGTAATGGTAGTTATTGGTGCTATTGTGCTTATACTGTATCAACCGATGATGTCCATTATTCCGCAGATGGCTAATCAATTGTATTAATATGGCACTATCAGAGTTACTTAAAAAAGATGAAATCAACTTCACTTTTAGCAAGATATTTACCAATGTGCAATCTACTAACATAGGACGTGCACTACGGAGTTATCCTATATCACAAAAACAACCTATTGTTGGATTGGCTAGCAAATATATGATACAATTTTTGCTGCATAATTTGTACCCGAAGAAAATAATACAATCCAATTATTTTTATCTTAAAGAAAGATACCAAATTCAAAGAGCACTTAGCGGCAGTGAAGATTATATACAGATGATTGAAGATACACGCAGAGCATGCCTAAAAACTAATCTGCTGGCCAAAACACCTGATGTCGATAAGACATTGGAGAGTGTAGCGCGAGCCACGTTCATACTAGCTGTATTGGAGCGCGCATACTATAATCAAACTAAAGGGAGCAATTGGTTAGTTTCGCCTGATAGAGATGATATACTCGATTTGCTTAACATAACGCATAATATCAATTTTGGTAAATTTAAGAAGTATAATGCAATCTATATCAACCCGGATTTTGCGAGTGTTTCTTTGCTAGTTAAGCGAGACCCTAAAACTGAGGTAGATTTTATCTTAGATGATACACTGCTGAGTATAAAAAATACTACTAGCCCCACATTCACTAAAGAACAAATATACTATTTATGGGCATATTACACCATCTTATTCGTGATAAGAAACAATTTGCTATGTAACTATCCTCTTGATATAGAAATTATTGATGCAAACAGCATACCAGAAATCAATAATATAGGTATATTCTACTCGAGGTTTGACTATTTGCTCGTCATACCTGTTGATATATTGATATTGAACATACAAAACAGTAGCTTATTCAGCAGCTTTGAAGAATACATAGATTGGTTCATAATACAACTGATAGCTAATGAAAATGTGTTATACTAGTAGAAGGAGGATGATATAATTGCTAACTTATGAAGAATATAGAAGAACAATCTTGTCTAAAGCAGGTAGTTATCTAGATTTGTTACGTCAAGAACGTGACAGGTTCAAAATAGATTTGTTGGACAATAAAATACAGCGTGCGCAGTGCTTACCAAGTGGCTTCTTTGTGTTCAAATTGCCGAAGGAATATTGCAACGATAATGTAGTTACGTATCTTAATAATTTACTAATTTCTGTTGATACAACACTATTACCCGCCGTAAGCTATCTGTACACAATCAACAAAGACTTGACGCGCTACGAAGTGGATAGTGTGTATTTTATATGGAGACGTACTGACAACAGCACTGAAATCAGCCCACTGTTCATACATAATAATCCAGCGCCCATAGTACCATACCATTATGTTGAAGAACAAAACAAAATGATAGTCACATATGCTGATTGGGGATTGACTTCCCTAAAGGAAATCAAGGATATATATCCTGACCCACAGTTGCTTAGTGCAACACTTACAATAGGATGGCTAACAGTACTGTACCCAAACCAAAAAGATATACTATTGCAAGGGTTTGTACGGCATGGTACAGTGTTAGATGAACAAACACGGGCACGTATCGCACAGCAATTAGGAGTGTCAGGAGAATTTGATGAGCAAGGGTTTATTAAATGGTTTACGCAGCAAAACACAAGTATTATTAGGCTTATCAGGTACCTTATTGATACTAAACCTTTGCTAGACAAACATAGAGATTTGATTTTAGAAAATGATGAGGAAGAAGAACTGGACTTAGGAAACGTAGAGCGTACAGTGCCACAAGAGCCAATACAACCACAGAGCGAGCAAACAAAACAGCCACCCATGGAGCAGTTAGTACCGGTAGAGCCAGAACAAGTGACTGCATCACTACAAACAGAACAAGAACTTGTAGCATTTGCACCACTACAAACAAAACAGGAACCTGTAGTATCGCAGCTGATTGTGCCTAGCACGAGTGCAATAGAATGGTTAAAAAACAATTATAAGACGAACCAACAATGGATACTGCCACTGGCTTTACCACTTGTGTTCCCATATATCAACTATTTTGATGGAGTTGTGACAACACAGATAAGTCTTGTGTTGCGATTCTATGGTATCAAACTGCGCAATCTGTTGTACAGCAACCATTTGTACAAACCCAATGACCCTGTATTAATTGACACTCCTATTGATCAACAAGAATTAGCGACATTATCCAAAACAAACTATATTATACTAAATACACCCTATGAAGGACTCAATCTATATCAACTACCGGTACTAACACCTGAACAATTACAAAGTATACCTGAAGGAATTTACCAAGACCTAATACGAGCATTATCTACACTTAAGCTAAACTACGATGCATTAGTTAATGAGAGCTTACAACTACCTGTTCATAAACGCGATGGCTACATAATGCACAAAATTATATCTATGTTGGTAGATTATTGATAAGGTACTGGACCACCACCAGATTGTTTAATTGTTATTCTAGATATTTGTATATTAATAGCGTTGATTTGAGATAGTGTCAACGGCTTCTTACCTATTACGGATATACGCCCACCAGAATCTGTCGGTCGTCCTTCTAATCGTACATTTGGTGTATAACCATGGAATATAGCATAATAAGTGTCGTTACTAATGTTGTTACGTACTTGCCCTGGTGAATTTTTCAAATAATATCTGCTGTCATCAGGTTTAGTAACTACATAGTCTCTGCTGTATAAACCAAGCTCTTGCATTGGATCGCTTGATAAAATACTGCAGATGACACTGACACCGCTATCGCACTTTGTATCGTCAGTAGTATACCAACCTGTGAAGTCCTTTAGCTTGCCTGCATTTTCTGTGTATGCAGAGGTGAACAAATATAATTGATCATTAGGTAAAGCTTTAAAACTATATGTATCGTAAGGTAAAGGTTCTATGTACGTAAACGCTGGAATAAATGTAGATTTATCTTTATTAGGAGTAATATTAACATTTATTCCACGTAACATATCTGGTAATTCCCTCAAGTATTCTTGAGACATTTTTCTTGCAGTATAACATTCCACACTACCGCAATAAACATTGACTTGTGCATTGGCAGTTACTTTAAAAGTGAAATCATATGTGATTTTAATATCACCTGTTTTCTTGTAATTAGGATCGAATAATGTCTTCACAAGAATAGGGTCAGAATTGAGCAACTTCGCAGGGTCTGGATTTGGTAAGGGGACTGTGATTTGAAAGCTCGTTCCAGTCTTAGGAATTGAGTCCATACTGCGGTACACGTTAGTGTCCCATGAGATACTCGTATTGCCTTGAGGTGTACTTATGTTGGCTGTTACTTTGGTTATCCTGATACCGCCATATAAATATGCTACATTCTCTTGGAATTTCCAATTCCATTTAGTATAATATGGATCCTCTCTTTCACAAACATTATCTATAAAACATCTATATTCCGATCCGCATTTTTGAGCACATTCTTGATTTCCTGCATCACCAGGACCACTACACTTACACACTTCACCATTTTTGATACATTCTACAGGAACAAATCTTACTGTTTCGCAACTCCCTTCTACCTCTATAGGATCTGCATAGTTGATTGGTGTAACTGTAACATTAAAGGTTATATCTTTTGCTAACATATTTTGTGTTTGTAATAATGCATTGCCTGACGTTGACGTTGTTACATCGATCGCACTTGGGTAACGTGTGGTTTGTCTTGCAACACATTGTGCATCACCCCAAGGAAAGTTGTAATTATTGTTGACACTTTTAGTATTGCTGACTTTAACTTTTTCTGCTAAAGATTGAGTATCTGTAACTGGACTTGTTAAATGCGTATTTTGATGGTAGCTTAGCACAATATTGCCTTTACTATCTGTTGTGGCATAAATTTTACCACGTGATAACTCATATATCAGGTTGATTGGAATGACTGTTCTACCATAGAAGAATGGGCCTGAAAAATAGTTGCCTATTGTTAACTCAACAATATCAGAAGTTAATAAAATATTTGTTCGTGGCTCGATCCAATTGTTAACAGTAATTTTGTTCGCTGCATTATTCGCATCTAAAGACCAGACGGTACATTCACCATTAACAAAGTTGTCGCATCTTTCACGGTATGTATAACTCGCAAATACACCTGTTTGTCCAACAAAATCCCCCCATTTTGTTTCTGGTGTAAGTGATGGTTTCACTTCACTAATTGATATCTTAATATTCCGTGTGCTACCTGAAGGTTGTACTTCGAATAATATTGGCATGCCTGCATAATAGAACGCTTGACGCAACGGAATAACTGGAAATTCATCTATCTTGTATGCGTATTTAGCACCACCGTTCGTACGTGTAAGATATGTAGGATATGCAATTTGGTCAGACGCCTTAATTGCTATTCCATAACCATTGCTATCATAACCTAACACATATGGCACAATATTGTCGTTTGAGCTGTAGACGTAGTATAAATGACTATAGAATAAAGTATCTTTGAAGTTATTTCCATAGTTGAATTCTACTGGAGAAGCAAGTTTAACATAGGTTAACTTTTGTATATTAGCGAAATCAGGGAAATACTTATTGTATTGGGTACTAGATGTGATATATGCCTTGTTTTTTACTAACGTCCAAACACGTGTTTTGTGTACAGGTAAGTAGGATTGTATTTGGTCAGTTTGAATAACACCGCTAGAGGCTGTTATTTTGTTGTCTAGTGTATTAATTGATAGTATATCGTACTTTATATCCTTGTGCGTTGGTAATTTGTATTGCACACTCAGTTTTTGTAATACAACACTGTCTTTCGCAATAACTGTAGGTGTATTAGACAACATTTCTTGTTCTAACAAAGTAGCTACATCAGTAAGTACAACTGTGGCTGTTGTACTAGTCAAAGGTATGCTTTTGCGATTATATACAGCGTCTATAACAGTATTATACTGATTCCATGTATCCGCAAAAGTACCATAGAATACTTGGTCCTGATGAAGATTAGTTTTGAATAAACCAGCTACATTCAGGTATATTATTCCCAATAGCATCAGCGAAACAACTAGCTCAATCATGCTAAAACCATGTTTCTTCATAAGATTGTTATAGCACAAAGATATATGGTATAACAATTATATGAAGATACGTGAAGGTTGGGAACAGGAAGGTAACAAACTGGTAATGGAACACTGGTACACTGTAGACGAGCTAATGAAACAGCCATGGTACGACGAGTATATAGCAGATACAACGTTTATGAGTACTATTCTTGATACAGACACTGATGGTGAAGTACGTATCGTGTATATACTGCACTTAGACCAGAAAACAGGTGAGTATACATTGTCACTATATGGCGCTTATTTCGATTTGGAAGAAGAGATAGTTGATTTTAAGAATGACCCAATAGCATTTGCAGATTTTATGAAAAAGTATGTGTATGAACCGGAGGATACTAAGACAAGATAAGTATAGGGTTCAAGGAGAGATGGCAAAACCTCCCATTTGTGCTATATATAATGCGGAGGTGATTTAATGAAGCTGGAAGAAGTCATTCGTCATGTTGCGCAGGATGTAGGTATTTCACAGAGCAAAGTAAGAGCAGTACTTAACAGCTATGCAGAACTAGTAAAATCTACCGTGGCAGAAGGTAAAGAAGAACACATTCCATTTAGTGACCTAGGTAGGTTCAAAGTCAAAGCTAAAAGACAACGGACAGTTTACAATCCGCAAACTCGTGAATACATGGAGGTGGAGTACGGGAAGTTGCAATTCGCACCATCTCGTAAAATACGCAGCTTACTGAAGCAGTAGTAAAAAAGGCCCCTACTCAGGGGCCTTTAGCGTGTATCTAGACGCGCCTATGGGTACAAGTGTACCCTTGATTACAATATTGTCCATTAGTGCCCCAAATGCTCTACTGTTAATACGTTCATTAAGGTCGCTCTCTAAAGCTGTTTCGTATAGTCGTCTAGACGACTGTAGCAACTCTTGAAGCCAATCTCTATCCTCTATCTCGACATCATATGTGTTGCCATTGGCGTCCACTAACACAAAAATACTGTTGTTATCATCCGTCCTGATAATACGCTGTAACAAATATTCATTTTCACCTAATGGGTAGCGTATAATATGCGGAGGAATCACGTTGTTGTAAATACTGTCGAGTATGGCTTCTATCTCCGAAGGCAACTGTGAAATACCACTCCTTGGGACACCAATACTCTCAAGCGCTCCGCTACGAATCAAACCTGTTAGTGTAGATTTGTCCGGCTTAGCTCGCTTTTGTAAGTCTTGTAAATTAGTATATGGACCATGCTCTATACGTTCTTGTATAATACGGTCAATAGTTTTGCTTTGCACTTTTTTGATGCACCCTAAGCCTGGCCTAAATACCTGGCCGTCAAATGTCCAGTTAGCGTCAGATAGATTAATGTCTGGTACAGCGTAATCATAGCCATATTCTTGTTTTATTTCACTAAGATAGTAATTAATTTTGTCAGGTTTATCACTAAATACTCTCAATAGCGATGTCCAAAACTCTATAGGATAGTAATATTTGAGCCAAGCAGTTGTCATTGTTAAATATGCATAGGCTACCGCATGAGATTTGTTAAATCCATATTCAGCAAACTTTTCTATTACGTTGTAGATACGCTCCGCTACTTGTTTATTCTTAGCGCGACTAACAAAGTCATTACGCTGTTTATCAATGATTGCTTTGTCTTTTTTACCAATTGCACGTCTCAGCAAATCCGCTTCACTAAGAGAATAGCCCGATATAACAGACGCTATTTGCATCACTTGCTCTTGGTACACAATAACACCATATGTCTCTTTGAGAATTGGTTCTAACTCAGGAACTCCAAAGTAATCTACTGGTTCTAAACCATGTTTCCGCCTAATGTATGTGTCTGCACCACCACTGTCTAATGTACCAGGTCTATACAATGCAAGCGCTGCATATACATCGGAGAACTGCGTAGGTTGTAGATGTAACAAAAACTCTCTGAACCCTTCACCTTCCACTTGGAACAGTCCAGCAACTTTCCCTTCGCGTAACAACGAGTAAATCGCTGGATC
>Ga0208823_1001724_pt1 | contig 16984 bp, 18 predicted proteins | sample AD_UKC075_MetaG_FD_184440 | JGI IMG/M metagenome (GOLD analysis project Ga0208823, IMG submission 184440) | Active sludge microbial communities of municipal wastewater-treating anaerobic digesters from USA - AD_UKC075_MetaG (SPAdes) (version 2) | ecosystem: Engineered > Bioreactor > Anaerobic >... | reverse complement strand
GCCCACCAAGTTTTAACCGGCGGCTGGGAAGACGCCTGGACCATTATCACCAGGAAGTTAGGAATGAATATAAAACTGATTCGCTCAACTATTTGGAGCTGGGTATTCATGGTTACGCTGCTGGTCTTAGCTTTGCTGGTGTACCGACCGGTAGGAGCAATGAAACAGTTGCGCCAGGAAAAACCCTATATTGTTAAGGGATTCGGAGGAATTATTACTGGGGCCTTGGTAGGATTAGTGATAAACGATTCAGGCATAGTGGCTGCTTCTACCACCAGCATCTACCTGGTGGTGCCTTTACTGCTCTTAATGCTGCATTATGAGACAAATCGTTCCACTGATAAGATGATAGGCAGGGCAGGGGATTATGAATCGTAAATCGCGTCGATCACGGGAGTACAACGATCAAGAATGGGAGAAGACAGTTGCCCGGCAGCGGTTAAAGTATAACCTGTGGGGAGTAATTGCTATTTTGATCATTATAGGGTTATACCTCAGTTCCAGATAGTATTTAAAGTTCAGGCTCGCTTGAGTTGATCAAGCGAGCCGGGTTTAATTATTTGTAATATTGGATTTTCATAGCTTCACGGACCTCTTCCATGGTTTGCAGCGCTACGTTGTGAGCACGGCGCGTACCTTCTCGCAGGATATCCACCAGAATGTCCCGGGATTTATATTGCTGGCGACGCTGGTGCATAGGTTCAAGTAATTCATTAAGCACCTGGGCTTGCCTCTTTTTGCAGGCTACACATCCTATCTTCCCTTGACGGCATTCCGTTTCTATAGTTTCCAATTCCTTGTTGTTAAAGATTTTATGATACTCAAATATAGTACACACTTCTGGGTGCCCTGGGTCGGTTTTATGAATTCTGGCCGGGTCGGTTACAGCATTGCGCACCTTCTGCCATACCTGTTCCGGCGTATCGGATAGAAAAATAGCATTATTTAAGCTCTTACTCATCTTGGTTTTGCCATCCAGACCAATCAGACGCGGAACTTCTCCTACCAGCACTTCAGGTTCCACCAGTACCGGCTCATAAAGGTCGTTAAAACGCCGAACAATTTTGCGGGTTAATTCCAGGTGGGGAATCTGATCTTCTCCCACCGGAACCAGATGGGCTTTAAAAATCGCGATATCGGCTGCCTGACTCACCGGATAACCTAAAAAGCCATACATCATATCCTTGAAACCATGCTGCTTTGCTTCTGATTTGATGGTGGGGTTGTGTCGCAGAACATTGACCGGTGTGTACATGGAAAAATACATGGCCAACTCATGAATTTCAGGGATTTTGCTCTGAATAAAAATGGTAGCCTTATTGGGATCTAAACCGGCAGCTAAATAGTCACTGGTTATTTGAAATACACTGTTTTCCAGATCCTCTCCCTTTTCCCAGTGAGTGGTTAACGCTTGCACATCCGCTATAATTATATAAGTATCATACTGTTCCTGAAGTTTTACCCGGTTAGCCAAACTGCCTACATAATGCCCCAGATGAAGGGCACCAGTTGGTCTATCGCCAGTTAAAATTCTTTTTTTTGCTGTCATATTTTCACACTCCTTAGTCATCAAATACTTTATCATGGCTGGAGCACTAGTGCAATGCCGGAAGAAAAGCGATTCCAATCCAAATAGTCGGAATATTGTTTACAAATTATGCTGTGGTATAATAGTATGGTATAGGAAAGTTTATAATCGAGTAATAAAGAGAGGAAGTTATTTGACATGAGTGAGCTGAATAACTTTTTATGCTTTAGTATGCGGGCAGCTATGAAAAAGATTGATCGCAACCTTAGCACTCGGTTGGAAGCTTATGGGGTTAGTATTCCTCAATCCTTTATCCTGTCAGTACTGCGCGAGGAAGATGGTATGACTTTAAAGGAAATAGGAAACCGTACCTTTATTGATAGTTCATCCATGACGGTTCTGGTGGATAAGCTGGAAAAGGATGGGATGGTAGAACGCCAACTGGATCCCCAGGATAGAAGAGCTATCAGAGTATTCATAACTCCTTTTGGTCGTAAGGTAGCGGATCAGATCACGGAAGTTGCCTATCAGTTTAATGCCGAGCTATATGATCTGCTGGGTGAAGGTAATCAAAAAGAGTTTGTGCATGGAATTAACAATATTGTAAATGGTTTGGACTAAATATTTAAACCTATATTAAATCTATGCATAATAGGGTTGATATTTCAAAATATTAAGCATATGATAGTATATGCGAGTTAATTGGGGCTGAGTCGCTGCTATGGCGCTCAGCTTCATTTTCTTCGCAAATGGGCCGATTTTTTATTGACATGAGCAATAAATATGCTAAAATTCTACATGTGTGTTGACTCGATTATTAAAGGAGGTTTGGGAAACCAAACATACAACTGAAGGGAGGCGACATGATTGCAGTCTTTGGGGCGACATGTGTTAGCCGAGGTCTACGGCTGTCGTTTCGAGGCATTGAATGATATCAAGTTTGTACAGGATGTCATGATCAATGCCGCTTTGGAGGCTGGAGCAGAGGTTCGTGAGTTTGTCTTTCACAAGTTTAGCCCACAGGGAGTCAGTGGTGTTGTTGTGATTTCGGAATCCCACCTGGCGATTCATACCTGGCCTGAACTGGGTTATGCGGCTGTAGACGTTTTCACTTGTGGAGAAAAGGTTAATCCCTGGGATGCGTGTAATTACCTGGCAGAGAAGTTTGGTTCAACCTATGTAAATGCGAATGAGGTTCAAAGGGGATTAATCCATGAGCAGGAGGAACGCCTGGTGGCAAATATTTAGGAGGGATACTATTTTAGTAGACCGAAGAAGCTCTCTCATGGATATGAATTAGACGCCTTGCGTGCTGGTCGGCAAGTAAGGCGTTTAATCATTTTCTGAGATTATTTTGATATGATCCAATCCATGCAGTTCACCCAAATGTTCTTTTATATGTTTAGCCTCATCAGGTTCGCAGCGTATGGGTATGGTTACTATATAGTTGTCCTGGTCAAAAAAATGACTTACCTGACCTGCGTAAGCATCCGCATGGGCTGATTTCACCAGAGCAGCCTCAACCTCATAGCCGCGGTTGCGTAAATCAGTTAAAGCAGAAGCAGCCTGGGTTTGACTGGTCGCCGATGCAATTAAAGTAATCATGATTTTCCTCCTATAGGTTTTCATCAGGTTTATTTTCTATATAATAAGACTAAGTTTGGCTTATGATAGTATAATTAGCTTGACTCATTTGGAACTAGTTTAAATAGGTAATTCTTACATAAGCAGGATAAGGATTGATTCTGCCGAATTTTTATACAGTGATGCAATTTGTCGAGGGGGACTCAGAGTTTATGGAGTATTTATTTGCCCAGGATTATCGCCACCAGCTTAATGATGTGGAACGTAGATTTAAAACGGGAATGCTTAAATCCTGGCCGGAAATAAAAACCTATGTTAACCGATTGCAGGGGGATACTACCTGGGATCATCTTGCTTTAATGACTTTAGTTTTTTACGATCACCTGCAAGTTGATAACCGTTTATCTACGGTCATGGCATATATCTTTAAAAATCTATACCTGGCTCAATCCATTCATTGCAGCGTGAAAAATGATGAGGAAGGTCAGGAATACAACCAGGATTTGCAATTTGCTATTCTGATTGGGGACTACACCTTTGGCTACATTATGCAAATTCTTTTGGACAATAAGGCTGAACAGGTTTTAAGTTCTTTGGCCTCTATGATTTGCACCATCAGCGAGGGGCTGGTACGCAAATACCACCAAACCTGGAACGCTATTAAGGAGATCGATCAGATCAAAGCCCCGCTATATGCTACTGCTTTTCAAACCGCTGCCCAATTGGCTGGGGTAGGAAAGGAATCTGCTTATTATCACCTGGGACATGATATTGGTATGGCGGTAGAACTGCTGCATCTAGGTGTAAACAATCAAGTGGACCAGTACGTGCACAGTAGTTTTGAGATACTGTCCAGCCTGAAAAATGGACAAACCTACCAAGGTGTGATGGCAAGAGTGATCAATGAATTACATGACCTGGCCTGTAGCCAGGACCAGGCAGCTGTAATATAGATTCGGCTGGTGACAAAGCTTATCTGGCCATAACCGGAATGGTTGCAGGCCTTTTAAGCTTTTTTCGCGATGGGAGGATAATCTAATGGCCTATAAAGACCTGCAGGAATTTGTGGAACGTCTGGAAAAAGAGGGCGAACTCAAGAGAATCAAAAACGAGGTAGATACCGAACTGGAGATTACTGAAATAACGGATCGGGTGAGCAAGGCTTACGGCCCGGCTTTATTATTTGAAAACGTGCGCGGCTTTAACATGCCGGTTTTAATTAATGCTTTCGGCAGTACCAAAAGGATGGCTATAAGTTTGGGAGTTGATCACCTGGATGAAATTGCTGAGGAAATACTCGATTTTATGGAGATAGCCGACCAGGTACCTCAGTCCATGCTGGACAAAGTTAAGCTGCTGCCGAAAATTGCCCAGGTAGCAACCTTCATCCCCCGGATGGTGCGTCATGGCTCTTGTCAGGAAGTGGTGGAAAGCAACCCTTCCCTGGATATGCTGCCGGTGCTAAAATGCTGGCCGGAAGATGCAGGACGCTTCATTACCCTGCCTCAGGTATATACTAAGGATCCCGAGACAGGGAAGCGCAATGTGGGCATGTACCGGATGCAGGTTTTTGACAGTAAAACCACGGGAATGCACTGGCACACTCATCACGACGGTGCTGCCATATATCGAAAAAATTGCCAACAGGGCAAACCTACGGAAGTGGCGATAGCTTTGGGAGGGGATCCTGCCATAACATACGCTGCAACCGCTCCCTTACCCCCTGGCATTGATGAATTGCTTTTTGCCGGTTTCTTGCGCAAGAAACCGGTTGAATTAGTGAAGTGCAAAACGGTTGATTTGGAAGTGCCGGCTGATGCCGAAATCGTTTTGGAAGGTTATGTTGATCCTTGGGAGAGAAGGATTGAAGGTCCTTTTGGAGATCATACCGGTTATTATTCCCTGGCTGATGAATATCCAGTTTTTCATTTAACAGCTTTAACCCACCGGAAAAAGCCCATTTATCCAACGACCATAGTAGGACGTCCACCTCAGGAGGACTGCTATATTGCTTTAGCTACTGAGCGGATTTTCCTGCCCTTATTGAAGTTCCAACTGCCGGAATTGGTAGATATGCACCTGCCCATGGAAGGAGTATTCCATAATTGTGCCTTGGTTAGCATTCGTAAATCCTATCCTGGCCATGCTCGCAAAGTTATGAGTTCCCTCTGGGGCATGGGGCAGATGATGTTTGCCAAGTTTATCGTCGTGGTGGATGAAGACGTGAATGTACAAGACGTTTCTGAAGTAATGTGGAAGGTATTTAATAATGTTGATCCCCGTCGTGACACCATGATTGTTGATGGGCCTCTGGATGTATTGGACCATTCAGCTCCCATGGCGTTAGTAGGTTCCAAAATGGGCATTGATGCCACTCGTAAATGGGTTAGTGAAGGACACCCCCGGGAATGGCCTAAAGATATAAGAATGTCCCCGGAAATAGTGGAATTGGTCAACCGGAAGTGGAGTGAATACGGCCTTGAGTAAGGTAAAAGATTATTTAGATATGCTGGATTTTAGCAACACTCTGTTTGGGTTGCCTTTTGCCTATTTGGGTGCATTCCTGGCTCAGAATGGACAAATTACCTGGCACCAGTTTCTTTGGATCACGGTGGCTATGGTGAGTGCTCGTACCGCAGCTTTGAGTTTAAACCGTTTAATAGATCTACCTTTTGATGCAGCCAATCCCCGCACTGCTAGTTGGGTGATGCCATCAGGCCGGTTACCCACTGGTCTGGTATGGGCAGGAGTTTTCTTTTTTTTGGCCTTACTATTTTTGTCGGCGGCACAGCTGAACCCCCTGTGCTTAAAGCTAGCTCCGCTAGCTGTTATAGTACTGTGGGGATACTCTTATACCAAGCGTTTTACCTGGTGGTGTCATCTTTTATTAGGTATGGCTATCGGTATGGGGCCGATTGGTGCCTGGTTTGCAATTACCGGTAATTTTGACTGGCAGCCTTTTTTAATTGGTGCAGCCGTAGCTTTCTGGATTGCCGGTTTTGATACTATGTATGCCTGTCAGGATATTGAGTTTGACCGTCAGGCAGGATTGTATTCTATTCCGGCAAGGTTTGGTGAGGACAAGGCTCTGATGTTTTCCATGGTATTCCACCTTCTAACCATAATTTTTTTAATCCTGACCGGATTAGTTTTACAATTGGGCGGATGGTATTACCTGGGAGTTCTAATAGCCGCTCTGGTGCTGGTATATGAACATAGGATCGTCCGGCCAGGAGACTTAACTCGTGTAAATCAGGTTTCTTTTCAGTTTAATCACTATGTGGGTTTAGTGATATTGCTTACTGCCCTGGCGGATATTTATCTGTAATCATGGCAACTTAAGAGAAAAAAAGGGGAGGCATATTCAATGCCCAGATATATTGTGGGTATAACTGGTGCCAGCGGAGTAATCTATGGGTTACGACTGTTGGAGGTTCTGCTTCAGAAGCAGACCGAAGTGCACCTGGTGGTAACTAATCCTGGGCGTATCGTAATTGAACATGAAATGAACTGGGATATGCAGGGGAATTGGAAAGCCAACATATGCGCTCACCTGCCTGAAGGCAATATAACTGTTTATGATGACTCTGATATAGCAGCTCCCATAGCCAGCGGTTCCTTTCGTGTGGATGGAATGCTGGTGATTCCCTGCACTATGGCTAGTATTGCTGCTCTGGCCAGTGGGTCTGCCCGCAGTTTGCTGGAAAGATCAGCTGATGTAATGCTGAAAGAGAAAAAGCCTTTGCTGCTAGTACCTAGAGAAACTCCACTGAGTTCCATCCACCTGCGCAATATGCTGTTGTTAGCGGAAGCTGGAGTTCACATTATTCCGGCTATGCCAGCTTTTTATACCCACCCGGCAACAGTTGAGGATGTGGTGGACTTTGTGGTAGGGAAAGTTCTGGATGCTCTAGGCATGGATCATAATCTTTTTAAGCGGTATGGTGAACCGTGATGTCGGTATGGCGTTAACTGGCGGTAACCTTTATAATGATGTAGTAATTCCTGCTTAAGGGGAGAATTACGGTGGAATTCGATTTATTTAAGTTGGTACGCAATGAAATGGAGCTGGTTGAGGAATCCCTGTACCAACATGTGAATTCTTCGGAACGAGTTCTAAGCGAAGCTTCATCTCATCTGATCAAGGCTGGGGGAAAGAGGATAAGACCTGGTTTTGCTCTGTTGGTGGCTCGTATGTACCGGGAGGATATCAGCTACGCTATTCCTCTGGCTACTGCTTTGGAACTGGTGCACATGGCCACCCTGGTTCATGACGATGTTATTGATAATTCAGCCGTCCGCCGGGGTACGGGAACGGTTAAGCGCCTATGGGGCAACCGGGTATCGATATATGCGGGTAATTTCGTTTTTGCCCGGGCTTTGGCACTTATTGCCACCTATAACCGCAGTGATATTCTGGAAGTAATCGCTGATGCCAGTATGAAAATTTGCCAGGGGGAAATTGTGCAGATGCTCAGCTGTTTCAATGTAAACCTGGGCTTAAAGAACTACCTGCGGCGCATAGAACGCAAAACTGCTCTGCTGATATCCCTAAGCTGTCAGGTGGGGGCTATGTTGTCCACTTCTGACCACAGGGAAATTGAGGCTTTAAGAAGATACGGATACGATCTGGGTTTGGCTTTTCAGATAACCGATGACATTCTGGATTTTGTGGCCGATGAAGCTACTCTCGGTAAACCCACCGGAAGTGATATAAGGCAGGGGGTCATAACTTTACCAGCCCTGTATGCGCTGCATCATGATGCGCGCCGGGAGGAATTGGCTCAGCTGCTGTCTTCTCCTCAAGCATGTCAGGATAGTACCCAGTATATTATTGACATGGTATGTGAGTCAGATGGTATCGAATACGCTTATTCGGTCAGTCAGCATTATGCCCACCGGTCAAAACGTCATTTAGAAGCACTGCCTGATACACCGGTAAAAGAAACCCTATTGGAACTAGCTGATTTCATTCTGACCAGAGATTACTAGTCAGGGGGATGGATATGGCTTTAAGGGACAGGACGGAGGAAGAAAAACAGACCATTATTGAACATCTGGAAGACCTGCGCAAGTCACTGATTATAAGTATAGTAGCCATTATTATTGCAGCAATAGGCTCATTTTACTATAGTGAACAGATCTTATCCATAATTATTTCGCCCTTGAAGGCATTAAACGAGAACTTAATCGTAACCGGTGTGACCGAGGCCTTCTTTGTCAAACTCAAGCTTTCCTTCCTGGCTGGGTTCATTATTGCTTTCCCTGTAGTGGTATGGGCTATCTGGAGGTTTTTTAAGCCGGCATTGTATCCCCATGAAAGAAAAAATATATATATACTATTTCCTATCACTATTCTCTTGTTTGCAGTAGGAGTACTCTTTGCCTATTTCGGAATATTGCGTCTGGTTCTGAACTTCTTCATATACATTGCCGGTGAGAACTTAGAAACCATGTTTAAGGTGGACCAGTATGTATCTTTTGTCTTGGCTTTTACTATTCCCTTTGGCTTAATCTTTGAACTCCCGGTAGTGATTTTTTTCCTGGCTAAACTAGGAATTATCAATTATGAAATGCTGGCTCGAAACCGCAAATATGCACTGTTGGTGATCGTTATTTTAGCAGCAGCTCTTACCCCAGGACCTGATCCCTTTTCTCAGCTGTTGATGGCTATACCGGTTTACTTCCTTTTTGAAGTCAGTATCTGGGTGGCCAAGCTGTCGCGACCAGGTCCTAAACGTAGCGCCAAGAAATCCGAGTAAGTATTTTCATTATCTCTGAGTGGGTCTGGCGATGGCAGGCAGGAACCTGGATTGCTTTACAAAGTGGGCGCTTTTTGTCATAATATCTATATCAGTGCAGTATCAGCCCTATCAGGAAGTGAGGCCCTTTAAGGGGGGAGTTTCATTGTTTGGACTTATTGGTAATTTTGGTCCTTGGGAATTGGTTTTAATTCTTGTTATAGTATTAATAATTGTAGGCCCTGGTAAGCTTCCTCAGGTGGGGGAGTCTCTGGGAAAAGCTATCCAGAGTTTTCGCAAAGCCAAAGAACAAGAGTTTGACGAGTTGGAGGAAAAGCAAGAAAAGTAGTACCAGGTCTGACTTCAGACCCTTTTTTTATATACATGTGGAGGACGGGTTGTGGCTGGTCTATTTCCGGTATTTATTAACCTGGAAAATAAACGATGTTTAGTGGTGGGTGGAGGAAAGGTAGCTGAACGGAAAGTTGAGAATTTATTGGAATATCCGGTTCTGATTGACTTGATTAGCCCGCAGGTTACTGCTAAGCTGCACAACTGGGCTAAAAATAACCGGGTGAATTGGATCTCCAGGAGTTTTCAACCAACGGATATTCAGGATGCCTTTTTAGTTTTTGTCGCTACGGACGATCAGCAAATTAATCGTGAGGTAGCCCGCCTTTGCCAAAAGGAAGGGATTTTGGTCAATGCTGTTGATGACCCGGCCTTTTGTGACTTTTATGTGCCCTCCATCCTTCGCCGCAATTCCCTGGTTTTAGCCATATCAACTGAGGGGAAGAGTCCAGCTTACGCTAAAAGATTACGCCAGCAAATGGAAGAAACAATTACTGATGCTCATGGTAAGTTTGTTGACCTTTTAGGTGAGCAAAGAGAAGTTGTCAAAGAAACTGTTCCCGATATCAGAGTTCGGCAGGCGATTTTTGAGGCTATGGCTGGACTGGATGTCTTGGATTTGATAGCTGAGGGTCGAGATGAAGAGATAAAGGAGCGATTTAAAGCATGTATGTCCTTGTGGCAGGAGTAAACCACAAGACGGCTCCGGTGGAAATAAGAGAAAAGTTTTCTATATCCGGACCCGCCCTGCAGGAGGCTTATGCCTCATTAAACAGCTGCAGCGGGGTGGAGGGTTCCATAATCCTTCATACCTGTAACCGTACCGAAGTGTATGCCACCACCAGGAATATAGATGAAGGCGCTAAAGATCTGGAAGGCTTCTTAAGACAGTTTTCCGGATTGGGCTATCATGAATTAAAAAAGTATCTATACCAACCCAATTGTCATGATGCAATCCTTCATCTTTTTAGGGTGGCCGCTGGTCTAGATTCTATGATTTTGGGAGAAAACCAGATTCTCGGTCAGGTTAAAGACGCTTACCTGCAAGCTATTGAACTGGGATCTTCCGATGGAGTTTTGAATGCTTTGTTTCAGAAAGCCATATATGTAGGGAAAAGGGTGCGCACGGAGACCGGATTGGATAAGTATCCTATATCCATCAGTGCGGCGGCGGTGGAATTAGCAAGACGATGCCTGGGCAGTTTGGAAAATAAAACCGTTATGGTTATTGGTGCCGGGGAAATGAGCGAGCTCACTACCCGCTACTTAATGCAAAACGGAGTTAAATCGGTTATAGTGTCTAACCGTTCTTATGATAAAGCCCTGCTCCTGGCAGAATCACTGCAGGGGCGCGCCATTCGTCTTACCGACCTTCCTGACGTTCTGCCCCAAGCGGATATAGTAATATCCTGTACTGCTGCCGCCCATTACGTGATGCATGACCATAACTGTGGTGAATCTTTGCGTAAACGCCAAGGCAGGCCGATTATTTTAATTGATATTGCGGTTCCCCGGGATATTGACCCAGCTTTGGGCGACATTCCCGGAGTATATTTATATGATATAGATGATCTGCAGGGAGTAGTTGATGCCAATTATATGGAACGCCAGCGGGCTTCCAAAGAAGCGGAGAAAATTATTGCCGAAGAACTTGATAAGTTTAATCAATGGCTGACCAGTTTGTATGCAGTGCCGGTTATTGCCGCCCTGAAAAGTCAGGCTGAGGCTATAAAACACCAAGAACTGCAAAAAGCCTTGAACCGAATGGGGCCATTATCTGATCACCAGCAAAAAGTACTGAGTTCAATGGCTAATTCTATAGTTAACCGGTTGCTGCATAATCCGGTGATAACCTTAAAGGAAATGGCGGCCAGCAATCAAGGACATCTTTATGCTGAAGTGGTTAAAAAGCTGTTTGACTTGCAGGTAAGTTACGAGGAGACCATGGCTGATGAAACGGTTGAAGCTGGGAACCCGAGGTAGCAAACTCGCCCTTTGGCAGGCACAAGCCGTAGCTGAAAGGCTTAAAGAGTGTCATCCCGATTTACAGGTAGAAACGGTGATTGTAAAGACGGTAGGCGATAAAATACTGGATGTGGCCCTTTCACGTATCGGTGATAAGGGACTATTTACCAAGGAACTGGAAAAAGCATTATTGGACGGTACTATAGACTTGGCGGTCCACAGCCTGAAAGACCTTCCTTCCCAGCTGGGGGAAGGATTAAAACTCGCGGCGGTTATGCCCCGGGAAAATCCCGGTGATGTTCTAATCAGCAGGTCCGGACTAGCCCTTTCTGATCTTCCGGCTGGCAGTGTTATAGGAACCTCCAGCTTGCGCCGTACTGCCCAGCTGAAGGCCATACGGCCGGACCTAAAAGTGATTGATATAAGGGGCAATGTAGAGACTCGTATTAAAAAAATGGAAGAAGAAAAACTGGATGGAATCATTCTGGCCTATGCCGGGGTGAAAAGGCTGGGCCTGGAACACTGGATAACCCAGGTATTGCCCTATGATATAATGCTGCCCGCCACGGGTCAGGGAACCATAGCCATTGAGACTCGTGACCATGATGAGCAGATGGATGGTCTGCTGGAAGCTGTCAACGATAGGAAAACTTTTTCGGAAATACAGGCAGAGCGTGCTTTCCTAAGCCGGCTGGAAGGTGGCTGTCAGGTACCTATGGCCTGTCTGGCTGAATGCAGTGGAGATACGATTCAACTGCAGGGTCTGGTATCATCTCTGGATGGAACCCAAATTATCCGCGATGCTATAAACGGAACCAGCCAAGATCCAGTTCAAATCGGATTAAACCTGGCCGAACGGATTCTGGCAGCTGGAGCAGAAAGTATTCTCACATCCATACAGACGATGGGGGAGCAGTAATGCAAAAGCAGGGTAAGGTATATTTAATCGGTGCGGGACCGGGGGATCCCGGTCTGTTCACTATTAAAGGACAGCGCATACTGCAAAAAGCCGATGTGATAGTGTATGACCGTTTAGCTGGGCAGGCTTTGCTGAATATGGCCCGCAATGATGCCGAAAAAATTTACGTGGGTAAAATATCAGGGCGCCATGCTTTAACCCAGGATGAAATTAATCAACTGCTGGTGGAAAAGGCCCGCCAGGGTTTGACAGTAGCCCGGTTAAAAGGAGGCGATCCTTTTTTATATGGCCGGGGAGGAGAAGAAGCCCAGTTTATACGCCAGCACGGTCTGGATTTTGAAGTGGTACCAGGTGTAACCTCAGCTATTGCTGTACCAGCTTACGCTGGGATACCGGTAACTCACCGTGATATGACTTCCAGTTTTGCCGTCATTACTGGCCACGAAAAACCTGACAAAAAGGAAAGTTCTATTTGCTGGGAACATGTAGCCCCCGGCATTGGTACCTTGGTTTTTCTTATGGGCGTAGAAAACTTGCCCTTTATCTGCAGTAATTTAATAAAACACGGACGGGATCCGCAGACCCCGGTAGCCTTGATTCGCTGGGGAACCCTACCCGAGCAGGAGGTTTTAACCGGTACCCTGGATAATATTGTAGATCTGGTGCGGGAACATGATTTTAAGCCTCCGGCTGTTATCGTGGTAGGTGAAGTGGTGAACCTGCGGGAGGAACTGAACTGGGTGGAAAACAAACCCCTATGGGGTAAACGAATTGTGGTGACACGTTCCCGATCCCAGGCCAGTCAATTGGTGGATAGAATTGTGGATTTGGGAGGAGAAGCTGTTGAATTCCCGGCTATCGAGATAAAAAAGGAAGCCAATCTCAGTGGATTGCATAATGCTTTTAGTCACCTGGACAGCTACGATTGGGTGGTTTTTACCAGTGTCAATGCGGTAGACATTTTTTTTGAAGAACTTATTAGCTGCGGATATGATATCCGTGATTTGAAGGGTATTAAGCTGGCGGCTATCGGGCCCGCTACCCGGGACCGATTGGTTCAAAAAGGCTTGAAAGTGGAAGTGATGCCCGGAGAATACCGGGCGGAAGGGGTTATCAAAGCCTTAACTTCCGTGAGCCGACCTGGTCAATGGGTACTGTTGCCTAGAGCCCGGGGAGCCCGTTCGGTTCTGCCCGAGGAACTGAGAAAGGCAGGGTTGCATGTTAATGAGGTATTTCTCTATGAAGCCGTAGTCGCTCTTTCGGTAAGCCCGCAGGTTTTAAACGAGATAAAACAAGGGAACATGGACTACCTGACTTTTACCAGTTCGTCAACAGTACATAACTTTGTTAAAATCGTAGGCAGGGAGAATATAGCACGAATTAATAATAAAACCAAAGTAGCCTGCATTGGACCTATCACAGCAGATACGGCAAGACAATACGGGTTTACTGTAGATATAAACGCCTCTGAGTTTACTATTCAGGGTCTGATGGAGGCTCTCGTAGAAGAGAGCCAAGCCAGCAGGGAGGACTATTAGTTATGATTGGATGCACTAAATTATTATGTGGTACAGCCACAGTATCTGATGTTATAAAGCACAGTTCCGTTGAAGGGCAGGTGCCCCCGGAGCTGCTGCAGTTTTCCAACCAGAACCGGCCGCTGGTAGTATGGAATATGACCAACCGCTGCAACTTACGTTGCCGGCATTGCTACATCAGTGCGGAAGACCGCAAGTATCAAGACGAACTGACTACTGATGAAGCAAAAGCCTTTATAAGCGATCTGGCCAAAATGAAAGTACCGGTTCTGTTGTTCTCCGGGGGAGAACCCCTGATCCGCAAGGATATTTTCGAGTTGGGCAGAATGGCGGCTGATCTAGGCCTGCGTCCAGTTATTTCCAGCAATGGAACACTGATAGACAAGCAAATAGCCCGGCAGATCAAGGAGGCAGGTTTTCAGTATGTGGGTATTAGCATTGATGGAAAGCCTTCTACCAATGATGAGTTTCGCAATATGCCCGGAGCTTTTGCCGCTGCCCTGAAGGGCATTCACGCTTGCCTGGATGAAGGGGTTAAAACCGGGATCAGGTTTACTGTTAATCGCTATAATCAATCCGATCTGCCTGAGGTTCTGGACATAGTGGAGAAAGAGGGTATACCACGTTTTTGCATGTACCATTTGGTATATGCCGGCCGGGGAGCCCAAATGGCTGACATGGACACCAGTATTGAAGAAACCAGGCAGATCTTGGATTTTCTAAGTGAGCGCACAGTGGATCTGCACCAGAGAGGGGTACAGGTAGAGATATTGACCACGGATAATCACGCTGATGGCATATACCTGTTAAACCGTATTCGCCAGCAGCAGCCGGAAAGAGTGGAAGAAATAGTTACCTTACTGCAGATGCACGGCGGGTGTTCGGCGGGAACCAAATTCGCCAATGTTGATCCCCGCGGCAATGTGCACCCCTGCCAGTTCTGGCAGGACTATACCGTAGGCAATGTGCGGGAAAGACCTTTTGCGGAAATCTGGAATTCCGATGATGAACTGATGGTTATGCTGCGGGAGAAGGATAAGCACGTCAAAGGGCGCTGCGGTGCCTGTACGTACAAGTCACTGTGCGGTGGGTGCCGGATCCGCGCCCGGGCAGTTTACGGTGATCTGTGGGCTGAAGACCCAGCCTGCTACCTCACAGCGGAAGAATTAGCTGGATAGGGGGATCGACAAATGGCTTTTCCAAATCAGCGTCTCAGAAGACTGCGTTCTACTCCTACCCTACGCAATATGGTGCGGGAAACGGTATTAACCTGTGATGACCTTATATATCCTCTATTTGTGGTGTTCGGGCAGAACAAGAAAATACCGATTTCCTCAATGCCTGGCGTGTTCCAGTATTCAGTGGACCGCTTGGGAGAACCTATTCAACAAGTAGCCGAACTGGGCGTACCGGCAGTACTGCTGTTTGGCATCCCGGAAACCAAAGATGCCCTGGGCTCAAGTGCCTGGCAGGATGATGGGGTGGTTCAGCAGGCCATAAGAAAGATTAAAAAACTCAGTCCTCAAACCATAGTTATTACCGATGTCTGTATGTGTGAATATACTGATCACGGCCATTGCGGGGCTTTAGACGAGCAGGGGCGAGTTATAAATGATGCTACTCTGGATTTATTAGCTAAAGAAGCTCTCTCCCATGCTGAGGCTGGCTGTGATATGGTAGCCCCGTCAGACATGATGGACGGTAGGGTAGGGGCTATCAGGAAAGCCTTGGACGATCACGGCTTTTCCCATCTGCCCATTATGGCTTATGCAGCTAAATTTTCCTCGGCTTTGTACGGACCTTTTAGGGAGGCCGCTGAATCAGCTCCTCAGTTCGGGGACCGCAAAACCTACCAGATGGACGGGGCAAACCGGTTGGAAGCCCTGCGGGAAGTGGAACTGGACATTGAAGAAGGAGCCGATATCGTTATGGTGAAACCGGCTCTGGCTTATTTGGATATTATTCGGGAGGTAAAAGACACTTTTGGCTACCCTACCGCGGCCTATCATGTAAGCGGCGAATATGCCATGCTGAAAGCCGCCGCAGCTAATGGCTGGCTTGATGAGGAAAGGGTTACTATGGAGATTTTAACCAGTATCAAGCGGGCCGGAGCGGATATGATCATCACTTATGCCGCTCTGGATGCCGCTCGCTGGCTGAAAGGTTAGTTGGAGGAGGTATTGAGCCGGTCCGGACAGGGTTGGCTTGAGAATATATGCTGGTTTCCTGGAACACAACCAATCAATGCAATATGTTCTGCGATCATTGCTACCGGGACGCCGGAGCCCGATTGGAGGACGAACTGACTACTGAGCAAGCCCGGGATCTGATCGACGGCATGGTGCGCGCCGGTTTCAGAATTATGATATTCAGCGGCGGTGAACCCCTGATGCGCCCGGATATTTATGAATTAGCCCGCTATGCTACTGACAAGGGCTTGAGGGCAGTATTGGGGACCAATGGTACATTGATCACCGAAGAAGTAGCCCGGGAACTTAAAAAAGCTGGATTCATGGCTGCCGGAGTAAGTCTGGACAGTTTAGATCCCGTCAAAAATGATGAGTTTAGAAAGCTGGAGCATGCCTTTGACCTGGCAGTTCAGGGAATGCTTAACCTGAAAAAAGCCGGCCTGCCCTTTCAAGTTCATACCACGGTGATGGATTGGAATGTGGATGAACTGGAAAAGATTACCGATTATGCAGTAGAAATAGGGGCTATGGCTCATCATGTTTTCTTTTTGGTTCCTACCGGCCGGGGTAAAAATATAGAGGAAGAGGCGCTGCGGGTCGCTGCTTATGAGAAAACCATAGCCAGGTTAATGGATAAGCAGAAAGCCTGTCCCATTGAGATAAAGCCCACCTGCGCCCCTCAGTTTATCAGGACAGCTGACAAGAAAAACATCCCCATGCGTTTCAGCAAAGGCTGTTTGGCAGGAATCAGTTACTGCATCATCAGTCCCAAGGGTGATGTTCAGCCCTGTGCCTACCTAGATATTCCTTTAGGAAATGTCAAGGAGACTCCTTTTGATGAGATCTGGAGGAATAATGCCGTCCTGCAGAAACTGCGGACCATGGAATATGAGGGCAAGTGCGGTGCCTGTGATTACCGGGAGCGCTGCGGTGGATGCCGGGCACGGGCCTATTATTACAGTCAGGGAAATATTATGGCGGAAGACGAGTGGTGTCTCTATAATCCGCCGGGGTGGGGAAGACAATAATGTTAACTTCTCTGGATCGAAAAATATTGGATCTTCTGCAAAATAAGTTTCCTATTTGTACACACCCTTTCCGCCAAATTGCGGATATACTTGGTATTGATGAAGCTGTTCTGCTGCAGCGCATTCAGCAGCTAAAAGATG
>Ga0208823_1001723_pt1 | contig 16990 bp, 18 predicted proteins | sample AD_UKC075_MetaG_FD_184440 | JGI IMG/M metagenome (GOLD analysis project Ga0208823, IMG submission 184440) | Active sludge microbial communities of municipal wastewater-treating anaerobic digesters from USA - AD_UKC075_MetaG (SPAdes) (version 2) | ecosystem: Engineered > Bioreactor > Anaerobic >... | reverse complement strand
AAGTTTCTCCAGACACCGGTAATACAAGGGTAGTCTTTCAATGGTAGCCTTTGGTATGTAATTACTTCTTTTCATCTTTTTCACTCCTGACCTTAAGCTTAGTCCTGTTAAGTTATATGAAACTTGAGTTAGTCTCCTTCCTGGAATTATAATGATTTTAAAGCTTTTAAAAATACCCCCAGGAAAGGAGACTAAGAATTATGACTAAATCTAAAGTTAAGTGTCCAAGATGTTTTTCTGATGACCTTTACAAATTTGGCAAAGATAAATACGGTAATCAAAAGTATCAATGTAAAAGATGTTACCGTCAGTTTGCTCCTGAAACACTTAATATAAGATCTACTAGAAAAAGAAAATATCCCTCTTGCCCTAAATGTGGTAAAGCTTCTTTTTTGCATCATGAGCACAAATACTATTATAATTTTAAATGCTGTGATAAATACTGTAATCATTCATTTTTTGTACCTAAAAACAAAGCCATTAATCCACCTTCTCATAAAATCTCTTTGCCTGGTAAGATTGACTTTAAGAAAATGCGTTATTCACCCTATATCATCCTTTTAGCCTTGTATACTTACTTTTTGCATGGCTCCACAACCAGAAAAGTTGCCCAGTATCTTTACGATGTCCACAATATTAAAGTTTCTCATGTGACTATTGCTTCCTGGACTAGAAAGTTTGCTCCTCTTTTTATGCTTAAATCTAAAGAGTTTCTACCTTATAACCTTAATCATTCTGATGAATGGCATATCGATGAAACTGTGGTTAAAATCCACGGTAAAAAGTATTACCTCTGGGCTGTTATTGATTCTGAAACCAGGTTCGTTCTCTCTTTCCATCTCTCACCTTATCGTAGTTCAGCCTCTGCTTTTGAATTGTTGTCTGATGCTAAAAAACATTTTGGACATCCTGGTGCTATTGTTTCTGACCGTTTCCATGCCTACAAAACACCAGTTAAGGTTTTATTCCCTGATTGTAAACATATCAGAGTTGACTCCTTTAAGGATGATATCTCCAATAACTTAATTGAATCTTTTTTTGGTACCTTTAAAGATTGGTATAATGGCCGTAAAGGATTTAAATCATTTACTTCTGCTAAACAACTTATTTGTGTTTTTATTTTCTTTTATAACTACGTTAGACCTCATTCTATGTTGAATAATCTTACTCCTGCACAGGTTGCCGGATGCAATTATTCTGATAAACACAGAAGATCCTGGCTTATTGCTGCCTAATTTCTTAAAATCATACGATTACTCAAGTTATTTTTTCATATTAACTTAACAGGTCCAAATAAAGAAAAAACAAATTAACAACAATCTATATCTATTTTGTACATTTAGAGTAAAATATATTATTACCTGCAATCCTGTTTAATCATATAGATATAGTCTAATTATAACATAAGCATTTAGAAAAATAAAACTAATTATTAAATTAAATAGATTATTTAGTAATGAGCTAAGAGAGGTAAATTAAAAAATAGCAAGATATTTTGACAGCTTTCTTTCAGTTCAGTTATAATTTACTATAGGAAAATATATAAGCAGTAGAATTAAATATAATTATATAAAATATATTCCTGTAATAAATATTTAAGCAAAGTATATAAAATATAAAGGGGGAAGGGGTTTAAATGCATTTAAAGGAATTAGTTAAAAAAAACAGGTCCTATCGTAGATTTTTTGAAGAAGAGAGGATATCCATAGAAATTCTGGAAGAGATGCTGGATAATGCCCGACTAGGAAACTCTGCAGGCAATAAACAGCCTTTAAAGTATATTATCAGCAATAAAAGAGAAATAAATGAAGAGATTTTTAAAACCTTATCCTGGGCTGCTTATTTACAAGACTGGAAGGGACCAGTTGCAGGAGAAAGGCCAGCTGCTTACATAGTAATCCTGGGAGATAGTAAAATCTCCAAAAATTATTTATCTGATCCTGGTATAGCCAGTGCCTATATTTTACTTACTGCTGTTGAACATGGTTTAGGAGGTTGTATAATAGCTACCATTGATAAAAAGGCTTTGAGAGAGATTTTAAATATTAAGGAAGAATATGAAATACTATATGTAATTGCTTTAGGTAAACCCAGGGAAAAAGTTGTTCTGGAGGAACTTAAGGAAAATGATGATATAAAATATTATCGGGATTCTGATCAAGTACATCATGTACCTAAAAGAAGCTTAAAAGAAATTATTGTTGGCAAATATCTGGAGGAATAATTATAAATGAATATAGTTTTAAAAAGTATATAAATTATTTTTAATTGATAAAAATAAATATATAGATGGAAAGATAATAAAAAAGTTCAAAGTCAATTTTTTTTAATAAAAAAGCATAGAAAATATAAAAACAATAATAAAAAAACTTCGCAAAATACTTATTTTACGAAAATATACCTATAAATATGGTTAAAATCATGATTTTATCTAATAAAGCCTGGTAATAGCTATTTTTTCTTAAATATCTCATTTCCCAGGTTCACTTAAGATAATGAGATGGAAAAAATAAATCTAATAAAAATGGCGGTCCAGTTCTGAAGGCCGCCAAATTATTAGTTCTGTATTTTATGGTTTGTTTTATTTTTCTAATTCTATATCTATATTCATTTTTATCTTTATCTTAATTTTAATCTTTATCTTTATTCTGCTGTTTTGTTTTTATACCTTAATCTCTATCTAAAATTTTATTATATATTTTATTATATATTTTCTTATTTATTTCCATCACCATTCTTTTTTTCATGATCAATATCATTTATATATTCCTGATATCTTCTATGTACAGTAGCCCTGGAAACATCATAACCCAGTCCTTTTAAGGTCAGAGAGATATCTTGAAATGTTAAGCCCATCTTTCTTAAACGGATTATTTCATTTAATGGTACTTCTTTTTGTTTTCTCCCACCAAGTTCTCTGTTTTTTATATTCTTTTCCGGTCGAAATTTTTTCTCTGCTATAGCTTTTTTCATAGCCCTGCTAATTTTCCTATTAGTAAGTTCCTGTTGATATTTTTCGATTACAGACAAGATTTCCAGAATCATTTTCTCCAGATCACTTAAAGCTATAGCCCCATGATCATCGACAGTAATTATCTTACCCTTTAATTTCTGGATCTGATGAATTAAGGCTATTTTGGCATTACCCCTCCCTAAACGTGTGCTGTCCTGTATAATTACTGCTTCTATTTTCTTATCTTTAAATAACTCCAGCAAATTTAATATACCTTCTCTGTCTTCATCAAAGCCGCTGTGTTTTTCCTTGATAATTTCTACAATATTGTAATTATGCTCTTGGCAATAGGCAGTTAATTCATTAATCTGCCTTTTAATGCTGGTTTCCTGTTCTTTTTTATCTGTGCTAACTCTTGCATATATTGCTACCTTCATAATATACACCCTTTATTTAGTTGCTTAGATTTCTTAACTAAATTCAGGAATTAGAATAATCTGGCCAGGTCTTAGTATTACATCATCCAGTTGGTTTATTTTTTTTATTTCACTGATCATTTTTCTTGGGTCCTGATCTTTTAGATTATGTTCTTTTACAATTGACCAGAGGGTATCACCTTCTTTGATAATAATATTTTTATATACAAGGGGCTTGCTTCCTTTAGTACTGATGCTTAAAACCAGTAAAATAAAAAGAATGATCAATAGGATTGAAAGAATTTTAAAGCTTTTTCCTTCTTTATGACTCTTTACCGGAACCTCTCTGTACATTTATTTTCCTCCCTTACCAAACTAATGTTTTAAAACAAAACAAGTGTTCTGCCTTTTTCTTTATTATAGCAGAACAAATGTTTTATTGTCAAGAAAAATAATAAAAAAAATGAACGGTTGTTTGCCAAAATTTCCTGGATGTGCTATAATATAAAGGAACTAGCTATATCTCAGCATTTAATAATATATTTTTTAAAATAATTAGGAATAAGAGAAATAAGCTTTACAAATCTATTTCATAGGAGGTATAAATACTGTGGAAGAATTAACAGAAAGACAACAGGCCATTCTTTCTTTTATAAAAAAAGAAATCCAGGACAAGGGTTACCCTCCTTCAGTGAGGGAAATTGGTGAAGCAGTAGGTTTAAAATCCCCAGCATCTGTACATAGTCATTTAAAGAGTCTGGAAAAATTAAATTTTATCCGGCGAGATCCTTCAAAACCCAGGGCAATAGAAGTCTTATATGATAGTTCTGATATCACTTCTCTGGAAAAAGAGATGATACAGATTCCTGTTGTTGGTAAAATAACAGCAGGCCAGCCTATCTTTGCCGATGAAAATATTGAAGATTATTTTCCTGTTCCAGTAGATTATTTAAGCAGTTCAGCCAAAGATCTCTTTATCCTGGAAGTTAAAGGAGAAAGTATGATTGAGGCGGGTATTTTTGATGGGGATTATGTAATTGCCCAAAAACAGAATTATGCTAATAATAATGATATTGTTATTGCTTTGACTGAAGATGGTGCCACTGTTAAGCGCTTCTTTAAGGAAAAAGATCATATCTGCTTACAACCTGAAAATACCTCCATGAAACCTATAATTATAAATGATGTTTATATTCTGGGCAAAGTTATAGGACTTTACAGAAAATTAGTTATATAAAAAAGAAAACCATATAATAAATAAAAAAGGCAGTAGATATTTACTGCCTTTTTTGATCTATAACTTAAAAAAAAGCTATATTCTTTTCATCTTCATCTCTCTTCCAGCAAAAGTGGCCACTTCTTTATAGCCAATACTTTTTACATATTCAGCATAAAGGCCTATATTCTCTCCTACTCTTTCAGGGCTGTGGGCATCTGAAGCAAAGGTAATAGGTATTTTCAGCTGGTAAGCTTCTTCCAGGATAAACTTTGCTGGATATATCTCCTGTACAGGCTTATTTAGGCCATTTGTGTTTATTTCCATTACCAGTTCAGTTCTCTTTATCTCCAGTAAAATTGGCCTGATTATACTTAAAAGATCTATATTTTTCGGTCTATAGCCAAATACTTTTATAAGGTCAAAATGGCCAATTATATTAAAAAGATTACTTTTTATAAGCTCTTTTAGTATTTCATAATATCTTATATAGAGCTGGTCAATATCCTTATCCTTATAATCTCTTAGATTAGAAGGATTATCAAATCCCCAACCATCGATAAAATGAACTGAACCAATAGCATAGTCTAATTTAAAGTCTTCTATTTTGCTTTTTATCTCCTCTTCCCTACCTGGGATATAATCAAATTCCAGCCCTATTTTAACCGGAATAGGGCTGGAATTTTTAATAATATTCATTAACTGCCAATCAATTTCATCACTAAACTCATCATGATCAGTAAAGCCAATTTCACTGATTCCCTTTTTTATAGCAGTATCAATAAATTTAACCAGATGTTTTTCATTATAATCGATTATATCCCCATGGACATAGGGGTGAGTATGGTAGTCTACTAAATACATAAAAACCTCCTTAGTTTAAATACAATCCACTATTACATATCATTTCTAGAACAAGACTCCTTTTCCTGCTTTTAGCTGTATTATTTTTCTTCCTGTATAGTCTTTTCTTTAGATAGTCTTGTCTCTATTTTTCCCTTTCATAAATACTTGCATTTTATTACATCTTTCTATATAATTATTAAATAATACTCTAAAGTAGTTGAGAGGAGATGAAGTAGATGAGTAAAGTATTAGTAAGTGATTATGTCTCTGATGATGGTATTAAAATTTTAGAAAAGGAAGGCTTTGAAGTAACCTATGATTACAAATTAAGCAGGGAGGAATTCCTGAATATTATCGGAGATTATGATGGTATTATTGTCAGGAGTTTTACAGAACTGGATAAAGAAGCCCTGGATAAAGCAAAAAAATTAAAAGTAATTGGAAGAGCAGGTACAGGATATGATAATATTGACCTGGCAGAAGCCAGTAAAAAGGGCATAATTGTCTTTAATACTCCTAATGGTAATACTATCTCTGCTGCTGAGCATACAATGGCCTTATTACTGGCCTTGTCAAGAAATGTACCCCAGGCCAATCAGGCCTTATATAAAGGTATATGGGATCGTAAAAAATATAATGGGGTGGAGTTAAAGGATAAAGTCCTGGGCATTATAGGCCTGGGTAGAATTGGCAGTATTGTAGCAAAATTTGCCCAGGCTTTTGGTATGCAGGTAATTGCCAATGACCCCTATATTCCTCTCTCAAAGGCTGAAAATTTAAATGTAAAATTAGTTGACTTTGATGAATTACTTATGAAAGCCGATTACATTACCTTACATACTCCCTTGACAGATGAAACCTATCATATTCTAGGTGCAGAAGAATTTCAGCGGATGAAGGAAAATGTAAGGATAATCAATGTTGCCAGAGGAAAAAATATCGATACTATAGCTTTGGCTGATGCTATCGGGAAGGGTTTAGTAGCAGGAGCAGCTCTGGATGTTTTTGAGGAAGAACCTTTATCACCAGATCATCCCCTGCTGAAATATGAAGACAAGGTAATAGTTACCTGTCATCTTGGTGGTACAACCACAGAAGCCATGGATAATGTTTCAATAGCTGCTGCTGAACAGGTAGTGGCAGTATTGAAATATGGAAATTTACCAGAATCCCCTCTGAATGTTTATACAATAGAGCCACAGGTTCTTAAAAAAGCTGAACCACATTTGAAGCTGATCAGCAAATTGGGTAATTTCCTCTCCAAATGGAAGGGTTATGAAAGGATAAGTGCAATTGAGATTGAATATGGTGGGGAAATGTTTAATACAGGTCTCAAACCCTATACAGCAACAGCTATTAAAGAGATCCTGGGTCCGGTTCTGGATCACCGGGTAAACCTGGTGAATGCCTATATAGTGGCCAGAGAACGGGGTATAAGTATTAAGGAAAGTATAATTAAAAAACCAGATAACTTAAACAACCTGGTCAGAATTACCATAAAAACTAAAAAGGGAGAATATAGCTTAACCGGTACAAGCCTTGCTATCGGTGAGCGGGTAATTGAGATAAATGGTTATAGAATTGACCTTAAACTGGACGGAAACTTTATTATAGCCCTTTATCAGGATCAACCAGGGATTATTGGTAAACTGGGTACCATCCTTGGTAATCGAGGCATAAATATAGCTTACATGCAGGTTGGCCGTAATGTAAATACAGGGGAAGCAATATCCCTTATCCAGACAGATACTAAACCCAGTAAAGAAATATTTGAAGAAATAAAAAGCGAACTGGATTTATTGGACCTGGGATATATAGAAGTTTAGAAATTTATAACTCTTTTAGCCAGATCACCAGAAGAATGTAATTCAAACAGGGAACTAATATAGTTCCCTGTTTTATAATGTGCAATAGCAAGTATTAAATGGGAATAATTATTTTCTTTAATCTCCAGGGCCTTTTTTGCTTCTCTTTTTGAGTTATCATATTCAGCTAGCTCAAGATAGGTAGCAGCAAGCAGGTTTCTAATCCAGATATTTTCCTTTTCTATCTCAAGTATTCTATTGAAAAAGACCAGGGATTCTCTATAATTCCCATTTATTACAGCACTGAAAGCAGTATAATTCAATAACATAATATCTGTACTCTTTTCATTTACTTGCTCAAGATAGGGATTTATCCTGGAGTTAAACTCTGGAAGGCTAATAAATTCCTTTATATAGTCAAAGTATTCTAAGGCTTCAATTATTAAACCCAGGTTTGCCAGGGCAATACTATATCTAAAATTAGCCAGTATATCTCTCTCGTTTTCTTTCAGGATATACTGGCTTTCTTTTAAAATTTCATCCCAATTAATTTTACTATAGACAATATCATTTGTTCCCAGGACAGGTAGCAGCAATAGATTATTTAGCAGGAAAAGGATTAAAAATAATTTTAATGTTTTTTTGTATAAGCATTTCTTTGTTAGCATTCCAACACCTCTATTTTCTGGCAAATGTCTTTTCCTGATTTTATTCTTTAAGGGTCTTGCATAATTCCCTTATTTCAAATTAAAAACAAACTCAATACTACCAAAAACAATGATTTACCTAAAAAAATTAGTTAAATAAGGAGCTATAAGCCTCATTTCCATAAATTGACTGTAATTTTGCAGACACCACCCCCTGGGACTTTAAAACTAGTTTTTAAAAACTAATTTTCTCTTAGGCTGCAGTTGATATTTGTTTTGCTTTTTGCTTCTCAAGAGCAATTTTACTGGCTATTAAGCTGATGCAACTTAAGAGAACATGTACTTCAGCTTTCTTTGCTCCCCTTACCGTTATATTTTCTAGATTTAAATGCTCTTTTAGTCTAGCAAAGGTTCTTTCAATCCCTGTCCTTTTATTATATATCTCCTGCCAGCCTTGGGAATCTCTATGGGGGATAGATATATATCTAGGATCATCTTTGACTCTAGTTTTTACCACATGGCCATAGTTTGAATTTGAGCACCAGGCTGAACCATGAGGGCAGTCTACTTTCCCCAGAACATGGGGACATCTAAATTTATTACAACCCTGGTAATGACCCCAATATACCATCTTATAGCCTCCACTACAAAGAGGAGTACCTTTAAAGTCATAATAAGCTGCCGGTGGTTCTTTTGCCCTTCTTTTATTGATAGGAATTATAGCCTGGGCCTGATATTTATAATGAATCTCACTATAGATTTCTTTAACATCATAGCCTGCATCCATAAGCCAGTATTCCGGTCTCTTTATTCCATTAGCTTTAAGCCTTTGATAAACCTTTTCTACTAAAGGCAGGGCCATGACTGAATCTGCTTTATTGGCTGGTGTTAGGATAAAATCTAAAGGGAGTTCTCCTTTACAATCACTAACAAGATGGACTTTCCAGCCATACCAGGTGATCTGATTAAAGTGAGAATCAAATTTAGAGCCCCAATCAGGGGTGTTGGTATTATTTTTATCAACCTTCCTTTTCGCTACAGGCCGTTCATATGCTTCAAGTTTAGTAGAGTCAATGGCTAAAATTTTAGTATCAATTATACCCAGCTCAATTGCTTTATTTACCTCTTGATAATAGTATTCTTTTAAAGATTTGCTGGCAGCTAACCTTGAGTAGTACCGACTAAATGTTGCTTCACTGGGTACTGAACCAGCAACGGAGAAACCACAGCAATACCTAAAAACAGGATCAGTCTTTAAACGCCTTACCAGTGCTGCCCTGGTAGGAATATTTTCAATTTGTTGGGCGAGTAAAGCCCTTAAGATTGCTTCAGGATTATATCCTCTAGGACCTTTAGTTGACATAGAACTAAGGGTTTTAGATATACTGGAAAGGTCAAGACTATCAAGAATCAAAATTAATTTAGGTTTTGTTTGCAAATTCATTAAATCTTCAAAGGAGAATAGAGTTTGTTGACGAATATTAATAGTAGCTTCACCTCTTTCTTGTTTTTTGGTTAGTTACTATTAATATTCGAGAAAAAGAGGGGTGAAGCCTTTTTTATACCCTCATAAATCTTGAAAAATCAAGCTTTATTTTTATGAAATTCGCTTATATAATAATAGTGCTAGATGCAAGTGTTTGCAAATAAATATTTACTGGATTATCTAAAAAAGGAGAGTGGAGATGAGTCCATATCAGTATATCAACACTTTTGCCAGATTTGGCAGAAATAAAGGTTATAATCCTGGACTGGAAAGAATAAATGCACTTTTGGCTGCTTATGGCCATCCAGAAAATAAAATTAAGACTATCCATGTAGCAGGGACCAATGGTAAAGGGTCAACAATAACATATCTGAAAAACATATATCAAGAAGCAGGTTATAAGGTAGGGGTATATACTTCTCCTCATTTAATAGATTTTAATGAAAGAATTGAGGTAAATGGGCAAAAAATCAGCACAGAAAAATTGGAAAAATTGGTAGAAATGATTAAGCCCCCTGTTGAGGAATTAAAAGGCAAAGGCATTGAACCCAGTTTCTTTGAACTGGTTACTGCCCTGGCATTTCTATATTTTTATCAAGAAGAAGTAGATCTCCTCATCCTGGAAACCGGACTGGGGGGGAGGCTGGATGCCACCAATATTATTAAAAAACCCCTGGTCAGCGTAATAACTGGTATAAGTTTAGAACATACTGCTATACTGGGTAATACAATTGAAGAGATAGCCAGGGAGAAGGCTGGTATTATAAAGGAGAAAACCCCTGTTGTAACAGGAGTTCAGGATAGGGCTGCCCTGGCAGAGATAGAAAAAATCAGCAAGGAAAAGAATTGTTCTTTTATTAATATAAATGAAAAATATACCTATGAGCTTAAAGAAAGTACACTTGAAGGCCAGACCTTTTCATTAAAACACCGGGGAAAAGGAGTTGAAGCAAGCCAGCAGGAATTTATTCCAGAAGGTGAATACAGGACAAAAATGATTGGGGGATTTCAGGTCAGGAATGCTGTCCTGGCTTTAGAAGTAGTCAGGCTTTTACAGGAAGAATTTCCTGTAAAAGAGGAAGCTTTGCGTCAGGGTTTATTGAAAGCCTATCTGCCAGGAAGATTGGACATATTAAGAAAGAATCCGCTGCTTTTAGTAGATGGGGCCCATAATAGTGAAGGTATGGAAAACCTGGTTTCCTCCATCCTCAGTTTAAAAGAAGCTGGAGTTTTAAACAAGCAGGGGAGACTATATCTTGTCCTGGCCATGCTGGATGATAAAGACCTGAGCATGATCTTGAAGCACTTAAAGCCCCTGGGAGAATTTAATTTGATTATTTCTGAAAATAGTAATGAAAGGGTTCTTTCTGCTAATATAATAAAAAAAGAGGCTGCTTTAACAGGCTTTAAGGGTAAAATTATCAAACCACTGGCAGAGGCAGTCAAAAGGACTTTAGAAGATGCCAGGGCAGAAGATCTGATCTGTGTACTTGGTTCTTTATATAATGTGGCTGAAGTAAAGGCTGCCCTGGAATAAAAAAATAGATTCAGCAAGGTATAAAATCATATCTTCCAACATATCTAGTATTAAGAAGGGAGTGACTGAAAATGGATCAGAGTAATAGCATGTCATTAAAGGTACTGGTAATAGTACTAGCTTTGTTTGCATTATTGGTGGGATATCTTATGGGGAACTGGGTTATTCAGCTAGTGACTGGAGATAGCCCCAATAAAAACCACATAGCTAAAACTGACAATAAGGTAATAGAAGAAGAGATTATCCTGAAAGATGAAAAAAGCCAGAGCAGCATATCAGGTAACTATTTATTAAATACATCTTCTGCTCAGGAAAACTATATTTCTAATCTTAGTCAGGACAATCAAATGAAGAGCAGGGAGGTCTTTGTAATACAGGTTGGTGCTTTTAATAATCGAAGAAATGCTGAAATACTGAGCCAGGAATTGGCAAGTAAAGGTTTTCAGACCTTTATAGCAGATGAAAGCCTTCCTTATAAAGTACAGATTGGTGCTTTTACAGATCGAAAAGAGGCGGAGGAGATAGAAAGAGAGGTCAAGGCCCTGGGCTATGAAGCCTTTATAACCCACTGAGCAGTGGGCTTTTTTTTTGGCTTGTTTTTGTCCCACACTTATATTATAATATGAATAGTTGTTGTTCTATGATTTTCGACAAATAAAATATATTTTGACAATTAGAGCAATATTTAAAATAATGAGGGGGGAAAGAGTTGCGAGCTTTAACATTTAAGCAGGGTATTTACCTGGATGAAAATAAAAGCCTGACCAGTGGGAAAGCCTTGCAGCAAGCCAGTAGGCCTGAATTGGTAGTAATTCCAATGGTGCAGCATATAGGTACTCCCTGCAAGCCGTTGGTAAAAAAAGGAGATCATGTTGATCTGGGACAAAAGATAGGTGATATAGATTCTTTTATCTCTGCACCCATACATGCCTCTGTCTCCGGGACTGTAAAAGAGATCAGGACAGTATTAACACCGGAAGGAAAGCTCTGTGAAGCTGTTGTTATTGAGAGTGATGGGGAAGATCATCTTGCTGAGGGAGTTAGCCCTAAAGGAGATCTGGAGGAATTAGGCCGGGAAGAGATTATAGAAATAATCCGGGAGGCAGGTATAGTAGGAATGGGTGGGGCCATGTTCCCTACACATGCTAAATTAAGTATTCCTGAAGGTAAGAAAGCCGAATACTTGATTCTTAATGGTTCTGAATGTGAACCTTTTCTCACGGGAGACTATAGATTGATGCTGGAACGGTCTGAAGATATAATATACGGACTGAAAGCACTTATGAAAGCCATTGGTGCTGAAAAAGGAATTATTGGTATTGAGGATAATAAAGCTGATGCTATAGAAACAATGCAAAAAGCCCTTACTGGAGAGAAGGATATAGAAATCAAGAAATTAGTGACCAAATATCCCCAGGGTGGAGAGAGGATGCTAATTAAGGCTATTCTCAATAGAGAGGTACCGGCTAATGGTTTGCCCATTGATGTTGGAGTGATAGTGAATAATATAGCAACTGCAGTGGCAGTGGCAGAGGCAATAAAAAAAGGCATGCCTCTAATTGAACGGTCAATAACTATAACAGGTCATGGAGTAAATGAGCCTGTTAATTTAGTTTTCCGTATTGGTACTCCTATTGAAGAATTATTAGCCCAGGCTGGAGGACTAAAGGCTGATGCAGCAAAAGTTATCATGGGCGGCCCAATGACTGGTTGTGCCCAGGCAGACCTGCAGGTAGCAGCCACCAAAGGGACAACAGGTATTGTTGTTCTGACTGAAAATGAAGTAGAAGAATTTGATCCACAGCCCTGTATTCGCTGTGCCCGCTGTGTTGACGCCTGTCCAGAGTTTCTCATGCCATTAAACCTGGCTAATTATGCTGAACATGGGATGGTGGAAAGCCTGGAAAAATACCAGGTTCTTAGCTGTATTGAATGTGGTATTTGTTCTTATGTTTGTCCAGCCAGACGGCCCTTATTGCATAATATAAGGATTGGCAAAGCAGAAGTAATGGCAAAAAATGCAAGTAGTAGTAGGGGTGAAATCAATGAAGAATAAAGGTTTAATAGTATCATCTACTCCTCATCTCAGGGATCGGACTACTAATGAAGAGATTATGTGGTCAGTTGTCCTGGCCTTAGTACCTGCTATTATCGCCGCAGTTTATTTTTTTGGTTTGCAGGCCTTCTTTGTAATAGTAGTCAGTGTCTCAGGTTCTGTAATTACAGAATTTCTTTTTCAGAAAGCAAGGGGTAAGAAGGTAACGATTAATGATGGCAGTGCTGTTGTCACCGGGATCCTGCTTGCCTTGACCCTTCCTCCCACATCTCCTCTCTGGATGGTATTAGTGGGAAGCCTTGTGGCTATAGGACTGGGAAAACAGGTCTTTGGTGGTCTGGGACATAATCCCTTTAACCCGGCACTGGTAGGACGTGCCTTTCTCCTGGCAGCCTATCCTACACCAATGACCACCTGGATACTGGATGGCAAAACCACAGCCACACCTTTAAGTACCATTAATGCTGGTTTAATGGATGGAACTGCTTCTGCAACTGTTGCCGAAATAGTAGACTTTAGTTATTGGGATTTATTTATCGGGCATGTTGGAGGCTCATTGGGGGAAACCTCAGCCCTGGCTTTATTGTTGGGAGCAGTTTATTTGCTTTATAAAGGATTTATAGACTGGCGGATTCCTACCGGAATGCTTTCAACAGTTTTTATAATAACATTTATAGCCGGTAGAGATCCTATTGCCCATCTTCTGGCCGGTGGCCTGATTCTGGGAGCCTTTTTTATGGCAACCGATATGGTTACTTCACCGGTTACGAAAAGAGGCCGCTGGATTTTTGGCATAGGTACAGGTCTTATAGTTGTTATTATTCGCCTCTGGGGTGGTTACCCGGAAGGGGTAATGTACGCTATTCTCTTAATGAATACCGCTGTGCCTTTAATTGATCGTTATACCAGGCCCCGTAGTTTAGGGGAGGTGGCTTAGTTATGAAGAAATCTATTTTAACTTTAACAATTCTTGGCCTCATTTCTGCCCTGCTCCTAAGCTTTGCTCATCAACTTTTAACCCCAATAATAGCAAGCCGGCAGGAAGAGGGTAAAAAGGATATCATCCTGGCTGTATTACCTGAGTCTAACAACTTTAAGGTATTAGAGAAAAACGGTATTATTCTATATGAAGGCAATAAAGATGGAGAAGTTGCTATAATAGCAAGAGGACCAGGTTTTGGAGGAGAGATAGAATTAATAGTTGGTGCTAATCCTTTTGAGAGGAAGGTATACGGAATTAAGGTTTTAAGTCACTCTGAAACACCTGGCCTGGGGTCCCATATAACTGGTGAGGTCTTTGAGCAGAATTTTGTTGATAAACCCTTTGGGGATTACCAGGTAGTTAAAAGACCTGTAGCTGATTTAATGGAGGTTGAGGCTATCACAGGAGCAACAGTTTCTTCACAGTTGGTTGTCGATATTGTAAAAAAAGCTATAAATGAGATGCTGCTGGCTTATGGATTTGATGCGATTGCTATAACTGAAGTACCAGTTGTCACCGGTGCCACTGATACAAGTACAGGAGCTACAATTACTACCGGAGCAACAGTCACAACAGGGGCTACCAGTCTTGGCGGAGGTGAGTACTAATGAAATTCCTGAAAATCCTGAAAAATGGTTTATGGGATGAGAATCCAACCTTTAGAATTGTTATCGGGATGTGTCCGACTCTTGCTGTTACCAATGCAGCTGTAAATGGCCTGGTTATGGGTCTGGCTACAGCTTTTGTCCTGTTGGCATCTGAGATAATTATTTCCCTGGTTAAAAAGCTGATACCGGAAAATGTCCGTATACCCAGTTATATACTAATTATTGCCACCTTTGTTACCCTGGTTGATTATATTCTCAAGGCTTTTCTGCCCGGTGTAGCAAGTGCTTTAAGCCTTTTTATACCTTTAATCGTAGTTAATTGTATTATCCTTGGTAGGGCTGAGGCCTTTGCCTCTAAAAATAGTGTCCTGGATTCAATTGCCGATGCTTTAGGTATGGGTTTAGGTTTTACCTGGGCCCTCTTGCTTTTGAGTATAATCCGCGAATTATTGGGTAGTGGTTCTATCTTTGGTGTGCAAATTCTGGGCGGTTGGTATCCACAGATGGCTATAATGCTGTTACCGGCAGGTGCCTTTATTTCACTGGGTATTTTGCTGGCCTTGATGAATTATATTTCAAGCAAAGGGGTGAAGTAAATGGAACAGTTTACCCATATTTTGCTCTTATTTGCAAGTACTATACTGGTAAATAATTTTATTCTGGTAAGATTCCTGGGAATTTGTCCATTTCTGGGTGTTTCCAATCAGATAGGAACAGCTTTCAGTATGGGTATGGCCACAACCTTTGTTATGACTTTAACCGGTATGGCTTCCTGGTTGATTAATACCTATATACTGGAGGTATTTAATTTACAATTTCTCCAAACTGTGATTTTTATAATTGTAATAGCTGCCCTGGTCCAGTTTGTAGAGATGTTTATTAAAAAGACCAGTCCGGCTTTATACAGAACACTGGGAATTTTCCTGCCTCTGATTACTACTAACTGTGCTATATTGGGTCTGGCTTTATTGATACCATCAGAAGGATATAATTTTATTGAAAGTGTTATATTTGCTTTTGCTGCCGGTGTTGGTTTTACCCTGGCAATTGTTTTGATGGCCGGCCTAAGAGAGAATCTGGAGTTTGCCGATGTACCCGGAGTATTAAAGGGTGTTCCCATTACCCTTATTATAGCCGGAATCATGGCTATGGCCTTTATGGGCTTCTCTGGTTTAATTTCCATGTAAATTTATCTGGAATTATATAGAACTTATAGTAAATATCGTATCTATGGATGTGGATAGATAGAAACCAACTTTTTCTAAGTAATCCTGGAGGTGAAATGATGAATAATATATATATAGCCTCTCTGATCAGTATGGGGGGGCTGGGAGCACTCCTGGCTGTAGGACTAAGCTTTGCTGCTAAAGCTTTTAAAGTAGAGGTCGATGAACGTGTCAGCCAGGTGGAAGAAGCACTCCCGGGGGTAAATTGTGGTGCCTGTGGTTATGTAGGATGTGCTGCCCTGGCTGAAGCAATTGTCTCTGGAGAGGCACCGGTAGAAGGTTGTCCTGTTGGAGGCAGTGCAACAGCTCAGGCCATAGCGGAAATAATGGGGACTACTGCTACTGTAGGAGAGAGAGAAATAGCCCAGGTATTATGTAAAGGTGGTTTAAAGGAAACCCTTGCCAGGGCTGAATACCAGGGCATACAGACCTGTAAGGCAGCCAATATGGTTCCTGGAGGGACTAAAGCCTGTCAGTATGGCTGTCTGGGCTTAGGTGATTGTGCTGTTGTCTGTCCTTTTGATGCTATTATAATGAATGATAATGGTTTACCGGAAATAGACCCTGATAAATGTACAGGATGTGGGGAATGTGTCAGGGCTTGTCCCAGGAGTATAATAACACTGGCTCCAATCAGTATGAGAACCCATATCAGGTGTTCTTCCCATGATCATGGGAAGGTTGTGCGCCAGATCTGCTCAGTAGGCTGTATAGGTTGTGGGATCTGTGCTAAGGTCTGTCCTGATAATGCTATAAGGATGGAAAATAATCTGGCTATTATGGATTATGGGAAATGTACCAATTGTGGTTTATGTGCAGAAAAATGTCCGACCGGGACCATAGAATTCTCAGAGGCTCTTATAAAAGCAGTTTAAGGTATTGGGAATTATTTGAACTAACATGTATTATATTATTTTAACTGAAGAAAGAGGTACTGCTAAATTCAGTACCTCTTTAAATTTTCCAGAGGCAGGGAATCTTCTGGTATTTAGTAAAGGAGAAAGCATTCGAACGTGTAAAATTTAAGTAGGAAAAGAAGGAAAACAAGGTATAGATAAAGAAATAGAGACCTCAAACAAACCCGACCAAAGGAGTTGAGGTCTCTATGGTAAATATTTTACTACAAAACATAACAGATATCAATACCTTGGAGAAGGCAGCACTGGAACTTGCAAGGCAGATAATGGAGAAGGCAATAGAAAAGCTTGAAGA
>Ga0208823_1001719_pt1 | contig 17010 bp, 17 predicted proteins | sample AD_UKC075_MetaG_FD_184440 | JGI IMG/M metagenome (GOLD analysis project Ga0208823, IMG submission 184440) | Active sludge microbial communities of municipal wastewater-treating anaerobic digesters from USA - AD_UKC075_MetaG (SPAdes) (version 2) | ecosystem: Engineered > Bioreactor > Anaerobic >... | reverse complement strand
CATCCTGGCCGCGCTGTCAATCTCATAGGTGATCGAATCCCCAGGGCCGAGATGCCACTCCTCCACCTCGGTGGAAGGCACCGGGATCGTCAAAAGAGAGAAGGCAAGAACGAGGGCAACGAGCATCGATATGTTCATTGTTGCTGGTCGTGGATATCAATAGCGGCATGATCGATTCGGGATCCGTTGTCGGTCCGACGTAATCACCAAATATGTCAGACATGGAGCAGACAAGATTTATATAATTTAATGACGATTCGTCAAACATGTCTCAGGATGGGAAGACATTCAATCTTAGAAATATCGACGGTCAGACCGTCGGCATCGTCACGATCGCGCTTGGCTTCGCTCTGCTGATAGCTTTCTACGTCGTCAGGGAAAGCATCTATCTAATGATTCCAGTCATAATGCTAGAGATAGGCATATATGGCATGGCCCTTGGCGCCTTCTCCTACCTCCGGGGCCCAAGGACCAGCGGTCGCTGGGGCAACGACTCCGTCTACAGCCTGTTCTGGGGAAGCATGATCGCCGTGATCGGCGGGATGTGGATCGCATATGACAGGCTCGCGGACGCATACGCCCTGCCCGCATTCATCGCCGCGTTCCTGATCTACTTCGGCGCCACCATGCTGATACTGAACCGGAACAAGACTGTGAAGTCCAGGGTCTGGTAAGAAAGCCTCTCGCATCGGGCCGCCCCATCTCAGTCACACTCCCTGAGGCAGCTTGGACCGCAAAAGGGGCGGCCTGGCTAAACCCTTTACAGCCGCATGCCGCCGTCGAGGCTCCCTACCCTTTAGCCCTGGCCTCGCCGCTGCGGCAAAACCCGTCGGGATGACCTCATGCTGCTCGCAACTTGACCCGGCCTGCCGAACCTGCCAAATATTTTATTATGCCGACATGACCGTTCTCCTATCATGAAGCGGCTCGGCAGCGACCGCCAAGGCTTCGGCCTGATCCTGGCGGTCGTCGTGGTCCTCGTGATCATCATCGTCCTGGCAGCGTTGCTCATAGTCCCATTCCGAAGCATTCCAGTGAACGAGAGTCGGCAGGCTGCACTGGAGCAGGGTATCGAGTCGCTCGAGCTGAACGTCAATATCGATGTAGGCGAGGTGTCCGTCAGATTCGTGGAGGATGAGGACGTCGCGGTCGCCCTCGAGGTCAGCGGCCACCATCGCACCGGACTCCTAGGATCGAGGGAGCCTGTGAACATCACCTGGGAGGAGCGCACTGAAGGGGATGCGATCATAGTAGATGCCGATGTGGTACTGGGCGACTCCCTCATCCCATTCTTCAGCAGCGACATCGATTGCACGCTGCTGATATCCAGCCAGCTGCGCACAGCACTGAGCGTGTCCGCAGGCATGGGAGGGCTTGAGGTCGTGACCTCGGACGGGGTCGTCCTGACATCCATGGACCTCTCCGTGAGCACTGGAGGGGTGAGGGCGACCATGGTCGACAACGTCACGCTGGAAGGGCCCATGAGCATGCGGGCGACGACGGGCGGGGTCGATCTGAGCTGGACCAACGTGGTCGCTCGTGACAATGCATCGGTGACCCTCAGCACCACGACGGGGGGGGTGCGGGCCAAGGTGGGGCAGACGGAGGGGCTTGGAAGCAACCTCACCTTCACGGCCTCGGCGAACACCGGAGGCATCGAGCTTGAAATGAACATCGCCGGAGACACGTCGGCGCATGTGACGTCCACGACCACGCTTGGCGGCGTATCCGTGCAGGAGCGGACCGGATTCAACGGCACCGACACGGACCTGAGGTCGGAGAACTACGCCAGCGAGTCAAACTTCGAGACCTCTCTGAACACTGGCACCGGCGGGGTGAGCCTGCGCCTTCGATATGAGGCGTGAGGCCTCCCTCCGGAACATTTTTCAATCGTGTAATCGTAGATGTCCCGTTCAGGCTGGGGGTGCGGGTTCTGAATGACGCACGATTGCCAATGAGGAAGTTCATCTCGCCCGAGATTATCTTCGGCAGCGGCTCCATCGAACTGGTAGGGCAGCATGCGTCGAACCTCTCCCCCCGGAGGGTGCTTGTCGTAAGCGATGCAGGGGTGCGGGAAGCGGGATGGACCGGGTCTGTGGAGGCGTCGTTGAGGAATAGCGGCTTGGACCTGTCCACTTACGACCGTGCGTCGGCCAACCCATGCGTGGAGGACGTGGTACGGGGAGCGCGACGTTATCTGGACGATGCTTGCGACCTCGTCGTGGCAGTGGGTGGCGGCAGCCCCATCGATTGCGCGAAGGCCATCGGCATCATGGCAGCCAGCGGGATGGATGTCAGGTGGTTCGAGGGGATGGACCGTGTTCGCGTACCAGGCCCGCCTCTCATATGCGTGCTTACCACGGCAGGGTCCTCTGCCGACGTGTCGCCCTTCGCCGTCATCACCGACAGGGAGGGAAGGAAGAAGATGACCATCATCAACCGGCTCCTCGTACCGGACCTGACGGTGATCGATCCGGCGACCACCGTGACCATGGACGCCGACCTCACTACCTATACCGGCATGGATGCGCTGGCGCATGCGTTCGAATCATATATCTCCAATGCGTCATCTCCGCTCACCTACCTCTTCGCGCTGGAGGCCGTCAAGCTCATCGCCGAGAACCTCCCGTCGGCGAGGCAGGACCCGAAGGATATGGGAGCGAGGGAGCAGATGATGCTTGCCTCCACGTATGCCGGCCTTGCATTCTCCAACGCCGGGCTGGGACCGCTCCATGCCATGGCCCACAGCATCGGAGGGTTCCATGATGCCATGTATCAGCAGGCCGCCTGTGCGCTGCTTGAGCATGTGATCGAGTTCAACCATCCCTGTGCCGAGGAGAGATATCTCCGACTGGAAGTGGCAATGTTCGGCTCTGCGAGAGGAAAGGGACCGCTGATCGACCTCCTCGGCGAACTTCGCAGGGATCTGGGGGCCGACGGCGGTCTTGAGAGCATCGGCGTGAGGAGAGGCGACATTCACCGGCTGAGCGAGAACGCTATCCACGACCCATGTCTGGCCACCAACCCGAGGCCTGCAGATAGGAAGGAGGTCGAGGAGCTGTATGAGCGAGCGATGTAGGCGGGACCAGACCATGGCTGACATGAGGGAGGGCATCATAGGCCTGGGGGCTGGCGGTCAGAGGAAGAGCTACTACCCCCAGCTACAAGAACGCATCTCCGAGCTGGAACGTGCCAACCGTGCGCTGGCGGAGAGCGAGATGAGATACAAGGCCCTCGTGGAGAACATCGACGTAGGCATATTCCGCGTATCCCTGGAGGATGGCGTCAGGTTCGTTCAGGCCAATGCGGCCATGGCCAGGATATTGGGGTACAGCAACGTGGAGGAACTGCTATCCCACGACCCCTCGGAGCTCTGCCCCCCTCTCCTGAGGAGGAATAGGATCAGGGCTCAGCTGGAGAGGGATGGCGCCATCAAGAACATGAGAGTGGTGGCGAGCAGGAAGGACGGGAGGCCCGTCAGTCTGCTCGTCACGCTTATCGCCAGCCGCTTCCAGGACAGCCGTATCGAGTGGATCGACGGCCTGGTCGTGGACGTGACCATGCGTGAGAGGTCTCAGAGGCGGATCGAGGAAGACCGCGCCCGCTTGCAGGCCATCTTCGACTCTCTGCCAGTGGGCATCATCCTGATAGACTCCGACGGACTGGTCATAGGAACGAACAGACGATGGCGACAGATCTGGATGATGGACGGTGCCTCCGAGGAGGGAGGGCTGGATAGATACGTCGGCCGCCTGGCGGGATCGAAGGAGCGTTTGAAGAGGGATGAGTGGCCCATAGCCCGCGCCTTCAGGGGAGAAAGCATCATCGATCAAGAGATAGAGATCCAGCGTTTCGACGGTTCTCCAGGCACCCTGCTAGCGTCCGCCGTTCCGATAAGAGATCTCGGCGGAGGGATAATCGGCGCGGTGAGCACGATAATCGACATCACATCACGGAAGAGACTGGAGAGGGACCTGGAAGAAGCCAGGTCCAGGTCGGAGATGTACGTGGACCTGCTGACGCATGACATCAGCAACTACAACGCCGCCGCCATGGGATACCTGCAACTGGCCGAGGACGTTCTTCAGCTGAATGAACAGGACCGAAGGCTTATCATCAAGCCGCTGGAAGAGCTTAGGAACAGCACCGAGCTGCTGGCCAACGTCTGGGACCTGCAGAGGGTTGAGTCGGGCAGGGAGAGGGACAGGCCGATGGAGGTGGAGAAGATCCTCCAGCAGGTCATACGTGACTACCGCGTATTGCCTGGCAAGGATGTCTCGATCGCACTGCATCAGGAATGCCGCTGCCGCGTGATGGCGACAGACCTCCTTGGGGTCGTGTTCTCCAACATCATGAGCAATGCCATCAAACATTCCGGCCATGAAGTGAACGTGGTCGTGAGACTGAGCAGCGTCGTCAGAGGTGGCCAAGAGTGGGCCCGGGTGGAGGTGGAGGACGACGGGCCCGGCGTGCCGGACGAGAAGAAGGCCGCCATCTTCGACCGCTCCCTGATGGGTCTGACCAAGCCCATCAGCCGCGGTCTGGGGCTATATCTCGTCAAGCGGCTGGTCGACGAGTATGGCGGCGTGGTGTGGGTCGAGGACCGGGTAACCGGAGATCATACGCAAGGGGCGAGGTTCGTGGTCGAGCTGCCCGCCCTCTCCGTGGACCAGCAAGACCCATGTGATTGATCGCCCTACCGCGTGGAGCCTTCATCGAGCTCCCTGGGCATCCCACCCGTCATTCCGCCATCAAGTGCGCCTTAATAAAATGGATTAAGGGGTTTGGATCAGGCACCTCTAGGGATGTGCCTGCCATACTGCTTTACCGTCTCGGCCATTGCCCTCAGGTTCTCTGCTGGCGATGCGGCGGCGATAGAACAACCAGGAGAGATTATTCTGAACCCAGCATCGATGCACTTCTGAGTCTCACGCCTTACGTCGTCAACGGTGCCCTCCAGCAGGGGCATGATGGGTCCGACGTTGCCGCATAATGCGACCTTATCTCCCACGAGCTTGTAGGCCTTGTAGGGATCGACCTTCTGTTCAATGCTAATGGCGTTTGCCCCGGTCTGAGCTATGAACGGCAGATGATCGGTGGTATCCCCGCAAATGTGGAGTTCGGTCAGCATGCCGGTGGATCGGATGGCCTTTTGCTCGATCTGATTGTACGGCAGGGCATACTCGACGAACATCTCTGTGGAGAGCATATCTCCCGAAGCGGTTGGATCGGCCACGGCCAAGTAGTCGAGCATGTCTACATTCCCTGGGCTGAGCAGCATCTTGTACGCTTCAGCGTTGAACTCGGCGCAAAACTGGATCACGCGCTTGACCTCGTCCGGATCGGTGGCGATGCCAAACATTAGATTCTCCGTGCCCACCAGGTGGCCGGCCATGGTCAGCGGGCCCCAGCTGGTGATGCCGCTGATGGCCTCGTCCTTGCCAGCAGCCTTGCGGAGCAGTCGATACCTTTCGATCACGTTCTGGATCTTGGGATCCTTCAGGAACGCATCCATATCGGGCGCTTCGAACTCCCCACCCAACGTATAGGGCGAGGATCTGACATAGGGATTGGGAGCATTGTACTCGATCTCGACGCCAAGGAACTCGGTGTGTGACCATATCTGGAATATCTCCCAGTTCTCGAAACCGTAAAGCTCTACGGCCGCTTTTGCCAATGCGACCAGATCCTTTGGACGGTCGAACAAACCAACCGGGTCCGCACCGGCCCTCTGGAATGTATCCGGCGTCAGCACGGTCTTGCCGATCACCGCCGGTCGATCTATCTCATCCATTGCGAAGGCCGCTCTCATCCTTTCTCGATTAGTAACCATAGTATCCCTCAGGGATGAAGCGGGATAGAATTTGTAAGATATTATGATTACTATTGTATTACAAATAGACCACACAACTCATTTTTCAGATATTTACATAAAAAGATTGATAATGTTAATTTGGCTGCCGTTTCTTCATGGTCTCTTCCTCCAAAGAGCTTGTCAGGGCACTCTTTGAGGGCGAGGGGGTGGAGAGGGTACCGGTCTTCCCACCGTTCTCCGGGTTTTTAGCAACCGCATTGCATGGAATTACAAATCAAGAAGCCATAGACAACCCGGCCTTGGCCGCCCATGCCCAGATAGAAATGGGACAGCTGTGTGGTTTCGATGGTATGGAGATGATCGCGGACTTTCTATGCCCTGCCGAGGCATGTGGCTCGAAGGCGCAGGTTCCAGACTATGGCTTGATGCCCACGATCTCACCGGTCATAGAAGAGCTTAGTGATATAGACAGACTTGGAGTGCCCGATCCACGAGAGGACCATCGATTTGTCTCCTCACTTGCCGCGGCCGAGGAGATCGATAAGAGGATCGGTCGTACCCACTATCTCTACGCAACCATGTCAGGACCATTCACCCTCTTGGGAGAACTAAGGGGTCTGGAGAGATTTTTCTTCGACCTCATTATCGAGCCAGGGGCCGTTCGTGAAATGATGCGATATGCCAATGAGGTGCTGAATAGTTACCACGAGGAGATCGACCTCTTGGATCCTGACGCCATAGTGGTGGCCGATCCCACCACGTCAGGCTCATTCCTTAGCGCCGATCTGTTCCGAAAATTCGTGCTGTCCTCCAACGTCGCTCTCGCCCATCGGATCGGGTCAAGGGGGAGGGATGTCATGTGGCATATCTGTGGGGATTCGTTCGATATCTTTCGAGAAATGTCCTCGGTTGAGGCGGACATGCTATCAGTGGATGCTCCGGTCAGCCTATCGGCCGTGTCCGATCTGTTCCCAGACACCATAATCATTGGCAATCTGCCCCCTGAAGGAGCGTTAACTGGCGGGCCTCCAATAGAAGTGGTCAAGCAGTCGGTCAGGTGTATGAACGAGATGATCGACCGAAAATACATACTCGCCGCAGGTTGTGGACTCACACTGGATTGCGAGGTAGAATATATCAGGATGATGCGTTACTCCAGTGAGCAATTTTCCCTGATACGCCGCTGATCATTTCGGTCGACCGGCTGTGAAGAGTTCATACTCCTGGGCTGCTCGTTCTTCCTTGGAAAGATCGTCCAGGTAGCGCCTTATTGCGGTCACGATGAATTCAGAGCGGGACTTGAAATGGTTTTCCTCCACCCAACGGTCGATATTGTCCACCAATGCCTGAGGTACCCTTACATTTACGATGCTTGTACCTCTCTTCCGATGATATGCTGAAACGATCGATACTCGATTGTTTTCATTATCCCCTTTCATGTGGCTCATATATGTTACATATGTAACACGTCTAGTATAATTACCTTATCGCATCACGACATAGGCTTTTGACCGTTCCCCTCGGCAGGACCGATCCTGCATTCCTATGTCGCAGCCCCTTGGATCTGGGCGTGCCATATGCCTGGACGTGTGATCGAAATTGACCGAGCCATAGGGATGTCTCAGGATATCCATACCGATCTGTTGATGCTCGACACAGGACCGGACAGGAAAGGCTCGAACTGTGCCTGTACAAGTAAGGGAACGAGTATCATCAAGGCTGATCCAGGGCGGCGGGTAAATGCCCGCCTCGCTCCGTACTTCCAAACACTTGGATCAAGTGGACAGCCTATATTGGGAGCGGAATTCGCGACATACCTCATCGCCCTAGAGTATCGAGCCTGGCATCCCCGGCCAGCGCATCCGATAAATAGGTCGGCGTCCAGACTATCATTGCAGAGGAATGGGATGGACAGGGAGTCATGGATAGTTCTTGGTGTAGCGGCCGCCATCGTGCTGGGATTCGTGATCGCTGACCTGGTAGGCTTCGAGGTTGGAGATGAGGACGACGGTGCCATCCCGCCAGACGACTCTCCGCCTGAACCGATCGCCGAACCGCCCCCTGAGCCGGAACCGACGCCTGAACCGCCGCCCATGCCTGTAGCCCCCGCTCCCGAGCCTGTACCGGAGCCTGTACCGATGCCAGAACCGGTGCCGGAGCCGTCCCCGGAGCCTTCTCCAATACCGGACGAGCCCGATCGATCTGGCGGAAATGACACCGATGCCGCCCAGGGAGGCATCCCGGAGGAGGAAGTGGACGAAGTGGGCGATGATGAAGTGGCGGAGTGAGGCCGCCGTTCGATCCCCGTGTCGATCGGCAGTCTCGGCAGCATCTATGCCATTACCAAGGCCTCGGTCCCTCCGCAGGCTGAGATTCCAGAAGATAAATACCGGGGGATGGAGAAGAATGAGGACATGGCGATGGAGATGCGACGGGGAATTGCGCTCTCAAGGGTCGAGGGGGCCGTGAGGCTGCTCTGGGACGAGTGCCTGATGGCCCGCGGAGATGCGGTGAGGGGACTGGACCGACCATCGACGTTCGCGCCGGACCCTGTTCCGGAGCCCGGTCCGGACGAGCCCCCGCCACCGGAGCCTCTGCCCGATCCGGACCCCGACGAGCCCAATACTTGATCGGTGCCGCACCTCGGCGAATCCAGTATGCTTCAGCCACCGCTTCTCGGAGCTCGATATGAGCGGCGACAAGGCTAGTTCGCGGACGTACGACCGGTCCTGCCGCAGGACAATGTGAGAGCATGGGCATGTTAGTTATCCATTTGGATAACGAGCAGGCAAACGTATCGTCCGACAATAGGGTTCGGAGGGATATGTCTGAACTGTCCAAGATGCAATGCACCTGTACAGGAAGGCGCCTCGTTCTGCGCTTCCTGCGGCGCGTCCCTGGGCCCGCCGCCGGACCATACGTCCCCGCCTGGAAGGAAGCGATCGGGGGGAAAGGTCCTGGTGGCCGCGCTCGCAGTGCTCATCGTCGCGTTCGTCGCGGTAGCTGCGATCGGGTCGGTGCTCCAGAACAATGGCGTCGACAGCGGTACGAACGCCCCGTCCGGAGATGACGATAGCGGCGTTCCCAAGGGAGCGACGTCCGACAGGATCGACGATATCGTTCTGAGCGGCAGCGGTGATGCCGTCACCGAACGGTTCGAGCTCAAGTCCAGCGTGGCGATCTTCCACATGACGTATGAAGGTGATAGCAACTTCATCGTCTGGCTCCTCACATCCGCCGGCGAGCGCGTGGACCTGCTGTCGAACGAGATAGGTTCGTACTCCGGCAGTACCCTGATCGGGGTGTCCGGAAGCGTCATCGGCGCCTCTGAAGGAGAACACTATCTGGAGATCAAGTCCAGCGGCCCCTGGGAGGTCCTGGTGGAACAGCCAATAGTGTCCTCGGCAACTCCAGTCCCTTTGACCTTGACGGGAAGGGGCGATGACGTGCCAGAGCCGTTCCAGATATCCGATGGTCCGGTCAGGTTCGACATTAGCCATCAGGGCTCGTCCAACTTCATCGTGTCCCTCTACGATTCAGAGGGTCACTATATCGACATGCTTGCCAACGAGATAGGGTCATACAGCGGCAGCGCGACCGTCAGCACGGGAGGAGGCATCTTCGCCACCACGCCCGGTGTCCATTACCTCGACGTGAAGGCCGATGGCGATTGGAGCATAGAGATCAGCAAGATGTAGGCCGCCGGTCCGAAGCTCTCCCGCGGGGAGCATCCAGCACGGCGTGAGGCGAACGGCGATAGCATGGCCTCCACCTAAGGCATGGGTTCATGACCGGTCTCAAGGGGAATATGCCACATTGCACCCTGGATAAAGGGCCATGACCTCGTTACGATGCTTCCCAATGGCCATCGATATATACCACTGGAACAGACGTCCCATTCATAGGGAGGGGGATGCTTGGATCGAGATGCGGCCATCATCTTCGGCGTGGCGATCGTCGTCGGCGCCCTCTTCGGGGCGATCTACGTAGTCGGACTGCAGCAGTCGTCGCCAGAGCTCCCCGGCACCGTGAACGAGCCGCCCCCGACCGATGTCCCTCCAAGCATCATCGAGAGCATCAGGGACGATCCGCCGTCGCCGCGCTTCAGCGAGGAGGCGCTCGCCCCAGATCGTCCGGACGTTCCGGAGAACGAGGTCCTCCAACCGCCGGAGCCAGGGGCCGATGACATCCTTGAACCGCCGGTCGTGGACCCCGAGTCCTGCATCGGCATGGAGTTCGTGTCGCCGCCATCCAACGTGACGGCCGGCGAGGCGTTCACGCTGGTCTTCCACGAATGGGCGAGCACACCGGATTATCAGGGCGATGTTCTCAACTTCATCTTCATCTCCCCTGCCGACAGCGAGGACGTGATCGTCCGGGTTCCCCTGCAGTATGGGCAGCCGCCGTTCAGGAACATTGATGTGGAAATGACCGACGGCGACGGATACGTCTTCGGACCCATACTCGACCTGAGCAGGGACGGGGAGTCCCTTCTAGGCTACACGTGGACCCCGAGGCAGAGCGAGGAATGGTGGCTGCCCATCGACATGAGCATCCTGGAGCCAGGGGAGTACGTCATAAGCATGGCGGCATATGATGTCAGGACATGCGTGAAGGTGGCCGAGGACATCAGCATCGATCTCGAGGTCGCAGATGGCATCTCCGCAGGGAATGAGCGGTACTTCACGAACGTCTCCACGAACGGCCTGGACATGGGGATGGTCACCAACACTACGTATCGTTTCGACATCACCGCCGATGCCACCCCGAGATATCTGCAGCTTCTGAAGGACAGCCTGAGAAAGGAGCCCGGCGGCACATCATGCCATATCGACGAGAGCGATGCGGCATTCTCATGGCGTCTTGACCTGTTCGACACGGATGCATCCGACCTTCGCTATTCGCACTACACCCGCACCTACTTCGTAGGCGACCCTGCAAACGAGATGTATCCTGGGACGAAGACGCCCGAACCCATCGATGGCGGAGTGAGGCTGGATCTCGGCTCGGCGCCGATGGCGCACGCCTACAGCGCATATGGCATGGGGCAGCAGTACTGGGACTGCAACACCACGTTCAGCGACGCCGCGATGTGGAACGCCACCATGGAGTGCGCCATATTCTTCACAGTAGCTGGCACGTACGAAGGCGAGCTGTACCTGGTCGGACCGGAGAGGAAGGATGCGAGCGAGAGGCTGCCGGTGAGGATCACGGTGACGGGCGGGGAATCCAGAGAAGATGGCCCCCCAGATCGGTATGAGGTTCCAGATGGGGCGCCGAACGAGACACCATCCGGTCCGACGGCGCCGATGGCACCGAACGATACGTCCGCACCGCCTGAGGAGCCAGAACCGGAGCGGCCGCAGGAGACACCGCCGGCGCCCAGCCCCCCTCCGGTGATGCCGGAAGATGACGGTTCTGATGGATCCGAGGAGACGTTGCCTGATGAACATGATGAGGAGGAGACGTTGCCTCCACCGTCCGACAATGTCACCGGTTAGATCCAATGATGCATCATGTAAGGAGCGCCGGAATGGCGATCAAGGATGCAACTCTAGTGATCAAGTGCTCGCTGGCCATACGCATCATTCATAGCTAGTGCTCGGTATGTACTTCAGGTAGACCACGTACCCGCCGTACTTGGGATTGTACTCCGCCGGCATGTCGGCCGGTCCACCGTACGGAGAGACGAGGCTTAGACCGCAAAGCGTGATCCGGTTGTCGATGCAGACCACGTTGCCCCTGTCGTGCGGTCGGATCGTGAGGATCGAATGGTCTCCGCTCAGGTGCACGAAGTAGTTGCGGTGGCGGAAGTCCTCACTGTAAAGCTCGTCGGCGCTGACCCGCCTGATGCGCGGGTTCAATTCCATGCTGAACGGGGAGGCGGGAGCCGGGGGTGCATTGTCCTCCGATGGCGTGAGGCGTACGCTCTCCCTCAGTTCCGTCAGCTCCTTCTCCAACGCGGAGATGACCATCTTGTGCCTTGTGTTGTTGGCATCGATCTCGGCCTTCAGTTCCTCGATCTTGGCCAGCGCCTCCTCCTCGCGCTTCTTCGATTCAAGGAGCCGGGCGTTCAAGGTCTCCTCGAGCTTGTTCCGATACATCTCCTCGAAACGAGGCTCCAGTATGCTCTGGTTCTCCTTCCAGATGATGTCCGCGAGAACATCGACCTGGTCCGACCGAAGGTCGAAGAAGAACTTGGCGTCTATCCTGAGCACGCCTATGGCGAAGAATGTGGTTCCCTTCTCCAGCACCTCGCACACCCACGTCTCGCCTGCATCGATGTGTTGGCCGCCATCCTTGTGCCGGAAGACGACGCCTCCCCCGGGCAACTTGGCCATCACGTCGCCGCCCTCCGTCGTGAAGAACGTGAGCACGTGGACCTTCTTCAGACGCTCCATGTCCGTGTCGGTGATGCCATACTCTTCCTGCACCCTCCTCTGGAAATCGAGGAAGTCCATCCTTTCACTCATCGTTCACACCCCCCAGTCCGCAGCTCATCTGGAGCAGGGGCATCCTGTCCAGCTCGTGGAAGCGGTCGGCCGAACGCTTCATCTCCTCGCCCACCGAGTTGGCGAAGGCCGCCACCTCCACTCTCTTCCCGGACGCCTGGACGTGCTGAATCGCGGGAATGAAGTCCCTGTCGCCGCTGATGAGTATCGCCACGTCGTAGCTGTTCCTGAAGGCATGGGACACCATCTCGCATGCGAGGGCGACATCTACCTCCTTCTGCTCGGATCGCTTCTCGTCGTACGCTTCACGTGCCACGATCCGGAAGCCCATGTAACGGAGCTTGTCATGCAGCCTCTTGAAGCGGTCCTCCATGCCCCAGGGCTTCCGGGTGTCGAATGCGTACATCCCGACCAGATGTCTCGTCCCGGCTAGCTGCACGGCCATGGTATAGAAGTCCAGATCGAGCTTCAGCGTTCCTATGGCCTCGACGCTCCTCAGTATGTTCTGAAGGTCCATGAACAACATGACGCGGTCATTACTGTTCTCCGATAGAAGCGGCATGAACTCCCCTCGCGGGATAGTTGAGTATAGATAGATAAAAGCTAGGCAATAATATTTTAAGCGATGTTTGGCAGCGGGCTATTATTCGACTTGGGCCGATGAGAACTTGTGCTCTTCGATGTTCCTGAGCTTGTCCACCACGAGCAACGTGCCAGTGTCGATGGCATGCCACTCCCCCCGCCCCAGGCGCTGCGATGAGATGATGACCGAGCGGCCGGGATACTTGTCCGTCTCCTTGCGAACGCGATAAAGGATGGAGTGTCGGTCCTCCCTGCATGATGATGAACGGTACGAGTAAACGGCCTGACCATCGCTCAGGATGAAGCTGAACTCCGAGGCCTCTGGGCTCTCGTTGATAGGCTTAACCGCCTCTCTGATGCCCCGGACGATGCTTCCCATCCGGTCGATGTTGTAGAGGATCCAGTAGAACAGCTGCTCCGAGTCGGTCTGTCCCTGTATCCGGCCGCTGTACTCATTCGGCATGAGCTCCGCGAGGTCCATACGCACCGAGCCGTCGTGCTCGAAGATGTATGAGCCGTAGGAGAACGGATGAGTGTTCTCCGGCGTGAGGGGAGTGCCGCCCGACGTGCGTATGTGCGCCATGACGATGTTGGAGTCGGCGCTCATGCACGTGGTCATGAAGCGGGGGTCATAGAACGCCGCGGCCGGGGACTTCTCGACCTGCGGCCGGCCGTCGAAGAACCAGCCAAAACCCCATCCGTCGGGGTGCTGCCTCGACAGCTCGCGGAACTGGCGCATAAGGTCTGGCAGCTCTGGCGAGCGAGATCGTTCCGCGACCAGGGCGAAGAGGCGGCACATGACGTCTGAATAGACAAGAAATGGTAGATAATCACGACCTCAGGGACCTAATGGTCGTGCGCCTACTGCTTCTTGGTCACCAGCTGCTGCTGCGCCCTGCAGGCGATGACGATGTCTTTCTGCAGCTCCTCCTCGGAGGGCATCTGGCCAGCGAGATAGAACTTGTAGACAATGTAGCTGTCGCGCACGTCCAGATCGCCCTGGTCGTCGCTTGCTATATCGGCTTCATCGTCCAGCTGGAAGCCGTGGTCCTTCATCCACGCGAGGTCTTTCCTGAACTCATGTTTGAACGGTTCGAGCTTGCTCAGCAGGATGTTTCTTCGCAGCGACGTACTGGAGCGGATAGGCCTCCAGCCGAGAGACGTACAGATCATAGTCTCCAACCTGGTGGAGGAGGAAATCTCTCGCTCCATTGCTCGCAAGTATTCCCGCAGCGATATTGCCGCACTGCAGCGCGCCATCAGGGATCAGGTGCTGGTTCGTGGCATGACCAACATCTGCTACAAGAAGGGGCGGAAGGCGCTCAACGCTCAAGCGGAGATCGACCTGCTCGGAAGGACTGCGAGCCTGTGGCGGGTGGGAGAGGGAAGAGCTCCCGACGACAAGGAAGGCATCGACAACGAGATCGTGCGTTCGTTGGCTGAACATTCCTCGGCACAACGGCTGAACATAATCTTCCTCACTGGAGATGACAAATGCCGTGCCCATGCCTTCTCGCATAAGCTGCCATCTATTCTGGTGGAGTTCCCCAAGGAGATACCTCAGGTCATGAACTTCGACCCCTGGCTACTAGTGGAGATGCTTCACGATCTGTCGATCACTTTCGTCGGCCTGCACCTGAAGGAGCTGGATGTCAAGATCATCGGAGACTGGTCTGGCAAGTCTGCAGAGGATTACCACGCTGAGAGGGTCAAGTTAATAATAAGCTCAGACTCGCCTATCGGGCTAGATCTGAATAGAGACTTATCGATCATCAGAGGACTAGATAGTTCATCGACTCAAGAGTATTCGATATAGAAAATAATAGCCTGCTCAACCCACTGTTGAAACGCAAATGATGCGGCCGTATTCTAGAAAAGTTGGCCCATAATTAATGAACCTTGACTCATTCTACCTGCTCGAGAGACATGGGCGCAGACGAACCGAAGTTCTTGGACAGTTACAAGGGCCGGATAATCAAGGCCATCGCCATCGATGGAGCAAGGACCTGGGGAGACTTACAAGAGCTGACCGGTTTCAACCCCAAGACAATCAATGGCGTCTTGAGCGAGTTATTCAGCATCGATGCAATTTATAAGACAAGTAACGGAGAATATAGAGTAGCGAAGGACCTTTATCTTGATTATAAGAACTATTTTGTCGACAATCGTAAGGGAGAAGGCGCTACAGTATTGAAGGTGAAGCAGGAGGACCAGAACAGCATCATTAGAGAGTTCCAGGGTTGGCTTGACCTCAAGAAAATTGCAATCACAGATAATCATGTATTCTTAGAAGGCAGTCGGCTCAATGGCCTAACGAATCACTTGGTTGAGAATGTACGGGCTGAGCTTTTGATTGCTAATCCGTACATCGACAAAGCAGATATTCTCAATGATATGAAGGGGCTTGCCCAGAAAGGGATTAAGATCAAGATTTTAACTAGGCCTCCTGAAACCACGGACAAGGCAGAGCTTATCAATAATCTCCAGGCCTACGGGATCGAGGTATTCGCCAACAAGTCCGTCCATGCAAAGATCATGGTCTTTGACCGAGGTGTGGCCATAATATCTTCGATGAACCTCTATGCATTCTCAGTCGGAGGAGGGAGCTGGGAGGCAGGGATAGCGACATCTTCAGGGGATGTAGTGAGCGAGGTTTTAAACAGGCTTAGCGCGAAATTTGAGGAGAGGGAGACGAGCAAGTTCGGAAGCGGGGAAAGGACTGCTTGACCGTCGCTTAGGTCGTTGGACGAGCTTCCGAGCTGGATTGCTTGTTTAGGTCTGTCCGTTTCATGAGCCTGCTACCTTCGACTTGATAAATAGCTAGACCTTGGTTACTCATTGTGGCCTCGACCTCAGCAGCGCTCATGTTGAGTTCTTGTGAGGCCTCCCAAATGTCCACAAGTGCCGTTGGTACAGAGCCAGGGTCAAGAGCAGGGACCTGATAGACGAACCAACCACTATGGCGGGTGGTCAACATGTCTGTTTCATACGAGTATTGCGCAACAATCTTTTTCAAATGAGCGCGTTGAAAATATTCCATCTTAGCAGACGTGGCGTTCCTGTTCGCCCTATCTATCTTGCGTCTAGCGAACCAATTTTTTATTCTTCCAATGAAGTCGTTCGTTGGAACTAACTTCTTGACTAGCGCATCTCGCTCTTCAATCAACTGAATTAGTCGCCTAGAAGATTCATCCTCTGACCTATACATCTTCTCTTCGAATCTATCACGTATATCAGCTAGCGAGATATCGAGCGGTGGATGATTCTTTGGCCCTAAGATCGACTTGGCAACAGCATAGCTCGCTCTGAATCCTAGATTGTAGTCAACGGAGGGATAAGCGATGGACTGTTGATCCTTCTTTTGATTATTCAATGTGGCAATCCAAATGGTACTGTCTCGCCCTTGGACATCCGCCTCCAGTTGTTTGGCGAGATGCGAACATCGATGCTTCATTGTTCGGTCATTTATCTTTGTTTGAATCACATCTTCAATTTGAGATACATACTTGCAGTTATCGATCCATTCCTCCCATTCCTGATGCCTAGGTAAGAAGGACGGGTATGATGTATATGAGTCCTGGATATAATGTAGGACAATACCCAGGTCAAAATAGGCCCTCAGAAGATCGCCCTGAATATACTTAGCCCTTGCCGAATTAATGTATCTCGCAATCACCTCAGCTTTCCCATAATGATGTGGGTACTGATGAGGGGCGATCTCGTGCATTTTGTCTGGAGCTATTACCCCTTCCCTTAATGCATCACGCTCCCGCTTATTCAGGAGAATGTCTAATCGACCCATGACCTCATTGGAGATCCTGATATGAGTTGCCCATCTCATCTCCATATCCCCGAGATAACACAATATCACCTACATCATTCAAATAAAAATCGAATTATTCAAACGATTGCTAAGTAAAGACATTGGGTGAAGAGGTTTGCATAACGGGCTTATTGAAGCAGTAATAAGTCAGCTTTACCGGCTGACCGACCAGATCACTAGACCCTCTCCTGGTCTTCCTCACTATCCTCGTTCAACAACGGCATCCCCCTGACCGTCTTGGCCACCGCCTCGGTGGTCTCAAGCCCCAGGAACTCCGCCTCCTTCCTCACCATTTCCACCGACTTCTGCAGCTCCCTGTCGGCGATGATGGAAATGGT